>Ga0307286_10000343_pt1 | contig 12898 bp, 13 predicted proteins | sample ER_DNA_140_FD_194478 | JGI IMG/M metagenome (GOLD analysis project Ga0307286, IMG submission 194478) | Bulk soil microbial communities from the East River watershed near Crested Butte, Colorado, United States - ER_DNA_140 | ecosystem: Environmental > Terrestrial > Soil > Floodplain | place... | reverse complement strand
GACGCGTGCCTCCTGGGTGCGTACGGCGATGTCGGCCAGCGTGCCGCGTACGGATTGCTGGCTTGGCATGGCGGCATCAGCGATGGTCATGGCGGGGGTATCGGCAGCTAGCCCATTCTTGATCAATTCCGCGGTGATGGCAGGCAGCGTTGCGACCCCCATCATGATCACCAAGGTGGTATTGGCCTTGGCGAGGGCCTGCCAGTCGAGGGTCGACCCCGGATCGCCGGGTGGGGCATGGCCGGAGATCACAGTGAAGCCCTGGGTGAGCTCCCGGTGGGTCAACGGCACACCCGCTAGCGCTGGGCCCGCGATGGCCGAGGAGACGCCTGGGATCACGATGACGGGGATGCCGGCCGCCGCACAGGCCTGCCACTCCTCGCCGCCTCGGCCGAAAACGAAGGGATCACCGCCCTTGAGCCGAACCACGGTCTTGCCGGCCGATGCGTGCTCGATCAGGATGTCGTTGATTCGCTGCTGGGATGTGGAGGCGCCGCGCGGAATCTTGGCTACCTCGATGATCGACGCCTCCGGCCGTGCATGCTGCAATGCCGCGAGGGGGGCCAGCCGGTCACAGACGATAACGTCGGCGTCCTTGATCGCCTCAAGACCTGCGACAGTCAGCAAACCCAGGTCTCCCGGGCCGCCGCCGACCAAGATCACAGTGCCGGCACCAGTGGGTCGCTCGGTCGTAGCCTGCGACAGGGATACCGCCGGCACACCATGATCACGAGCAGCTGCCGCGATGGCCTGGTCGCGCTCGGCAGCACCCATGGCTGGAACGACCAACGCGACGCCGCGGAAGTCATCGGGAGCCGGCGGTCGGCGCCGTATGATCAACAATCCCCTCGCCGCGAGGTCGGCCACGGTGGCTCCGATCTCCGGTGCGACCACAGTCACCACGGCGCCCGAGTCCAGCAGTCGCCGGATGGCTGAGAGGGCTGCAGAGCCGGCGCCGCAAACCAGCACCGGTAAACCGTCCAGCTCGAGGCTGGCGGCAAAGCCTGAAGGCGGCTGGATCTGCATGGCGGCGCGAGGCTATCACTGTGTTGTATTGCACTCTGACAGGCAGCCCGCCAGATTCGCCTCCTTCGTCGTTCGCGAACGGCCGCTGCTTAGTCACCCGTCCCTGGCGCTAAGGTCAGGCGCCTAGCGGAAGCGCTGCTGCCAACATTGGGGGTAGGTGTGGTGTTTCCATCTGTCAACGGCTGAGCCGATAAGACGTCGCTACGCCAGCCGTGCCCGTACTTGTCCCTCCATGACCCGCTGTAGCAACATGACCGTTTCGTCATCGAGGTCGACGCCGAGCGTTCGAGCCTGCGCAGCGAGCTGGAGCGTAAGCCGCTCGGTTTCGGCCACATTGCCGGCCGCGTGCTCGGTGCGGATTCGCACCGCCAACAAGAGTTCATCGCCCGGCGCCGCGAGCAAGGCCCGAGACGCCGCCCAGCGAGCCCGTTCCAGGTCTCCAGCCAGCAGCGCGCGGTCGGCCAGCTCGACTCCGATGTCGCGTAGGCAGGAGATCATGTCCGTCCGTAGCTCCTCCGCCCAGTGCCACTGGCCGGGCGCGGCGTCGGCGAGCGGCGCACCGCGTACCAGCTCCAGGGCAGCCTGCAGACTCTCATCACTGGCTCGATTGACGCCCGACGCCGTGAGAATCTGCAGCCGCTGCCAGTCCGAGCTGACAGCCGGATGCAGCGTGATCCGCCCGGTGTACGCGTCTGGCAGGTACGCCTCCCCATCCGGGCTGCTGCCGAGCCAGCTCCGCAACCGGCTCATGTTGGAACGGCGAGTGCCCTCGGCGACGGCTAGCGCGGCAACCATGGCCTGAGCGGTCCTGCCCGGATTCTCCAACAGCCAGCCGCAGTACTCCAGGCATTGCTTGGCCGCGCGCGGAGGGACCGTGCCGGTCGCGCCCAGCAGCTCGATGGGCCCCAGCAGCTGGAGGGTCGGATGGTGGACCGTCCGACCCGGGTCCATCGCTGCCTCCATGATCAAGGCCCTTTCTGCTGTGTCTGCTGTCCCCCACGTCACTCGGCTGTCTAGATAGGTGACGTTGTCGGGCGGCCGGTCCGGCTGCACCTCGATCGCGCTCCACCAAGGAGCCGGAGTCGTCTCCTCAGTACCGGTGGTCTTGATGAGATCAACGACTGCCGTCAGCTCCGTGGACGCCAACAGCTGCGGTGAGAGCGAGAGGCCCGCTGGCTCCAAGACGACGCTTCGCTCGGATTCAGACGCATCACCGCGTAGCGACCAGGTCGCTCCCGGCATCGGTCCGATGACGACAGCGGCCGTGGTCACCTCGGACCCGGCCGCAGAGAGTGCGCCAAGCCGGTGCTGCTGGGCAACGGTGAGCTCCTGGTTCACCAGGACTACATCAGGAGTCCATGGATCAGCCAAGTCCGGATCAAGGCGGTGCTGACTCAGCACCTCGAACCGGCGATGTTGACGTTGCAGGGCGGCCCGTTGCTCAAGTCGATCCAGCAACCCGTCACAGTCGTTGCTGTGGATGACATTGTGCTTGCCCAGGGCTTCGGGCAGCCGCTGATCATCGCTCAGCACCGTGATGATCATTTCATCGGCCCACGGTGAGAAGGAAAGTTCGACCGCCATTGCAGCAAGCAGGTCGGCCGCCGGAAATCCCGACTGTGTTTGAAGCTCCAGAAGGCCGAACGCTTCAAGATCGCCAAGCACCAGCCGTTCGTGATCGTCGCGCCCCAACGTGACCAGCGCGGGCCACGGGCGCGCTGCCTCGCTCAACCCCGGCACTGACTTGAGATAGTCGACGTCGGTCTGCGCCAAGAGCCAGGAATGCCCGCGCACCGTAAAACCAACGGGTGCGCTCGGGCACGCTTCACGCATCCGCAGCTCGATCTCAGTCTCGCCAACCAATGCCAGCAGTAACGGCGGCGGCGCGATGCCGTCGTTCTTGCAGTGCGCAGCAATCGCCCGCATGGCGCGATCGAGCGTGCGCAAGCTCAGCGGTCGCTGCCGGTGGCCGAGCGCGACCTCGACGGCACGAGTAGTGGCGGGCGGATGAACGATCCGTCGGCCCTGTGGCCTGGCCTGGAGCTGAAGGCGACGCCGCCACGACAGCCCACTGATCATCCCGGCTGCCAAGAGACCTCCGACACCAGCCAGCCAGACGGTCGAACTATCAACCGCCGGAGCCGTACTCGTAGGCACCTCCGGAAGGCTCTCGACCGGAGCCGGCGGCGTGCTCGATGGGGCTGATGGCTCGGCCGGTGGCGTAGCACGGCGCGGCCGCTCGGGTGGGGCTTCGTGCGGAGTGCGTTGATCATGGGCATCGGACCTGGCCTTGACCTCGGGCTCCTTCGGCCGAGGCAGCACGAGGCGTACGCCGACGGCCAGCTCGTCGGGATCGCTGAGCCGGCCACGATTGGCGCGGTAGATATCCGTCCAGCGAGACGCCTCGCCCAGCTCGCGCTCGGCAATCGAGGACAGCGTGTCACCGCGACGTACGGTAATCACTTTTCCAGCTTTGTCGGCAGCCTCGTCATCAAGATCAGGAATCTTGAGTCGCCAGCCGATCTGCAGCCGGTCGGGCCCACCTGTCAGGATCTTCGGATTCGCCGCCGCGATCTTGCGCCAGTCCCGGCCATCTCCGTAGTACCGCTCTGCCAGGCTCCACAGATCATCACCCGCCCGCACTACGTGATGACGCCCCGTGTCCTCGACGTGCACTGAGCGGGGTGCTGCCGCTGTTGGAGGCGTCCCCGATCGGGCCGGTTCCATGATCAACTTCGATGGCTCGAGCGCTGCTGCCGCGACTGCGAACTGGCGATCGGCAGCAGGATCGGCCTGAACGGCCTGAGGGACCGAGATCATCGTTATCACCGAGACCAGCAAGCCAGCCGCGAATCGCTGGGGCGCATCGAGGCCCGGAAGACGGATCCGAATTCGTTGGTGAGAAACAATCGCCAGCAGCTCGCTGATCACCGCCATTGCGAACACCAGCCAGGCCAGCCAGCCGACTATCGCGATCAGTCCAACGAGGAACATGCCGTCGACGGGTGTGAACAGCGTCCGCCGCACCGCTCTCCAGGTGAGCTCATCTGGCAGTGGATTGCCGCCAAGGAAAGTCAGAGCCAACGGAATCCCGAGAAGTCCGAGCAGTAGGACCGCGAGTGATCCGAGACCGCGAATTCGTCGCGCCATCAACGGATCACTCGCTCAGCCATGCCCATCCCCTCCCACTTTTGTGCCGCCTACGGCTCATCGAATTCACACCCACTCTTCCGAGGTTGTTGGCCAATGGGAACAGCCAGGTGTTGTCCGTTCGCCGAGGGTGTTGTCAGTTGCGGATGTCCTCGCCTTCGGGGATGTCGAGACATCAGCCAGCCAGAATCCTGAGCATTGCGGCAACCAGGAAAATGAGGCCGAAGATCAGCGCCGGCAGTGTCATATAGATCGTCATGCCCTCGGCTGCTGCACTCGCCTTGATCTGCTCACTAGTCAGGTGCGCGTCGCGGAGTTCGCGGACTCGGGCACGCAGTGTCCCGGATAGCGCGGCGCCGGTTTCATCGAGCTGCATGACGTCTGCTATGTCGGCCAGCTCGGGAAGCTTGAGCTGATCAGACAGCCTGCGCAGCTCCGCGTACGGGGACTGCTGTTCGAGTTGCGAGCGCTCTAGTGCTGTTCGGACTTGGACGAAGAGTGGCACGTCACTGAGCGCTGCTGCGTTGTGCAGTGCCTGGGTCGCGGAAGCGTTGCTGAGTCGCTCCAGGGTCACGAGATCGATGTAAACCAGCAGCGCCTCGGCGGCTCCGGTTCGGACGTTTGCCGCCGTGCGCCTCAGAAGCAGATCAGGCAGGAAGAAGCCGATCACACCGCCCACGACGACGGCGATTGCGGGAATCGCGCTGAGATGGCCCGTGAGGTAGGCGACCCCACCACCCGCCAGACCTGGAAGCAGCGCGCCGATGATCGCCATGACAGCTTTGTCGGCGTAGAACTCGGCGATGGACTTGTCCTGCAGCCGCAATGCCCGACGTTGTCCGTTGGACAGCGGAATCGGCACCACGCGGTACAGGAAAGCGCCGAGGCGTTCCGATTGACTCCGGACCGGACCAACGTCGCTTGACGGCAACGGTTCCGTGTCGTCGGCGCCGATTCGCTCCAATGCGGCCGCAAGCCGGGGAGTGGAATGCGCAAAGGCGATCACGAGGCAGCTCACGCCTCCGGCAAGTAGAACGCCGGAGAGCAGCGTAAGGCCGATGATCATCGGTGCTCCCCGAGAAGAATGCGCGGGCGCGCAGGCTGCTCGGCCTTGCGTCGCATCAGCAGCAGCGAGCCAACGTAGATGATCAACAGCACAGACAGCAGCGCTTGACCGAGAGGCGTGCGGTACGGCGCAAAGAAGTCCGGGGAGAGTCCGAAGACAAGGACCAGGGTGGACAACGAGATGATCGTCACTTGGCGGACCACGACGTACGGCTTGGAACGCTCGACCTCGACCGCTCGCCGACCCTTGAGCTGCGTCTGGATCGAGTCGGCCAGGGCCTGCAGGGTGACAGAGGTCCCGTTAGCGCCACGGCTCGAAGCCAAGATCAACGCCGCGACTACGCCGTCGGCATCGGGCGAATCGATCGCGTCGGCAAACCGCATCAGGGCATCGCGGGTTTCCCAACGATTGTTCAACCTAGTTACGAGCAGGCTGATGTCATCAGCGATCATCGGTGGGGCGGTACGCCGTGAGATCCGGATTGCGTCGGTGATCGACTTGCCGGTAGCCAATGTCGCGGCCAGCGAGCGCACCCAGCGATCGAGCGCTTCGAGCAGCTCAATGTCACGTGGCTTGGGAAGAATGAGCAGATAGGGCAGACCAAAGGCGAGCGCGGGCAGCACGATGATCGCAATCAGCCAGCCCGTGAGCATGGCGACGGCCCAACCCATGATCACGCTGCCTAGCAAGATCATGTCACGGCGTCGTCCAGCCAGACCGGTCGGACGTCTAGTGATCTTCGCCCACAGCGCACCAACGGATTGATCTCGTTTGCTCGCTGCCCGCGTTGCTCGTCGCATGCCGTGTAGCATCCCGAGCAGTCCGGCAGTGATCAACAAGCCCGCGGTGATCGCCAACAAGCCAGTCACTGATGATGCCTCACAAGATCGCGGCGAAATGGCAGGAGCTCAGCCTCGAAGTCGGCGTCGGGGAAGTAGCCCGCCGGCTGGCTGGCGGTGCCCATGGCGTGGTAGGTCAGATGAGTCACGGGACGGCCGTGCTCGATCGCGCGAGAGACCTGTCGTATCTCTGAGACGTAGCGTCGCCGCCTGCCACCCTTCCACGTTTCGTCGACCAGCTTGACGTAGATGAAGAGGTGGATGTTGTGGGCGATCTGCCGGTAGGCCTCGTCAATTGTCAACACCCCGCCTTGGGCAACCCGGGATGCAAGACGGTCCATGGTCGACTCTGCCGAGTGCGAGTGAGTCGTACTCAGCGTGCCGGTACCCGCCTGCATCGCCTCGAACATCGCGGATGCCTCGCCGCCGCGGACCTCTCCGATCACGAGTCGAGAAAGGTTCTGCCGCAATGCTTCCGGCACAAGCTCAGAAATCGTGAAATCGCCGATCCGACTGCCACCAGACATTTCACCGTGACCAACACGGGCCTGCAGTGCCAAGATGTTCTCGCGGCCGGACTGCAGGTGGGTCATCAATTCATAGTCAGTTTCCAGCGTTCCAAAGCGCTCGTTCAGCGGAATGGAATTGATCAAGGCACGCAGCAGGGTGGTCTTGCCCGCGCCTTGATCACCGGAGATCACCATCGACTTCCGTGCCAAGATCGCGGCATCGAGGAACTGAGCCACCTCGTACGGCATCAGGCCACCGTCAGCAAGATCAGCCAGAGACACATCCGTGAGCGTGTGCTGCCGGATGACAATGCTGGGCCGGTACGACAAGCCGAACGCCATGGCGTGTAGGCGGAATCGCTCACCGAGAGCGAGGGTCATGGTGGGATGAGTGTCGTCGAAGGGCCTGGACGGTTGATTGTTCTGACCTAAAAATCGGACAGCCTCGATGAGCTCCTCATCGCTGTCGGCCACCGGCGGCATCTGCCTCCGCCGCCCGTCGCCGTGCTGGACGACGACCGAGTCCCAACCGTGGATCTCGATGTTCTCCACGTCCGGCATCTCTAGCAGCGGCTGCAGGCGGCCATAGCCGAAGATCGCGTCCTCGACTGCAGTGACGTAGGCCTCCTCCTGCGCCGGCGACCAGAGCTCATCACCGCTGCGGTGTAGCGAACGAACGTGATCACCGACCACGCGCCGGATGGTCGAACGGCCGAGCAGCAACCGATCTTCGCCCGCGAGTGGCCGACCGCTCGCCCGCGCGTACTCTTCGGCCTCGTCGGTGATGATCTCGGATGCGCGTCGGCGAAGATCAACAACCTGAGTCCAGTCGAGATCGGCTGCCGGTAGGCTGGCGCGGCTGGATCGCAGATCCTCGGCGGAATAGACCCCGAATGGTTGGCCGTCGCCCGCTGCGGGGGTCGGCGGCGAAGGTTCCTCGTCGTACTCAGCAAACATCGGAACGTCTGACAATGCGGCGGGCTGCTCGAGTTGCTCCTTCATGACCGGCTTGCCACCAGTTCCGCTGATCGCTGCATGGTGGCGGAGAGCTGCGAGGAGGCGTCCCTCATGCTGCGCATCAACAGTGATGACTCGAACCGTCGATGTCGGCGCTGTCCGTCAGAGAAGTGCGCAGCTGTTTGCGGGTCGTGCGCAATGCTCGTGATCACTGGTGCGTCCAGGGCCTTGGCGATCTCAGTGCGGCCGTACGGCTGCCCCTCATCGATGACGATCAAGCCCAGATCTCCGCGATCGGTGGAGCTGAGCCGCCGGTGATCACGAAGTGTTGATAGCTGAACGCGAGCGCTCACAATGGATCGGAGAGTCACGTTCAGGACCACGGCAGTTAGGACACTGCGTTCCAGCAGCGCCGCTGGTAGTCCGGACGGACCGAGGCGACCGCAGTCGATGATCACGTCGATGTCGACGTCGGCCAGGCGGTCGAAGGCCTCGGCCAGGTCGTCCCATACCCCGGCGAAATGCGTCGCACTATTCGGCCTGGTGAAACCCGGCAGGAACAGCCGACGAATGTCCTGCTCGATCGAGAGCGGCATTGTTTGATCAAGAAGCGCTTCCCGAAGCGGGCGGCGGTCACGGTGTGCCTCCGCAACACGTAGCAAACCCTTGCCGCCGGCGGATCGACCGGTTAAGTAGCCAGCCAAGATCGCTTGGTGAGCTCCTGGATCACAGTCTGCGAGCAGGATCGGCCGAGGCCAGGTAAGGGCGAGACCAACGGCCAAGGTAGTGACGCCAGGTGAGCCACCCGTGGAGGTCAGGAGAAGTATCGCCATGCCTTGATCACCGGCCTGCGTCGCGCACGACGGCAATTCGATCTTGGGCGGCCAGCATCGCGATCGTTGGTGCGGCCGCAGCGTCGACATCGACATTGACCAAGATCGAGGTACCGTCAGCTGCCGGAGTTTGATCAACAACGGTGCCGACGAAGATGCTCCCATCGAGCTTGTCGCCGGTGGTACTGTCGCCCGCGGCCGGCATGGCGACGAGGCGTACCCGGGAGGACGGCAGCAATACATTGCCCGGCGCTCGGCCCGGGGCCAGCTTCAACCCCACGATCGCCCGACCCTCGGCCGGCGTTGCCACGTCCACCACTGCTGTCGAGAGAATGACCGAACCTTCAACAAGATCAAATGCGGCTCGCTTACCCACCAGATCCTGAAGCTGGGTGCCGGGAACGGTGTGCGGCAGCGAGCCTCCGCGCACCGTGATCGTCGCGAGATCTCCTGGTTCGATGGCTTCGCCCCGGTAGACCGTATGGGCCGCCGCGACGACAACCGATTCGGTGGCGACACGGGCGTAGATCATGTACGAGAGCAGGCCGCCTAGGCACAGCGCGACGATGCCTAGTGCGATCCACTTTGGGTTACGCCGGCCGGGCAGGCGAGGCGGCTGCGGCGTGGCAGGTGATCCGTCCGCTTGGACCGTCGTCTGTTTCTGAGCCTTTCCGCGGGAAGGCGCTGTGCGAGGCTCAATGTCAATGGTCATTCGATTCTTTCGAGAGTCTGGGAGTGGTTTGCATGATCACCGGGGTGCTCCAGTCGGCACGATATTGGCGCGAGCAAGGCCCTTACCGCTGACTGAGCCAATGCCGATGATTGAGAGAAAGATCGTTGGAACATCGGCGCCAGTGGTGATCGTAAGGACGCCATTGGAGATCGAAACGGTGCCCTCGACACCTGGCTGCCCAGCGAGATAGGCCTTTGCAGCAAGCACTGCGGCACTCGCCGGGTCTGCGCCGCCGAGTTGTTGCGTCGCGGCTGCATTGCCTGCGGCACGGCTGGCGCCAGCGGCGGCTGATTCGGCCCTGCTGGTGGCTGTGATCTTCTGGCCGCCGTCGATTACCAAACCAGTTGTCATGATCAAGGCACCCATGATCACCAGTACAAAGAGACTGATCGACTGGCCGCGCTCGTTGTCGGTGCCGGCAGTTAGGGGCTTGGTGATCAGCCTTTTCATGATCATCGGCTGCGATACGTGTCGAGGGCAGCCGATCCATGGCCGGCCAGTTTCACGGAACCGGGCCAGCCGGGAAGGAAGATGTCAGAAAAGTCGACTGTGCACAAGACGGTGGACGTAACTGTCGAAGGCGTTCCCGCGGGAACCCCGAACGCTGCTGAGTTGATCGACACGGACATCGATCGGCAGTGCAGTCCAGCCGTTGCGAGCGACTGCGATCCCGCGTCTCGTCCGTCGCCCGCCGCAGCATAAGCAGATCGTGCGAGTGATGCGGCACGAGCAGCGGTCTGGGCGGCCTCGTTGACCGTTGTACGGGCGAACCACAAGCGTCCGCCGGCGACGAGTAACCCAACAACTATCAGCAATGCGGGCACCAGCAGTGTCAGTTCGACGGTAGCTGCGCCGCGCTGGTTTGGTGCAGTCCCCGATGGAGTCATGATCATGGTTGAGTGACTCGTTCCAGCGGCGCGGTGGCAGCCTCTGTGATCCGGCCCAATCCAAGATCGAAGATCGTCGGGGCGTTTCCTGAGACATCAGCCTTAGCCGTCGTACCGGTCCGCTGGACGCGTACTGAAATGTTCTCTAAACCACCGGAGCTGGCAATGGTTTCGGCCAGGTGTTGGGCGTCGGCTGCCGTGCCATAGCTGCCGCGGGCAGCGTCGACTGCCGCAGTCGCTGCTCGTTGCGCGACATTGCGGCCGTGCAGGAAGATGCCGGCTTGGATGATGCCGAGGGTGAGGAGCATCAGCAGAGGCCAGAGAATCGCCCACTGCACGCTTTCGCTGAGGCCGCGCTCATCGCGGGCCGCTACGCGCACGGGTCAGATCTTGGGGAGCTTGGCGCGGACGTAGACGGTGATCAACGTGATCACGATCCCGGCCACTGTGACGGCGCCGGCGAGCAAAATGGCATTCTCAGCCGACTGGCTGAGGCCACGTTCATTGCGTGATGGCAGATTCTTGAGCAGGACGAATAGTCCCACCATGACGGCGGCGTAGTGCTGAACCTTCATGGACTTCCTTTCGGGGGGCCGGCTTCGTGATCACGAAGCCCTAAGGGAACTGCTTGACCGCGAGCGGCATCTTCTCGCGGCTGGTCTGAGATGATCATCGAACGAGCACCTGGAGCTCGCCGACGGGGAGTTCCGCTGTGTCGACTGCTGGAACACTGATAACGCCTGACTGACCGTTGCTTGTCCAGGTGACGGCCCAGTTAGCGACGGCTGCCACTGTGTACTTATCGTCCGGCAACGAAGGCTTGGCGTAGGAGTAGCCGCAGCTCGGAGACTTCGCCCCTGGCCCGACGGCAGAGGTCCAAGGCTGACCCGGGCCGGCGCAGCTGACGGAGTGCCCGTCGCCCATTCGGAAGGTCAAGCTGCTCACTCTGGCATCCAACGATACGGAGAGGCCCGCGACGGAGTCAGAGATGGGGCCAACATGCGTCGGGCCGTCTGCCCAAAGCCACAACGGATAGCCGACTGCGGCCATATTCCACGGGTTGACGTTTGGCGATGGGCCAATGCCTGGCGCGATGGTGGGCAGCTGAAGCCGCGCGACCGCGATGGCCGCTGCCTGGCCTGCCGTGATCGGCTGGTTTCCCGGGCCGGAAAAGGTGTTGGTGCGGAAGGCGGGAGGAGTCGGCGCGGTCGGTCTGTTGCCACAGCCGCCCGGATCGGTGCTCGGATTGAAGGTCACTAGGCATCGGTTGTAGCTGGCCAGCCGGCGGATGTAGGCAGCATGGGCCGTGTGGAACTTCTTACGCGCGTCCTGCAGTCGCTGGTTCGCTGCATCCTGACTACGTCGGCCCACGTCAGTGGGGCTCCGCCTGTCACGTGCTCTGGCCTTGTCGTCGCCTGAAGCTTTGCCCATGACGAAGCACACGGCCCCCACACATCCCTTCTTGGTGTTAGGCCCCGGCTCGGCTAATGCGGCAAGTGGCAGCAGCGAGAGACCGGCCGCCACGAGGATGGCACTGACCACAGTCGGCCCTACGCGGCGCACGGCTGCCCCTCGAATGACTTGACTACGGTCGTGGCCACATCGGCGATCTTCCACCCGCCACCTACGTGCTTGACGGTGAGGTCTTGCACGTAGGTGCGAACTTTCTGACTAGTTACGTCGTTGCCGTCCTTGTCTCTCAGACGCACATCCGTGCTGTCCTCACAGGCAATCAACCGGACAGACCGCTCCTGCCATCCATTCCGGACTACGCCGAGAACTCGGGTAGATCCGCTCGAGCGCCAATGTCTGTCGTGCGCATATCTCAGAGCCTTCAGGACAAGATCGAGATAGGCGCCAGTTGCACTCGCTTTGAGTACCGGAGTCGACTTCGCGACTCCCAAGGCCCCTTGACGCTCGCGCTCGGCAAGAGCTGACTGATAGGCCTTCTCAGCGGCCTCATAGTCGAGTCTCATTTGGCGCTCGATCTGCGATTCAGCGGGCGTGGTGGCGACTGGAGTCGGTGATGGCGTGCTCGCTGGCACTGGGTCGGAGGTACAGCCGGCAGCGAGCGCGCAGCATGCCACTGCCGCCCCGACGCTCACGAAGCCTCGTCTTCTGAGGGCCACCCGATCTCCTCAGTTCGAAAGCCCCGACAATCGCAGACACCTCGCAAATAGTCGATGCGTCGTTCAGCCTGTGGGACAGATGGCGCAAGCGCTTGTGACAGGCGGGTCAACGCGCAACACAGCCGAGCGGGATCGGACCTACGCGAACTGAACGTTCGGTAGACCGAGAGCCTCGGGTCCTCTGTGTTGCCCATCGATCGCCTCCGACATCGTCTGTCGGGGCTCAATCTGCCAATCAGGTGTTGTCCGGAATGCTGTCCGACCCGGCGGTGGTGTTGTCCGCCAGGCGCTTGTGTTGTCCGTTTCCCGTGCGGTGGACGTTCTCGTCGCTAGGCAGTTGATCTTGCCCCACGTACCCCTGAGATCGACGGAGACGCTGCACCCTTAACCTCGGCGACGTCTCGCCTGTCGCTGGCATGGCGCGACCATAACGCGTCCGGCGACACAAAGGTCAGAGCTGCACGCCTCGTGTCAGCGCGCCATCGACGACGAGGTTGGTGCCGCTCACCCGTCTGGCCGCGGGGCTGGCCAGGAAGACCACCGGTGCGGCGACATCCTCCGGAGTGCCCATATAACCGGTCGGGTTCAGGTTCACCGCTATCTCGAATAGGGCCGGGTCGCCGGTCTCGATCGTGTGCCAGACGCCACCCTCGAAATACGTGTTCCCGGGCGAGACAGTGTTGGCGCGAATGCTCCTGTCTGCCAGCTGCATCGCCAGACCGTGGATGTAGCCGACGATCGCGGTCTTTGCGGTGCCGTAGGGGCCCGA
>Ga0307286_10000342_pt1 | contig 12917 bp, 13 predicted proteins | sample ER_DNA_140_FD_194478 | JGI IMG/M metagenome (GOLD analysis project Ga0307286, IMG submission 194478) | Bulk soil microbial communities from the East River watershed near Crested Butte, Colorado, United States - ER_DNA_140 | ecosystem: Environmental > Terrestrial > Soil > Floodplain | place... | reverse complement strand
GCTTCGCTGCCTTGAGGTCGACCCTCCATGGCCGTAATGATCGCAGACCTCATTCATGGCACCAGCCGATCGCACGACCGGATCCCGCGGCATCAGGTGCGACGCTGACCGCATGAGCCTTGCGGTTTGTCGTCACGGTGACAGACGCATGCGGCCTTAGTGTCAGGTCATGATCAGGGTTTGCTTCGCCGGAATCACCGGCTGGACCGCACCACCAATTCTGAAAGCCATAGACGCCGCAGACGACCTCCGTCTGATCTCCGGAGTATCCCGATCCGCGGCAGGCTGCAGAGTTGTCGAAGCCACGCGGTCACGGTCCGATGGATCGATCTACGCCTCAGTTGCTGAGGCGCTCGATGCTGCGGACGCCGATGTGCTGGTCGATTACACCGGCGCATCCGCCGTACGCCAGAACGTGTGGACGGCGGTACGAGCCGGCGTCCATGTGGTCATCGGCTCGAGCGGTCTCACTGCGGATGACTACACCGAGCTCGACCACGTGGCACGCAACACAGGCGTAGGCGTCGTGGCCGCAGGTAACTTCTCGGTTATGGCGGCGATCCTGCAACGAGCCGCCGCCCTGGCTGCCGCTCATCTGGACCAGTGGGAGATCCTCGACTACGCCAGCGCTGGAAAGCCTGACGTACCCAGCGGCACCGCCCGAGAGCTTGCCGACACCCTGGCACAGATCCGTACGCCGGAGGTGGGGGTGCCGGTCTCAGACGTGGCCGGTCCTCGCGAGGCGCGAGGGGTGGAGATTGCCGGCACCCGAATCCACTCGGTGCGGTTGCCGAGTTTCGCGGTCAGCACCGAAATCGTCTTCGGCGGCGCCGGAGAGCGGCTGATCATGCGCCATGACCCGGGTGAGAGCCCTGAGCCGTACGTCCGCGGCACACTGCTCGCCATCCGGAAGGCAGCGGAGGTACCGGGCCTGCGCCGAGGATTGGACACGCTGCTCTTCGGCCCGAGGAGCGAAGCACATGGCTGACAACGCCCCGCTGGCGAAAGAACCGAGCGTTGATCGAGTCATCGCGTTCAGCGACGGCGTCGTAGCAATTGCGATCACATTGTTGATCTTGCCGCTCACCGACATCGAAGCTCGCCCCGGCGCCAGCCTGGGCCAGATCATCGGTGAGAACCAGCCCGCACTGTTTGCGTTCGGCCTGTCGTTTTGGGTGATCGCGAACTACTGGACCATTCACCACAACATGTTTGCACCGGTTCGACACCATAGTCCGGGACTCATCGGGCTCAACATGTTATGGCTTGCGTCGATCGTCTTCCTGCCTTTTCCGACCGCACTGATCGCAGACCGTATTGACGGCGGCTTCGGCACGCTCTACATCGGCACCTTGCTCGTCATCTCTGTGCTGAACCTTCTCATCGCCAACTATCTCGTCCGCCACCCGGAATTGACCGATAGCCAGCAAACTGATGAGAGCCGCGATCACGCCGCGCAAAGTGCTGTCGTCATTGGAGTGCTCGTTGCCGCCGGAGTGGTCTCGCTCTTCTTTCCCCGCGCCGGGATCTTGGCGCTGCTCCTGCTCTTTCCTGCTCAGGCCATTGCCGGACGACGCGGAGCCAGGGCGTCACGGAAGCGATGAGGCCCTGCAGAGCGAACTCGCTATGGCGTGGCCAACGCGGGTTGCGCCAATCCGGCTTCCAGGTCGAGAAGCAGACGCTTGCGAGGCAGGCCGCCGCCGTAGCCCGTAAGTGCGCCGGACGCTCCGATGACTCGATGGCACGGCACGATCACCGCGATGGGGTTGCGCCCATTGGCCAGACCGACGGCCCGCGAAGCTCCTGGTCGGCCAATCTGTGCAGCAATCTCGCTGTAGCTGCGGACCTCTCCGTACGGAATGGTCTGCAACGCCGCCCACACCTCACGCTGGAAGGGTGTTCCCGCCGCGCTGAGCGGGAGGTCGAACTCGGTGCGCCGCCCCGCGAAGTACTCCTCGAGCTGCCGGCGCGCCTCCTCGAAACGCGCGGGATCCTCGACCCAACCGGCGCTCGGCTCGGTCTGCACGTCTAGATCGGCGTCCATGATCACGCCGGAGATGCCTTCCTCGCCCGCCGTCAGCAGCAGCGGCCCGAGCGGGCTGTCGATCATGGTCCAATAAGTCGTCGTATCAGTCATGCTCGTTTCCTTTCTCATTGTTTCCTTTCATCCCATCGGCAGTCGCCGACGTCCAAAAATGCATCTGCGCATAGGACCGCCACGGTCGCCACGCCTCGGCAACTTTGGTCGCCGCGGCGGAATTATTTGGCAGACCGGCCCGCACCAGGCCGTGGCGAACACCCAAGTCACCGACCAGAAATACGTCAGGATCGGCTAGCGCGCGCATCCGGACATAGCCTGCCGTCCACGACCCGATGCCCGGAATCTCAGTCAGCGCGCGTTCGACCTCCCCCCGGTCAGCGCCAGGGTCAAGACGGATTTGCCCGTCGCCGAGCCGCGCGGTCAGCTCGTGCATGGTGCGCTGACGTCGCGCCGGCATAGGGAAATCGCTCGGATCCACCGCGGCCAGTACATCGGAGGTCGGGAAGACATGGGTGACCCCTCCGAGCGGAGTATCAAGAGGCTTGCCGTACGCCTGAACGAGGCGCGCTGCTACCCGGCGGGCGGCTGCCACGGAAACCTGCTGCCCGAGCACGGCCCGGACGGCCAATTCGTCCCCGTCCACCGCACCCGGAACCCGGATGCCCGGTACTGCTCTGACCAGCGGCGCTAGAGCCGGATCGGCCGCCAGCACCTCGTCGACGGCCACGCTGTCGGAGTCCAGGTCGAACAGTCTGCGACAGCGAGCAACGGCGGCCGTCAAATCACGAAAGTCAGAGAGTCGCAACTTGGCCTGCAGATGGCCGGTTGCAGGGGTCAGCTCGGCGACGCCGGTGCCATGCGGCAGGACAAGACTGCGCCGATACGTTCCGCCCTCGACCTCCTCGACGCCGGGCACCGCCCGCGTGCTGAGGAACGCAACGATTCCTGTTAGGTCGGCAGGGCGCCGGTATGGGAGTCGAAGCTCGATAGGACCGGCGACAAGGCGATGGGCGCCAGGACCGCGCCGCGAGCGGCGCCGCAGATCACTGGGCGTCGAGGCGAAGATCTCGCGCATGGTGTCGTTGAATTGTCGAATACTGGCAAAACCCGCCGCGTAGCTGACATCGGTCACGCCTAGATCGGTGGTCTCCAGGAGGATCCGCGCGGTCTGCGCACGCTGGGCGCGAGCCAGTCGGAGCGGCCCGGCGCCAACCTCCTGGGAGAGGGCGCGGTGGATCTGACGTTCGCTATAACCCAGTCGCGCTGCGAGTCCGGCTACTCCCTCGCGATCCACAATCCCGTCCGCCACAAGGCGCATGGCCCGGCCCACGAGATCGGCTCGCAGGTTCCATTCCGGCGCACCGGGGCTGACGTCGGGCCGGCATCGCCGACAGGCGCGGTAGCCAGCGGTCTGCGCTTCCGCCGCCGAGCGGTAGAACTGTACGTTCTCGCGCTTCGGCGTACGCGCTGGGCAACTTGGCCGGCAATAAATTCCGGTAGTCCGCACCGCAGTGAAGAACATCCCGTCGAAGCGTTCGTCGCGGCTGCTTACCGCCCGATAGCAGGTTTCGTGGTCGAGCACGCCTCCAACTGTGCCCCAAGAACGAGCCATCCACTAGCGGAAATCGGACATCGGAAATTGTTCACGGAAGGCCGCTTACAACAGTCCTCACAGTCGGCTCCTTGAGGCTGAGTGAGCTATCTCCAACCGCTCGCGCGGGCTAGCCGCCTAGAGTGAGTGAATGGCGACGAGGGCAGCCATCCTCTTATCGCCGGGACCATGGTGGAAGTCGCCGGCAATGATGGACGGCCTGCTCGGGTACGCGGTGGCCATGGCGGTCGGAGTCGCTGTCTTCAGCCGAGCCGGTGACGGCCGGCTGGACTCCTGGCCGGCGTACGTTTTCGCGCTGGGTTTCGGATTGATCTTGCTGATCCGCCGGAGATATCCGGTCCAGGTTTTGATCATCACTTCACTCGGCATCTGCGCGTACTACGCGCTGCAATACCCGCCTATCGGACTGGCTCTGCCGATTGCTGCGGCGCTGTTCTCGGCCGCAGAGGCCGGCTACCTGCGGATCAGCATCGTCGTCTCGGTGGGCTTGGTCGGGTTGGCTGTCTATTTCCAAATCGCCGGCGGGCGAGAAGTCGGGCCTTTGCTCGGCTATGAGCTCCCTCCAGTGATCGCGTTGATGGGGGCGTCGCTGGCGTTGGGCGACGGAGTGCGGTCCAGACAACTGCTCAAGGAATCGCAACGTGAGCAGGAACGCCAAGCCAGAGTGGAGCTGGAGCGTCGCGCGACCGAACAGCGCAACGCGGAACGGCTGCGGCTTGCTCGGGACCTGCATGACGCGCTCGGCCACAATGTCGCGATGATCTCGCTGCAATCCGCCGTCGCCGCCGAGGCCCTGCCCGCACACGTGCCGGAGGCGCAGCGCGCCGTCGCTGAAATCCGCAGCATCAGCGTCGCCACCATGGCCGAGCTACGCAGCACCGTGCGACGACTCAGATCACTGGACGCAGCCGTCGAGCTGCCGGCCGGCCTCGACGACCTCCCAACGCTTGCCGAGCAGGCCCGCGGCAACGGTCTGGATGTGCGGATGGTCCAGAGCGATGAGAGTACCGAGATACCCGAAGCGCTGGGCCAGGCCGCGTACCGAATTGTTCAGGAGGCGCTGACCAACGTCATTCGACATGCGAACGCCGCGCAGGCGGAGGTGATTCTTGATCACGGTCCTGACGCATTGATCATCACTGTTCGCGATGACGGGCAAGGTGCAGCAGAGCTCCGCGCCGGCAACGGCATCCGAGGCATGCAGGAGAGAGCCGCCGAGTGGGGCGGCAAGATCACGGTGACCAGCCCCGGCGGTGGTGCCGGCACGATGGTGACCGCCGTATTGCCCTGGCCCTCCGCAGCGGCGCGGTCGGAAACATGATTCGGGTCGTATTGGCCGATGATCAGGCCCTGGTGCGAAGTGGGTTGCGCGCCCTGCTCGCGAACAGCGTTGACATTCAGGTGGTCGGTGAGGCCGGCAACGGACGCGAGGCCGTCGCGGTTGTGACCCGTACCCAGCCTGACGTCGTGCTGATGGATATCCGGATGCCCGGGCTCGACGGGATCGAGGCGACCCGGCAGCTGACCGCGGATCCGCACTTGTCCGACGCAGCGATCATCATGCTGACCACCTTCGATGAGGATGATCAGATCTTCGCCTCGATCCGGGCTGGCGCTTCCGGCTATCTGCTCAAGGACGCCGAGCCGGAGGACCTGCGCGAGGCGATCCGGGTGGTGGCCGCCGGGGACGCCTTGCTCTCGGCATCGGTGACGCGAAAGGTGATGGAGGGCATCGTCTCCGGGCCTGCGGGTGTGGCGGATCACGGCCGGCTGCACGAGCTGACCGTACGGGAACGCGACGTGCTTGCTGGTGTCGGCCGCGGCCTGTCGAACGACGAGATCGCTGCGGAAATCCACATCAGCCCCGCGACTGCACGGACCTACGTCAGCCGCATGTTGACCAAGCTGGGAGCGCGGGATCGCGCCCAACTGGTCGTCATCGCGTACGAGACAGGCCTCGTGAAACCTGGGCGACACCTGGAAACACCTAGCTGACCCTGAGCCGGCGTACGTCGACAAGCGACCGCATTCGTCGCTTTCAGCAAGTAGGGAACACCGAACCAGATTTCTACCGTGGTGGGCGTTCTGATCCCCGAGCACGGAGAAACTCATGTCCGCCCGTCTCAGCCGTCGCACCTTGCTGGCTGGCACGGCGGCGCTGCCCACCCTTGCATTGCTCGGTTGCGAGTACGACCGCACCACGGCTGATCCGATCACTACCGTCGACACCCTCGATTTCGCGAACCGGCTCCGGATACCCACGCTGGCTCAGTCTGAGGTCGATGCCGACGGTGTCCGCGTCTTCCAGCTGAGCGTTATCGCTGGGTCGGCCGAGTTCCTCCCCGGTATGGCAACGCCGACCTGGGGATACACCGACGGTCGCTCTGGCGCCGGCTATCTCGGTCCTACCTTGCGGGCGGCCCGGGGCGAGCGCGTACGCGTCTTGATCGAGAATCGGCTATCCGAGATCACAACCGTGCATTGGCATGGCATGCACCTTCCCGCAAACAGCGACGGTGGCCCGCATCAGCCCATCGCCGCTGGAGAGCGATGGCAGCCCGAGTGGTCTATAGAGCAGCCGGCGGCAACGCTGTGGTATCACCCACATCCGCACGGCGAAACCGAGGCACAGACGACTCGTGGGCTGACCGGCTTGTTCTATCTCGACGACGGCAGCAATTCCGAGCTGCCGCGGAGGTACGGGATCGACGACATCCCGATCATCCTGCAAGACCGCAGCTTCGACTCGCGCGGGCGATTCCTGCTTCGCGACCGCGCTGTCACCGGCCTGTTGGGCGACACGATCTTGGTGAATGGGACGTACAACCCGCATCTGCCTGTCACGACCCGTCTGGTCCGGCTCCGCCTCCTGAACGCCTCGACAGCCCGCATCTACCACTTGGCCTTCGCCGACGAACACGAGTTCGCCGTCGTTGCCACCGACTGCGGCTTCCTACCCGCGCCCAAGAGGACCCGCCGCCTGCTCCTCTCCCCCGCCGAACGAGCCGAGGTCCTGGTCGAGGTGCGGCCGGGCGAGCGGCTGGTGCTCCGCTCGGTGCCATGGAACCTGGACATGATCACCCCACTGACCAATGGTGCCGGTGGCAATGATCATCTTGATCTGTTGCAGCTCCGGACTGGCCCCTCGCCTGCTCCGAGCGGTCGCGTCCCAGAACAGCTGGATACCGCTTCCAAGGTGACCCTTGATCATGTGGTGGCTCGCCGGACCTTTCAGCTCGACGGCCGCGAGATCAACGGTCAACAGATGGAGATGTCGCGAATCGACACCGTGGTCGGCGCCGGCACGACCGAGCTGTGGACGATTCGGAACACGCACAACCAGCCGCACAACTTCCACATCCACGGTCTGGCTTTCCAGATCGTCCCGGATGGGGCGACCAGTGCCGATCCCGGACTCGGTTGGAAGGACACGGTGCTGCTCGCCGCAGGCGAGTCGGTGCGGCTGGCCGTCGCCTTCCCGCCGTACCGGGACCCACTGACGCCGTACATGTATCACTGCCACCTGATGTGGCACGAGGACGAGGGGATGATGGCGCAGTTCACCGTGGTCGATCCCGATCAGGTGGACACGGCACCGCGGACCCTTGATGTCGATCACGATCACCTGGCAGCCGGCCATGATCACGGCTGATCATCTTCAGACTTCCAACCACTCCAGCAAGGAGCCACAGCTATGTCCACCGGCAATCTGCCATCACACGCACCAAGCACCAGTCGGCGACGTCCAGCAATGATCATTACCTTCATCCCCGCTGGCGCAATCCTGGGATTCCTCGGTGGGCTGCTGATCGAGATCATTGTCGGCCTCATCGCCGGGACGGCATTCAGCGCTGATCATCCGGCGAGATTCTCCTGGCGCTTCCTCGGCTCGCTGCCCGGCCTTGGAGCACTGATCGGCGCAATCTTGGCACCCATCCTGTACGCCCGCGCGCGTCGCAGTTAACTCCAGGCCGACCCGCAGACACGCCGGCCTCGTAGCGTCTCTAGGCTGTGGCGCATGGACGACTCCGACATCCTCGCGCGCATTCGTGAAATGGTCGATGCTGAACATGAGCTGCGCCATGAGATGCAGGAAAACCCTGGCGAGGTCACCGATGCCGCGCAGCGGCTTCATGAGCTCGAAGAGTCCCTCGACCAGTTCTGGGACCTCTTGCGTCAGCGGCGCGCCCATCGGGAGTTTGCGCAGGATCCCAATGACTCGCGGACGAGACCTCGGCAACAGGTGGAGGGATACCTGCAGTAAGGCCTACTGCCGGTACGCCGCAACGGTCCACGCCAGATGTCCTGACCTGACCAGGCTGGATTCCACCAGGTCCAGCCGCTGCCCGATGGCTCGTAGCAGCCGTCGCGAGGACCATGTTCTGGCGTAGATCGAGATGATCACTACGCCGTCCGGCGGGAGCTGGCGCGCGTAATGCAGCACAGCTCCGATCGGGTCGGGCAGGTAGTAGATGACCTCGTTCATCACGACGGCATTGGGTGGCTGGTCGGCGACGAACGTCGACCCATCGGCGCAGACGAAGTGCGTGCGTACGTCTGACTTGGGTGCGGCAAGCGCGATGGATTGCTCACAGTTGTCCACGCCGAGGTATCGGCTATAGGTCAGCCCTTCCTGCAGGATTCCCTGCGAGCAGCCGACATCGAGAACAAAGCCTTCTCGGGCGTACCGCTCCGTCACGCGCTGGACAGCTTGGTAGCGTGCCGCTTCGTTACTTTCCCGAAGTCGCTGCCAGCTGTCCTTCCGGTTCTCTTTGGCGTTGTCACGCACCAGGATCGATTTCACGAGAAACAGCGGTATTGGCGCTATCGATCCGAGCCCAGCAGCCGCCTTGCTGTGCAGCAACCGGGCCACGACGGTTTCTCGAGTAGCCAGCGCCGACCTATCTGCTCTTGCCGTCATCGGCCTCCTCCTACTCGAAACGCGAGGGATCTCCCGCTCCCCGGCGTACGATCAAGGCTTCGCCGTCGGACAGATCAACCACGGTAGTCGGGATCTCGCCACATTGCCCGGAGTCCACGACTCCATCGATCAAATGATCAAGGCGCTCCATGATCTCCCAGCCCTGCGTCAACGGCTGCTGCTCGCCAGGCATGATCAAGGTGCTGGACACCAAAGGTTCACCTAGCCCAGCCAAGATCGCCTGAGCAACTGCGTGATCAGGAATTCGGACTCCGACCGTGCGTCTCTTGGGGTGCAGCATCCGTCGCGGCACGTCGCGAGTCGCCGGCACGATGAAGGTGTACTGCCCGGGCGTCGATGCCTTGAGGGCACGAAAGATCACATTGTCGAGGTGGACGAATCGGCCAAGCTGATTGAAGTCTGCGCACACCAAGGTGAAGTGATGTTGGCTGTCGAGTTGTCGAATCTCCCGGATGCGGTCCAGGCCCTCTTTGTTATCCAGCTGGCAGCCGAGCGCGTAGCAGGAATCTGTCGGGTAGGCGACCAGCCCGTCGGCGCGAATCAGCTCGACCACCTGGCCGATCGCGCGCGGCTGAGGGTTGTCTGGGTGGACGTCGAAGTAGCGGGCCACGAGAGGGAGCCTAGTATTGCTCGCCCGATGGGCGTACCAACGCGCGGCGAGAGCGGCGCAGCAAAACCTCAACACACTGGACCGATTGTCGCAAGCAAAATGAAACTTAACGTGAAGTTTAGGTAAGAGACTAGACTGATCATCGTGCTGCACCGGACAGACCTGCTGACGATTGGCGAGCTGGCAGCACGCTCCGGATTCGCACAGTCAGCCCTGCGATATTACGAAAATCTGGGCTTGATCACCTCGACGCGAACGTCCGGGAACCAGCGCCGTTACGAGCGAGCCACACTGCGCCGCCTGGCGTTCATCCGCTCGGCGCAGCGTGTCGGGTTGTCCCTGGACGAGATCACCGAGGCGCTGCGGACGCTACCTGGGAGTCGTACGCCGACCAAGGCCGACTGGACGCGGCTGTCTCATCAGTGGCGTGGTCGGCTCAACGAGCAGATCGAAAGGCTGGAGCGGCTGCGCGATCGATTGGACAGCTGCATCGGCTGCGGCTGCCTGAGTCTGCAACGGTGCACGCTGCAGAATCCCGATGATTACGTGAGCTCTCGCGGCCCAGGTGCGGTCTATCTGGATCCGTCTAAGGACTGACCGGCTGAGGAGACGACGGCCCGTCGGCTGATGCGGCTCCGATAAGTTACGAGCATGGTCAACAAGGTGGCAATGCTTACTGCGGGCGGCTTCGCGCCGTGCCTGTCAGCAGCGATCGGCGGGCTGATCGAGCGCTACACGGCGGCCGCTCCAGAGGTCGAGATCATCGCCTACCGATACGGCTATGAGGGCCTGCTCAAAGGTGACTCGATCCCCGTTACGCGGATCGTCCGCGAACACGCGGCACGCCTCGACGCCTTCGGCGGATCGCCCATTGGAAATTCCCGAGTCAAGCTCACCAACGCATCCGACCTTGTGAAGCGGGGTTTGGTTGCCGATGGAGTCGACCCACTGCAGGCGGCGGCCGACCAGCTCACCGCGGACGGCGTCGATGTGCTGCACACCATCGGTGGCGACGACACCAATACCACTGCGGCCGATCTCGCGGCGTTCCTCGCCAGCAACGGCCACGAGCTGACCGTTGTCGGGCTCCCCAAGACCATCGACAACGACATCATTCCGGTACGCCAGTCGCTGGGCGCTTGGACGGCTGCGGAGCAGGCCTCCCGTTTCGCACAGAACGTCATCGGCGAACACAACTCCGGATCACGGATGCTCATCGTGCACGAGGTGATGGGCCGCAACTGCGGATGGCTGACCGCGGCCACGGCGCAGGCGTACCGGGAATGGCTGGATTCTCGCGCCTGGCTACCCGAGATCGGGCTCAGTCGAGAGGCCTGGGACGTACACGGCGTGTACATTCCCGAGGCCGTTTTCGATCTCGACGGGGAAGCGCTGCGGCTCAAGGAAGCCATGGATCGGATCGGCTCGGTCAACCTCTTCGTTTCTGAGGGTGCGGGCCTGGACACGATCTTGGCCGAGCTAGAACGATCCGGTGCCGAAGTTCCGCGAGATCCGTTTGGCCACGTCAAGATTGACCAGATCAACCCGGGTGCATGGTTCGGAAGCAAGTTCGCGGAACGGCTCGACGCGCACAAGGTTATGGTGCAGAAGTCTGGTTATTTCTCCCGATCAGCCGCCGCCAATCCGCGTGATCTTGCCTTGATCAAGTCCATGACGGACCTGGCGGTTGAGTGCGCCCTGCGAGGTGAGCCCGGCTTGATCGGGCACGACGAGGAGCGCGGCGACGAGCTTCGCGCCATCGAATTCGACAGGGTACGAGGCGGCAAACCGTTTGATATCGACGCGCCGTGGTTCTCGGCGTTGCTGGACGGCATCGGTCAGCCGAGCACCCAGCTTGCGACCGCCCACTGACGGTCCGGTCAGGACTTGGGCTTCTTCCTGCCGCGTATAGCCGCGGACAACACGTAGGCGAGCGCTGCGCCCAAGCCAACTCCGGTGGCCGCTCCAGTGACGTACCCGGCGCCCATGCCAACACGAACGGATCGAACCGCCACCTCTTCCGGCACGACATTCGGTGGCTCCTCCGGATTTTCCGCAGCGTCTGGCGCGGGCGTAATGACGGACTCTTCCTCGGCAGGAACCGGAACGGCCTCGTGGTCCGCAGTTGCGATCCAGGCTGCGATGAACAAGACGAGTTGAGCGAAGATGTTGAAGAACAGCATGACCACGATCACGGGCCCGAAGATCACCGCGGCGAGGTTGCCGCGAAAAGCGCTGATCAGGTAGCTGGCGACAAATTGCAAAGCAACAAGGGCTATGGAACCCAGAAGTGCCCCGCGCCGTACCACGGACCACGGCTCACGAGTTTCCGGCAACACGGTGTACAGGTACATGAAGATCAGCCACCCGGCGCCGATCGAAACCACAATCGAGGTGACCCGCAACAGCGGCGCTATCCAGGGCTGATCACTGAGTCCCAGCCATCCGACCACTATGTTCGCGAGGGAGGTGGACAGTGAGGAGAGACCGAACATCACCGCCATCCCGATCAGCAGGCCCAGTAGCAGCACGAGGTTGCCGAGTGTCTTGCGCACGATGTTGATCTTCTGAGGCCGAAGGTCGAATCCGGGTCGCCACTGAGTCCGAACCGCATTCTTCAGATGGCCCATCCACTTGGCGCCGGTGTAGAGAGCCACCACCAAACCGATGAGGCCAATGGTCCAGAACTGACTGAGTGCGGTGTTGACCAGATCGAGGATCTTTTGCCGGGTGGCTGGTTCGGCGCTGCCCAGTGCGTCCGCTACGGCATTGGCGACGTTGTCCAAAAGGCCGGGCTGTAGCACGGTGAGCACCAAGCCCGTGATCGAAAAGGCCACCATCAAGACCGGCACGATTGCGAGCACCGAAAAATAGGCGGTCGCTGCCGCAAACTGTGAGCCGAGCCTGCTGAGATAGCGCTCTACCGTACGAATGAGGTGTGCGATCCAGGGCCGCTGCTGGAGCCGCTCGACGCTCTCCGGCACCGCAACCATTGATGTCCTTTCTGTCCAACCCGTCCCGCCGACGCTATCGCTCCGCTAGCCGTGCGCGAGCCACAAGGACGTCACCGACATCGTGAGGAGCAGCGGTACGAGGACCGCACCGCGGGCGGCGAAACGCGTCCAGGACACCGGAACGCCGGCGGAGCGGCAGCGCGCCGCCCAGAGCAGGGTCGCGAGGCTCGCCCAGGGCGTGATGAGAGGTCCGGCGTTGACGCCCACCAGAAGGGCGGCCAGCCGCAGCGGCGAGGCGTCGGCGGCCGGCTCCAGGGCAAGGTAACTGGGCAGGTTGTCCACCAGGTTCGCCCCCACGGCGCCCACCCCGCAGAGTTGCGCCAGTGCCACCCCGGAAGAACCGTGCCCAGCAGCTCGGCCGAGAGCAGCGCCCAGACCATGATCATGAGCAATCTGCACGAGAATGAAGAGTAGCCCGACCCCGAGGACCAGCTGCCAGGGCAGCAGCCGCCAGGTGAGCAGCGAGCGCGCGCCGATCGCACAGCCGACTGCGAGGATGGCGGCCGCAACTGCCGAAGCGACGACAACATTGACACCGAGCAACAGCGCCGGGCCGAGTGCGCCGCAAACGATCATGCCCAGCACAAGCAGTCCTCTGTGCGCCGCTGGTTGGGCCGCTAACCGCTGATAGCGGCCGCGCAGCGATCGACGGAAGATCACCGCGAGTGCCAGCACCGTGATCAGCACGCTGGTGAGCG
>Ga0307286_10000337_pt1 | contig 12995 bp, 13 predicted proteins | sample ER_DNA_140_FD_194478 | JGI IMG/M metagenome (GOLD analysis project Ga0307286, IMG submission 194478) | Bulk soil microbial communities from the East River watershed near Crested Butte, Colorado, United States - ER_DNA_140 | ecosystem: Environmental > Terrestrial > Soil > Floodplain | place... | reverse complement strand
GGAGGACTACACCTCGGCCTGCGAGGGATAGTGCCTGTTGCGCATGAGGAGTGTGGGTGGTCTTAGCCCCGGCGATTTCACGAAGCGCGGTGAGTGGGGTTTGACGTGGCAGCCTGAACTTCGCCCGTTTGCCGCCGGCGTAGACGTTTGCCACGCCGCCACCGGGCCGAGCGCATCTACATGAGTGAAAGCAAGATCGAGAGAGCTGGTGTTCTCAAGTGATCGCTTGTTCCTCCTGTAGCTGCGCCAGTTGGTGCACGCACATCTTGGTGGCGGGGTAGAGGTCGCAGTAGCCGCGGTACAGACCGTCGTAAAGTTCCCGGATGGCCGGATCAGGAGTGACGATGCGACCCGTGAGCGCCCAATCGGTTTCAGGGGGAACTAGTTCGGTGCCGATGGCGGCCATCAGCGCATCGCCGTAGCTGGCGCCGATTGTCTGTTCAGGCACAGACTGCTCTCGGCCAGTTACATCGCTGACGATCTGGGTCCACAGTCCACCCTGGGTTCCACCGCCTACCGCGACCAGCCGTTGAATTGGGGTGAGGTCACTGTCGAGGAGCTCGAGGATCTGCCGGATGCCGAAAGCGATGCCTTCGTAAACGGCGCGGAACACGTGACCGCGTTTGTGGCTCAAGGTCAGGCCGGCGATCACGCCCCGTGCTCGGGGGTCGAAGATCGGTGTCCGTTCGCCGGCGAAGTATGGCAGCAGCAGCAGGCCGCCTGACCCAGGCGGCACGGCCGCTGCTTCGTCGACCAGCGTCGTGAACGAGACACCGCCGGCGAGGTCTTGTACCCAGGAGGTGAGACTGCCCGATGTCGACATTCCCGCGGCGAGCGTGTAGGTCCCTGGATCGACGCCCGCTGTTGTCCATAACTCGGGGTGTGAGGTCAGAGTCTGTAGCACCTGGACGAAGAACATCGTCGACCCGTACATCAGCATGAGATCACCGGGCCGACGGACGCCGGCGCTGAACGCCTCCGCCCAGGCGTCGACGGTGCCAGCGCAGACCGGAGTCCCCGCCGAGAGATTGGTCATTTCTGCAGCGTCGCTGGTGACCCGACCGACGACCTCGCTCGGCCAGGCCAGGCGTGGCGCCGCCAGATCGCCCATCACGTCGGCATACCAAGGCTGATACCAGGTCGCAGCCCGGATGTCGTACAACGGGTCGCACTGGCTGGCCGTGTGATGATCAAGAACGTATTCGCCGGTGAGCCTTTTGACGATGAAGGAGTTGGAGTTGTACCAGCCTGTCGCCTTTGACCACACGTGGGGCTCATTGCGCCTGACCCACAATGCCTTGGGCCCGACAGCCTGGGTCGTAAGTGGGGTGCCTCCGCGTTGCAATATTTCAGCCGCGCCGAAGCGCTCGGTTAGGTCCTCGATCTCGACCGTGGCACGCATGTCGATGCCGTAGAGAATGGCCGGGCGGAGCGGCTGATCGGCCTCGTCACACAGGAGTAAGGATGGCCCTACGCCGCTGACACAGACCGCGACGATCGTGTGGCCCGCGATCCGGCCAACAAGTTCTTGACACAGCGACACCACGTCACCCCACCAAACCGATTCGGCGTCGACCTCGGCCCACCCGGGCCGCGGCATCGACATGGAGTTCGGACGAGGCCGAGTTGCGGAGGCCAGAATCTGACCGTCGACGTTTGCCACGACAGCCTTGCTGCTGCCGGTGCCCATGTCGATACCAAGCAGGACGTCGCTCATAGCTGCATTCAACCCTGACATGGCTCGATGCTCGAGATGCAACCTTCCGTTATGGCGTGATCACGGCCTTCACCGCGGAGCTGTCAGCCACGGCATCCAGGGCCTCGTCGTAGGCGTCCAGAGGGAAGCGTCTGCTGATCATGCCTTGGGTCTTGACGCGACCGCTCCTCAGCGCGCTGAGTGCGCGATCAAACGAGAACTGTTGCGCGAAGGACCCCTTGATGGTTAGTTCTCGACGGAAGATGTCGTACGGGGCGATCGGCCATACGGTTGCCTCCGGCGTCATCCCATAGACGAACACGGTGCCGCCGGTGCGAGTGAGCGCCAGCGTCTCGGCCAGCACGACCAGAGCACCCGTGGCGTCGATGACCACATCGAACCCGTCCGGGGCCGTCTGGCGCATTTCCTCTATGGAAGCAGCCGGGTTAGAGCGGTCCACCAGCACAGTTCGGTCGGCGCCACGAGCACGCGCAAGGTCCAGCTTCGCTTGGGTAGGTGCGGCGACGGTCAGCTCAGTTGCACCAGAACCAGCGAGCAGCTGAGTCAGAATCAGTCCAGTGGGACCCGACCCGAACAGCAAGACGTTGGACCCGGGCCGCAGTGCGAGAACATCGAGACCGTGTACGACGCATGCGACGGGCTCAGTGAAGACCGCAGTTTCCGGGTCCAGGTCGTCCACGGCGAAGCACCGTGCGCTGGAGGTCACCACATATTCAGCGAAGCCTCCCGGCGCATTGACGCCCTGAGCAACCAAATTGCGGCAATGGGCCGGTCGTGCTCGACGGCATTCCACGCATTGCCCGCAGGAAGCAGTGTTGTCGACGACGAAGCGACGACCGATCATCTCCTCGGCAACCCCTGGTCCGACCGAGACGGCCACGCCGACGAACTCGTGGCCGGGGGTCAGTGGATAGCTGGGTCCGAATTCGCCAGCGTGCAGATGAAGATCCGTACCGCAGACACCCGCAACGAGTATTCGGAGAAGTACCTCTCCCGGCCCAGGCTCTGGGACAGCAACCTCGCGTACCGCGAACTTTCCCGGCTCGTCGTACACCACGGCCTTCATCGAGTTCATTGAGCCGCCCGCAGAGTGAGCAGCCGCGCAGGGTTTTCGATCAGTAGTCGGTCCACCACTTCAGAGCCGAGCCTGTCCCGAAGGCGCGGCAAGAAACGCCGGGGGAGGCTGATCCGAGCGACCCCGCGCGGATTCCGCCCGAGGCCGGTGGGCGTGGCGTCGATTAACGCGTCGATGCCACCTCGCCGCAGCGATTCGGCCTCCTGCATGCTGGCCTGTTCGTCGTCGAGCTCGTCACCGACCAGCAGCTGGGAAACCTGGAATAGATGTTCGTGATAGTCACAGCGGCCAAGCCGCTCACTCGGGATGTCGCCCAGCACGGTACGAACAGTGCCAAATTTGTGGGGGCAAGCTGTTGCCGGACCGGCAGTCATAGCAGCTCGAACCATGGCTCGAGCCGTCGGTAGGCATCAAGAAAAATCTCGTATTCACCGCTGTAGCGGTCGTGTGCGGCGCTAGTCGGTTGGTGTTCCTCCGTCCGCTCCGACATCTGCTGCGCAACATCGAAGCCCTCGAACAGGCCGACGCCCACACCGCCGACGATGGCGGCACCCAGCGCCGTCGCCTCGTCCACGAGGTTCCTCCGATGCACCGGCAGACCCCAGATGTCGGCGAAGATGGCAAGAAGATCAGAAGAGTTGGCCGCGCCGCCAATCGCATCCACGCTGTCGATGGTTGGGCCATTGTCCATGAACGCCCGCAGGCCGGTGTAAAGGTTGAAGGCCACGCCTTCTACCACTGCACGTGCAACGTGAGCCCGGCCATGGTGGCGAGCCAAGCCAGCGAACACTGCTCGGGCGTGTGGATTCCAATATGGTGACCGCTCACCGAGCAGATGGGGAAGAAAGTAGAGCCCGTCCGCGCTCGCCTGCACGGCCGAAGCGGAGCTCAGCAGCCGCTCGTACCTGGTGTCATCGTCCGGCGCTAGCAGGTCCATGACCCATTGAAGTGAGGCGCCGCCTGCCTGCATCGTCGCAGTAGGTACGTACCGGTTGGGAATGACGTGGTTGAACGTCATGGTGCGCATCTCCGGATCGTGGAGTGGCGCATCCGCGGCGAGTGAGACCCACGACGACGAACCGAGGTAGGTGTACGCCCCAGACGCTGCGTCCACGACCCCGACGCCGAGCGCCGCCATCGGCCCATCGCCGCCACCTATCACGACCGGTGTGCCGGACGTCAGACCGGTCGCCTCCGCTGCCGCCGGCGTCACCGTGCCGACCACGGTCGTCGACGGGACGACTTCAGGGAACAGAGCGAGTTCGAGGTCAGCAGCCGCGATGAGCTCGTCCGACCAGGTGGCGGCGGCCTGGTCGTACGCGTTAGTGCTGCTCGCGTCGGAGGGGTCGGTCACGATCGCGCCGGTCAGGCGATGCACGATGAAGTCCTTGGCGAGTACGACGTGGCGCGCTCTGGCGAAGACTTCTGGCTCGTTGTCCCGGACCCACATGACCTTCGTCAGGGAGTACGTCGGATTGAGCCGATGGCCAGTGATCCGGTAGCCAATGTCCATGCCGACGCGTGCCAGGAGCTGGTCGGTTTGGTTGGTCGAGCGAGTGTCGGCCCAGATGATCGCGGGGCGGATCGGCTCCCCCGAGCCGTCGAGGAGGACCGCACCCATCATCTGGCCAGAGAAGGAGACGCCCTCAACCTTCCCCACGCCCGGCACCGAGCCGAGGAGATCCCGCGTGGCGGAGCAGACCGCGAGCCACCAGCTGTGAGGATCCTGCTCCGCCTTGCCACGTGGGCCGAAGTCAGTGTCGTAGCGCGCCGTAACCGCGGCCACCACGCGGCCTGTAGCGTCGACGAGCGTCGCCTTATCCCCGGTTGTTCCGAGGTCATGCGAGATGATCATCGGCGACTCCGTGAGGGGACGTCGCGAGCAGTCGGGCTGCTCCTTCGAGCCACACGGTACTACTAGCCTGCATAGTCCCGCCGATGCAAGACTGTGGGCTTGGGCGGTAGTGGAATTACCTCGCATAAGGCCTACTGATGGGCACTGGCGTATTCGCTGAATTGGAGGCGCTCGGCGTCGTCCCCGTGGTGGAGGTCGAAGACTCAGCTCACGCAGTGCCATTGGCCCAGACGCTGGCCGAAGCTGGTCTTCCGGTCCTTGAGATCACGTTTCGAACCCCGGCAGCTGGCGAAGCCGTCGCCGCAATCGCAGCCGAGCTCCCCGACTTCCTCCTCGGCGCGGGAACCCTCCTGACACCCGACAGCGTCGCTGCAGCCGTCGCCGTCGGAGCACGGTTCGGTGTGTCCCCTGGGGTCAGCCCTCGCTGCGTCGCCGCCGCCGCAGAACATGACTTCCCATTCATCCCGGGCGCTGTCACGCCCAGTGAAGTGATGACCTGCCTCGACTCCGGCGCGAACCACATCAAGTTCTTCCCTGCCGGTGCGTACGGGGGCGTCACCGCATTGTCGGCTCTGGCCGGACCTTTCGCCTCAGCCGGTGTGCGATTCATGCCAACCGGCGGCGTCGACGCCAGCAATGCCGCAGACTACCTCCGGCTGCCGCAGGTCTTCGCCGTCGGAGGCACCTGGATCGCGCCGCGCAGCGACATTGCCCAAGGTCGCTGGAGAGAGATCGCTGAGCGAGCTCGCGCAGTCGCAACGCTTTCTCCAAGCGTCGAGGCCAGCTAGTGCGGATGATCAATAACACACCGGCACGCATCTTGGTAACGCCGCGGTCGCTTACCGAGACGGGACTCGATAATGTGCCAGAGCTCGACCTCCTGCGAGCGTCGGGATACCAACTGATTGCTGCGCCGGCGGGGCGCGTCCCCACCGAAGACGAGCTGCTCGAGCTGATGCCGGGTTGCGTCGGATGGCTGGCTGGCGTCGAGCGCATCAGTGCTCGGGTCTTAGAGGCCGCCAAAGAGCTACAAGTCATCAGCCGTAACGGCAGCGGCACGGACGCCATAGACCTCGAGGCCGCCGAACGCGCCGGAGTCCGGGTCGAGCGCGCCGAAGGTGCCAACGCGCAGGGAGTGGCGGAGCTCGCCTTGGCCCTTGCGCTCTCAGCACTCCGGCACGTTCCGTGGTCAGCCGCCGCACTCCGCGCTGGCGGCTGGCGACGATGGCAGGGGCGCGAGCTGCAGGACTGCATCGTCGGTGTGGTCGGGCTAGGCGCAATCGGACGTCGCGTCGCGGACCTGTTCGACAGCCTCGGCTCTCGGATCGTCGCGTACGATCCATTCGCGTCGGCCGAACAGGTCGCGCCAATCCGTCTGGTCGACCTCTACGAGCTGCTGGCGTCGTCCGACATCATTACCTTGCATGCGCCGCCGCCGGCCGACGGGCGCCCGCTGCTTGATGCCGCCCGCACGGCGGTCATCGCCCGCGGAGCCGTTCTGGTCAATACCGCCCGGTCCGCGCTCGTAGACCACGACGCGGTGCTCGCAGCGCTCGAGGACGGAACGCTCTCCGCCTACGCCGTCGATGCATTCGACTCCGAACCACCCGAACTCACCCCCCTGCTACAGCACGAGCGCGTCCTGGCCACCCCACACATAGGCGGGTACACCACAAGGAGCGTGCGCCGGGCCACGGCCCTTGCGGTCGACAACCTTCTCGCCGTCCTCGGGCGTGCACCATGAACCCGCAGGAGACGTGATGTCGGGAACGTTTCGGTACGACACATTGGAACCGGCATCCAGGCCGACGTTTTATTTCGTTGGGGTCACCACCGGACGTTCATCGATCCGCTCGGTATTTCCCCAATGGGCGCGGCACCTCGGCATCCATGACGTAAAACTCGTCGGGATTGACCTACCGCCACACGCGCCAGTCGAGCAATATCGCGCGGTTGTCCAGTTCCTGAAGGACGACGAGCTCAGCCTCGGCGGACTCGTGACAACCCACAAGATCGACCTTTATCTGGCGACCGAGGATCTCTTCGATTACGTCGATCCGCTCGCTCGGCTGATGGGCGAGGTCAGCTGCTTGTCCAAGCAGGACGGGCAGTTCCGGGGCCACGCCAAGGACCCTTATTCCTCGGGCTTGGCACTCGATGCATTCCTTCCAACGGGCTACTGGAGTGCGCACTCCTCAGACGTCTTCCTCATCGGAGCTGGAGGCTCCGCGATAGCCATCGACTGGTATCTGAGCCGGCCCGAGCGCGGCTCAGAGCGGCCACGGAGGGCGGTGGTATCCAACCGAAGCCCGGGGCGGCTGGAGAAGTTACGCAAAGTTCATGAGCAGTCAGCTAACGAAGTAACACTCGAGACGGTCTCGGCGCCCCGACCGACAGACAATGATGACGTCCTGACGACACTCCCTTCGTACTCCGTCGTCATCAACGCGACCGGCCTCGGTAAGGATGCACCGGGCTCACCACTTACCGATGATGCCGTGTTTCCTCCCAACTCGATCGCCTGGGACCTCAACTACCGGGGCGACCTGATCTTTCTCGAACAGGCCCGAAAGCAGCAAGAGGAGCGTTCCGTCAGAGTCGAGGATGGCTGGATTTACTTCATCCACGGCTGGACCCAGGTCATATCAGAGGTATTTCACATCGACATACCAGCCAGCGGTCCGGAGTTCGACCAGCTGGCGAACATCGCCGCCGCAGCCCGTGCATGAGCGCACATATACGTGCGTAGGAGGGACACCATGAAAGGAATTGCTGGAGCGTATATCGCCGTTACCGGCGCTTCGGGCGGAATCGGGCGGGCAACGTGTCAGTGGTTGGCCGACTCTGGTGCATCCGTGTTTGCACTCGATCTCAGGCAATTAGAGGAAGAGGTCGGAGATTTCGTCCAGGTCGACGTCACTGACCCAGAAAGCGTCGCGGGCGCCGCCGAGGAGGTTCTCAACCGGGCGGGCCGGATCGACGGAGTAGTTGCGGGCGCAGGAATCGCGGAGAACGACGTTGCGGCTGAAAATATGGATGCCGCCACGTTCGACAAGGTTATTGCGGTCAATCTTCGTGGGGTATTTCTCACTTGCCAGGCGTTCGGACGACGAATGCTCGAACAAGGTCATGGCCGGATTGTGAATATCTCGTCCATGTCCGGTAATCACATCGTGAATTTTCCCCAGCGCCAGTGCGCCTACAACGCCTCCAAAGCTGGCGTCACGGCCTTGACTAAGTCGCTCGCTGTCGAGTGGGGACCGCGCGGAGTCCGGGTCAACGCTTTGTCGCCCGGATACGTCGACACTCCGCTGAACGCACTAAAGCACCACCAGCACGAGGGATGGAAGGACCGGACTGTGCTGCGCAGGTTCGCGGATACGACAGAAATCGCGGCCGCGGTCGGCTACCTGCTTAGCGACGAGGCCGCGTTTTGCTGTGGAACGGAGCTGCTGATCGATGGGGGTTACTCACTGTGGTGACAATCGGCTGCCACGGGCTGGTATGGACCGGAACCTTCGACGAGGCCGGGCTCGCCGCCGCTGCGGACGGAACCGCGCTGGGTTGGCTTCGACCACCGCTCTCGAGCTCCGCGAAGGTCGGCGTAGGCACGAAGAAGACCACCGGGCCACATGATCACTCCCGCGCTTGCGGGTGTCATGTGATCGACATGCCATCTATTTCGACAAAGGTTCGGCGGCGGCAAGGAATGGTCGCGGAGTGGACGTTCGCCCCGGTCAAAAGACCTAGCCGGGCGGAAATTGGCAAGTTTGGCCGGGTGATCATCATCGTCTCAGTTCTAGTCTCGTTCGCGCTTGTTCAGCAACGTTCAAGCAGGTCTTCTGGCAGCACCCGTCATCTGGGTAGCTGAGCATGCCCGAACTAGTGCGAGGGGCTCAGTACAGACCTGCTAAGCGGGCATACAGTCACGGGATCGATGAGCGTGCCGTTGAGGTCGAAGACAGCCCAGCGGCTCATAGCGCCGGCCGGACCGCGCTCGGTCACCCAACGGCGACGACGGCGGCGAGGATCGCCGCGACCGACACGTCGGGGTGTGACACCATCGACACGTGCGAGGCGTCCACCTCGGTGATCGTGGCGCCCGCCCGCTCAGCCATCCTGCGCTGCGCTGCGGGCGGGATGATCCTGTCCTCGGTGCCGATCACCGCCCAGCTCGGGAGCGTCTTCCAAGCTGGGGCGCCCGATGGGGTGGTGTTGGCGGCCAGGGTGAGCGGTCGCTGGCTCGCCGCGATCAGCCACCGGTCGGCCTCGGGGAGATCCTGTGCAAAGGCGGTGTGGACGGCGTCCGGCTTGAGGTAGGCGTCGGCGTCCCCCTCGGGCGCCCCCGGGTATCCGACGACGTCTAGGACGGTGGTGGGGTCGGGTACGGCCAGCGCCGACCCCGAGTCGCCGAGGACCCCGAAGGTCGTCTCGCCCTCGTCGGGCATGAACGCGTCGACGTAGACGAGCGCCTTTACGTCGCCGCCCGCGAGCGCGGCGTTCGTGATCACGAAACCGCCGTACGAGTGGCCGACCAGGACAACGGGGCCGTTCGTGCGCTGCGCGAGGAACGAGGCGACGTACGGGGCGTCGGTCGTGACGCCGCGCAGGAGGTTCGGCGGCGTCAGGACGGTGAAGCCCTGGCCCTGCAGCTCGGTCGAGACCGCGTTCCAGCTGGAGCCGTCGGCCCAGGCTCCGTGCACCAGGACGATCGTGGGCTTCGCCATGTCGATCCTCTCGCTGGGATGATCCGGCCCCTTCCGCACCAGCCTACGATGCGAGGCAGGACCTCGACCACCGCGTTGTAGTCGGGGGCGCCGCTCACGTCGCGCTTGCCCGCTCGGATCAGCAGGTTGCACTCCAGGAGAAACATCTGGACGTTGCCGGAGCGGATGGCCGCGACGTGCGCGCGGGCGCAAACTCAAGCAACGTGATGCTCACCGTCGACATCGAATCCGGCACTGTCGCTCTGCCTGAGGCCGTGATCTCCGGACCTGCTTGCGATCGCTGTCCTGGAACCAATGAACAATGATCAAACTAGCCTGATGTCCCGTCGTTTATGGGTGGAATTCGTTCCACGTGACGGGCGCCGAACGCTTCACCATCAGACGCCCGTTCGGCGGCGACGAACGCGTCCTCGTGGCGGCCGAGGCCGTTGTAAAGCAATGCCCGTGAGTACTCGGCCAACCTGGTGTCTCGCCACTCGCCACAGGGCCGAGGACGGCGCGTCAGCGCCGCCCGCAGGCCGCCGGCGGAGTTTGCGGTAGACCTGGCTGCTGGCCTCGCTGAGCTGTTCTTCTTTGGCGTCGAGTGCGGCGGGCCATAACGCGACGCCCTTGTCCAGGTCGTCGACGTCGATGGCGAAGTGGGCGACGCGACTGCGTTGCCTCATGCCGGCTGCTCGTCGATGAGGTCCTGGAAGATCTGGTTGGCCTGTTCCTGGGTGCGTACGAGGCTGCCCCATCCGCTGACCACGACAGCGTCGTGGCTTATGCCGACCCAGCGGCCGGAGGGAGCGGGGGTCAACAGGTGCGGTTACCACACCCGCCCACTACCTCCAGGTAGCCAACGCGGCCATGCATCTGCTCGCTAACGCCTCCACGACTTTGGTCCTGGACACTAACCTCGGCGAACCGATCGATGCGTACCTGCTGCAGATCTGGCCGGCGCCGGCCGCCCCACCCCAGCGATCCTGAAGGTCACGAGCCGCCCGGCCGGACGTCGGTTGGCCGCCTACCGATAGCGGCGTCAGATGGGCGGATCCTAGATGTTCGTGCTGTTCGGGACCAACGACGGCCGCAGGTAGGGGACCGCCCCTATCGGTCCAAAAACGTCAGCTCGAGGGCTCGGGCCGGTGGGCGAGGGTCGCTTCCGCGTACGTCACTGCAGTGCGGACAACAGCCGCATCACGTTGTCGACGTATCGCTTGGCGCGAGGTCGCCGGGTCCATTCCTCGGCTGTGAGTTCGCGGCAGGCCGCTCGGTACTCGTCGGCGATCCGTTGCAGATCGGCGACGAAACTCGGATCGGTCCCCATCAGCGAGATCTCATAGTCCAGACCGAAGGAGCGGTAGTCCATGTTGGACGAGCCGATCACGCCGGCGACATCGTCGACGGTGAAGAACTTGGCGTGCAGCACCGTGGGCCGAGGGTAGAGGTAGATGCGGACGCCGGCGTTTAGCAGTTCTTCGTAGTAGGACGACTGGGCGTGCTGCACGACAAACTGATCGGCCAACTCGGAGACGAAGAGCTCGACCGCGACGCCACGATACGACGCGGTGGTGATCGCTTCCAGCAGCGATTCGTCCGGGACGAAGTAGGGGCTGGTGAGGGAGAGACGGTGCTGAGATCGATATACCAGGGCGGTGAAGAGTCGGAGATTGGGGATCGTCAGGTATCCCGGCCCGGACGGAAGCAGCTGCATTGCCTGCTCACCGACACTGTAGTTCTCCGGCGGAATGATCTCCTCCGGTAGGCGCTGACCGGTCTCGGTGTACCAGTCGAGGGCGAACACCGCGTCCAGTGAGGAGACGATCTGGCCGCTCAGCTTGATGTTGAGATCGTGCCACTTTCGACCGATCTTAATGTTCTTCCTTGCCAGATAGCTGGCGTCGATCATGTTCTGGGAGCCCATAAATCCGACCTCACCGTCGACCACGAGCAGCTTGCGGTGGTTTCGCAGGTCGGGTCGCCGCCAGCGGCCCTTGAGGGGATGGATCGGCATCATCTGATACCACTCGATCCCCGCCGTGGTCATCCGCTTGTTCATCTGGCCGAAGCCGGGGTACTTCCGGGACCCGAGGTGGTCGTACAGGAGTCGCACCTTCACTCCGCGGCGAACCGCGTCGACCATAGCGCCGAAGAAGGCGTCGGTGGTGTGGTCCCACGCCATGATGTAGATCTCGACGTGGACCCAACGCTGGGCCTCGCGGACGGCGGTGGTCATCGCCGCGATCGACGCGTCATAATCGCCGAACAGGCCGTGGCTCGTGCCGGTCATCATCGGCAAGGAGCTGAGGCGTCGGTTCAGCCGGACCATACTCCCGATCCCGATCGGCAGTTCGGAGTTGGTCGGCGGCAGATCGGCTGTGTGCTCAGGATCACTTGGTTGGCCTGGATCTGGACCCGCTCCCGGCGACCACGGACAAACGGGCTGCCGATGAGCAAGAACAAGATCAGTCCGAACACCGGCGTGACGGTGATGAGCAGCAGCCAGGCCAGCGAGGATGACGGTCGACGATTCCGCGGGATCGTGCCGAGCGCGACGATCTTGATCACCACATCGATCAGCAGGACCGTCAGGGGAAGCCACTGGAGGACGATCGTCATTCCCACCACCTCGATCAGTCGTGCACGGGTCGCCAGCCGGTTCGTTGACAGGCCGCAATCTAGTCAGCGGCGGACCGACGTGACGCTTGGTCCTGGTCGGCGCACGGGTCGGTGACGTCCGCAGCCGCGGCGCGATCCGGGGTGCGTCGCCCGTCGGCGACGACTCTCCGCGGTGGCCAACGCGAAGGCGAGCACCGCCAGGACGTCGCCCTCGGCGAGCGGCAATGTCGAGGATCAGCCTAAGCAGTGGAGAGATCCAGACAAATGGCCGAGTGCGTCCCGCCGGGGGCGCGATCTGAACCATGCGTCCTTGCCCTTGGGAGCCGGCTCCTCGGCGAACCGCTTGTAACTCTTCCTGCCATTGCCGCTCCTTGATCAACTGATCGACTGACCCAACTCCGTCGGGCAGCCGAAGCCATCAGAACGGTGTGGAAGCTGCCGAACCCGCAGCCGACGTCGATACCCAGCCCACGCCGACATTTGCCATGATCCAGGCATACATCGCCGCTAAGAACTTCAACGAATACAACGGATTACAGGTCCGCTAGCCCGCTCGTCGGGTACCTGAGCCAGTTGCTCGGTTCAGCCGGTTCAAGAGTCGCGCCGCCTTGCCGCTGAACGCGCGCGGATGAAGTCGCGCTCCAGCTCGGCGAACACAAGGGCCATGTGCGCCATCGCCTTGCCCATCTGCGTACGGGTGTCGATTCCCATCTCGGTGACGATCATCCACCAGCTCTGCTCCTCGGACATGCGCAGCAGTCGGGCAAAGTCCTCGGCGCAGCGGCTGGCTCGGTCGACCCTCAAGAACTGCCGTGTACTGGTTCAGTGTGACCCCTACATTCGCAAATGTTGAAAATCTGCGATAAGCCCAGCCTGAATTTCCGTCCTCGGCCGTGCCGCGCGTGCCGAAGAACTGGACGGCCCACTTCTCTTCCTCGCCAGCGACGCGTCGAGCTACATCACCGGCCAGACCCTTCTCGTCGACGGAGGCTGGTCAGAAGCAGGATCTAAATCACGGTC
>Ga0307286_10000330_pt1 | contig 13051 bp, 14 predicted proteins | sample ER_DNA_140_FD_194478 | JGI IMG/M metagenome (GOLD analysis project Ga0307286, IMG submission 194478) | Bulk soil microbial communities from the East River watershed near Crested Butte, Colorado, United States - ER_DNA_140 | ecosystem: Environmental > Terrestrial > Soil > Floodplain | place... | reverse complement strand
ATCCCCATCAGCATGAGGGCGATCGGCTGGGTGAAGTCCAAGGTCTGGGCAGCGCCCTTCAGGATGCTGTCGGGCTCGTGCAAGTCGGCGTCGATGTAGGCGGTGGTGCCTTGGGGGCCGCTGGTGAGCAGCGCCCGGGCATGGGCTAGGACCACCGGATCGTTGTCGACGTAGACCACCCGGGCGTCGGGGGCGACCCGCTGGGCGACCTCGTGGGTGTTGTCGGCGGCGGGCAGGCCGGTGCCGATGTCCAGGAACTGGCGGATCTGGACCTCGCCGGCCAGGTAGCGGACGGTGCGGGTGAGGAACTGCCGGGAGGCGCGGGCGACCTGGACGATCTCGGGGAATGCCGCCTGATACTCATCCCCGGCCATTCGGTCTACCGGGTAGTTGTCCTTGCCGCCGAGCCAGTAATTCCAGATCCGGGCCGAGTGCGGCACGGAGGCGTCGATCTCGGGAGGAGCGGGGCGGTCACGGTCGGTTGGGGAGGTGCCGCTCATCGGGAACTCCAGTGCATGCCATGGGGGTCGGCGTCGCCGCTGCAACAGCGCTGACTCTACAACGCCAGCGGCCGTATTGGGGCAAGCTGGCCACCTCCTGGCGAAAGGGCCAGGTCAGCCGGCGGGGCCGTCACCGCTGGCGGCGGTCTGCAGCCATCGCAGGTACTCCTGAACAAACACCGCCCCCGCAGCGCTCAGGATCGGTTGCACCTCGTCCAGGCAGTCACAGCCACCCTCGCCACGCCAGTCGCCAGCGTGGCCCAGGCGGGCATGGCGGTCGGCTGGGGCGGCGTCGATGGCCCGCAGGATGAGGACCCGATGTTCGGCCGGGGCCTGACTCACCAGCGGCCCGCCAGGGTGCTCACAGCCTCGGCAGCCGGTGGGCCTGGATCAAGATCCCCGATGGCCGTCGCAGGCCTCGACCCGGTACTGGCGCTGGTTGCCGGCGACGAACAGGCCTCGCCAGGTGGGCGCCGCTGGGCAGTGGGTGGGTTGGCCGTGGGCGCCGGCGACGCTGACGAAGCGAAAGCACCGTCCCGCAGCCGGGTGGAATGCCTCGGCGTAGTGGGGCGTGGTCATGGCGGCGGCGCTGCAGTCCGCCGGGCCTCCGCCAAGGCCACCGACCTGGCCAACCTGCCGTTCGACCTGTTGCGCAGCAGCGCCGTCTGGCTGGAGCTGGTCCTTGCTGCCCAGGACCTCACCTGCTGGACCCAGGCGCTGCTGCTGAACGGTGCGCTGGCGGTCGCCGAGCCCAAGACGCTGCGCTACCGGCTCCTGCACGTCGCCGCCCGGATCGTCCGTCACGCCCGCCGCCTGATCCTGCGGCTGCAAGCCTCGTGGCCGTGGGCCGTCGAGCTCGCCTGTGCGTTCGCTCGGCTGCGGGCCCTGCCGCTGCGCTGCTGACCTCGCCCAGCAACGCCGACGGTATGCCCACTCCGACAGGGTCACGCCACGCTGCCCGCCAGCCACCCCAGCCGTCCCCCAGCCGGCACGGCAGCCCCAGCCGCCACCCGACTCGTCCCAGGACGTCGCTCACCCCACCGACAGCCGCCCAAGCGACCGCCACCACACCCCTATGGAAAGCTGAGGTTAAGTCCCCACCGGGGGTTGCGCCCCGGATGCGCCGTGGGCTCTACAGCGACTCCCGGTGGCCTTCGCAGGCTTCCACGCCGTAGCGGCGACCGTTGCGGGCCCGGAACGTACTGCGCCGCTACGCTGGCGCTGCTGCCGCGGCGGCGGCTGCCACCACCACGGCGAAGGGAGGGCGCAGCGCCCTACTGTCCCGTCTCATTGAAGTTGGCCCCGGCTGCTCTTGGTCAGCTGGCTGCGCAACCCCTTGATTCCTGCAGAATCGCCTGACAGTAGGCCAGATTGGGTGGAACGCCACCGACAGAATGGCCCTGGCGGACCAGATGAATGAGACACCGCTGAGAGAACGGCCACCGCGGGCCAACTTCAGTGAGACAGTGCCGAGAGAATAGCCATCGCGGGCCAGGTTCAGTGAGACAACCAGCTGGACACGTCTCAGCGAATCTGGTGCGCCGCAGGTCAGCGGCGTGCTGCCGAGCCAAAGTTCGGTGAGATGCTCCGAAACTCGGCCTAGTCGCGACCGCCGGGAGCGGTCACGGCCAGTCCCAGCGTAGCTCGTGCAGCCGGACCAGTAGCTCGGACTCCTCGACCTCGTAGACGACCTCGCCGGCGCCTAGCGGCAGCCTGAGCACTTGCAGCGGCCAGTTGTCTTTAGCGACCTCCAGTACCCCCAGGGCATCGTGGGGGTCCCACCGCAGCAGCCGCCGGGCGGCCTGCTCGAGGGCGCGCTGGCGGGCGCTCAGGCCGAGCTGCGGACCGGCCGTGAGGTCCCAGCCCTCGTCAGCGGCCAGCGCATGGCGGGGGCCGAGCCGAGGCGCCGCCTGCCGGCTCAACCGCCAGCGCAGGCCGCGGAGCACCACCACCACCCCGTCGGGGTCGTCCTCGATGGCGTAGTTGAGCACGCCGGGGTCAGGCGGCGGTAGCGCGAGCCAGCGGCGGCGGCCCCTGCCCGCCGCGGCCAGGTCCCGGTGGGCGGTGAGCAGTCCAAGGGCGTCGGCGGGGTCGTCGCGGAGCGCCGACAGCGCCAGGCCTAGGAGCACACGGCGACGGGGGTGGCGGCGGGCCGTGAGCGCGGCCTCGGTGAAGGCCTCCAGCGCGACGGCGCTAGCGCGCTTGGTCGGCACCCCGGCGCGCTGGCTGCTCGTCGGTGGCGTCGTCGTTCAGGTCGAGGCCGAGCCGGCTGGCGAGTTCCTCGAAGCTGACCGCGATGCCGGGCTCGCCGGCGCGCATGCGCGCAAGCAGGGTGGCCTGCTCGATGTCGGCGGCCGCCTCCTCCCGCTCGCTTCCGAGCAGGTCGCGCACCCACGCGGGCGCCTGATCCAGTGGTGCTGCCATGGCGCCATGATCCCACATGGCGGCCTCGAACCGCCACCGCTCCACGAGGGTCTGCCCGATCTGTGGCCGGCACCTGCCATCGACGTGTAGCGATCGAACTGGATGACAAACCTCCCCCGCGATCAGGGGATCTGCCACAGCGGTCCGGGAGCCATGGGCCGGACAGCCACCGAGAGAATGGCCGTGGCGAACCAGATTGAATGAGGACATCGCCGAGAGAATGGCCATCGCGGGCCAGATTAGTGAGACAAGCCGCTGAACGGCGTCTCACCCGATCTGGCTCGCCGCAGGTCACCAAGGTGAGCCCGGAGCACATCTAATGAGACAGGACACAAGCCGGCTCGCCAGGTGTCCTGTCTGTGGAGTGCGTTGAGAGACCTCCTGAGCCCACTTCGCCTGAGCGACCATCGCGGAGGTCCGCGGCATAGGGGATACTCGGGCGATTGTGGGCGATTCGCGGTCGAGAGCATCGGGGTCGAGGTTCAGCGCGCTCCTGCGGGAGCATCGGGAGCGCCTGCTGTTGTCGCAGGAGGAGCTGGCTGCACGCTCGGGGCTCAGCACACGGGCGATCAGGTATCTGGAGGACGGACAGGTCCGCCGGCCCCGGCCGATGTCGGTACGGTTGCTCGCCGACGCCTTGGGCCTCGCCGGCCGCGCGCGAGCGGAGTTCGAGCTGGCCGCGAAGGGTCATGGCCCGGAGGTAGGACCAGTCGCGTCATCGGCCGCGGGCCAGGAGGCGCAGGGGGCCGGGCCCCCCGAGTCCGGGACCACCGTTCCCAGGGCGGTGCGAGCGTCGTTTTCATCCCCCCCGCCGGCCCTTCTGCCCATGACCGTGCCGACGTTCGTGGGGCGGCAGGGAGAGATCGCCAGCCTTGATCTGCTCCTGGCCGAGGACGGCGAGGCGGCGCCGGTCGTGATCTGCGCGGTGTCCGGCACCGCTGGGGTGGGCAAGACCGCGCTGGCCGTCCACTGGGCCCACCGCGTGCGAGCGGAGTTCCCGGACGGCCAGCTCTACCTCAACCTGCGCGGCTTCGAGGCCGCGGCACCGCCGGTGCAGCCAATCGAGGCGATCCGGGTCTTCCTGGACGCCCTGGCCGTCCCCACGCATCGGATCCCGGTCGGCCTGGCCGAGCAGGTTGGTCTCTACCGGAGCCTGGTCGCCGACCGACGGATCCTCGTCGTGCTCGACAATGCCCGGGACTCCGAGCAGGTCAGGCCGCTTCTTCCCGGTGGGGATGCGACTCGGGTGGTCATCACCAGCCGCAACCGGTTGTTGGGACTGGTCGCCGCCGAGGGCGCTCGCCCGCTCCCGTTAGGCACCATGGACGCCGACGAAGCCAACCAGCTGCTACGACGCCGGCTGGGCAGCGGACGAGTCGACCGCGAACCGGCGGCGACGGCGGAGATCGTCGCCCAGTGCGGCGGCCTCCCCCTCGCCCTAGCGCTGGTCGCCGCACGGGTCGCGGCCCATCCGCGGTCCACGCTCCAGGAGCTCGCCCTGGAGCTCCGGGACAGTGTCACGCCGCTGGACTCGATGACCACGGGTCAGGACCAGGCGACCGACCTGCGGCATGTGTTCTCCCGGTCGTATGCGACGCTCTCCGCGCAGGGACAGGCGATGTTCCGGATGCTCGGGCTGCATCCCGGACCCCACACCGCCGAGGCGGCCGCCGCCTCGATGGCCAACCGGAGCCTGGAGGAAACCAGGCGTATTCTCGTCGAGCTGTACGATGCCGGCCTCGTCACCGAGATCGCTCTGGGTATCTACACCCTGCATGACCTGCTGCACGCCTACGCTCGGGAACTCTCCGAGCGCGAGGAGTCCGAGGTGGAGCGGGAGGCGGCCATCCACCGCCTCCTCGACCACTACCTGTTCACGGCGGTCAACGCCGACCGGCGGCTGGAGCCGCATCGGGATCCGATCGACCTGCCGGCGCCCTGCGTGGGCACCGTCCCCGAGGTGATGGAGAGCCCTGCCGCGGCCCTGGCCTGGTTCGCCCAGGAGTACCCTGCGCTGCTTCGAGCCGTCGAGCTGGCCGCCGCCCGCGGCCTCGACCAGCACGCATGGCGGCTGCCATGGGCGCTCGTCACCTATTTCGACCTCCAGGGCCGTTGGCAACCGTTCAAGGCCACCCAGATCGGCGCCCTGGCCGCGGCGCAACGGCTCGGCAACGTGGAAGCCGAAGGCCGTGCCCTTCGGCATCTGGCCAACGCCACCATCCAGATGGGCGACCTCGACGAGGCGGACAAGTACCTGCAGCGCGCCCTCACCCTCTTCGAGGGGCTCGGCGACGCGGCGGCCCAGGCAACCGCCCACATGAACCTGTCCCTGCTCCGGGAACGGCAGGAGCGGATCAAGGAATCCAACGACCATGCCGCCCAGGCCCTGCGGCTCTTCCGGGCCGCCGGCCATCGCGTCGGGGAGGGAATCGCCCTCAACTCCCTGGGCTATGGCTACGCCCTGCTGGGCGAGTTCCCGGCGGCGCTCGAGCATTGTCACCAGGCGCTGGAGCTCGACCGAGCCAACGGACATCGCAAGGGGGAGGCCCACACCGCCGACAGCCTCGGGTTCATCTACGGCCGGCTCGGCGACCATGTCCAGGCGACCCGCTGGTTCGGTCACGCCCTCGGCCTGTTCCGGGAATTCGGCGACCGCTACAACGAGGCCGACGCCCTCCTCAACCTCGGCGACGTCTTCGCTGCCATGGGCGACCATGCAGCCGCCATACGATCCTGGTCTGACGCGGCCCAGATCATGCGGGAAATCGACCACCCAAAGGAGACCGAAGCACGGCAACGTCTCTCCGGCGCGAGCTGACGATCGCGCACCCGTCATCGGCCGTTGTTGCACCATCGCTCGTAGTGCAGACACTCCGCCCAGAGGGTGGAGGCGTACTTGCCGGTAAGCCGATGCAGCTCCGAGGAGTAGGTCCAGCCCTGGTTGCGGACGCCGAGGGCGTGCACCGCCCGAGGGGCGTCCTTGTGGTAGACGTCCTGCACGTAGGCCAGGAGCGCCGCCGCGCAGCCATAGCCGGAGGTGTAGTCCTCGCTGGCCGGGCACCTGGCACGGTCGTAGCTCTCGAACGGCGGGTTGCCAGCCGGCAGCGACCCGCCCAGGGAGAACCGGATGTAGTCGGCGATCCCCTCCACGACGAACGCCGGCTGGCCGCCGGGGTAGTTCTGGGCCACGTGCGTCAGCTCGTGCATGATCGCCCCCCAGTCATGGGGGTAAGCGTTGAAGTACTCGATCGGGAGATAGACGATCCCGGTGGCGGCGCTGGTTTGAATCCCGCCGCCCCACTGGAACACGAAGGTGATCGAGTCTCGTGGGTGCCAGTCAGGTAGGGAGGTTGAGGCGAGCCGGGCGACGACCAGCGGGTAGTACTGGCGGCAGCGATCGTTGAGCTGGCTGGCGAACCAGCGCACGTTGTAGTAGGCATCCCCGCCGGGGAGAGGACCACGCCAGGCGGTCGTCCAGCCGCAGCTGGGGTTGTCGACACTCGCCGACGCCCGGGCGGCCGGGAGCGCCGCCACGGTGACAGCCAGCACCACCGCGATCAGAGCAAGGAGGAGCCGGGACGGCCGAGCTCGGCGAGGGTTCTGGCGGAGCGGCACCGACGCACCTCCGGTGTGCGCTGCGGAGCGGATCAAGAGGGGGCACCGGCGCTACCGGTACCAGCGGAGGATCTCGCGGGCCTTGTCCTTGGCGTGCTGACGGATGTCCTTGGCGATCGCGTCCCGGGCCTTCTCGGTCGGGGCGGCCAGGAGCCGCTGGGCGTTGTCCCAGGCCAGCTGCCACCAGGCGAAGATGTCGGCGTCGGCGCCGGGCGGGACCGTCCCGGAGAACAGGTCGGGGCACAGCTCGCGCTGGATCTCGGGGTAGACGACCGGCCGGGTGCGGAAGGCGAGCACGTCGTCGACGTGCTTGTGGTCCGGATAGGTGTAGCGGGCGCCCATCTCCTCGATCATGAACGCCAGGTCGTTGTTCACATGGGCGTTGATCCCCAGGTACAGCAGCTGGGTGCAGGTGAACTTCTCGGGGTTGGCCCGGAAGGCGATCCGCCAGGCTGGGTCGACCTCCCGGGCGTCGCCGCGCTTCCAGGCGACATAGGCGTCCAGGTAGTAGGTGGCGAAGGTCGGGATGACCCTGGTGTCCCAGAACCGGGGGTCGGAGAACTCCCCGGCGTTGTTGGCGTCGCGCATCCCCTCGGTGGTGCGCAGGTACAGCAGGGCGAACGGCTTGTTCTGGGCCTCGAGGCCCGGGTCCTGATAGTGGGCGGTCATCTGCTCGATCGTGTGCGCCGTGGTGTGGTCAGCCCAGGCCGGCGCTCCCAGCGCCGGCGTCGCCACCAGCACGACCGCCACCAGGGTGGTGATCCTGCGAACCACTAGCGTTCTCTCGCTCTCGACAGCTGGGCCCTGCAGAGCAGATTGACTGTCAGTGTCCCGCATCAGGTGTCACCAGACGAAATGCAGCGGCAGGTGGTCGGGAGAACTCGGGCTTCCCGATTGCACGATGTGGGGCTGGCCGACGTCGTCGCGCCAGGACACTTTGTAGACATCGACCTTTAACCCTTGGGCGACGCCGTTCCATGCCGTGCTGTAGTAGGCGACCCGGCTGGTGTTTGGCACCGAACAGGCGATCTGGCTGCTGCTCGCACCGTTGACCCGGCAGCTCCGTGCGGAGAAATCGTTGCCGAAATCTATCCCCTTGGAGATGATTGCAATCCCGTCTGCATTCGTGGGCCAAAAGGTCGCCTGGTTGACGGTAATGGACTGCGACGTCCTGTCCATCGGATGGCCATTCACCAAGATGTAGGTGTGCATCTCGACCACGCCGCGCCACTGGGTGGGGGCCGGGTCGGCGGCCCAGCCCCGCGCGCAGATGGACAGCCTGCGGTTGTTCGAGGAGTCGAAGTTCATGCACTTCCGCCCCTCCAGCGGGCTCAGCCCGGCGGAGGCCGGAGTCGCATTGGTGATGATGAGTCCGGCGACGCTCATCGTGAGCAGGCACAGGCACAAGAGCACTCGTTTCAACATCTCTACGGAGCCTCCGATCCAGGTGTGCGTATGCTGTCCAATCTCTACCGGCGGGTCGGGTTGCTCAGCACACCGCGATCTGGTCGATGCGGTCGTTCCAGTTGCCGCCGTCGGCCGCCCGGTCCCGGGTCAGGTCCTGGAGGTAGTTGGGGGCGCGCAGGTAGCCCACCAGCCGGTAGCCGAGCGCCTTCCAGTCGTAGAAGCCCGACAGCACCCCGCCGGTCTGGTTGTTCCAGATCGAGGAGATGTCGTCACGCCAGCTATTCCCGCTGCTGATGTAGTAATTGCCTAGATACTCGGTGCGGCAGTAGTAGAACCGCAACACGGCGCCGGCCTGGTTTGCGTTGCGGTAGACGTGCTGCCACACACAGAGATATCCAGACGGGCAGGCGTTGACGGGAAGCGCTGCCGCGACCCTCATCTGGCCCCCGTTCTGGGTGGGGACGGTCATGGTGGCACCAGTGCTGACTGGGCCGGGGACACTCATGATCACGCCGGGCGCCAGCAGCACCGAGGTGGCGCTGATGCGCCGGGAACCCGGATTGGCCGCCAGGGCCTCGGCCACCTGCCGGTTGGCCGTGGCCGCAGAGCGCTGGCTTGGGGCCAACGGCGTGGGCTTGCCACCGGCTGTGGCCGGCGTGACGCCGGCGAGGGCGGTGGCGATCGCCGCGATCACCACCAAGGTGGCGAGCCTGCGCACCCGGGGGATCAGGACACGGGAACCAGCCATGAGAGTCCTCCGTTCAGGCCGACGACGGGTCGGCAGTGCTAGGTATGGCCAGCGCTTAGGTATCGCGGAATGACGGTGCTATCCGCAGAGGGTCCAGGCCCAGCTGCCTTTAGAAATCCACATGGAGCTGATCTCGGCGTCCATGGCGCTGGCGTTCGGGACCTGGCCGTAATACTTCTTGCAGAACCCGCCCCAATTGATGTGCTCCCAGGCGGCCGAGTAGTTGCAGCTGTTGAACACCTTCCATGCTCGGATGGCATCGTTCCATGCCGAACTCACCCACGCAAAGCCGTAGCCGGAGCTGTCGCAGGGGCCGCCGACGCCGTAGATCTTGGTCGACCTGCCGCTGTAGTTGTAGCCCGTATACCAGACCATCAGCAGCGTGTTGGTGGCCGCTGTGGTGAGCCGCTCCCCTGGCTTGGCGCACTCCGAGGACAGCACCGGCGAGAGGTGCTTCGGTCCGGCTGCCTTGCCGATGACGATCTGACAGGCCGTGCCGCGCGGCCCGTTGGGCGCAGCCAAGGGCATCGGTTTGCCCCCGTCGGGGTGTGGGACGCCGGCCGGCATCGGCGTACCGCCAGCAGCGGCGGGGCTGGCGGCGGCAGGCAGGACGCTGCCGAGGACGGTGACCAAGGCCACCACCGCCAACAGCCTGCTGAGCCTGCGCACGCCGGTGGGCAGAGCACGGGGAGTGGTCATAGGTGACCTTCCTTCGAGGCTGTGACGATGTTGTGGGTTGGCTGGGATGCGGCCGGGATTATGCTGGCAGCGTGGCCTGGCCGCGAACAGGCAAGGCACCGGCAAACTGACCGGCAATTTGGGACCGGAGTCGGCCAGCCACCTCCAGTTGGTGACCAGTCCGTTCCGCCGGGTCCTGGTCCGGATGGTCGACGAGGCTGCTCGCCAGCGCCCGCAACCTGCACCTCAACCTGACGCTCAGGGTGGCTAGCTTCCCTCCACCCGGAGCACGCCTCAGTCAGCGTGGTGGCCAACCAGGGGCGCGACCATGACGGGGTGCTGTTCGCCGGCTCGGCACAGGGAAGGTAATGCGAGGTTGGGTCAGGTGTGGACGACGTAGACATGCAGTTGCTGGGTGGCCTCGGCGATGCCCTGGTAGAGGCGGTCGTGGCAGGCCGTGGCGCCGGTCTTGGCGCCGACGTGGATGCCTCGGGCGTAGTTGCCGGAGAACACCGGGGCGCCGCTGTCGCCGCCGGTAGTGCAGTAGTCGACGACCGCATAGCCGCCGGCCACGGGCCAGCCGGTCTGCTTCACCGGGGCGCAGTCGGTCCCGGAGACCGCCCCGCTGACACAGACCCGCAGGTCCTTGGTGCTGCCGCCGATGGCCTTGATCGGGTACTGGCTGTTTTGGGTGGTGTCGGGCGACAGGTGGACGTACACGTACGGCCCGGGCTGCCAGTAGGAAAGTTCGCTCTCGTTGGCGATGATGCCGTAGTCGTTGTAGCTGCTCGGGGAGTTGACCGAGTTGTGCATGGTCCCGATGCCCACGGCCCAGGAGTTGGGGGGCGGGTTGGGCGGCTGGCCCTCCCAGGAGGTGCCCTTGGAGCCGCAATGCCCTGCGGTCAGGACGTACCACTTGAAGTCGGAGGTGCTCCTGACGTTGAACCCGGCCGTGCAGATCCGCCTTAACCCCCCGCTGAACGAGACGATGCCCACGCCGCCGCGGAGCGGCGGATCACAGTCCCATATCGGGTTGCCTAAGCCCCACTCGCAGGCCTCGGTGTGGATCTGCCCCGACCAGGAGCCAACCGCCAACCTAGGGCCAAGCCGCCGCTTGGCCGCGGCCACCGCGCCCTGCTGGGCGGCGTTCAGGGCCTGGCCCCGCGGCAGCTGCAGCTGCACCTGGTTCTTGTCGATCAGCAGCGCGGACGCCAACCCGCTGATCTGCCCCTTGGCGGCGGGCGGGTTGGCCTTGATGATCGCCTCGCTCAGCCACGCGTGGGCTTGTTCCAGGTCGGCATAGCTGTGCTGGACGGCGACTATGTCGGTGACGGCGGTCAGCTTGCGCCTGGCGATCAGGGCGGCGGCGGCGCTGCTGTCGGCGCCGACCAGGCCGACCTTGACCCGGCCGCCGCCGGCCTCGTCGAACCACAGCCCGCCGTAGCCGGCGCCGAGCGCTCGACGCAGCTCCTCGCCCAGCTGCATGGCCGGCTCCTGCCAGCCGATACGCCGCTGGGCCTCCTGGAGAGAGATGCGTCGGTCGCGGGCGAGGGTGGTGACTGCCGGGTCGGTCGCATCAGCCAGATAGGGAGGCCGACTGCTGCTGGCCCCAGCGGCGCCGGCAGGGGACGCCTGACTGGCCAGCAACCCGACCAGCAGCACCGCGACCAGGCCGAGTAGCAGCAGCGGGCGGCCGCCCCACCGTGTCGTTGGCAAGCCTGTGGATGCGCGCATGGGCTTCTCCCGTCGAACTGGAGCATCCCCGACCGAACGAACCTGCCGACCCGAGGCGACAGTACCGCCGTCGTGCTCTGGTGTGAGGCTGGAGGGTGGTCGCTGTTTGGGCTGGCCGAACCTGCCAACCGGAAGCAGCCTGGCAGCGTGGCCGGCCGGCGACCAGGCAAACCAGCGGCAATCTGACCGGCAACCTACCGCCAGGCTTACGCGATCGGCCGACCGCTCTGGCACATCGACGGGCTATCCTCGCGGCCATGTACGCGGCGGCGGTCAAGCACCTGGGCGGTATCTCCCAACTCCTGGGTTCCATCTTGATGCTCCAGGAGGTACTGGCGTTCGCCTGCGATCAAGGCGAACTGGTGAAGCCTGTGGCTTGGCTACACGCTCAAGCGGCAACAGCGACCGTGGCGCTGTGGCGGCTGCTGCGGCGACCACGCCAGGTGATCTCCCTGGCCGAGGGTGGCACCGCCACAGACCGTGGGCCTCTGCGCCCGGCACATGAGGCCGTGACCGTGCCCTCCGAGGCCTGAGGTGCCCCACCCGGTGGTCATCGCCCTCGAACTCGCAGGGGCGGTGCTCATCCTAGCCGGGTACGGGCTCGGCCAGCTGCGCGTGCTCGACCAGCACTCGCTTGTCTACCTGGGGCTCAACCTAGTGGGGTCGTTCGTGCTGGCCGTGATCGCCTGGGTCGACGAGCGCTGGGGGTTCCTGCTGCTGGAGGGTGTGTGGTCGATCATCTCGGCGATCAGCCTGGTGAGCGTCACCGTTGGGAAGGTTCGGGGAGAAGGACTCCCCCCCAAATGAATCGGGCGGTGCGGAGGCTAGGCTTCCACGACGTCGTGTTCACGCCAGCGTGCTCAAGGCCGAGGCGAACGGCCGCCGCAGACGCCACTGAGCGATGATGCCGCGCCTCACAAGGCCTCGGCCCTTGGAGGGGACCGTTCACCCCGAGCGATTCCGGCGGAATCGGCATAGGAGCCAGGACAGTCGCGACCCTTACCTGCGGCTACACCGACGGATAGGTGTCCGCCTTGTGTTCAGCGAGTCTCAAGCCGCAGGCCCGAACCGCTCGGGCCTGCTTAAAGCAGTCGTCGCAAAGGCCGTCGTACAACCGGTCGTTGCGGGTTCGTGGACACGAGCATCGGCGTCCGCGGATAACGCGGCCAAGGGGCTCGAACGACACTAGTGTAGTTACAAAGTTGTAGTTATACTGAAGCCTTACCTTGCCAAGCCTCACGCGCGTACGGGCCGAGCAGGGGAGTGCCAGTGCAACTACCGGTCGCCGGACGCGGCGACGAAGCACCACGAGGGCCGCAGCCGGTCGGGGCCGCCCTCGGTGCCGCCATGGTCGAGCTCCTGGCCAAGGCCGACCCGGACGCCCGACGCCTGCTCGGCCAGGTCGAGCGCCCCCTGGCCCGCCTGTGGCTGGCCGCCTGGCTGCCCGAGGCGCCCGAGGGCACCCGGGTCGAGCCCAACTGCAAGATCGGCCCCTACCGGGTCGACTTCCTGGTCCTGCCCCGGGTCGTGGTCGAGATCGACGGCGAGGGCCCGGTCCGGGCCAGCTCCGACCAGGTTGTCCGCGAGCGCCGCCGCGACCGCTACCTGGTCGCCCAGGGCTACGCCGTCCTCCGCTTCGCCGGCGACGAGGTCTTCACCAACCCCTGGCGCTGCGCCGAGGAGGTCCGCACCTACCTCCTCGGCCCCCGGGTCGCCGGCCTGGAGGGCGCCTAGAGGCCGGAGGTGGAGCGGGGATAGGCGACCTCGGGGTCGGTGGCCACGTTGACCAGGTAGGGGACGCCGGCGGCGAAGGCGCGCTGCAGGGCCGGGGCCAGCTCGGACGGGGTGGTGACCAGCTCGCCGGCGGCGCCGAGGGCCTCGGCGACCTGGTCGTAGCGGCACTGGGGCTGGAGGTCGGCGGCGACGTCGTAGCCATAGAGCATCC
>Ga0307286_10000326_pt1 | contig 13096 bp, 15 predicted proteins | sample ER_DNA_140_FD_194478 | JGI IMG/M metagenome (GOLD analysis project Ga0307286, IMG submission 194478) | Bulk soil microbial communities from the East River watershed near Crested Butte, Colorado, United States - ER_DNA_140 | ecosystem: Environmental > Terrestrial > Soil > Floodplain | place... | reverse complement strand
GGTAAGGCGGCGAGAGCTCGGGACGCGTCGAAAGCCTCGAGCGGCTGGCTGCGCTGCACGAGAGCGGGGCCCTGACGGACGAGGAATACCAGGCCGAGAAGGCCCTGCTAGCCCCCGGCTAGGCGTCGTTACCGCGTTTGCGCGAAGGGGCCGAGCAAGGCGTCGGCGTGCTCATCCCTTGCTGCCACCTCGATGAGCCCTCCCGAAGCGAGCTCGAAGACCGAGATCACCGGGCGCTCACCGATCCTGTGGAGCTGCTTGCGCTCCTCGGCGCTCGCGGGCCGAAGGCGCGCGTCGGCCACCCAGAGCAGCGCCTCCTTCCACGCTGCAGGCGCGGCCCGGACGGCGAAGACGTCGTGGGCCCAGACCCCGTGCGCGGGCAGCCAGCGGCTCTTGCCGGGGCGCCGGAGGCGTACGGGGACGTTGCCCGGCCGGCGCCGGAGCCGGCGGTTCCGTTCGAGGGCCACCGCGATTCCAACCGTGCAGAGGGCTGCGAGAACACCGACCGCTGCGGCCAGCCAGGTCATCCCGGTGTATCAGGCATCGCGCGCGCAGCGGAAGCCGAGGTTGCCCGTCGAGCTGTCGGGCGTGTTTCCCTGCCGCGCGGCGACGCGGTAGCGCCGGCAGTAGGAGTGGTGGCAGAGATACGACCCACCCTTCTGCACCTTGTTCGTGCCGTTCGGCGGGCCGGCGGGGTCGGTGCGCTTGTCGCGCGGTCTGAAGCTCGCGTGGAACCAGTCGCCGGTCCACTCCCAGACGTTTCCGGTCGTGTTGAGCAGCCCGTAGGCATTGGGATCGAAAGCATCGACCGGACACGTCCCGAAGTAGCCGTCCCCCAGGGAGTTCGCGTCGGGAAACGAGCCTTGCCAGACGTTCATCATGTGCCCGCCCTCCGGCTCGAGCTCGTTCCCCCACGGGAATGCCTGGCTCTCGAGGCCTCCGCGGGCGGCGAACTCCCATTCGGCCTCGGTGGGGAGCTTCTTGCCCGCCCAGTTGCAGTAGGACTGCGCGTCGACCCAGGAAACGTGGACGACGGGATGGTTCTCCCGCCCCGTGAGGTCGGACTGGGGCCCGTCCGGGTGGCGCCAGTCGGCCTCCTCCACTTGACGCCACCAGGGCGCGCTCGCGACCGCACGCGTGGGTGGGAAGTCGTCCGGGAGGAAGCCGCCGAAGACGAACGACCAGCCGAAGCGCTCGGCCTCGGTGACGTAGCCCGTGTCCTGGACGAACTCGCCGAACTCGCGGTTGGAGACGGCGTGCGCGTCGATCCAGAAAGGGCTCAGCTCGACCTCGCGTACCGGGCCCTCGCCGTCGGCCGGATACGCGAAGCCGTCCTCGCTGCCGAGGAGGAATGCACCGCCTGCGAGAGAGACCATCCCGGCCGTGCTCCCACCACCCCTACGTACCGCGCCTCGGAGCGGCCGGCCCCCAGTCCTCCGGCCGCTCGAAGGCGCGCAGCAGGCGACGTCGTTCCTCGCTTGCTGCTGGTCCGACACGTCAGATCCCGAGGATCTGCTTCTTCTTCGCGTCGAACTCCTCTTCGTTGATCACACCTGCTGCCTTCAGCTCGGCAAGTTTCTGCAGCTCGGTCGCGTAGTCGGGCTCCGCCGGTGCAGCCGGAGGCGGCGCTTGAGCGGGAGGCGGCGCTTCCTCGTACCCACCGCCGGAGTCCTGCATGGCCATCTGGCGGCGCGATGTACGGCGTGCCGTACGGCGTGCCACTCTTCGTCCTCCCATCATTGGAAATCCTCCTTTTCGTTAGCTTGGCGAGGCGGCAAGCGCCTCGGCTTCCTCCGCGGCCATCAGGCCGACAGCAACGAGGTCGAGTGGGTGGATGAATCCGTCCGAGATCGGGAAGCCGCCGGCGCGCACGGTCGCGTCCCGAAGGTCGATCGCCCAGCGGTGCTCCAGGAGGATCACAGCCGCCGCCGAGTCGTTCGGGATCTCCTCGACAACGTCCCACGCGTCCTCGTCCGAGAACATGTCGACGCCCTCGGCAGTCGCCTCTGCGCCCGCCTCAGCGCCAGCTTCGGCGCCTTCGAGGCCACCCGCTCCGAGCCCGATAAGTGCGCCGATGACAGCGCCGAACTCGGCCGCCTCGTCGTCGCTCAGATCGGTTCGCTTCAGGATCGCCACATCTCCCTCCGCGTCCTTGTAGACCGCGATCGCGTCGATCACGCGCACGATGTCGTTTTCCTTCAGCCGGTCGAGCTCGGCCAGGATCTCGCCCTGGAAGTTCGGTTCCTGGAAGCCCAGCACCAAGAGCTGAACGGGTCCGATTGCCATCAGGTCTCCTTTCGCAGCTTGCGGCGAGGATCGCCCATCCGCGGAGGGGAAACATCGCCCGCGCCCACGATTCACCCGGGTGAGAGCGCTTTCGCCTACTGCCGTGCCATGGCGACGGCCAGGCGTTCCTCAGGTGTGATCAGGTGGTCGAGATCCTCGGCCGCCTCTCCGATGTCGATCTGCACCCACTTGACCGTGCCGTTGAACCTGCTCTCGGCGGGCGTGTACTCGTCGCTCACCGGGGACGCCGTGTCGGAGGCGACATCCATCGTCTCGTCCCCCGAGAAGAGCATCGGCACGGTGCCTTCGACGCGGCCCTGGCCGACCTCGCCACCGTCGAGATAGAGGGTCGCCGACCCACCCTTCGCCAGGCCACCGCCGTCGTACTCGAACTCCATGCGCACCTGATGGGTGCCCGGCGGGATCGGCACGCTGCCCTCAATCGTGAAGCGCTCCAGCCCGAAGAGGTTGTAGCAGTACTTGGGCTTACCGCCCTTCGCGTAGAGACACCAACCACCGAAGGCGCCGCCCTGGGAAACGATGACGCCCTCCGCCCCGCTCTCGGGCACTTCGATCTCGGCAGTGACGGAGTGCGACTTGTTCTTGACGTTGAGGACGACGTTCTCGTTCAGGCGTGCCATGCCGCTGAAGAGGAGCTGCGAGTTGCCCTTGATCAGGACAGGACGGCCGGCGAGGTCCGAGTTGAAGCGCTCCACGCGCCGGTCGTCCAGCGGGAAGACGTTGTACTTCTGCGCTTCCACCATGAACAGTTCCTGCAGCTCGGCGAGCTTTGCGGGCTGTTCGCTGGCGAGGTCGTGGGCCTGGCTCCAGTCGGTGTTCGTGTCGTAGAGCTCCCAGACGTCGTCGTCGAATGACGGCAGCTCGGCAGTCATCACCCACGGGGTCGAATGGCGCGTGACCGCGGTCCAGCCTTCGTGGTAGATGCCGCGGTTGCAGAACATCTCGAAGTACTGCGTCGTCCGGCGTTCGGCGGCCGAGGGCTCGTCGAAGGCGTAAACCATGCTCACCCCTTCGAGGGGCGTCTGTGGAATCCCGTGCACCGACGTGGGCTCGGGCAGGCCGGCTGCTTCCAGAACGGTCGCGGCTATGTCGATGACGTGGTGGAACTGCCGCCGGATCTCGCCCTTGGCCTTGATCCCGTTGGGCCAGTGCACGATGGTGCCGTTCCGGGTGCCCCCCCAATGCGAGGCGACTTGCTTCGTCCACTGGTACGGCGTATCCATCGCATGCGCCCAGCCGACCGCGTAGTGGTTGTACGCGGCCGGCGTTCCGAATCCGTCGATGTGCGAGACCATGAACTCGGTCGTCTCGAGCGCCGCCGCCCCGTTCAGGGTCATCAGTTCGTTGAAGGTTCCATTCAGGGTTCCCTCTGCGCTCGCTCCGTTGTCGCCCACGATGTAGTAGACGAGCGTGTCCTCGAGGATGCCGAGATCCTCGAGAGCATCGAGGACCCTCCCGACGTGGTGGTCGGTGTGCTCGAGGAAGCCTGCATAGACCTCCATCTGCCGGGCGAGAACGGGCTTCAGGGCATCGTCGACGTCGTCCCAGGCCGGGATCTCCTCGGGCCGCTCGGTGAGCTCCGCCTCCGGCGGGATGACACCGATCTCCTTTTGCCGCTCGAGGCTCTCCTCGCGAAGAGCGTCCCAGCCGTGGTCGAACTTCCCCTTGTATTTGTCGGACCATTCTTTCGGGACGTGATGGGGCGCATGCGTCGCTCCGGGAGCGAAATACGCGAAGAACGCCTTGTCGGGCATGAGCGCCTTCTGCTGACGGATCCAGGCGATCGCCGTGTCGGCGAGGTCCTCGGTGAGGTGGTAGCCCTCCTCGGGGGACTTCTCCGGCTCGACGGGCACCGTGCCGTCGTAGAGCGCCGGGTAGTACTGGTTGGTTTCGCCGGCGATGAAGCCATAGAAGTATTCGAAGCCGCCGCCGCCACTCGGCCAGCTGTCGAAGGGCCCGAGCGGGCTCGTCTCCCAGACCGGCACCTCGTGGCATTTGCCGAACTGCGCGGTCGAGTAGCCGTTGAGCTTCAGGATCTCGGCGAGGGGGGCGCACGACTTGGGCCGGATCGAGCTGTAGCCCGGTGCGGAGGTCGCGATCTCGGTGATTCCGCCCATGCCGACCGTGTGGTGGTTTCGTCCCGTCAGGAGCGCCTGGCGGGTCGGCGAGCAAAGCGCGGTCGTGTGAAAGCGGTTGAACTTGAGCCCGCCTCCTGCCAGCCGTTCCGCGTTCGGCGTCGAGCAAGGGCCGCCGAACGCGCTCGAGGCGGCGAAGCCGACATCGTCGAGTAGGACGATGAGAACATTCGGCGCCCCTTCGGGCGGGCGCAGGGGCTCGATCGGCGGGAACGTCGCCGCCGGGTCCTTCGCGTCGGTGACCGTGATCTCATCGTGCCGCGGGTCCGGGACCGGCAGCACTGTCCGCGCCTGCGTGGTGTCAGTCGGCTTCTTGCTCACCGAGAACCTCCGAATGAATTGGCGTGTCGCAATTCTCGAGGCCTCGTGCGCCCACGTCGTCACCTGCGCACGGTGTTCACCCGGGTGAAAGCCCGAATCGAGCGATTACGGAAGACGGACAACGATCTTGCCGGCGTGCTCCCCACTATCCGGCAGGAGCTCGGCGCCGGTCACGAAGCCCGTCCCGTATCGGGTCTCGATGGTGTCGCCTTCCGGGGGTAACTCTGGCAGTTCCACGTCTTGCAGGTCCTGCCAACCAGGCCCCTCGATCGTGACGATGAACCTCTTCACACGGGCGATGATTGCACCTCACGACCTTACCGTGATCGTCCCGATCGGGTGATGCATCGTTTTGATTCCGAGGTCACCCTCAATCGCAGTGACCGCGTGATGGCGTCGAGTGACGACGAGCAGCGTTCCGGCCTGGCCGGCGCAGCCGGGCGGGCGGCTTTCTTCCCCGCCCGGACGGCGGCGCGCGCCTGGCGCGACGAGTTCGAGTCAGCCGTGGACGGGGTGCTCTCGGCACCCGAGATCGCACGCGTAATCGATCGCGCGCTCGCTGGGCCATTGCCGGACGAGATCGCTCGCTCAATCGTTCGTCACAGGGTCATCGAGCGTGTCGTCGCAGAGCTTGCCTCAAGCGGTGAGCTCGACCGTCTTCTGAGCGCCGCCTTGGCCACCCCGCGCACGCTCGAGCTCACCGACCGGGTGCTCGCAAGCGACGCGACTCACAACGCGGTGCGGCAAGTTGCAGCGAGCCCTGCGGTTCGAGATGCGATCGCCCGGCAGACGACCGGATTTGCCGAAGATGTCCTGGAGAGTGTTCGTCTCTCGGCCGTTCGTCTCGACGACCGTGTCGAGCGCGCCGTCCGACGTCGCGAGCGCGCCGAGCACACGGCCTTCGCGGGCATCGTGACACGGGCAATCGCGCTCGCGGCTGATGCCGCGGCCACGATCGGCCTCTATCTGTCGGTGGTTGCGGTTGTCGCGCTTGTATCGTCGCTCGTCGGCGGCCTGCGCCCGCAATGGCTCGTCGGCACGCTGCTCATGCTCGGCTGGATCCTGATCGCAGGCGGGTACTTCGTGCTCTTCTGGAGCTCCGCAGGACAGACCCTCGGGATGCGGCTCCTGCGTCTGCGCGTTGATAGCGCGACGGGCGGCCCCCCGTCGGTGGGCCGGTCGATCTTGCGCATGGTGGGGCTGGTGCTCGCGATCGTGGTGCTCTTCGTCGGCTTCGTGCCCGTCCTCTTCGACGAGCGCCGACGCGGGCTTCCGGACTTCCTTGCAGGAACGGTCGTCATGTACGACGACGAAGAAGTCTGATCGGCCTGCCTGCCGGTCACCACACCGACTGAGTACGCCATCACGTCCTCACCCCGGCTCATCATTCACCCAGGTGAGCTACCGAGCCTCGAAACGCCACTGCCGATGTTTTTGGGAAGGAATCTGAGGTCGCGATCCGGTCATGGACGACAGCTGGACACCCGAGCTCGTGCTGAGCGAATCCGGCGGTTTCTGCCGCCTTTCGCTCGGCGGCTACGCCGCCGGCCAGGGTCGCACGCTGCAGGAGGCGGCCGACGACCTCGTCACGCGGCCCCTGACGCTCGCGATGTGCCTGCGTTCGGGCTCCGGAATGAGGTTCTCGCCCGACTTGCCCGCCCCTGACCTGCGCTGGCTCGGCTTTCTGTACGAGCTTGGCGACCTCGCCGGCGGCGGAGTCGACATCCGCGAGCGGGTCTTCGCCGCGGACGGCTTTCAGGCGGCGGCCTAGTCGAGACTCACCCTCACCTGCATTCACCCGGGTGAACCGAGGATGCAGGGGAGGAGACCGGCGGGGTTCTGCATGAGACTACGGCGATGCCGGAGCGCTTTGCCGCACGTTGCGGCCGGTCGGCCGTTCGCTATCGGATCGTGATCCGGGGAGAGATCGGAACGCCGCTCGTCGGGCCGCTGGAGGGAATGACCGTCCGGCGCGAGGGCGGCGAGTCGGTCCTGACAGGCTACGTGCTCGACCAGGCCCAGCTCGGCGGCGCGCTCGGCTGGCTGAACGACCTCGGCTTCGAGCTCGTGAGCGTGAACCCGGCGGACGAGCCGGGCGACTAGGCAGGCGCCTGTGGGCACGCCAACGGTTCCGGCAGCCGGCGACCCGGACGCGGCGAAGCGCTCGCCGTCCGCGCGGCTCGCGTGGGCCGTCCCGAATGCTTCCTCCCAGTACACCGCACACCGCTGCCCGCAGATCGCCGCCGCGATCTCCTACCACGTCCTTTTCGCGATGGTGCCGCTCTTCATCTTCCTGGGCACGATCTTCGGTCTGCTGCTCAGAAACCCGGAACGGCGCCAGCAGGTCACCGACCAGCTCGTCGACCGGTTCCCACTCTCCGCTGACGCAGGCGTCGACATCGAGAGGATCCTGTCGGAGATCCCGAGCCCGCTCAGCCTGATCGGCGCCATCAGCGTCCTCGCCCTCCTCTGGTCGGCGACCGGGATGATGAGCTCGGTGAGGGTCGGGCTGACGGCGGCCATCGACGAAGGGCCCGGGCGCCCGTTCTTCCACTCCAAGCTCGTCGACGTCCTTCTCGTCCTGTCCGTGGCGTGCCTGTTCCTGGTCTTCCTCGCGCTCACGATCGCCATCAACTCGGTCGAGCGCTGGAGCGAGACGGTCGCCGGTGGCCTGGGGGCCGCAGGCCTCGACCGAGGGAGCGTCCTGGGCATTCTCGTCTCTCCGATACTGACCTTCGGCGTGCTGCTGCTCCTGTACCGGCTGGTCCCTTGGAGGAGGCTGCCCTTCCGCGACCTGTGGCTCGGCGCTCTGGTCGCGGCCGTTGCCTCGGAGGCGATCAGGGTCGGGTTCAGCTACTACCTGGCAACGGTCGCGAGGTACGACCTGCTCTACGGCGCCCTCGGCTCGGTCTTTGCGCTCTTGTTCGTGGTCTATCTGCAGGCCAGCGTCCTCCTCTTCGGCGCCGAGCTCGCCTCGGCCTGGGCGAAGAGCGCAACTGCCCCCAACGACCCGCCCGGCCCTTCCGTCTCGCTCCCCACGCGCGCGCTTCGCGCGGCGCAAGGGCTCTTCGTGAGGCGCTAGGGGCGGGTCGTGGCATGACGGATCGCATCCGCTGGGTCGGGCACTCGACCGTCCTCGTCGAGCTCGACGGTGTCCGCCTGCTCACGGACCCCTTGCTCCGCGAGCGGGTGGTCATGCTGCGCCGCACGGAGCCGCTCGACGTCAACGACCTCGGCGACCTCGACGCGGTCTTGGTCTCGCACATCCACTACGACCACCTCGACATCGGCTCCCTCCGCCGGCTCGACGAAGACCCGAAGATCGTCCTACCGCGCGGAGCGAGCCCCCTGCTCCGCCGGCGCGGATTCGACTCCCTCACGGAGCTCGAGGCGGGCGAGGAGACGACGGTCGGGGCGCTCACCGTCAGGGCCGTGCACGCCGAGCACGATTCGGCCCGGCTCTTCGGCCTGAAGACAAATGCTCTCGGCTACGTGATCAGCGGCTCGAAGCGGGTGTACTTCCTCGGTGACACAGGCCTCTTCCCTGCGATGGCGGAGATCGCGCCCGGGACCGACGTGGCCCTCGTCCCCATCTGGGGCTGGGGCCCCTCCCTCGGCGAGGGCCACCTCGACCCTCAAAGCGCCGCGGAGGCGGCGCGCCTCATCTCCCCCACGCTCGCCGTGCCCATCCACTGGGGCACCTATTACCCGGTCAGCCTCCGCCGGTCAGAGCGCGAGTTCCTCACGGCGCCCCCTCTCGAGTTCGCCGCGGCCACCGCGGAGCTCGCGCCGGAGGTCGACGTGCGCGTCCTGCCCGTGGGCGGGTCGCTGGAGCTGTGACGGGCTAGCTCGCGACGACCGGCTCCCGCCAGAAGATCAGGTTGAGGATCAGCTCGATGAAGACCGAGACGATCGCGAGGATGATCGCCGCCCAGATCGTCGTCCAGAAGAAGTCGTCGATCGTGAGATGACTCGTGAGCGCGTCGGTGATGCTGAGCAGAGCCGCGGTGACGAAGAGGGAGACGAGGGCGAGCGTGATCAGGTTGAAGGGGAGGGTGAGCAGCCGCAGGAGCGTCCCGATGATCGCGTTGACGATCCCGAAGAGCAGCGCGACCCAAAGGTAGCCCCAGAAACCGCCGGTGATGTCCATGCCGGAGAGAAGCCAACTCGTGATCCCGAACGCGAGGGCGAGGGCGGCCCAGCGCACGAGGAGGAGGACGAACAGCCCGGGCGTGTGCGTGTGGTGGCGCGGTGTCGCTTCCATGAGGCTCCTTTCTTCTGGGACGACTACTACTCCACGTAGCCCCTTCGCTCCTGGTACGGCTCCGTCGGCCGCATCAGCGCGCAGATCGCGGTGATGTTGATGATGATCGCGGCGAGCGTCCAGATCGGGAAAGCTGCGATGAAGGCGAACTGGACGATCGTGTTCAGCATCAGGAGGAGGACGCCGACGACGCGCGCCCAGGTGCGGACGGCGAAGATGCCGAACCCGACTAGGACCTCAATGATCCCAATAACGAGGAAGAACGAGCCCCACGCCGTGAAGTCGGAGAAGAGCAGCCCGGCTTTGGTGACCGCGAAGTAGTCGTCCTTCAGCAGCGCGATCAGGCCCTGCAGGAGGTTGAGCGAGCCGACGATCACGAGGAGTGCGCCGGCGAACGAGTACCAGCCGCCTAGGCGCTCGCGGGCCTCGGCCCTGCTGAGCTCAGCATGGGTCGCCATCTATCTCTCCTTTGAAGTAGCGGATCACGTGGCGCGCCGATTCTCGATCTCGTGACGCACATCAACATCGCCTAGCCGCTTCGTTCACCCGGGTGAGAGTCAACGTGCTCCTTGACAGTCGCGCAGAGACGAAGTAGGTTCGCTTCGTCAGATCCGGTGGGCCCTCGGGTTCGCCGGATCTGGCGTTTTTAACGCCTCGATCCGCTTCCCTTACTCAGTGGCTTCCGGTAGCGGAGGCTCGAGCGCCGGCGCGTGCCCTGCGCGCCAGGCGGCGACCATGATCTCGATCGCCTTTGTCACGGGCACCGCGATGAGCGCCCCGACGATCCCGAAGAGGGACGTGAAGACGATCACCGTGACGACGGAGAGGAACGGGTGGATCTCGACCGTCTCCTTGAAGATCTTCGGCGTGATCAGGTTGTTCTCGACCTGCTGGTAGAGGATGAGGACGATGCCGGCCACGACGCCCTTCCAGGGCTCCTCGAGGAGCCCGACGATGACGACCGGGATCGTGCCGAGCGTGGCGCCGATGTTCGGAATGAGATCGGTGATGGCCACGAACAGCGAGAGAGGCGCCGCGTACGGCAGCCCGAGCAGCTTCATCGTCGCGAAGGCGGTGAGCCCGGCGATGAGGGCGATGAGGAACTTCCCGTACCAGTAGCCCTTGTTCATGTGGTAGATGCTGCGGGCGGCGTCCATGAACGGAGGCCGGTAGGAAGGCGGCATGAGGCCCACGATGCCCTCGACCAGGTCGCGCCCGTAGACGAGGAAGTAGAGCGTGAAGGTGAAGATCATGAAGATCGCGAAGCCCGCGCTCGCCAGGCCTCCGACGAGGTCGATTACCTTGTTGCTCGACTCGAAGAAGTTCGCCGCGCCCTCGGCCGAGTTCCCGGCGGTCTGAATCGCCTCGTCCGCGTTGAGCGAATCGGCCGTGCTCGTGTTCTGTAGCTGCTGGACGTAATTGGGGATGTTCGCCTTGAGGGCCTGCGCCCAGTCCACGATGGACGGGATGATCGCGATCGCGAAGAAGAGGACGCAGCCCGCGATGACGAGGAAGGCGAGCGCGGTCGACCAGCCTCGCCCGAGGCCCCGGCGCGTGAAGATCCGGATCAGCGGCTCGATCGAGAACGCGAGGAAGCCGGCGGCGACGAGCCAGACGATGGTCTCGCGCACGAGCCAGAGGCCGATGAGGAACGCGGAGACGGCGAGGACCACCGCGACGACGACGACCGTGGCCGTCGCGATGAACCGCCGGTTCGCCCGGCCCGCGGGGATGTCGAGTGTTGGCCCAATCGAGGCCATGGCGGATTAGGGTTCAGCGGGAGGAGCCGAGTTCCTGCCGAGCAGCGAAGATCCCCTCCCGGAAGTCCCCCAGAAGCGGTCGCTCCGAGACCGCGGCCAGGGGGCGCGCTCTAGGGCGCTCGCTCTCCGGGAGCAGCTCGAGGCCGGTCGGCCCGAGCACGCCACGATCGAGACTGGCTTCAGCTGGCTTCAGCGCGACAAGGACATCGCGGGCGGCGTGCTCGGCGGCGGGCTCGCCTACCGATTCTTCTTCTGGGTCCTTGCGCTCACCGTCCTTCTCGCCGGTGGGCTCGGCTTCGTCTCCGCCTCGGGCGGCGACCTCGAGGAGAGCTCCCGCGACGCCGGGGTGGCCGGCTCGCTTGCGCACACGATCGCGACCGCCGCCGAGCAGTCCGAGACCGCGCGCTGGTGGCTCATCCTCACCGGGGCGGTTCTCGTGGTCTGGTCGAGCTACGGGCTGTTGCGCGCCCTCCACCTCGTGCACGCTGCCGCGTGGCGGATCAGCCCGCCGCCCCTCAGCAACCTGCCGACGGCAATCGGCTTCGTGCTCGCGGCGCCGATCGTTCTCCTGGGCGCGACAGCCGCGGCGGGCTGGGTGCGAACCCACGCGGCCGATCCCGTGGGCCTCCTCGCGACGCTGGCGATCGGAGTCGGCTTCGGAGCCGTCTGGCTCTGGGTCTCGATGTACCTCCCGTCGAAGAACGCCCCCTGGACGGCGTTCCTTCCCGGTGCCGTCCTCTTCGGAGTCGGGCTCGAGGCACTGCACCTCTTCACCGCCTACTTCCTGGAGGCGAGGCTCTCCAATTCGGCTGAGCTCTACGGCGCCCTCGGCCTCGCGACGACCGCGCTCTTCTACTTCTTCCTCATCGGCCGCGGCGTCGTCTGGGCGGCGGAGCTGAACGCCACGGTGTGGGAAGTGCGGGCCGCCCGCCGGAACGAGCCCTAGTCGGCCCTGGGGGCAGGCTGCCGTCCGGGCGTGGCTGGAAGATCTGGCCAGGCGCGCATCCGCAACCCGAAAGGAGACCTCAATGGCGCAATACGACACCGCCGAGACGCCAACCGTCTCGGGCTGGGCGATCGGAGGCATCACCTTTGCCGGAACGATTCTGATCATGATCGGCATCTTCCACGCGATCGACGGGCTCGTCGCGATCTTCAACGACAACTTCTTTGTCACGACGAGCAACTACACGTTCAATCTCGACGTCACCGCGTGGGGCTGGATCCATCTGCTGCTCGGGATCCTGATGGCGCTGGCCGGCTACTCGCTTTTCGCCGGCAAGACCTGGGCCACAGTGGTCGCGCTCACGCTTGCGATGCTGAGCGCCGTGGCGAACTTCTTCTTCATCCCCTACTACCCGTTCTGGTCGTTCATCATGATCGGGCTCGCCGTCTGGGTGATCTGGGCGCTGACCCGCCCGGGGGTGACGCGCGCCTGAGCGGCGCCGAGGCGAGCCTACCGGCCACCTCGTAGCCCTTTCTTCACCAGTCCGACGCCCACCTGGCGAGCCGCTTGCGCCAGAGTTGGAGGTCGAAAGGCGACGCCAAGGGAGACAGGCCTCGACTTTCCATTCGCCCCGACCGGCCCGTCACCAAGCGGGCCGGTCGACTTTCTCGACGAGTTCCTTGACAAGCGTCGCGCGGAGGCAGTAGGTTGCCCGCGTCAGATCCGGTAGACCTTCGGGTTCGCCGGATCTGGCATTTTAAGGGACGGTCGCCGAGCGGAATTTCCCGCTCGGAGCGAAAACGTCGCTTGGCCGAGACCTATCCACACGCTAGCCTCGCCCGCAGTGTTGCGGTGCATCGAATGTGGCGCCGAGACCGACCGCTTCGAGCCGGGGTGGCGAACCCTTCTCAGCTTCGACCCCGAGCAGGACAGCTTCGAGAACGCGGTCAGCTACTGCCCGGACTGCTCGGTACGCGAGTTCGACTTCCCCAGCCGCATCTCTCCGCGCGATTGAGCGCCGAGAGGTGGAGCGCCGTGCTGTGGCCCTCCACCTCCGGAAGTGATCTCTGAGGCCGGGCGGGACGGCGGGCCGCGCCTTTTTTCAACCATTTCGTTTCAAAAAGGACACCGGAAGCACGGCCCCTTCTTGCCTCGCGCGGGGCGGACGTGTAAGACAGTTCGTGCGATGAGTGCGATCCGGGCCAAATCGAAGAACCGCGATCGTCTTCTGAACCGCGAGCTCTCCTGGCTCGACTTCAACGAGCGTGTGCTGGAGCTGGTCGCGGACGAGAGCGTGCCGCTCTTCGAGCGGCTCAAGTTCACGGCGATCTTCTCGTCCAACCTCGACGAATTCTTCATGGTG
>Ga0307286_10000323_pt1 | contig 13127 bp, 12 predicted proteins | sample ER_DNA_140_FD_194478 | JGI IMG/M metagenome (GOLD analysis project Ga0307286, IMG submission 194478) | Bulk soil microbial communities from the East River watershed near Crested Butte, Colorado, United States - ER_DNA_140 | ecosystem: Environmental > Terrestrial > Soil > Floodplain | place... | reverse complement strand
CGGGGTGGGGCGCTGCTCGGCGTTCATGTCAGCGCCACATCCATGACCACCATGTCCGGGTGGTCGCAGATGCTCGGTGGACATTGGGTGCGAGGTCGCACCATGCACCCGGAGCAGGATCTTGCCAACATTCTCGTGCGCGTCGGCGCACATCCGATCGTTCGTGGTCTGCGCGACTTCACCGTCTTCGATGAGCGCTACAGCTACCTGCACACCAACCCCGACATAACGGTTGTCTGCGAGCACCAGACCGACGGGAATCTCCACCCGATCGTGTGGGCGCGTGAGTCCCGGCTCGCTCGGGTGGTCTACGACGGCCTCGGCCACGACACCCGGTCCTACGAAAGCCCTGGTCACGTAGAGCTGTTGCGACACGCGGTTGGATGGCTCTTACGAGATCTCTGACTCCCTTCAGGATCGCGACGCTCAACTCCAGGCCTCGCGAGAGGTGATCACCGTGGTATCGCTGCCGGCCGACTCCTCGATGGCCAACGCGATCTGGTGGTCCTGCGCACCCTCGGCCAGCGGATAGGGCTCCGGGCCATCACCTCGCACCCAGTTCGCCGTACGCTCCAGCAGAGTGGCCATGGCAATCTCGTCATCCATCCAGCTCCTACCCGGATAAGGGTTGCGGTACAAGACCTCGGAGCCAAGCGAGATGTGCTCGGTGTCGTAGCCGATCAGGTCCAGGTCGTACCCGGTCTGCCTGCGCATCAGGGGAGTACGGACGAGGCTCCGCGGGCCGGTCATCCTCACGACCTCGTCGTTGTGCAGCTCGCCCGCCGATCCGCGCACAGTGAGCCGGCGGAACCGCAGCTGGTTGCGGGTCTGCTGGTCGGTGAAGTCGTACAGCCCCGAGCGTCCATCCCCGAAGTCGAGGGTCGCGATCGTCGTGGTCGCAGGGTGCGCTTCCTCGTCGTCGGTCCAGCCGGTGCGGCTCAGCGGCTGCATCAGCGGCGCGCTGAACCGGGTGGCCCGGACCGTTACCGGGCCCCGGCCAGCGGCGAGCAGGCCGCGGATCAAAGCCACGGCGTGGTACTGCTGGGTGGAGGAGACCTGCACCTGAGTCGGCGTGCCGATTGTGCCAGCTGCGACGACGGCCGCTCGGGCGGCGTGCGAGGGCATCATCAGGTACTGTTCGGCGACTTGGACCAGGCCGGAGTCGCCTACCGCTGACCACAGCGCGCGAAGGCCCGCGAGATCCGGCGCGGGTGGCGTCTCGGCCAGCACTGGCAGCCCACGGTCAACGGCTTCGGCGATAACGTGTGGCGTCACAGTGCGCGGCGTAGCAGTCAGCACGAAATCTGGGCGGCCCTCGCGCAGACAAGCGTCCAGGGACGTAAAGGTCGGCGCGTCCAGACGACGCGGGGTCCGTACCACGACACCTTCGCAGTGAAAAGTGCCGAGCTCACGCGCCACCTTGAGGAACATCTGTGCGCGCCAGCCACTGCCGATCATCGCGAAGGTGGTCACGCGCAAACCGTAGCGCCGTCCAACCGAGCCGCGACGCTGCGGAATGCTGACAACGCCGCATTCTCGAGCGGCGCTGACACTATGGTGCAGTTGCTCGACTCGGCTGGAAGACATATGACGCGGGTAGCGTACGGGCCCGTGGATGAAGCTGAAGGTTGGGTGATGAGGAGTAACAGTGTGGGTGGCAGTGTGGTCGACAATGCGATCTATGTCGATGGAATCCGAACCACAAATCCGGCGACGCTGGATGAGACCTACGAGATCTTGCGCGAACGACAGGGCATGGCGTGGATCGGGTTGTATCGTCCCACCCCTGATGAGATCAGATCAGTAGCGACCGAATTCGGGCTGCACCATCTGGTCGTGGACGACGCCATCGCCGCCCACCAACGGCCCAAGCTGGAGCGGTACGGAGCCATCTTGTTCACCGTGATTCGTCCCGCCCGCTATATCGAGCAGCGCGAGCAAGTCGAGTTCGGTGAGCTGCACGTGGTCACGGGCGACGGGTTCGTCGTCACCATCCAGCACGCCGAGAGTCCCGATCTCGCGCGCGTCCGGCGACGCCTGGAGTCTCAGCCGAATCTCCTTCGTCTCGGACCAGAAGCCGTCCTTTACAGCATCATGGACCAGGTTGTCGACGAGTACGCCCCCGTCGTTGCAGGTCTCGAGAACGATATCGACGAAATCGAGGACCAGCTCTTCAACAACGACCCCGCCGTCTCACGCCGCATCTATGCCCTCACTCGTGAAGTGATCGAAGTCCAGCGGGCGACCAGGCCGCTGCTCGGTATCATCGACGCGCTCAGTGGTGGGTTCGACAAGTATCACGTCGACATCGAGCTGCAGCGACACCTCCGCGACGTCGGCGACCACGTCTTGCGGATCGTCGAACGCATCGACGCCTTCCGCTCGTTGCTCCAGAATGCGCTCACTGTCGACGCCACTTTGGTCGGTCAGCGCCAAAACGATGAGATCCAACAGCTGACCCAGACCAGCCTCGACCAGAACGAGCAGGTCAAACGCATCTCCGCCTGGGCCGCTATCCTCTTCGCGCCCACCCTGGTGGGCACCATCTACGGCATGAACTTCAAGCACATGCCCGAACTCGGCTGGAGACTGGGTTACCCGCTCGCACTTCTCGCTATGACTGCCTGCGGAGTCGTGCTGTACGTCGTCTTCAAACGTCGCGGCTGGCTTTAGCCGGTAGCAACCTCGTCGGGCGAGTTGCACAGTATGTGTGCACAGTTCAAGATCTCGACCAGACCCCGGAAGGAGGTCGGCTATCGGCACAGTAGGGTTGTCGAGCCGCCGTTCGATTACGAGCCTCTTGGCCCGGTCATGTTTTGGCCATGTCGATGAACGGGGCGAGCGAGTCGGGGTTCTGAAGTGAGTCTCTGCTGATGGCCTGGTCCGGGTCTGTGCCCGACAAGATCTTCTTGATCGGGACTTCGCATTTCTTACCGTTGAGCGTGCAGGGAACCGCGTCAATCACGTAGAACCGGTCTGGGACGTGCCTTGGGGAAAGCTCGGAGCGCAACGCCTTACGCAGCCGCGGCTCGATAGCCTCCAATACGACGCCCGGTGTCAGGACGACGAAGCACAGCAACGCACCCTCGTCGACGGCCCCGAGCTCGGTGGTATCGATGACAAGCGAATCCTTTACCTCGTCGAAGCCTTCGACGACGGCGTAGAAGTCGGCCGTGCCCATGCGGATTCCGCCCCGGTTCAGGGTGGAATCACTGCGCCCGTAGATGATGTAGGAGCCCCGGGGCGTACGGCGCACCCAATCGCCGTGGCGCCACACTCCGGGGAAGTACTCGAAGTACGCCTCGCGGAGGCGGGTACCGTCCGGGTCGTTCCAAAACGACACCGGCATCGACGGCATCGGCCGGGTCAGGACCAGCTCACCCACTTCGTCGACGATCTCTACACCTTTCTCGTCGTAGGCGACTGCGGCGGCCCCAAGCGCGGCGCACGATATTTCGCCCAACCACACCCGCACCGTTGGCGCTGCGCAGAGGAATGCAGTGCAGAGGTCGGTTCCTCCTGAAATCGAGCAGATTTGGAGGTGTTCACCGATCGCGTCTTTGATCCATCGGAATCCTTCCACCGACAGCGGCGACCCGGTCGAGCCGATTGCGCGTAACGCCGATAGGTCAAAGTTGTCCCGAGGTCGCAGTCCTGCTTTCATGCTGGCTCGGACGTAGGAGGCGGAAACACCGAAGTACGCCACCCGGTGCTTCTCGGCCAATCTCCACAAGGTGCCCATGTCGGGATAGCCGGGATTGCCGTCGAACAACACAACGGTCGAGCCGACGAGTAGGCCGGAGATCAGCAGATTCCACATCATCCAGCCGGTCGTAGTGAACCAGAAGAAGCGCTGATCCGGCCCCAGGTCCATCTGCAGCCGCAGCGACCGCAGGTGCTCCAGGACGATGCCACCGTGACCGTGGACAATCCCCTTTGGCAGCCCGGTCGTCCCTGACGAGTACAACACCCACAGCGGATGATCAAACGGCACCGGCTCGAACTCCAAGGGCGCCGGTTCGGCGATGAGGTCCGCCCAGGCGACCGCGCCGTCGAGTTTGGCGTCGGGGCTTAGGTACGGGATGAGTACGGTGGCGCGCAGCGACGGAAGGCCCGTTCGTAGCGCATCGACGGTGGCGCGGACGTCGAAGTTCTTCCCGCCGTAGCAGTAGCCGTCCACGGCCAACAGAACCGTCGGCTCGATCTGGGCGAACCGGTCGCGTACGGCACGGATGCCAAAATCCGGTGAGCAGGACGACCAGATCGCGCCGAGGCTCGCCGCGGCGAGGAAAGCTACGACCGTCTCCACCGCGTTCGGCGCGTACGCCACTACGCGGTCGCCGCGGCCAACACCCAGGCCGATCAGGCCGGCGCGGGCGCGACCGACCAGGTCGCGAAGTTCTGCGAAACTGACAACCCGTTCCAGCCCGTCCTCGCGGACGAACACGATGGCCACGTTCTCGTCGTTGCCCAGGTCCCGGGCCAAAGCGTGCTCGGCGTAGTTCAGCGTCGCCCCCGGAAACCACTCCGCGCCGGGCATGTCTGCAGCGCCCAGCGCGCGCTCAGCATGATCGTGGAAGCGCACCCCGAGGTACTCCGCCACAGCCGACCAGAACGCTCCGATGTCCCGCACCGACCATGCGTGCAGCGCCGAATAGTCGGTATCCGAGACCGCGACACCTAGCCGGCTGCGTACGAATCGGGCAAACCCCGCAACCGCGCTGTCCGCGGCTGAGCGCGGGTGTGGAGTCCAGAGTGCCCTGTCAGGATCGGTAGACATTCTGGTCCTCTCACACTCCCGTTGTCAGACTCGCAACAACACGCCGACTGGACCCGGAAGAGACATTGTGCGCGGCCGCTGCCGCTCTCGGGAAGAGGTTGTCCATCTCGGGCCTCACTCACCAGCCGGGGCGAGCTTGAGCATCGCCTCGGTCTCCTCGACGGTTGCAGCGGACGGTCCAGCGCGGCGGCGATGGCGGCCACACAGTGCCGCCCGGTCCCACTTCGCGGGCAGACTTAGCGATCGACCCGTCCAGAGGCCCATGCCGGCTCATCCAAGCGAGGCTAAGCGACTCAATCGGACTATGCCAACGCAGTTACTCGGCAATGGATCATCGCGGAGACCCAGAAGGCTAAATCTGCGTAACAATGCACCGTGCCTGCTGATCCCGTGCCTGTTGATCTCATCCGCGACGGAGTCGACAAGTCTCTCGTGATAGTTCAGTTTGCAAGTCTGATCGGCGCAGTGATTGCGGTCGTCCTGGCAGTGAGGGCTGTCTTCCCGGCGAGTTGCCAGCGTTGATCCGACTCCCGCCGCCAGATCAGGGTTGCACGGAGTCGGTGTCGCTATTCGTGGGCGCCCCGCAATGCACCGGTGATTTGGTCGTGATCCGGATCCCACACGAGACAGATCAGTGTGGCTCTGCCGATCATCGACGATCGCAAGACTGGGATGATGTCGTTCCAGCTGGACTCGTCCGGGGTCGCGAAGTCAAAGTCAAGCCGGGACTGATCTAACTCCAGCCCGACGTAGGTCGCGAATGCGGGCTTGCACTTCTCGCCCGCCATGTCTTCTACGGCCGCATCCCCTGGCCACTCATCGCTTCGAGCTAGGGTGCTCCGTGATATGACCTCTTCCTGGTGCTCGGCATTACAGTCGACGACGAGGTAGTCCGTTCCGTTTGGATCGTCGCGGACGCACATGCCGGGCTGCACATCTTCCCAGTAAACCTGTAAAGGCATGACGTCGACATGTAAGACGCGGCCGACATTCCACAGCAGCCACCCGGAGCTGGGGAGCGGGACGACGACAAATGCCAGCGCCACCGCCACAGCGGCAATACGACCGCCCCAACGCTTGAGCCGGCTCCGCGTCGCCGGAATGGCAACCTCGTCGTCCGTGCCGGCGGCATCGGACGGACGGTCCGCCGGCGCATCGGGGTACGCCGGCCAGGAGTCTTCCCGGTCGCCTTGTTGATCTCCGCCGCGTTGGCGATACCCGAGGGCAGCGGATTGCATGGTGAGCAGACGCTCGCGGAGCTCGAAGAGGTACTCGCCGGGTCTGATTCCACCACCGGGTGCATCGGTGGTGACCCGAGATCCGTCCTGGCGCAGGAATACCAGCGTGTAGTACATGTTGCTGAGCGCCTCTGAGTCCACCCCTTTGAACTCGATGGCGGCAAGATCGCGCCAGGGAATCGAGGTGGCCCGAAGTATTTTCCTGACGACCACGCCGTCGCCGTCAGCATCGAGGCCCCGCCCGAAGCTCCGCACCCCGAGCACGACCAACACCGACGCCAAGAGCAGAAAGACTGACAGAAAGATTTGATGCGACCCGAGCGTGTCCTCCGGTGTATCTCCATACATGCCGAGTGGAACGCACGCAACCGCGGCCGCCAGCCACAGCGGCAGCCAGACAGCTCGGAGTTGGCCGCGCACCTTCACGGTGTCGGGCGGCTGCGCAGCAGGCCGGTCGGCAGCCATGGGACCCCCCTGTCGACCGGCCGTCACGAAATACGGCAGATCCAGTTGGACACATATATATATCAGCTCTTGGTAGTCGGAGCGACATAGAGCACCCGGCAGGTCAGTTTTGCTCCCCACCCGTGGTGTACAGGCATCACATTGGTTGAACCTCTCGCTTTTCGAGGCCACGAAAACGGTAGGAAAAACTGGAGATTTCTCGACAAAACAATGCTGCGCACGCTCGGCGGTGGGCGGGCGGGTCACCAGACCGCACTTTGTAATTCCGACGCTCGACAAACACCCGTCAAATAGGTAGACAAACTATCTAAAAAAACTTGAGCCCGAGCCCCCAAAGGTCAACAGACACGCTCAGCAAAGACGTGTCAGACAACACAACTCAAGCACTCTCCAAAGCCGTATTACTTGGTCGCAGGTCTAAACCGGCTCGTATGTGCGCGTAGAGGCTCAAGATCAACTAGCGGCCTACCATTCGCGACTTCGCATAGTGGCGACAACGTCAGCCGGGGCGATATGCCTGACGTACCGGTCGGTGATCGCCAACGACGAATGCCCGAGCGCGGCCTGGATCTGATGGGTCGGTACACCTGTCATCGCCATGTCGAAAGCGAGGCTGTGGCGCAGACCGTGCGGGTGAACGCGCTTCTCGATCCCGGCTTTGACCCCGAGTTTGGCCAACGCTGCGCGCACATACCGCGGATCCAGAGCCGTTCCAAGATTGTGTTCGGTGTAGGTGGCGAAGATCAGGTGCCGGCCGTTGAGTCCGAGTGTGCGCCGGCGCTCCAGCCACGCATCCAACAAAGCCATGCCGTGAGGATCGATACCAACTACTCGGGACTTGTCGCATTTGCCGTGCCGTACCCGCACCGTGCCCGCCTTGCCATCCACATCATGCCCACGCAAGGCCAAGACTTCGCTCAGCCATAGGCCGCTGCCGTACATGACGCCGATGAGTGCCCGGAGTCGGATGCCGGAGCTGGAGCGGTTGCTGGCTCCGGCCCGCCCATGCAACCGCCGGGCCAACCACCGATGCCTGTGTCGGGGATGCCGCCGCGCCACCGGCCGAGGTGAGGCCGAATTCTGGTGGCGCGCTCCGTGTCCACGCGTCGCAGTGTACGAGGCGAGCCAGGGCAGCCAAAAGAACGGTGCAATTGCGCCCCAGTGCGGTAGTGTGCACGGGCGCTGGTAGCAACCCGTCAACCAATGCATTCAAGCGAGCCGGTATTTGTCGGCACAGCGCAAGCTCGACAAGGGGATGAATCCGTCGCCAATGGAAGCTGAAATAGCGGCATGGCTCGGCTCAGTGCAGAATCGTGCAATTGGTGCGGCCAGGCGAGCAAAGCTGCCGGCAACCGAACGTGTGTCCATTCCCATCGGGATTGTGAGTGATAGCAGTTTAGAAATCCGGGAAGAAGTCAGGCAAAAGAGCGGCTACATTTCGAATCGGTGAGTCGGGGGTGACGTGTCCTTCGGACAGCACTACTTTGCTCATTTAGCGGGCCGCCTGTTACGGCAGGCGGTTCAAGAATCATCACCCCGGAGCCCGACCGGTGGTCGTGATCACCTAGCTGAGCGTTACCGCGCTCGCCGGGGGCGCTTACGTTGTCAGCCTTACACCTAGTTGCTGCTGACGGTGTCACCTGCGCGAGCCAAGATCAACAACTTAGAGGAGAACAGACAAGGTGACGGACGAAGACGGGGCAGCCACCGGCGACACTTGGTCGATCGAGCCTGGGACCGTCACAATCAACACCCTCACGATCAACGGCAAGCAAGTCACCGTCGATGTATTCCGGCAACTCAAAGAGGCGGTACTGATCAACCACGATGGGAGCCTCGCCGGATCGCCCTGGGGCTTAGTCAACTATCACCAAAAAAGATGCGACAAGCTTGAGAAGCATGCGCATGTGGTGTGGCAGTTGGGTGATCAACTTCGCCAAGACACCATCCAGGCCCCGCGATGGGAGCCGTTCAGGTCCGCCACCTGTGGTGCTCTAGTGTTCGCGCGTGGCACTATGAAGCGGCTTCCCGGCAGCACCATGTGGTCTGGCGTGCCTCCGGAGGATCCAGTTCGACCCCGTCAGTCTCGCCCGAGTTGGTTTAGCCGCAAGAGCCACCAGGATCTTGTGCAGGCGCCGCCAGATGAACCAGAGGAGCCCGCTCGCTTTCGGGGAACACTCCAGAATTTGGCCGCTGGGCCCACGGTGCGGGTGAGTGGATCTTCAGGCTCAACGACATCAACGGCATCGAATGCCGCGCCAAGCTGCGCGACACGTTCGTGGGCGGCCCGGAGCTGGCGGCCGAGCACTCCGCCTCGCCGCGAACGGATTGCGCTGAAATGGCGCGACCAGAGCCAAGCATGGGACCGTATCCCCGCCCTACCTGCTCACCGACGCTGTACGCCACGGTCCGTCTCCCGCTTCGGGGTAGGCGGTTGCGGCGGCCGGCGGCATGCGTGCAACTTGTTGTTCCCCGCGCCATCGACTTTGACTGGAGGCCATCACGACAACCGAGAACAGTGACATGCAGCAATCCGAGAGCGTGCAGCCGACGGCGAAGCGCCGGATCGGGCTGATCGTCGCTGCGTCGCTGGCGGCTGGACTGGTCCTGGCCGTGGCGCTGGTGGCAATTCCGCTGATTCCGGCGACCGAGAACGTCCTGACCGGGGCGATCCTGCTGGCATGGGCCCTGGGATGGGCGCTGTTGGCCGTGCTCTCCGTGCGGTTCAGCGATCAGCCGCAACGATGGGCAGCCGCGCCAGCCACATTCATGGCGCTGGTCGGTCTCGGGATACTGGCCGGGTCCGCCGGCGTCCACCGCGTGCTCAGTTGGGTGTGGCCGCCCGCCCTGTTCGTGCTTGTTACTTGGATGTTCCTGCGGGTCCGTCGGCAGATGCCGGGCCGCGGCGCCCGCTGGCTGCTGTACCCCGTACTGGCGGTGTTGCTGGTGGCCGCGGTGGGCGGCGGCTATGAGACGGTCCGCGAGTCGCTCGACGCGAGGGCCTATCCCATGCCCGGACAGCTGATCGATGTGGGTGGGCACCGGCTGCACCTGCACTGCACCGGCTCGGGCAGCCCGACGGTCGTCCTAGAACCCGGTGGTGGCGCGTCGTCTTCGGACTTCGGGTGGATTGCGCCGGCCGTGGCCCGCGACACCACAGTCTGCGTCTACGACCGCGCCGGTCGCGGCTGGAGCGACCCAGCCGACGGGCCCGAGGACGGTGCCCACATTGCCGCGGACCTGCACACCCTGCTTCAACGGGCCCACATTCCCGGGCCGTACGTGCTGGCCGGCCACTCGTTCGGCGGCCTGTACGTCCAAAGCTTCGCCGCCCAATTCCCCGACCAGGTCGCCGGCATGGTGCTCCTCGACTCCACCGCACCCAAACCCGGCCCAGCCCAGCCCACCAACACCGATCCCTACAACGTCATCGGTCGCGTCGCCGCCTTATCGGCCGCGGCCGCTCACCTCGGAGCCGGACGCCTGCTCAACCCAATCTCCTACACAACTCTTCCGCCACGCTCCCGGGACGAGGCCCGCGCCAACTCCTCGACCGCCAGCCACCTTGCAAGCTTCGTCGAGGAGTATGCGGTGGCGAACACGTCGATGCAGCAGGCGTCAGCCCTTACCAATCTCCACGGCAAGCCGCTGATTGTCCTCACCGCAGATGAGGAAAACACCGACGAGCAGTGGCAGTCGAAGCAGGACCACATGGCCACGCTGTCGACCAACAGTCTCCACCGTCACGCGAACGCCACCCACGAATCGCTCATCGAAGAGGAAGCCGACGCCGCCGCCGCCAGCACGGCCATTCACGACGTCGTCGTGTCCGTACGCACGTCCCAACCGCTCGCCTCGCGCTGATCGGGGAGACAGCCGCACCCGGCTGCCCGGCCGCGCCGCACCGGCGGTAGGAATGAGGCAGCGGGCGCCAACCGGCCCAGCGCAGCCAGGAGCCGTCACCCAGGCAGTAGGCCGGATGGCGCGCCGGGCAGGCACCTGCGGGAGCGCCACCGGCGGTTCCCATCAGAGTGCGAGAGGAGCGCTACCTATGTCACACGTCACGGCAATGTTGGATGCCTACCCGAAGGATCTTGGCAACATCGATCGACCGAGGCTGGCTGACTGCATCCATGCCTGCTTCGTCTGCGGCGAAACCTGTACGGCGTGCGCCGACGCCTGCCTCAGCGAGGACATGGTTGCCGAGCTGACGAAGTGCATCCGGACCAACTTGGACTGCGCCGACATCTGCACCGCCACGGGCGCGGTGCTGTCCCGGCACACCGGCTATGACGCCAACATCACCCGGGCCATCCTGGAGGCTTGCCGTCTCGCCTGCGCAAGCTGCGCCACAGAATGTGAAGCCCACGCCGATATGCATGAGCACTGCCGCATCTGCGCCGAAGCCTGCCGCCGCTGCGAGCAGGCCTCCGCCGACCTGCTGGGCAGTCTTGGCTGACGCGCGCGGCACGGCGGGCGGGCGCAGCTCCGGCGCGGCTGCTGCTTATCAACTATGTCGCATGCCGCGCAAGAACGCCGGTTGAGGGCTTCGTGAGCGTCTGTGCATGTCCCAACCGCCGGTGGCGACCGGGCCGTTGTAACTCACGTATTCAGGCGGGTCGTGTCCATGCAGGCCGCCCAGTGCGAAGAGCCGCGACGCGCGCGGCTGCCTGCTTGGCACTTGACGATCGCTCCGCTCGATGAGAAGGATATTTCGTGTGCACCCAGGCCATGAGCAGCTGCTCGAAGAGTGAAAGCTCCATGGACAATGGAGGTAGTCCTGATGGTCAATCAAGCGTCCTCCGGGCGTGTTGAGCGGGATTCAGTGAGGCTGGCCGCCGTCCTCCTTCTCGCCGGGGTTCTCGTTACTGCCGTTGCCGGATTCCTTCATGCAGAGGGTGCAGACGCGAATGATCACCAAGCCGTTTTCGCTGTCTATGCGGCGAGCCAGTCATGGACGGCGGTGCATCTGGGTCAGTTCATCGGAATGGTGATCATCACCTTTGGACTTGTGGCCCTGTTCTTCGCACTCGACGTGCGTGGTGGCGTGGGGGTTTGGCTGAACCGCTTCGCGCTTGTTTCAGCGGGCGCTGCTATGGCTTTGTATGGGGTGCTGCAAGCGGTGGACGGCGTGGGCTTAAAGCAGGCCGTGAACGCGTGGGCTACGGCCGACGTCGGTGACAAGGCGGTGCGTTTCGCTGCCGCCGAGACCGTTCGATGGTTGGAATGGGCCGTGAGAAGCTATCAGAGCTTCGTGTTCGGTCTGGCGTTGATCCTCTTCGGCGCCGTCATAGCCGCTACGGGCCGGGTTTCGCGGCCGATCGGCTACCTCATGGCGCTCTCCGGCCTCTGTTACCTCGCGCAGGGATGGATCATCGGCAGCAGCGGCTTCTCGTCCGCGAACCAGATCCCCACTCTCCTCGGAATCGGCCTGATCCTGGTGTGGACCGTCTGGCTTCTCATAGCGGCCCTCCGAATCAAGACCCCAGCGCCTACCGAGACCACATCAGACGCAACGACCTAGTCTTGCGGGGAGTTGCTGTGACAAGCATCGACGTTCCCGTTGCCCTCCGCCACGCTCGGTGCCCACGTCAATGCACAGCGAGACCTAAACCTTTCACAGCGTATCGACGCCGCAGGGCGGGTCTGCGGGTTCGGCGGGCGGCCGAGGCCGGCCAGCACTTTCAGCCAAGTGATAAACGCAGGTTTAAACATCGCTGCTCTGGTCGGTCGAAAATAAGCGTCGTCAGCTTGAGGGGATTCAGGTTGAACCCCGCGCTGCTGGCGCACGTGAGGGCGGCACTGCCAACCCGACGAACCAGACGTCCAAAGCGGCGCCAGGAACGTAGGGTGTCGAAGCGGCTGTCGGCTGACGCCATCGATCGCTTGGTGGCTCAGTACGTCGGCGGGATGACCGCCGCCGAGCTTGGTCAACGGTATGGCCTTGCCAAGAGCAGCGTTATTCGGTTAGTCCGCGATGCTGGCGAGCGGGTACGGCATCCGCGACTCAGCGCCTCCGAGACGGCTCAGCTGGTTGCACTGTATGAGGTGGGGTTGTCACAGAAGGACATCGCTGAACAACTGGGCAGAAGCCCGAGTGCCGTGTGGCACTGTCTGCGCCGGTTGGGAAGAGCGTGAACAACGGCAGGTATGAGAATTTAGTCGGGGTGCGCGTGCGCCCCGACGGGACTGACATGGACATTGGCAGCATTGAGCCGGCGGATCCAGGCCAAAAGCCGGTCCTCGGCAAGGTGGGCTAGTTCGTGTCCTTGGGTGATGGTGAGGGTGGGGTCAGCCGTAATGTCGGCTTCGGCCCGAAGCCGGTGCCCAATCCAGCGGATGCGCAGCTCCCGGACCTCCTTGACGCCTTCGACGGTGACGAGGGCTTTGGTGGCTTGATCGACGAGCGCGGGATCAACAGCGTCCATCAGCCGAGCACCCACCTGCGTGACCGCTGATCGCAGCACACCGAGAATCGCCACGGTAATGACGAGGCCTACCAGCGGGTCGGCCCATCGCCACCCAATGGCAACTCCACCGGCACCAAGCAGCACGGCAAGACTGGTGAAACCGTCAGTGCGCGCGTGCAAGCCATCGGCCACCAGAGCGGCTGAGCCGATTTGCCGTCCCACTCTGATGCGGTA
>Ga0307286_10000321_pt1 | contig 13180 bp, 12 predicted proteins | sample ER_DNA_140_FD_194478 | JGI IMG/M metagenome (GOLD analysis project Ga0307286, IMG submission 194478) | Bulk soil microbial communities from the East River watershed near Crested Butte, Colorado, United States - ER_DNA_140 | ecosystem: Environmental > Terrestrial > Soil > Floodplain | place... | reverse complement strand
ACGGCATGACCGGCGAGACCCGGATCAGCTACATCGACACCCGCGACGTCGCCGCGGTGGCCGCCCAGGTGCTGACCAGCCCCGGCCACCAGGGCAAGGCGTACACGCTGACTGGGCCTGAGGCCCTGTCGGGGGATGAGGTGGCCGAGCGGCTGTCGGCGGCCACCGGCCGCCAGGTCGGCTCGGTCGATGTCCCGGCCGACACCTTCGGCCAGGCGCTGGCCGGTGCTGGCCTGCCCGGGTGGTTGGTCGAGCGCCTGGTCGAGCTCAACATCATGATGGCGGACGGCCATGCCGCCGGGGTCACTGATGAGGTGGCCAGGCTGATCGGACGCCAGCCCCGGACCTTTGCGGAGTTCGCCGCCGAGCACCGCGTCGCCTTCGGCGGCCAGCCATGACACCGGCCAGCGGCGTCGGGGTTGCCGCCTGGCTTCGGCCGTGGCCTCCGAGCAGATCCGGACAGCCGCGCCAGTCGGGTTGGTCCCAGCCGCTACTCCAGGTAGTCGCGGACCATAAGCGGCTGAACGCTGTGCAAGCCGCAGGTCGCGCAGGTCAGGGCCGCAATTTCCTGGAGTGTCGATGTACATGATCGACGCAGATGTATGCGATCGCCGTAAACCGTTGGAGATGCTGCTCGTGCCCGAGACCATCTCCTCCATCAGTTCTCTGAACCTCTCGAGCGCGCCCTCTTTCACCGCCAGCTCGTTCACCCACGAGACGGTTCCCTTCGTCGGGTCCTCGCGCTCTTGGACTTCGCTATCCACGTCAAACTCCTCGTGTTGATAGGGCTCGTCAGTTCACCTTGAGGTGAAGGCGGCGGCTTTCGCCGCCGTTTCACCATTACTCGGTTCCGGAACTCAGTTCCGGTTCCGTCGCTGGTCCGGATGTGGAGTCAGCGGGTAGCTCTGTCTGCGTCCAGGATCAGGCGGGTGACCACGCCGGGGTGGGAGATCATGGCGACGTGGGAGGAGTCGATCTGGATGGTGTGGGCGCCCATGCGTTCGGCCATGAAGCGCTCAGCCGCCGGTGGGATGGCGCGGTCCTGGTTGGCGACCAGGTACCAGGAGGGAATGGTCTTCCAGGCCGGGACACCGGACGGCTCGCCTAGGGTCGACAGCGACCCGGGGCGTTGCGATGCGGCCATCACGGCCGCTGTGGTCTTGGGGAGGTCGGCGCAGAACACGCTGCGAAAGACGGTTGGGTTGATGTAGGCGTCGGTGCCGGTGGTGCCGTCTGGCTGCGGGAAGGGCCGGAGGATGAGGTTGTCGGGGGTGAGTGCGCTGCCGGGGAACTTGGTGGCAAGCTCGCCGGCGGTCTCGTCCTGGTCGGGGGCGAAGGCAGCGACGTAGACCAGCGCCTTGACGTTGGGGTTGCCGGTGGCGGCGTTTGTGATCACCCAGGGCCCCGGCGTTCTCTCGGTATGTCCGATTGGTGAGGTAGGGCCGGGTGGCCCGCCCATAGCACCAGCACACGGCCGCATCACCAGGCAACACCCCACCACCACTCAGGTCAGGCGCGATCGGAGCGGGGCCGTGTCCGCAGGCCAGCCCAGGCACCCGGGCAGGGCCCGGCCTCCCGCTGGACCCAGGGGTGTTCAATGACCTGCTCTGCAGGGAGAGGGTGCGGGTCGGGAACCATGGCCCGGTGCGGCGTGTAACAAGGGAGGGCCGACGGCGAAGGAGGACATCGTTCGCAGCCGAGTGGTCGTGGCGGCGATGCTGGTGTGGTCGCTGTTGGCACTGGGTTCGTGTACCGACCGCGGTGGCTCCGCAGGAGGGCCCGGCCCGCCGCCGTCGGCCCCGGTCTCAAACGACGCCGGCGCCCAGCCGAGCAGTCACGCCACCGTCCTGGCTGAGCTGGGTCGAAGAGCGCTGGCCTTCGTCCTGGCGGACGGCGTGTATGTGGGCAGGGCGGACGGTGCGGGGGTGCGCCGCATCACCAACATCCCCGGCTTTGAGTACCAGCCCGACTGGACCGCAGACGGCACGAAGCTGGTCTTAAGGGTGGACGACGAATCCGGCCGAGCTGGCGGTGTGTGGTCGGTCAACGCCGACGGATCCGATCCGGTCGACCTGGTGAAGAGGTCGGGGGTTGCGGGAGGCGCCCCCGACTGGTCACCTGACGGGACCAAGATCGCGTTCGTCGGCAAGCGCCTGGGTGAGCGCTTCGGCATCTATGTGATGAACGCCGATGGCAGCGACCCGATCCGGCTGACCAGCCAGGCGGACGAGGCGCAGTATCCGGATTGGTCGCCGGATGGCGCAAGGATCGCCTTCACCATCGTGCAGGGCGGCCAGTTCGACATCTATGTGATGCACGCGGACGGGTCGGGGCTGCGCCAACTGACCCGCGCGCCGGGGGAGGACAATTGGCCGGAGTGGTCCCCCGACGGCACCCAGATCGTCTATAGCCACGCCACTGACCTGTGGATGATGCACGCCGACGGCACCGGGCAGCACCGTCTCACCAGGCTTGCGGGCGAGCCGTCCTGGTCCCCGGACGGAGCGTGGATCGCGTTTGATTGTGCGCCGAGTTCGGATCCCGATGGCGGCGTGTGCGCCATCCATCCGGACGGCACTGGACGAATCCCCATCCTGGGGAGAAGCGGGTCGTTTCCGGCCTGGCGTCCATGACGGGCCGATCATCGCCGACGCGCCCCGGGCGGGCCTCACCCGCCGCCCAGCGCCCCCGGCGTTCTCCCGTAATGTCCGGTCATCCGAGGGTGATCCCGAGGGTGGCCAGGGAGCGGGTGGGGTCGCGGGCGTGGTGGCGGAGGGCGGCGGCGAGGTTGACCGGCCCCGCCCGGCTGAGCGCGCCGATGGCGAGGTTACGCAGGCAGGCCATGACGTTGGGGCCGGTCCCGACGCGGACCTGGGAGGCGTCCTCGGCGAAGGTGGTGTCGCGGAGGTAGTGCAGGCCGTTCTCGATCGACCAGTGCCCGCGCAGGTAGTCAGCGAGGCGGGCGGGGCTGGCCTGGGCGAAGGTGAGGCTGGTGATCGCGTAGACGGTCACGGTCCGCCACCGCCGGGTGTTGTGCAGGCCGCGGGTCTTGCGGGTGACCTGGAGGACCTGCGCGGCATGGGGGAACCCGAAGTGGTGCACGGTGACGGCCTTGAGGGTGCGCAGCTCCACGCGGCCGTGGGCGCGGTCGCGGGTGCGGTCCAAGACGGGGACGCGGTGCCAGGCAAGGCGCTGGCAGCGGTCCAGCAGGGTGGGCTGGTTGGCCTTGACGGTGAACAGGTAGTGCGCCTGCTTACCGGCCACCAGGAACTCCGCGGCGGCGGGGTGGGTCTGCAGCGCGTCGGCGGTGACCACCGCGCCAGCAAGGTCCAGGCCGGCCAGCAGCGGGGCGAAGGCGGGGACCTCGCCGGGCGCGCCGTCGACCTGGCGTTGGGCCAGCACCGCGCGGGTGGCGTGCTCCATCGCGGCCAGCAGGTGGACCTGGCGGCCGTCTGGGGCGCGGCGGGCGCCGCGCAGGGTCTTGCCGTCGACCGCGACCGCCCGCCGTCGATGCTGCTGGCCTGGGTAGTCACGGGCGGCGAGCCAGCCGCCAATCACCCCGGCCAGGGCCTCGGCGTCAAGCCGGCACAGCGTGCGGCGGATGGTGGTCTCGGTGGGGACGGTGCAGTGGCCGGTGAGCGGGTCGCGGCGGGCGCCGAGCGCGGCCCGGACCGGCTGGGGGATGTCTGCGGCCCATTCGGCGATCGCGGTGATCGACCGCGCGCCCGCCACGACCGCGGCAGCCGCCAGTCCCAGAATGGCGACCAGTGGGTGGCGGCGCCCGGCGCGGGCCCTGGGGTCGGTGATGGTGGCCAGGCAGGCCAGCAGGTGCGGTGTCTCAGCTTCCTGAAGCGGACCGGCATCGCAGAGCGGGGCCAGCCCCGACGGGATCGGAGATGATGGGTCGGCAGGCACGGACCTCCATCACGATCATGAGGCTGTCAGAACCGCATGATCCCGGGAGTTCGTGCCTGCTCCACACTATCGGTTGTTATCGGTCATTACCGCACTATCAGGCATATCGAGAGAACGCCGGAGCCCTGGTTGATCACCTCACCGCCGTAGGAGTGCCCGACCAGGACGATCGGTCCAGGGATGGTGGCCAGGACGCTGGCGATGTAGGCGGCGTCGCCGGCGACCGAGCGTAGGGGGTTGGCAGGAGCGAGCACGGTGTAGCCGCGGTCCTGCAGCCGGGTGATGACCCCAGCCCAGCCGGAGGCGTCGGCGAAGGCACCGTGGATCAGGACGATGGTCGGCTTGACGCCGTTGTTGTAGTGCGCGGCCCCCGCTGCTGCGGCGGAGTTGGCAGGGCTGGCTGAGGCCCCGAGTCCGGCGAACAGGGTCACGCCGATGATCGCTGCCAGCGCCACGAGCGCGATTCTCCTCAGCCTGGGACTGGTAATGGAGTTGCGGACGTTCATGAGACCTCCTCGGTTGGTCCTGGGCAGGTCCGAGCGGCCAGGTGGGAAGCTGTCCCGGTCGCGGTCTGGGGTTAGGTGACGAAGCGCTTCACGAACGCGAGCGCCTCCTCCGCGACCTCGCGCCAGCCGCTGTCGACGGTGAGGGCGTGGCCGTGGCCCTTGGCCTCGGCGATCTCGGTCACGCCCTCGTTGCCCTGCTGCTGCTGGTAGGAGGCGTTGGCGATCGCCCAGGGGACGGTGTGGTCCTTCTCGCCCGAGATGATCAGCAGCGGGCCACGGTCGGGGTTCTTGGTGTCGACCTTGGCCTCGGTCCACGGGTTCAGGTTGGCCGACGCCGCCTGGAACAGCGGCTTCCCCGAAGCGGGCACGGCGAAGTCCTCGTACAGCTTCCTGGCCTCCTCCTCGCTGACGGCATTGGCGAAGCCATAGCGGAACTGCTCGTAGGTGAGCGGCACGGCCCGGTTGCGGTTGGCCGGGTTACCCAGCACCGGAAAGGCCGACCTCAACGCCGAGATCGGCAGCGGCAGCACCCCGCGGAACGGGGCCGGGTCGATCGCCACCGACACCGCCGCCAGCCCCCGCCCGGCCAGGATCTGGGCTAGCAGCCCGCCGAAGGAGTGGCCGATGATGGCCGGCTTGTGGTCGAGGCCGCGGATGATCGTCTCGAAGTGGTCGGCGACCTGGCCGATCGACTTGCCGGCGAACACCTCGGGATGGGCATTGGCCTCCTGGACGGTGTCGGGGTCGTCGGGCCAGCCCGGGGTCAGGGCCGTGTACCCGTGCTCCTCGAACAGGGCCGCCCACCGGTCCCAGCTGCTGGGCAGCAGCCACAGGCCGTGGACGAACACGACCGGGGTGCGCCCGGTCTGGTTGGCGCGCTCGCATTGCTGGAGCTCGTGCTCGGTGATCGTCTTGTCGCTCGGCGGGGTGGGCGATCCGGCGCTGGTCATGGCGTTCCTCCTGGTTCGGCCGCGGGTTTGAGGTTAGGGTCAGGCGTCGGCGGCTGTGCCGTCGGGGCGGACCAAGGTGGCGTCCAGGACGGCGTCGTTGACGGCCAGGTTGATGTCGACTAGGGCCTGGCCGATTCGCTGCCTGAGCTGGTCACGGGACTTGGTGGCGGCAGCCTGTGCCGCCGACCTGGCGTCCGCGACGCGCTGCTGGAGCGCGTCGAGCTATGCGGAGAGGTCCATGCTTCCTCCTTGCCTTTGTGTCGATTGCTGGTCTGGCTGCAAGCAAACGCTGACCGGCTGCTCACCCCCATGCGTCGAGTCGATTGTCCAGGCCTGCAGTCCTTCAATTGGGCCGTTCGCGGTCACAGGTGGACTATGCCGGCTTTGCGCTGCACGTAGACGGCGTGGACGGAGGGCAGCATCAGGGCGTCGGCCTCGCTCTGACCTGGAAGGCCTCCCATCCCTAGAAGGCGACCATCACGTCGGTGAGCCTGGCGGCCATGTCGTGCTTTTGCTTCTCGGTGAAGACCCCCTCGGCGAGCGTGACGTTGACCAACGGCATGAGATGCTCCTGTGCGGGCGGGTTGATCCCCCGTGCCTGGGGCGGGCGGATTGCCCATGCCAGAACCATGCGCCCGAGGTGAGCGCGGTCGCGTCTGTGGGATCCCTAGCTCACACCCCAGCTCCCGAGCCCAGAATGCCGGGGTATTCCGGCGCCAGGACGGTTCTACGATGGCCACAGAGCCGCCGAAAGGGGTGCCGCATGCTGTTGCGGAGCCGCAGAGAGCAGTGTGGGGTCCTTGACGGGCTACTCGCGGACGTCCGGGCGGGGGCGCAGCCGGGTGCTGCTGGTGCGTGGCGAGCCCGGCATCGGCAAGACCGCGTTGCTGGGTTACGCGGCCGATACGGCACAAGACTTCCGAGTGGCCCGCGCTGAGGGTGCCGAGTCGGAGATGGAGCTGCCGTTTGCGGCGCTGCACCAGCTGTGCGGCCGGATGCTGGATCGCCTGGACCGGCTGCCCGGCCCGCAGCGCGAGGCTCTCGGCGTGGCGTTCGGCCTGCGGTCTGGCAGCGCGCCGGATCGTTTCCTGGTCGGCCTGGCTGTCCTGGGCCTGCTGTCCGACGTGGCGGCGGATCAGCCGCTGTTGTGCCTGATCGACGATGCGCAGTGGCTGGACCAGACCTCGGCCCAGGTGCTGGCGTTCGTGGCCCGCCGGCTGGACGCCGAATCGGTCGCCGTGCTATTTGGCACCCGTGATCGCGGTCCGGGAGGCGAGCTGGCTGGCCTTCCGGAGCTGGTGCTTGACGGACTGTCCGATGCTGACGCCCGGGCCATGCTGGCCTCGGTCATCCCTGGGCGGCTGGATGAGCGAGTCCGCGACCGCATCATCGCTGAGTCCGGCGGCAACCCGCTCGCGCTGCTCGAGCTGCCCCACGGGGTGACGGTGGCGGAGCTGGCCGGCGGGTTCGGCGTGGCCGGCCCACAGCCCGTGGCCGGCAGGATCCAGCAGAGTTACCTGCGCCGGATCGCCCCGCTTCCGGAGATGACCCAGCGCCTGCTGCTGCTTGCCGCTGCCGAGCCTACCGGCGACCCGGCGCTGCTGTGGCGGGCTGCCGGAACGCTTGGCATCAGCGCCGAGGACGCCGCCGCCCCGGCCGAGGCAGACGGGCTGCTCACCGTTGGCGCCCAGGTCACCTTCCGCCACCCGCTGGTCCGCTCCGCCGTCTACCAGGCAGCGCCGGTCGGCGACCGCCGCCGCGCCCACCACGCCATCGCCGAGGCCACCGAAGCGGGCACCGATCCCGACCGTCGGGCCTGGCACTGGGCCCAGGCAGCAGCAGGGCCCGATGAGGACATCGCCGCCGAGCTGGAGCGATCCGCCAGCCGGGCCCAGTCGCGCGGCGGCCTGGCCGCGGCAGCGGCGTTCCTCGAGCGCGCCGCCACGCTGACACCCGAGCCGGCGCGCCGGGCGGAGCGGGCGCTGGCCGCGGCGCAGGCCAAGTACCAGGCCGGCGCGTTCGATGCGGCACTGCGACTGGTGGCCACCGCAGAGTCGGGACCGCTGGACGAGTTCCGACGCACCCGGGCGGACCTGCTGCGCGGCCAGATCGCGTTCGCGTCCAGCCGCGGCAGCGACGCACCCCCGCTGCTGCTCAAGGCGGCCCGCCAGTTTGAGCCACTCGACGTGGGGCTGGCCCGCGAGACCTACCTGGAGGCGCTGTCGGCGGCGCTGTTCGCCGGCCGCCTCGCCCTTGGCGGCGGTGTGCGGGAGGTGGCCGAGGCCGCGCGTGCCGCGCCGCCGTCGCCGCAGCCCGCGCGCCCGCCCGACCTGTTGCTGGATGGCCTGGCGGTGCTGCTCACGGAGGGCTACCCGGCAGGGGCGCCGCTGCTCCAGCGGGCGGTACGCGCCTTCCGCGGTGAAGACGTATCCATGGGGGAGCGGGTGCGCTGGCTCTGGGTCGCCTGCCACGCTGCCATCGTTGTGTGGGATTACGAGACCTGGGACGTGCTCGCCGCTCGCCAGGTCCAGCTCGCCCGTGATGCCGGCGCGCTCGCCGTGCTGCCCATGGCCCTCAACTCGCTGGCCGCCGCGGTCGTCTGGACCGGCGACTTCGCTACGTCAGCGGCGCTGATCGCGGAGGCGGAGACGCTCACCGAGGCGACCGGGAGCCAGCTTCCGCCCTACAGCGCGCTGGCGCTTGCCGCCTGGCAAGGCCGCGAAGTCGAGGTGAGGGGATTGATCGAGGCCAGCGCAAACGGCGTGGTGCGCCGGGGCGAGGGAATGGGGCTGGCCAACATGCAGTGGGCCACCGCGGCGCTTTACAACGGCCTCGGCCGGTATGAGGAGGCGCTGGCCGCGGCGCAGCAGGCGGGCGAGTACCCGCAGGAGCTGTGGTCCACTTTGGTGCTGCCCGAGCTGATCGAGGCGGCAGCCCGGAGCGGAAAGACGGCGAATGCGGCTGACGCCCTGCAGCGGCTCTCGCAGACCACCCGGGCCAGTGGCACCGAGTGGGCGCTAGGCACCGAAGCGCGCTCGCGCGCGCTGCTGACCAACGGTGAGGCGGCCGAGAGCCTCTACCGGGAGGCGATCGGCCGGCTCGGCCATAGTCGCCTGCGCGTTGCGCTGGCCCGCGACCACCTCGTGTATGGCGAATGGCTGCGCCGGCAGGGCCGTCGACTCGACGCGCGCGAGCAGTTGCGCAGCGCCCACCAGATGTTCACGGAATTCGGCATGCGGGGGTTCGCCGAGCGTGCGCGGGTCGAGCTCAATGCGACCGGCGTGCGGATACGCACACTCGCCACCGACACCCCCGCCCAGCTCACCGCCCGGGAAACCCAGATCGCCCGGCTGGCCAGCGACGGCCTGTCCAACCCCGACATCGCCGCCCAGCTATTCATGAGCCCGCGCACCGTCGAATACCACCTGCACAAGGTCTTCACCAAGCTCGCCATCAACTCCCGCAACCAGCTCCATGGCGCCCTGGCCAACAGCACAAGCGACGCATGGCGGCAAACCCCGTAGCCTCGATTCCCGCGAGACGGCAACCACCGCGGGCCGACACCTACCACGCCCGGTCGCCGACAACCTCATCGCTCGCCGGTGCCAGGCAACCGCATGCGGGCTGTGCGACCGGCACGAGCCTTCAGCGGCCAGCGGCGATGCGAGACACGCTCGTCCTGCCCGAGCTTCCGCTACTGCGTTGAACCTGAACCCAGGTGAACGCGTCTAGCAACGCTCGCCTCGGACTATCAGCACACGGCTGCGCCCCGCCCGGACGTCCGCGAGCAGCCCATCCAGGGCCCTGCACTGCTCTCTGCGGCCCCGCAACAGCATGCGGCACCCCTCTTCGGCGGCTCTGTGCCATCGTAGAACCGTCCTGGCACCCAGCACACCCCCTGGGAACCGGAGCCCACAAGCCGGGGTGCCGGCTAGGGATCTCGCGGACGCGAACACACCCACCCCGGGCAGAGAGTGCTGGCATGGGCAATCCGCCTGCACCCCCGGGCGCCAAGAGCACCAGCCAGTAGCGAAGACGGCGACGCTGCGCGGGAGTGGACCGGTTGAGGGGAGCTGACGGCAATGTTCGGAACATCATGGCGTGTAGCAAGGATCTTCGGCATCGAGGTTCGCGTCGACAGCTCCTGGGCCGTCATCGCCCTGCTCATCACCTACAGCATGTACTTGCGGATCTCCCTCCTGTACCGGGACCTGTCGGGCGGAGCCGCGGTCGGGCTCGCCGTCCTGGCGACCGTGCTGTTCTTCGGCTCGGTCCTCACCCACGAACTGGCCCACGCTCTGGTCTCCCAGGCCCGGGGGATCCGGGTCCAGGACATCACGCTGTTCCTGTTCGGCGGGGCGACGCGGGCCAGGGTGGAGTCCCGCGGGCCGGGCGACGAGTTCCTGATCGCGGTGGTGGGGCCGCTCACCAGCCTGCTGCTGGCCGGGCTGTTTTGGCTCATCGACGTCGTCGGGCGTGGCGTGCTATCCACACCGGTGGCCGGCATGTTCGGCTACCTCGGCTGGGTGAACCTGCTGCTGGCCGCGTTCAACTTGGTCCCGGGGTTCCCGCTGGACGGGGGGCGGCTGCTGCGCTCGGCCATCTGGAAGGCCACCGGCAGCTTCGGCCAGGCCACCCGGATCGCTTCCCTGGCCGGCCAGGGGGTGGGCTGGCTGCTGGTGGCCGCCGGGGTGGCCTTCCTGCTGGGCGGCAACCTCGCCGGGGGCATCTGGTTCGCGTTCATCGGCTGGTTCCTGGTCCAGGCCGCCCGGTCCTCCTACGAGGACCTCCAGCTGCGGGAGATGCTCCGCGGCGTGGAGGCCGAGGACGTGATGGCCGGTAACCTGCTGCGGATCCCGCCGGAGCTGTCGCTGCAGGACGCGGTGGACGACTACTTCATGCGGTATGACCACGGCGCGTTCCCGGTTGACGAGCAGGGACAGACGATTGGCCTGCTGACGCTGCGGGGGGTCCGGCGGGTCCCCAGGGAGCAGTGGCCGATCCGTCGGGTGCGTGACCTTATGGTCCCGCTCGGCGACCAGGTCGTGGTGGCGCCGGATGCCCGGATGGACGGCGTGCTGGGCAAGCTCCAGGACGGTGAGGCCGGGCGGGTGCTGGTGGTCCAACGCGGCGAGGTGGTGGGCATCATCACCCCATCTGACCTGAGCCGGTGGCTGCGCCGCTGGCGGACGCTCGACAGCAAAGCGCTCGACAGCAGAGCACGCTGAGCGGACAGCCGGAGCCTGGACAGGTGGTACGAGGATGACCGATGCGTTGCCCGAGATCGTCCCGGTGAGGACCGGAGGTGTCCCTGCACGACCTGCCTGGTACGCGCCCAACGCCTGGCGCTGTCGCTGCGGCATTGGGATATCGGCCGGCACGGTGTCTGGGGGCGGCCTGGTCGCAGCCGAACGCGCGGCATTTGCGCCGCCGGACGCATGCGAACTTTACCCGCAAGGCGCGCCGCGAGCGCCAGCCATGTCAGTCCAACGGCGCGTGTATCCGAATCGGGAAGGAGTACAGCGATGGCGGAGCAGAACGGGTTCTGGCCAGACGGCGCCGGATGGCGGTGAACGTGTCCGTGCAGTTCGAAGCCGGCGGGCAGCCGGTCAGCGGCGCGGGCGGGCCGATCACCGAGCCGATCCTGCCCGGCTTCGCCGACCTGGGGCAGAACAGCTTTTATTGAGTATGGGGCCCGCGAGGGCGTCCCCCGGATCCTGGACCTGTCGGGACGGAGCGCATGAGGCCAGGATCCGGCACCTGCCTCTTAGCAGTCGGCTGGCCGGGCTGAGTTCTCCGTTGGGATTGGGCTGCTTGGGTGGTGGGTGTCTGCGCCCTGGTAGCGATCGCATGGGCGTCAGCGCCTCACGCATCCGCCAGTCCTGCCCGCTGCCAATGTTCGAGCGGCGCCGTCCTCGGCCAGCGCACATACCCCCACAGGGAAAGGAAGACGACATGGAAAGCCCTCGCCTTGAATACACCTCGGAACTCCTATGCCATTTCGCTGATCTGCGAGATGGCACTCACGGCGGCGCCAGCTCCCGACAGGGCAAGGAACATCTCTTTACCGCAGCCGTCGCACTGCTCGATCCCCACGCTCGGCAGCCACTCCAGGAGATCAACACAGACTTGCTTCTCAGCACCGGCGAGGTGACCGCAACAGGGGTACGACGCCGCCGCGACGGCGTCGAGGCGATTTGGACTCTTTCGTGGCCCGAGCAGCAGGCCGCCGGGATCAACCCGATAGTCATCCGCGCCTATTACAGCGCTGGAGCTCACCACCCGCATCTGCAGGCAGGCACCGTCGGCGATTGGCCGCTCAATGTGTTCGACGAGGAGCAGGCGGCGGCACAGTTGCCGACCCTGCGTGCGATGGCGTCGGCCGACCTTCACAACTTGGTCTTCCAGCGTGACTATCGCATCATTCCGGCTATCTTGAACGAATGGACGCCGTGACCTTACGGCTCCCGGTCCTCGGCGAGGGATGCTCATCCGCCTCGCCGTCTGCGACGAGCGCTACAGAGACACGTCCGGTCGATTTGGACAAGCTCGTCCACCTTGCCCTAGCCGAAAACTCATCCGCCCTGGCCGGAGCCGGTGTGCGGGATGTCGGCTGCGTCGAGCGCCCACGGCCACCTGTATCCCGAGTCCGATGCCGCCCTCCGCGACCGGCTGGACGCCATCTACACGGCCGTCCAGCGCGACCAAGACGCCGCCGTGGTGGACCTATTTCAGGAGCGCTGCCTCACCGCCGCTCAGGCAAGCCCCGCCCGCCTGGCTGACTCGCGCGCGGTGGGACATCGAGGCGCTGCACCACATCCGCGACACCACTTTCGCCGAGGACACCTGCCAGGTCCGCACCGGCACTGCCCCACGGGCCATGGCCAGCCTGGGCAACCTCGCCATCGGCATCCTGCGCGCTCACGGCGACCACAACATCGCCGCTGGGCTGCGCGGCAACGCCCGCGATGCCACCCGGGTCCTGCCACTGCTTGGCATCACTAGCCCATGAACCGACACTCCGGGACGTTGCCGAGGCTCTGAGTTGGTGCAGGACGTGGACGGCGACGGGGGCCGCGCCCACCAGCACGCCGCCGGCGCACCACGCCAGCCGAGCATGGCGGACCGCAACGGGGAAGCCCACATCCGCAACTTGAGGCCCTGGGGGACAGGTGCGGCGGCTGAGCAGCAAGCTGCATCTGCGCGCCGAGGCGGTGGTGGCCCCCGGCGATCCCGGTCACCGCCGGGCAGACGAACGCGCCGCGATCGCGCACCGCCTTGCCCCCGCGACACCCGCCGGGCCGAGCGAACTGCCTGGTTGACACGATGCCGTCCAGCAAGGCATCACCCGAATAGGTCCAAGGCAAGAGACCGCGCACTGGGCGCCTGGCCAAGGCCCTTGGCGACCGAGACCGGCCGCCGGTCGACTCGGCCACGGGTTCGTGCCGGTCGCGCCTCCGGCTGATCCGCCATCGGCGTTGCCGCTGCGCACGCCTCCTCGCCGTGTCCTGTCAGACCAGCACCCACCTGGCACTCGGAGCGTGGGACTGTTGGCGTTCTGTTGGCAGGACGCCCTGAAATCTGATGGTGCTGTTCAGAGGATTATTGTCCTCGAACTGGACTGGGGTATCCGCGCGTCGGGACTTGCGCCCAACCCACCCCAACCTCACCAACCAGTCAAGCCCCGACTATGCCGGGGCCCTGGCACGACGGCACGCATGGTCGCGGTCATGTCCGGTCTCCCTGGTCATCGAGCACAGCTGGTTGTCGAGCGACTTGACCTCGTTGGTGGCCACTGGGCGCAAGATC
>Ga0307286_10000320_pt1 | contig 13183 bp, 12 predicted proteins | sample ER_DNA_140_FD_194478 | JGI IMG/M metagenome (GOLD analysis project Ga0307286, IMG submission 194478) | Bulk soil microbial communities from the East River watershed near Crested Butte, Colorado, United States - ER_DNA_140 | ecosystem: Environmental > Terrestrial > Soil > Floodplain | place... | reverse complement strand
GGCATTTTGGGCTATGCCGGGATTCGTATCGCCACGCGCACCGACGATCTCTTCGTACGGTATACGGCCGGCGGCATCACCACGTGGTTCATGGTGCAGGCGTTGATCAACCTCGCCGTGGTACTGCGGCTGCTTCCTATCGCGGGTGTGCCATTGCCGTTGCTGTCGTACGGTGGCTCGGCATTGGTCGCCAATCTGCTCGCGGTCGGGGTATTGCTTGCCTGCGCACGCCGAGAACCCGAGGCCCGGAAGCTGCTGGCGAAGAAGGCGACGCGGCCCACGCGGCGGATGACCGCAGTCGTCGGATCGCGGACCAGCAACGGCCGTACCGAGTCATGACCACGTCTGGTTCCGGCTCGGTGGTGCTCGCCGGTGGCGGAACTGCCGGCCACACCTCGCCGTTGATCGCAACTGGTCTTGAGCTGCGCAGTCTCGGCGACGGAGTCACGGTGACGGCGCTCGGTACCGCACGAGGGCTGGAGACCACCGTCGTTCCGGCCGCCGGGCTGCAGCTGGAACTGATCCCCCCGGTACCGATGCCCCGTCGAGTCGGTAAGGATCTTGCTTTGCTTGGGCCCCGGCTCCTTCAGGCGGTAACGGCCACCGCTCAACTCCTCCGCCGAGTCGAGGCCGACGTCGTGCTGGGCTTCGGCGGCTACGTTTCCACCCCGGCCTACCTCGCCGCCCGCCGACTCGGCCTTCCGGTGGTCATCCACGAGCAGAACGTGCTGCCGGGCCTGGCCAACAAGCTTGCCGCACGGCTCACCAGGGAGGTTTACACCTCCTTTCCGCGCACATCACTGCCGCACGCAACGTGCATCGGGCTGCCGATGCGGCGCGGCATCACCGATCTTGACCGAGCCGCGCTGCGGCACGAGGCGCGGATCGGCTTCGAGCTTGACCCAGAGCTGCCCACACTGCTGGTCAGCGGCGGTTCGCAAGGCGCACTACGCATCAATACCGCAGTGGCGGGCGCGTGGCCGGAGTTGCTCGGCAACGGGATCCAGGTGTTGCACGTGCTCGGACCGAAGAATCTCGTGCCAGGCATCGAGCGGAGCGTGCATCAGAGCAGCGGTGCCGTCTACCAGCCCGTGGCGTACGTGGCGCAGATGGAGCGGGCCTACGCGGCAGCCGACCTGATGCTGGCGCGCAGCGGTGCCAACACGGTGCTGGAGACCGCCGCCGTCGGACTCCCTGCCGTATTCGTGCCCTACCCTCACGGAAACGGCGAGCAGGCTCTCAATGCCGAACTGGTTATCAACGCCGGTGGCGGAATCATGCTGGCCGATCGCGACTGCACGTCGACCTGGGTGGCCCAGGAGATTCCGGTGCTTTTCGCGCATCCCGACCGGCTGACCGGAATGAGTCAAGCGCTCGCCAGCGTTGCGCGCCTGGACGCAGCTACCGTGTTGGCGTCGCGAGTTTTGGAGGTGATGCGCTGATGGGTTTGCTCGAACCGATCCAGCTGCCGCGCCTGGAAGAGCTAGGCGCGGTGCATTTCATCGCCATTGGCGGCTCCGGCATGAATGGAATCGCCTCAATGATGTTGGCCCATGGCATCCCGGTAAGCGGCAGCGACAGGCAGGACTCCAAATATCTGCGCTCGCTGGAGGCCAACGGCGCGCGCGTCTACGTGGGCCATCGGGCAGATCAGCTTGGTGATGCGAGCACGGTCGTCGCATCCTCTGCTATCCGGGAGGACAACCCGGAGCTGGCCGAGGCTCGCCGCCGCGGCCTGCGGGTGCTGCATCGCAGCGCCGCGCTCGGCTCGCTGATGCTGGGCCGGCGTGGCATTGCCGTAGCCGGAACTCACGGCAAGACCACGACTACGGCGATGATCGCCCATGTACTGAGCGGGTGCGGATTCGATCCGTCCTTCGTGATCGGCGGCGCACTCACCGGCAGCGCTACCGGTGGCCATCGTGGCAGCGGGGACATCATGGTCATCGAAGCCGACGAGAGTGACGGCTCCTTTCTGCAGTACCCGCGCGAGGTTGCCGTGGTTACCAACGTTGATCCCGATCACCTCAGCAATTGGGGGAGCGCGGGCAACTACGCCGACGGTTTCCTGCACTTTGCGACCGCGGATTCGGTACGGCTGCTGGTGACCAGCGCCGATGATCCAGGTGCCGTCGTCCTCACCGAGCGGATCCGTCAGCGCGCGGCCGCCGGACTGCCGGGACCCGCGATCATGACCTTCGGGACCTCGCCGGACGCCGACGTGCGAATCGTCGGCGCAAACCTCGCAGGCACTGGCTCACGTTTCGAGCTTCACCGGGATGATGACGCGGGCCCGGTCGAGCTCTCGGTGCCCGGACACTACAACGTCCTCAACGCAGCGGCGTCGTACGCGGTGGCCGTCTGGCTCGGCGCTCCTGGGGTCGACGTACGCCGTGAGCTATCCACCTACCAAGGCACGTACCGACGGTTCCAGTTGATCGGGGCTCCCCACGACATCCGGGTCTACGACGACTATGCCCATCACCCGACCGAGGTGCTGAACACCCTGATTGCGGCTCGTACCGGTGTCGGCGACGGTCGCGTCGTGGTCTGCTTCCAACCGCACCTCTATACCCGCACGAGAGATTTCTGGCGGGAGCTCGGGCATGCGCTGGAGCAAGCGGACGAAGCCATCGTGATGGATGTCTGCGGCGACCGCGAAGATCCAATACCTGGCATCGATGGGGCCATGGTGGCCAATGCGGTCGCTCCCGGCACCGCGAATGTGACCTACGAACCCATCTGGGACGAGGCGGCACCAACCGTCGCCAGGATCGCTCGTCCCGGCGATCTGGTGATCACCGTTGGCTGCGGGGACGTCACCAAGGTGGCGCCCAAGATCGTCGCGGAGATTCAGCGACTTGCCGGAGTGCCGCGATGACCGCAACCGCGACGGCCACTCGACGAGCTCGTCCGGCAAGCACCAACAAGAATAGGAAGAAGAGGAAGAAGAAATCGCGCCGGTCGTGGCGCCGCAAAGCCCTGGCTCTCATCGTCATTGCTGTCATCGTGGCGCTGGTGGCCGGCGGCCTCTGGGTCGTTTATTACTCGTCGGCCTTAGTCACCAAACGAGTCAATGTCGTCGGCACTCGCAACCTCACGCCGGTCCAAGTCAGCCTTACGGCGCAGGTACCCGTCGGCGTGCCGTTGGCCCGTCAGGACCTGGATGCGATTGCCGAGCGGCTGACCGCAGTGCAGTCCATTGAGACGGCTACCGTCTCACGCAGCTGGCCGAACACGATCACGCTCACCATTGTTGAGCGCCGGCCGGTGCTCGCGGTACTTCAACCGGATGGCTACGTCGTCGTCGACAAGTACGGCGTCGCGTATCAGACCCAGCCGACGCTGCCACCAAAGGTTGTGCTCGCCGACGTCGACACTCAAAGCAAACCGCTCCTCAGCGCGGTCGCTGTCGTTGCGACGGCACTTCCGGAGAAACTCAATGGAAAAGTGAGGCTGATCACTGCCAGCAGCCCCGACAGCATCGCGCTGATCCTGGGGTCTGGGCGGATCATCACCTGGGGAAGCTCAGCCGATTCGGAGTTGAAGGCCAAAGTCGTCACAGCGCTCCTCAAGCGGAAGCCCAAGTCATCCATCGATGTCTCGAGTCCCCACAACCCTGCGGTTCGCTAGCAGTCAGTCCGAGCGGGGCGAGCAAGGTTCAAGGACACGGTGTTCGCCCGCTTCCGAGGCGGCAAAACACCAACCTTCAAGGGTAGATCTAGCCTCAACCTCTACTTGAGATATAGCAATTGATGATGAATCGGTGATCTTGGCGTGTCACAACGGCCTGGGGAAGCACCATCTCGTAGCCTCATTGAACACCGCACCATTTCTCCACCGTAGGAACTTAACCATTGACTGCAGGTTGAGACCCTCTGGTTGAGAAGGTGCGACCACCCAGTCCGCGGACATGGAAGAAGAGGCGGAACCGTGGTTTCTGCGTCACAGAATTACTTGGCGATCATCAAGGTCGTCGGCGTCGGCGGCGGCGGCGTCAATGCGGTCAACCGCATGATCGAAGCGGGGCTCCGGGGTGTCGAGTTCATCGCGGTCAATACCGACGCGCAGGCGTTGCTGATGAGCGATGCGGACGTGAAGCTCGACATTGGCCGGGATCTGACTCGCGGTCTTGGTGCCGGGGCCGATCCTGACAAGGGTCGCCAGGCGGCCGAAGACCATGCACAAGACATCGAGGACGCTCTGAAGGGCGCCGACATGGTCTTCGTCACTGCGGGCGAGGGTGGCGGTACAGGCACCGGTGGTGCGCCGGTCGTCGCCCGCATCGCTCGGGCGCTTGGCGCGCTGACGATCGGCGTCGTCACCCGGCCCTTCTCCTTCGAGGGAAAGCGCCGCGCCCTCCAGGCAGAGCAGGGTATCGTCGGCCTCCGCGAAGAGGTCGACACCTTGATCGTGATTCCCAACGACAAGCTCCTCCAGATGATCGACCATCAGATCGCGATATTGGATGCCTTCAAGCAGGCAGATCAGGTGTTGATGCAGGGCGTCTCGGGTATCACCGACCTGATTACGACCCCAGGCTTGATCAACTTGGACTTCGCTGATGTTAAGGCCGTCATGTCGAACGCCGGCTCTGCATTGATGGGGATCGGCTCCGCCCGTGGCGAGGACCGCGCCCGGGCAGCTGCGGAAACGGCTGTGTCTTCGCCACTGCTGGAGGCCAGCATCGAAGGTGCCCACGGAGTGCTGCTCTCCATCGCCGGTGGTTCCGATCTTGGTCTGTTCGAGGTCTCAGCTGCCGCGAATCTCATACAGGGAGCTGCACACGAGGACGCGAACATCATTTTCGGCACGGTGATCGACGACGCGCTCGGAGACGAGGTTAAGGTAACCGTTATCGCAGCTGGCTTCGAGGGCGGCCAACCGCCGCGCCGCCAACCCGGCATCAGCAGGGCCGCTGACCTGCGTGCCCACCAGGCCCGGCCGACGCCGCCACCGCCCGAGCCGGAACCCGTCGGCGTCGCCTCGAGCAACAACCACTCGATCAACAACGTGTCGCCGGTTGAGGCTCCGCCGCCAGCGCCTCAGCCACCACCGGTACCGCTCGCTCCTGCCCGAGTCACGGTGCCGAGCAGGCCCACCTACGAAGATGATCTAGACGTTCCTGACTTCCTCAAGTAGCGCGTGTCGGGGCGAATGATCACCCTGCTCGGACGGTAATCTCAAAGCACGTACGCGCTGACTGCGACGGCCCACCAAAGGCACGGTGACCCCGGCGAAGGCACAGATTAGAGGCGGATGAGATGGCGGAACGACTGAAGCGCGCAGCAGCGTGGCTGGGCTTGGTCACCGACGATCGGTACGCGGACTATGACGATGCCGCGGATTACGGTGACTTGACCGAGGAGGAAAGTGCCGTTGAGCCACTCCACGCTCCTGACAAGGCTGCGACGGTGACCCCGCTGGAAAGTCGGCGCGCAACCGCCCTGGCCTCGGCCTCCCTCGCAGCGGCTGGCGGCCCAACTCTCGCACCTCACGCACGGACGGCCGATGTGTCACGAATCATTACTGTTCATCCCCGGACGTACAACGAGGCTCGCGTCATCGGCGAGCACTTCCGCGACGGTGTGCCGGTCATCATGAACCTGTCCGACATGGAGGACGTCGACGCCAAGCGGTTGGTCGATTTTGCGGCTGGTCTCATCTTTGGTCTGCGTGGCAGTATCGAACGCGTCACCAGCAAGGTCTTCCTGCTCTCACCCCACGACGTCACTGTCGCGGCGGAAGACAAGGAGCGGATTGCTGGCGGGTTCTTCAACCAGAGCTAGCTGGGAGAGCCCGCAGGACTGGTCTGCGCGCCTAGGCTGGTGTCACGTAATACGCCGAAGCAACGTCGAAGCAAAACAGGCAGGCCTCAACCGTGTTTGTCGTGGGACTCATCATCAACTGGATCCTGTGGATCTTTCTGCTGATCCTCTTTGCGCGCATGATTCTGTCCTGGGTCCCGGTGCTCGTCCGGGACTGGGAACCCAGAGGACCGATGCTGGTCTTCGCCGAGATCATCTACTCGATCACTGACCCCCCGCTCCGTCTGCTGCGCAAGGTCCTGAAGCCGGTCCGGATCGGCAACATGATGCTCGATCTGGCCTTCATTGGCCTCGCGATCCTGGTCAGCATCTTGATGCAGGTCAACCGCAGCGTGTTCTTCTAACTTTTCTCGCCGTCATATTCGCTTGGCTGTGCACCCAGACCAAATTGGGTACGGTAGGGCGGGTGAGGCGCCCGGCCCCACCTGAAGTTCCACCTAGATACCCGAGGTGCACGATGACGCTGACACTCGACGACGTCCGCAACAAGCGGTTCCGGATGGCGCGCAAGTCCGGCTATGAGGTCTTGGAAGTTGACGAATTCGTCGACGAGGTCGAGGAGAGCTTCGCGCAGCTCGTCGAAGAAAACCAGAATCTCAAGAAGCAAGTCGAGGCCCTCAAGGCCGCCCCACCACCCCAGCACCCGGTGGCTCCTGCCGCTCCTACGGTCCAGGCACCACCGCCGCGGCAGCCAGCGGTGCCGCAGCCTCAGTCGGGCAGGATTGTGGTGACCACGGGCAAGGAAGCCAGCGCCGCCGTCGTACGCCTTGTCGAGATGTCCACCGAACAGGCCGAGCGCCTGGTGGAAGAGGCGACCGAAGACGCCAACCGGATTCGCGAAGAGGCGAACCGGACCGCGCATCAGCTCACTACCGACGCTCGCACCCGGGCGGAGCGCGTCGAATCCGAGGCTCGGGTCAACGCCGAACGGCTTCAGGCCGATGCGCTGGGTCGCGCCGAGAAGCTTGATCGTGAGATCGAAGCTCGGCGTGGAGAAATGTTCGGCGACCTGGAACGGCAGCGCGACGATCTCACCGCGGCCGTTGCGTCACTGCGCAACTTTGAGACGGCGTATCGCACCAATCTCACCAGCCACCTGCGCGAGCAGATCGAGACACTGGAGTCAGGTCGCGCGGAGCCAGGCGAGATCCCGGATGTCGTACGCGAGCTCAAGCCGGTCGAGGGACATGCCAACGGGATTGTCTCCGGCCAGGGTGAGCATGGCGGCGGTGATCAGCGTGAAGACGCCCCGAGCTACAGCGGGGGTCCAAGTAGTAACACCCCGCGCCTCGACGCTCTCCTAGGAGACCAGCGCTGATCTGGTTTCACCCATGATCAACACCCATAGGGCCCGCCTCGGCGGGCCCTATGGCGTTAGCGGAATTTCAGGGAGTTATCAGCGCGGGTCGTTGAAGAAACTGCTTTTGCGGCCTACTGTCTCTGCGTCACTTCCACCTCTGCTGTGCTGACCAAGAAATGGGGATCCCATGACCACCGCTAAATCCAGCGCTGCGGCCAGCCCCGCAGCCGAGAACGGCGGTCGCACCACCACGAGTCGGAAGGCCACCGCCAAGGCGGCCAAGGCCGCGCCAACGGTGCATGCGGTACCTGTCGACCATCAAGACAAGCCTGGAAAACCGATGAATCCCAAGTCCTTACCGGTTCGCCCGGGCGAACATCCCTGGACCAAGGCCGAGATCAACGAGGTCAAGCAGGCGCTGATCGAAGACATCGCGCGCTTTGAGAGCCAGATCGAGATTTCCACGGCCGAGCTGGTTGGGTTGCTGCGCGACGGCAGTGAGGGGGCGGGACGCGATCCAGCTGATGTCGGATCGGCGAACTTCGAACGCGACGCTGAGATGTCGCTGGCCAACAACGCCCGGGAGATGCTCGACCAGTCCCGGCTCGCCTTACGACACATCGAGCTCGGTACCTATGGCAGCTGCGATAACTGTGGGCAGCCGATCGGCAAGGGTCGGCTGCAAGCCTTCCCGCGTGCCACACTGTGTGTCACGTGCAAGCAGCGCGAGGAACGGCGATAACTTCACTCAGCGATGTAGGCCCCATCGAGCGGCGACGCCTGCGGCTTCTCGTCGCCCTGATCGCCGTTGCTGGGCTGACGGCTGATCTTGTCACCAAGATCATCGCTGTAACCCACCTCGAGCCGCTGGCCTCGGTCCGGCTGCTTGGCGGACTGCTCACGCTGCGGCTCATCCGAAACCCTGGTGCCGCGTTTAGTCAAGGCCAACGCTTTACGTACGTGTTCGCCATCGCGGGAGTCATCGTGCTGGCCTTCGTGATCATCAAACTGGTGCCGCGGATCGGTCATCCAGCATGGGCCGTCGCGATCGGGCTCTTGTGCGCGGGTGTCGCCGGCAACCTCACTGATCGGTTATTTCGACCGCCTGGCCCGCTCCGTGGCCACGTGATCGACTTTCTCGAGCTTCCGCACTGGCCGATCTTCAATGTTGCCGACATGTGCATCACCGCCGCCGCCATCATGATCATGTTCTTATCCGTCATCAAAGGGATCAGTATCACCGGCCAGCGGCACGGCCGTGGCGGGCGTGGCGAAACTGGCGATGATCATGATCGGAGCACCGTCGCGCGTGGCTGAGCGGAAAGTCGTGCTCGTGCCAGAGGGCTTGAGTGGCGAGCGCGTTGACGCTGCAGTCGCGCGGATGCTGGGGCTGTCGCGCAGCCAGGTTGTGGAGTTGATCGGCGCAGGTCGCGTCCTTGTGGACGGTGCCTCGATCACCAAGTCGGATCGAGTCCACGTCGGGTCGATGCTCGAGGTCGAGCTCGCCGATCAGCCCCGCGCCGCAACGGTGCGGCCGGAGCAGGTCGAAGGAGTCGTCATTGTCTATGACGACGACGACATCGTGGTGATCGACAAGCCAGTCGGCGTAGCGGCTCACCCCAGCCTCGGCTGGAGCGGGCCCGACGTACTCAGCCACCTTGCCGGCGCCGGTTTCCGCATCTCCACCTCTGGGGTTGCCGAACGACGAGGCATCGTGCAGCGGCTCGATGTAGGCACGTCCGGACTGATGGTGGTTGCCAAGAGCGAGTACGCGTACACGATCTTGAAACGTGCGTTCCGATCACGGAGCGTCGAGAAGATCTACCACGCACTCGTGCAGGGTCATCCGGATCCCTTCGAAGGAACCATTGACGCGCCGATCGGGCGGCACCCGAACGCGGATTACAAGATGACCGTGATGGACAAGGGCCGGCACAGCGTCACCCATTACTCGACCCTCGAGGCGTTTGTCGCGGCTACCTTTCTCGAGATCAAGTTGGAAACGGGCCGTACCCATCAGATTCGGGTCCATATGTCAGCCATTCGGCATCCCTGCGTTGGCGATGTGATGTACGGGGCTGACCCGGTTCTCGCAGCCAAGCTCGATCTGGAACGCCAGTGGTTACACGCGGTTCGGCTCAGCTTTGTGCACCCGACCTCGGGCGAGCTGATGGAATTCGAATCCGCCTATCCAGCTGATCTCCGGCACGCGTTGGACCTGATCGGCACCTGGTAGACCACTGCTTGATTGCTCTCCCACTGCTCAGGCAACTTCGCTAGGGTCAACTCGTGCGTAAAGCCAAGATTGTGTGCACGCTCGGACCGGCTTCCTCAAGCCCCGAGCGCCTGTCGGAGCTGGTTGCCGCAGGAATGGATGTCGCCAGACTCAACATGAGTCATGGCGACTATGCCGATCATGAAAGAAACCTGCGCAGCGTCCGCGAGGCGGCGGAAGCCGCCGGGCGCCCTGTTGGGGTGCTCGCCGACCTTCAAGGCCCGAAGATCCGGCTCGGCCGTTTTGCCAGTGGCAAGGAAAAGCTGCTTGTCGGCGCGACGTTCGCTATCACGGTGGAGAACATCGAGGGAACGGTCGAGCGGTGTTCCACGACGTACAAGGGTTTGTGCGGAGATGTCCGGGCCGGTGACCTGATCTTGATCGACGACGGCCGGATCACTCTCCGGGCGACCGTTGTCACGAGCACCGACGTGATCACCGAGGTAGTGGTCGGCGGACCGGTCAGCAACAACAAGGGAATCAACCTGCCAGGCGTCGCCGTGAGCGTACCGGCGATGAGCGAGAAGGACACCGAGGACCTGCGCTGGGCGCTGCGCAATGGCGTTGACATGGTTGCCCTGTCGTTCGTGCGCAGCGCCGAGGACGTCAAGCCGGTGCATGAGGTCATGGATGCCGAAGGGCGCCGTGTTCCGGTGATCGCGAAGCTGGAAAAGCCTCAGGCCCTCGACAACCTCAACGAGATCATCGACGCCTTCGACGCTTTCATGGTCGCGCGCGGCGATCTTGGTGTAGAGCTGCCGCTGGAAGAGGTGCCACTGGTACAGAAGAGGATCGTCACCGCGGCTCGCCGCTGGGCAAAGCCGGTGATCGTCGCGACTCAGATGCTGGAGTCCATGATCTCCTCACCCCGTCCGACTCGTGCCGAGGCATCCGACGTGGCCAATGCGATCCTCGACGGTGCGGACGCCGTGATGCTCTCGGGGGAGACCAGTGTCGGTGAGTATCCGGTTTTGACAGTGGAAACCATGGCGCGCATCGTGGAGAACACCGAAGCCCATGGCATGGACCAGATGCACGGCATCGACTGGGATCCGCATACCACGAGTGGCGTGATCACCAAGGCCGCTGAAGAGGTCGCCAAGCGGGTCAACGCCAAATTCTTGGTGACATTCACGACCTCTGGCGACTCGGCCCGACGCCTGACCCGACTGCGCTCGCCGATCCCAGTGCTGGCGTTTACCCCGTACGAGGAAACCCGCGCGGCGCTGACCTTGAACTGGGGGGTCGAAACGTTCTTGGCCCCCATGGTCGGCCACACCGACGAGATGATTCGAGAGGTAGACAAAGCCCTCACCGAAGGCGGCCGGGTCACCGATGGCGACCGTGTGGTTATCGTCGCCGGCTCCCCACCTGGCGTCGCCGGCCAGACGAACATGATCCGGGTACGCCTCATCGGCGCGCCCCTCTAGATTGCACGTGATCAGTCGCCTGCCGCCTGCAGCCATAGTGAGTCGACCAAAGGACCTAGGCCTTCGCCTCCCCTCCCCGGCACGATCCGAAGGAGCGTGAGGCTCTCGGCGGCGCGTCGAGAAACCTAAGATGCTTGAAACCCGCCCTACGCGAAAGTCGGGACTACCAACAGACTTGACCACCGCGTTTCTCGGCGCGCTGCCGAGAACCTCACGCGCAAGCCAACGAAGAAGAGTGTGCCGGAGAGGGGAGTTGAACCCCTATGTCCTTTCGGACAGACGGGTTTGAGCCGTCCGCGTATACCATTCCGCCACCCCGGCCTGGGGCTCATGATCAACCAGCCGGCGGCGCCGGCCACCGAGCCCGATTATTCTGCCACAGCCGAAGGTTGCCAAGTCGATCCAATGCACCACGCCTGTAACAGGCATCTGGTTAAAGTGTCCCCGTGACTGGAGAGAACAGCCAGGTCGGAGACGCGACCAAGACACGGGTTGTCGTCGCCGAGGATGAGGTGCTCATCCGTCTTGATCTGGTGGAGATGCTCACGGAGGAGGGATATGACGTAGTCGGCCAGGCGGGGGACGGGGAAGTGGCCGTAGCACTGACCAGCGATCTCAAACCAGATTTGGTGGTCATGGACGTCAAGATGCCCAAGCTGGACGGGATCAGTGCCGCCGAACAGATCGCTCACGAGCGCATTGCGCCTGTGGTCATGCTCACCGCGTTCAGCCAGCGCGAGCTCGTTGAACGCGCGAGCCAGGCAGGTGCCATGGCGTACGTGGTGAAGCCGTTCGGCAAGGGAGACCTCATCCCCGCCATCGAAATCGCCCGCGCGCGGTTCGCCGAGATCCAGGCTGTCGAGGCAGAGGTCAGCGACCTCACCGAGCGGCTCGAGTCACGCAAAGTCGTAGAGCGAGCCAAGGGCTTGTTGCAAAGCGGCTTGGGCCTCAGCGAACCCGAGGCTTTTCGATGGATTCAGAAGACGGCGATGGATTTGCGTAAGTCGATGCGCGAGGTCGCGGAAGGCGTCATCGAGCACGGCTCAGTCGCAAAGAAAAAATAGAGTATTTGCATCTAAGCGCTCTCAATCGTGTAACGAAGGTGCTACAGGCCGCAAAGTTGGCGCCATAACACAGCTTCGGTCGTAGGTTCGACAATGCTCGCGAGGTTTGGCGCTCGGCGCAGCCTCGCAAACCGAAACAACCAGGAGGAAATGTGCGCAAGCATAAGTTGGTTCTTGCGGGGGTAACCCTGCTGGCCGCGTCGCTCGCGATGTCGGCATGTGGGTCACGGGCTGAACAGGCCCCGGGCGGAGAGGCCGGAGCGGCAAAGGTCGCCAAGATCGGCGTGGTCGCGCCCCTGTCGGGCGATCTGTCAGCCTTGGGCGCCGGCATCAAGAACTCGGTCGATCTGGCCATCAAGCAGGCCAACGAGAAACAGACCATCCCCGGATGGACGCTCGAGCTGGACGCCCAGGATGACCAGGCCACGCCCGACGTCGGCAAGAACGCAGCCACCAAGCTGGCCGGTGACGACGAGGTGATTGCAGTCGTCGGTACGCTCAACTCCTCGGTCTCGCAGTCAGTGCAACCGGTTCTCTCCGGGGCGCAGATCACTCAGGTCTCGCCGGCAAACACCAACCCGACTCTGACCAAGGGTGCGGATCTGGCAAATCCGAAGCGCCCGTACCCCACCTACTTCCGCACCTGCACGACGGACGACGTTCAGGGTCCCTTCGCGGCTAAATACCTGCTCGACAAGGGCATCAAGAAGGTTGCCACCATCCATGACAAGAAGGCGTACGGTCAGGGCCTGGTAGCAGCCTTCACCGAGGCCTACAAGAGCGGCGGCGGCGAGATCGTCAGCGCGGAGACGATCAACCCCGATGACAAGGACTTCTCGGCGGTAATCAGCAAGACTAAGAGTGCCAATCCCGAGGCTGTCTACTACGGCGGTGAGTACCCGCAGGCAGGTCCGCTGAGCCAGCAGGCCAAGTCGGCCGGCCTCAATGTTCCGCTCATGGGTGGCGACGGCATTTTTGACCCGGCCTACGTCGAGCTGGCGGGCAAGACATCCAATGGTGACCTGGCGACCTCCGTCGGCGCTCCGACCGAGTCGCTCGACACCGCAAAGCAATTCGTCGCCGACTACCAGGCCGCCGGTTACAAGGAGCCCTACGCGGCGTACGGTGCGTACTCCTACGATGCGGCCAACGCCATCATCAATGCGCTGAAGACCTCCCTCGCAAGCGCCAGCGACGCCAAGTCGGCTCGTCAAGCGACGATCGATGCGATGAGCAAGGTCAGCTTCGACGGCGCAACCGGCAAGGTGGCTTTCGACCAATACGGT
>Ga0307286_10000317_pt1 | contig 13205 bp, 13 predicted proteins | sample ER_DNA_140_FD_194478 | JGI IMG/M metagenome (GOLD analysis project Ga0307286, IMG submission 194478) | Bulk soil microbial communities from the East River watershed near Crested Butte, Colorado, United States - ER_DNA_140 | ecosystem: Environmental > Terrestrial > Soil > Floodplain | place... | reverse complement strand
CGGCATCACCTCGACCCAGGCCCAGTGGGTCCAGGAGATCTACACACTCGTGTTCGCCGCGCTGCTGCTGGTTGGCGGACGTCTCGCCGACCAGTACGGCCGGCGCCGTCTGTTCTTGCTGGGCACAGTGATCTTCGCCGGCGCCAGCGTGCTGGCTGCGCTGGCCGGCGACGGGACTCAGCTGATCGCCGCCCGGGCAGTCCAGGGACTGGGTGGAGCGCTCATGCTGCCGACCTCGCTGTCATTGCTGAACGCGAATTTCCGCGGTCGTGATCGTGGCGTCGCGTTCGGCATCTGGGGAGCGACGATCGGCGGTACGGCCGCACTTGGCCCGCTGCTCGGAGGCTGGCTGACCACCTCGTACTCCTGGCGCTGGGCGTTCGGGATCAACATCCCGCTCGGCCTGCTGGTGATCGTCGGACTCTTGATACTCGTGCCGGAGTCCAAAGACCCGTTTGGGCAGCGCGGCGCCGACTGGTTTGGCGCAGTGTTGTCGGCCATCGGTTTCGGTGGCATCGTCTTCGGTCTGATCGAGGGCCGGACGTACGGCTGGCTCGCCACGACTAAGCCTCTGACCGTTGGAAGCTGGTACTGGCCGTGGTCGGTGTCGCCAGTCGCCGTAGCCTTCATGATCGGCTTTGCCGCGTTGACCATTTTTGTGGCGGTTGAGCGGCGACGTAACCGACGTGGCCAGGTATCGATGCTCGACCTCAATCTGTTCTCCATCAAATCGTTCCGTAATGGCAACATCGCCGCAGCAATCGTGAGCTTGGGCGAGTTTGGCATCCTCTTCTCCTTGCCGCTGTGGTTCCAGAACGTCATCGGATACACCGCGTTCCAGACCGGATTGGCGCTGCTCGCCCTTGCCGGTGGCAGCTTTCTGGCGAGTGGCCTCACCGCACCCATCGGGCGCAAGCGCGGCACGATCTTCATCGTTCGGTTAGGCATCGTTCTCGAGATCATCGGCATCGGCGGATTGGCGATCTTCCTCCGACCGGACTCGACGTGGCTGACGACAACGCCGCTGCTCTTGATTTACGGCATAGGTGTCGGCTTTGCGACTGCGCAGCTGACTGGCGTTGTGCTCACGGACGTACCACTGGCCCGCAGCGGAGAGGGCTCGGGCATCCAGAGCACATCTCGGCAGGTAGGGTCGGCGCTTGGCATCGCCATTCTCGGCACTGTGCTGTTCGCCACACTCGGCGCACGCTACGACACCGCGCTGACCGATCTTGGCGTACCGGAAGCCCAGCGAGTGCAGCTTGTCGACGCAGTCAAGGACAGCGCGGGAGCCGCGATTCCAGGCCTGGCTGCCAATCCGGGTACCGCGGCTGTCGCCGAGCCTGCGCGGGTCGCCTTCACCGACGCCTCGCGGGTGGCCGCTTTGACAGCCGCGGGCTTCCTCGTCACTGGACTAGTGGCAAGCCTGTCTCTCGGGGACCCCCGCCGACGACGATCGATCGATGGCTCAGCTGATCAATCCGAGCCAGTAGATGCACCCGCATATCCGGCGTCATAAGAGGACGGCCCTGATTTTGCATCTCTACTGAGCTCCTGGGCCAGCTTTTGAGGCTGTTTCAGCTCACTGGGGATGCGTTTTCAGGGTCCCAGTCTCCCGACCTAGCGGCCCGCGGCCGGTAATTACTCGGCCCAGCGCCGATCGGTTGTAAACGCAACGACGACAGACTTTTCGTAGCCCAATGCCGCCAGCCGTTCGTGCAAGTCCGACCGAGCCGCATCACAGTCCGCGACTGTTACCACCCTCGATTCGGGCCCAACCAGGTAGTCGACCTCGATGTCCATCCGGCCACCTACCTTCGCGGCACGGACGAACGACTCCTCCAGTCCATAGCGCGTTCCCACCTCGTCGACAGCTGCGCGGAGTTGAGACTGGACATCTTCCGGCGGCGACATCGACATCACCTCGCGCATCCCGCCGATGATGAGTCGGAGCGGCACCACAAGGAATGCCGTAGAAACCAGGACCACCATGGCGGGGTCGACGTACGCAGCGAGGTCGGCCCGGCCTCTCGACGTCAACAGCAGGGCAACAACGAACCCGACCAGCACGCCCACAGACAGTAGGGCGTCGCCCAGCCACTCGGCCGCTTCGGAACGAACAAGGTCCTTGCCCGGGCCCTTGGACGATTGCGACCGTGTACCGCGTCTGAGAACCAGGCCGACGGCAAGGCTGGCAGCTGTGGCAATGACGGCGTACACGATCGCCCAGCCGAGCTCGACCTTGGTGCCACCCGACAGCAGGTCCACCACACCGCCGATCCCGGCATAAACGCAAAGCGCGCCCAGAGTTGCGGCCTTGAGGATGACGACGACCGGCTCCGCCGCTTCCCTGCCCCATGGGAATTGTTCGTCGGGACCTCGCCGCACAAAGCGTAAGGCGAGTAACGCCAAGCCCGAGAGCCCGATGCTGACGAAGGAGTACAGGCCGTCGAAAACGATCATGCTCGAGCCGCTGAGGATTCCCCAGAGGCTTGAGAATACGGCGAACCCGGCCGATGCCCAGACCGAGAACAGCAGCAGCCGCCGTTCACCTGCTGCCTGGTCTGAGGACACGGAGCAGGATATAGCCATGGCCGACTGGGACGGGACGGAGTATCGCAAGGTCAGCGACCTGCAGCAGTGGTTGGCCGACCGCGCTCTTGACGGCCTGAACTTCGATGGAGTTCGCAGCCTGCTCGACGTCGGCTGTGGAGACGGCCGGATCACCGCCGAGATCGCGCGCCGGATCGCCGAGGCGGATGTCGTCGGTCTCGACCCGTCTCCGCGGATGATCTCGATTGCCCCTGCTGGCGGCAAGCTGACATTCGAGCTCGGCGATGTCCGCTCGATGACGTACCAGAGCAGGTTCGATGCGGTGGTGTCTTTCAACGCACTGCATTGGGTCCTTGATCAGCGCCTTGCCCTCACCCGGATCGCTGCGGCGTTGCGGCCGTCCGGCTGGGCGTTTCTGGTATTCGTGTGTACCGGGGAGCGGCCCAGCCTCGAGAGCGTCGCGATGAAAGTCGTTCGGAGCAGTGCATGGCAGCCCTACTTCGAAGGTTTCGAGGCGCCCTTCGTCCATCCGGACGTCGGAATGTGGACCGACACCGCTGAGTCATGCGGCTTACGCGTGGTAGACACCACTGTTGATGACCTCGAGTGGGATTTCGAGTCTCGGGAGAGGTTCAGTCGGTGGTGCTCAGTCGGGTTCGGAGGCTGGACCGATCACCTGCCACGAGCCACAGCTGATGCCTTTGTCAGCGATGTCGTCGAGGCTTACGCGGACGCGACGGGGTCGGCGAGCGTCTTCCGGTTTCTGCAGCTCAGGGCACGGCTCAAACGAGCTGCGCCGTGATATCGCCGGCCGTAGTCAGTGCCGGAGATGCTCTTGTCGACCCACGGCGTACGCCTCGGCGACGAGTGCAACGAACGCATCGTCCACTTCAGCCGGTGACGTCAGTCGGAAGGCGTGCAGCACATTGCCGGCCGAGTAGACCTCCACCTTTCGAAACAGCGGATGTTCGGCTCGTCGGGCCAGCACCAGATGCCCGTCCAGCCAATGGCGGCGCGGCGTGAACGCTGCGAAGCTCATCCGCGCATGCAGCGCGATCCGGGACCGCTCCGCTAGCACGTCGACCGGTCCGAGGGGCGCTAGCACCGCCAGCACCCGTTCGAAGGCAGCACGTACGGCGGGATCCTTGCCGTCGAAGTGGGCGTCAACTGAGCCCAGTGCGGCGCAGGTATGTGATTGGTTCACGTTGGCAAAGGTTCTGCCGCACCTCGGGCAGGTCCACAGTGGCCGGTCAGGCATCGGCGCTCCTGAGGCTTGGCTGAATCAGGGATTGGGAACTCCGGGGCCTGGTGCCCTGAAAGGGAACTAGCGTAGGCCTTCGCATTCGGAGGAGAAGATGAAGATCTCGATGGCCCGGATGATCACGGACCTGGTCGCCAAGGGCCGGACGATCGGCAATCGCTTCGCCTGGTGGAGCCGTTGGTTCCCACCGGCCAGGACGGTCGAGGCCGATCGATTCCAGGGCGAGGGCGAGCCTTATCCCGATCACTGGAGGGCGTTCCCGCACCCATGGCCTGACGGTGCGACTGTGACACCGCAGGTTGACGCCGCTCTCGCGGCGCTGCCCGATCTGTGGCGCCGGGTGGTGATCTTGCGAGACGTCAAAGGCCAGTCACCCACGGAGGTGTCGGCGGCGACCGGGCTCACCGCCGATCAGCAGCGGGACGTATTGAACCGGGCGCGGGAGTCGATTCGGCAGGCCGTCAGCCGCGCGCTCGAACACGATGCTGACCGATCATGATCACCTCCACGGCTGCGGCACCTCGAACACTCGCCCGGCGGTTGCTCCCGCTGCAGATCGGCGTGGCCTTGCAGGGCCTGCTCCTATGGGTGCCCATCGAGAAGTTGTTCATGACCCAGATCGGGTTCGATGCCGCCGCGGTGGGTGCCATGGCCGCCGCGTACGCCGCTGTCACGCCATTGCTCGAAGTGCCGTCGGGCATCTTGGCCGATCGCTGGAGCCGCCGCTGGGTGCTGATCTTGGGCTGCATCGCCCTGATGGTCAGCTCCTTGATCGGCGGGCTAAGCCACAACGTGATCACCTACGTGATCGGCGCGATGGTCCTCGGCGTCTACTTTGCGTTCAGCTCCGGCACGGTGGACAGCATCGTCTATGACGCCGTCGTCGAAGAGACGGGGTCGAACGAGCTGTACGAGAGATGGATCGGCCGGATTCGAGCGGTAGAAAGCGCCGCCTTCGTGCTCAGCGCGCTGGCCGGAGGAGTGTTGGCGCAGTACACCTCGACCCGCCTCACCTACTTCGTCACTGTGCCTCTCGTCGGACTGGCGATCATCGGGTTCCTGCGCTTCGACGAGCCCCGGCTGCACGAGGCCGCCGAGCGTCTGAGCTTGCGCAGCCATATTGCCCTGACGTTCCGGACCATGATCACCCAGCGAGCGGTGCTCCGGGTACTGCTACTGACCGCCACAGCCGGGCTGCTTTCCTCGGCCATCTTCGAGTTCGGGCCGCTCTGGTTGGTGGCACTGGCCGCGCCCGCCGTGCTCTATGGGCCCTATTGGGCCGCCCTGACCTCGACTCTGGGCATCGGCGGGCTATTGATCAACAAGCTGCGCATGGATAACCGGCTTGTACTGACAGTGGTGATCATCTTGTCGTTGGCCACGGCACTGCTGCTGAGCTGGACGCGCTCGCTGGTGGTCGTCGTGGCTGCTCAGGTGGTGCTCGCACTGATCTTGGCCCTGGTCGGAATTCACGCCAGCCAGCTGTTGCACGATGCAGTGCCATCCTCGATCAGGGCTGGCGTATCGTCCGGCGCTGGAACGATGACCTGGCTGCTGTTCCTGCCCTTCTCGCTGGTGTTCGGCTGGGTCGCGCGGGAGGACGGCGTCAACCGGTCCGGATTCATGTTGGCCGGTGCCGTCCTCGTCGTTGCCGTGCTGTTAGTCGTGAGCGTTCGAGCGAGCCGCGGAGTGGCGCCGGTCGAGGTGGCAGTGACGGCAAAGGAGGAGGCCGTGGAAGTGACCGAGCGCGCCGGCGATCTCGCGTGCAAGCAACTGGTCGAACTTGCGGCCGACTACCTCGAGAATGCCCTGTCACCGCAGCTCAAGTCGCGCTTTGAGGCCCATCTTGCCGGCTGCGATGGGTGCACCACATATCTGAGCCAGACGAAGCAGGTCATCGCCGAGCTGCGCCGCATGAGTGAATCGGATCAGCGGACGACGTCGAAATAGTGCTCGACAAATGCATCTGGTCTCACGTCGACCGCGATCTGATGCCGGCCGTCCGGCTTCGGCCGCCACGTGGTCGAGCCCGCAACCGGTCCCGGCGAGCTGTCCACGATCACCTCGCCGGCCGCGAACGTGCACAGGTCCGGTTCAAAGATCGTCGCCGCGGCCAGCGGATCGTGAAAGACCACCTCGGAGCGATCACCGAACCACGATTGCGCCATGTCCGCCACCGGACGTAGCGCCGGTATTTCACACCGCTGCAGAAATTCATCCACTGGCATGCGGACCCGGGTCGTGACGTTGAGCCCGATGGCGCGGTGAACAAGGCCCGGCTGACCGAACGTGGACGCACCGAACACCTGGGCCGCGGCGTGTGGATCGCAGTGCAAATTCCACTCCGCCTCCCCAGCCTGATCCCCGTACGAGCCGCCCATCGACACTAGGGACTCCAGCAACGACGGAATCGCCGGATCGGCAGCGAACAGCAAGGCCACATTGGTCAGCGGGCCGATCGTCAACAGCGTCACCTCGCCCGGATGCGCTCGGATCGTCCTGCGCAGGAAATCCACCGCAGGCTCGGTCGGGAACGAAGCGTCGTGCTCCCAGCGGTCCAACACCACGGCCTGAGGTGGAGGCTCCTGCACCGGCGGACCGACGAGTGGATCGGCGGCGCCGGGATAGATGGGTACGTCGCGCCCTGCGTTTCGGCACAGCACGCTGGCGAGACGGGCCCGCAGATCCGGTGCGGCGGTCACGGTAGTGATCCCGAGCAGCTCGCATCGCGGCTGAGCGAGGAGGTACGCCAAGCAGACGGCGTCATCGATGTCGTTCCCGATATCGGTATCGAGCAGCACCAGCCGGCGATCAGCCATCGTCACCCCTTGAGTAAGGGGGAATGTCAGCGGGGCCTGGTTCGGGGTCGTGGTTGCTCGCTCGGATGAGATCGGCGGCGCGTTCGGCGATCATCACGGTCGGCGCGTGGGTATGGCCGCGGATGATCCGCGGCATCACCGAGGCGTCCACCACCCGCAACCCATCCAGGCCGCGGACCCGCAGCTCGCAGTCCACAACCGCGGCATCGTCGCTGCCCATGCGGCAGGTGCCGACAGGGTGGAACGCCGTCTGGGCGTTTTCCCGAATGAACGACGTCAGCTTCGCATCATCGACCTTGCCCGGCCAGGGCGCCATGGGGGCGCCGACGTACGGGCGCAGCGCAGCGGTGTCGTACACCCGCTCGGCGATGCGCAGGCCGGCAAGAAGACCGCGCAGGTCGGACTCGGCAGTGAGGAGGCTGGGGTTGATAATCGGCGGCTCCGCCGGGTCGGCACTGGCAAGACGGATGTGACCCCGGCTGTCCGGTTGCAGGAGCTCCACCCCCAAGGTCAGCCCGTGGCCCGGTGGAGGGGTCAGACCCTCGCCCAGCACTGGCACGGGAAGCCAGACCAGCTCAAGGTCGGGCGCGGCCAGAGCTGGGTCGCTGCGGACAAAGGCGACCGCCTCGTTCACGCTGGATGTGAGCATCCCGCGACGCCCGAGCAGGAACCGGACCAACTGGGCAGGGGAGTCGGCCGCGACGAGTGTGACCGGCTTCGGGCAGTGCACGATGACACCGCAGGCCAGGTGGTCCTGCAGGTTCGCACCGACGCCCACCAGCTCATGGCGCGGCTCCACGCCCACGGCGCGCAGCTGCTCGGGATCTCCGATGCCAGACAGCATCAGCAGCTGCGGTGAGTTGATGCTGGCCGCTCAGGATCACCTCGCCGGAGACGATGACTCGCTGGGTCACGCCGGCCGCATCGCGGTACTTCACGCCGGTGGCACGCGCCTCGTCGAACAACACGCGCTGGACGTGCGCCCCGGTGAGGACGGTCAAGTTGGGCCGCCGCCTGGCGGGGCGCAAGTACGCGTCCGCGGCGCTGTGCCGCAACCCGCGGCGCTGGGTCACCGGGACCAGGGAGAACCCCGTGTTGTCCGGCCCGTTCAGCTCCTCGAGACGGCGCATACCCAGCTCGGCGCAGGCGGCCAGGAACGCCAATGTGGTCGGGTTCGGGTCGCGCAACTCGGAGATGAACTGCGGGCCCGACGTGCCGTACACCCCGCCGGAGTTGCTGCCCACGCGGTGCTCGGCCCGCTCGAAGTACGGCAACACCTCCTCATAGGACCAGCCCGGGCAGCTTTCCGCCCAGCCGTCGTAGTCGACGCGATGCCCGCGTGTCCACGCCTGCCCGTGGATCGATGACGAACCGCCAAGGGTCTTGCCCCGCGGCCAGTACAGCTCCCGCCCAGACAGCTGCGGCTGCCTGGTCGTGTGGTAGTTCCAGTCGTAAGCGGTCTGGAGCAGTTTGGTGAACGCCACCGGGATACGGATCTCCCGCGCCCGGTCCGGCCCGCCCGCCTCCAACAGGGCAACCCGGCACGCTGGGTCGGCCGACAGCCGGTTGGCCAACACACAACCCGCAGGTCCGGCGCCCACGATGACGTAGTCATAGCTACTGGCAACCATCACATCTCCTTACCTGGGCTCCAAGCACCGAGCGAGCCAAACGGCGACATGTGAGCCGAGCGGGCCGTGCCGGCACGGTCAGCGCCACGTGCACAACGGCCATGCTGCAACCCACTCACCGCCTCCGGACGGTTGGGCTGCTCCGTCCACACCCGCCGCGGCGTGAGGCGTTTGCTGACTTCGTTGCGCAGGTACCAGAGCAGCATCAGCGCCGAGCTCACCACGTAGAAACCGTGCAGTGCCCAGACCGGCCCCACAGGCAGGCTGAGCACATAGACGGTGTGGAAACCGTTGCCAACGTTGGCCAACGCGAGGTTGCCGAGGCTGTACGAGCCAAGTTCCTTCGTGCGAGCGGCCTTGTACAGCATCGGCAATGTGCTCGCGACGAATAGCGTGGTCGATATCGATCCAGCGATCACCGCCACGCCATTCATCGCGTCCACCTGCCTTCATTCATAGCTGCTGCTCGGAATTGGGGGAATGTTGTGGTTGATGTGAAACAGGTTGGTTGGGTCGTAGCGGTGCTTGATCTGGACAAGTCGGTCGTAGTTGCCGCGGTACGCCGCCCTGACGCGGTCCCGTCCGTCGTCCTCCATCATCATGTTGACGTAGCCGCCACCGGCGGAGCTGGCATGCAGCTCCTGCCAGTACTGCTGTGCCCAGCTGGCCGCCGCAAGAAGATTCGCCGGGTCCGGATCGATGCCGGCAGTGACGCCGACCCATCCCCCATTGCGGTAGGCAAAGGCGGTGGCGTTCTCGGGCACCCGGGCGGCCGCACCACTGATCGGGTACATGTGCATGGTCGAGAGCGGTGTCGGGATCGTCTCGCCGTATCGGCGATGTATCGGGATGGCCTCGTCGGTGATCCGCTCGAAGAAGTCGACCTTCCAGTACCACTGCAACCCCGGCGGCAGGGCAGCGTCGAAGGCGGTCTGCAGCACGGAGTACGGCATCGGCGCTAGCCTCACCAACAGTGGATTGCCGAAGTCGCGTGCAGGGGCAAGGGCCTCGTCGGCTCGGTCATGAGGGCCGGAGTAGCACCACATGACGATGCCGGCCTTCCGCGACCAGAGGTGTTCAGGGAATGGCGCGGCAGCGGGGATTTGGGTGACACCGATCCATGCGCTTACGTCGTCCGGCAGCGTCGGGAGCAAGTCGCGATACCACCGGAAGAGGTCCTCGACATCGGCGATGTCGTAGAGCACCGGTCCGCCGATGATCACGCCATGCTCACCGACCGGATAGCAACGGAACGTGAACGAGGTAACGACCCCGAAGTTGCCGCCGCCTCCTCTTAGCGCCCAGAACAGGTCACTGTGCGAGTCGGCGCTGGCGGTGACGAAGCGACCGTCGGCCAGCACGACATCGGCCGATACAAGATTGTCGATCGTCAGGCCGAAGCGGCGGGTGAGGTAGCCCATGCCGCCGCCGAGAGTCAAGCCGCCCACGCCAGTGGTGGACATGAATCCCGAAGGCAGCGCCATCCCGAACGCTCCGGTGGCATGATCAACATCGCCCCAGACACAACCGCCGTCGACACGGACCGTACCGGCCTCCGGATCGACTGATGTGCTGCGGAGGCCGCTGAGGTCGATGACCAGGGCATCGTCCCAGACGCCGAATCCGCCGCCGTGGTGACCGCCGCCGCGGATGGCGAGCGGCAGCACGTTGTCGCGCGCGTACGCCACGCAGGCCATGACGTCGGCGACATCGGCGCACTGCACGATCGCGAGCGGGTATCGATCCACTGCGCCGTTGTGGACGGATCGGGCCTCGTCGTACTCCGGATCAGATCCGGTGATGATCTTGCCTCGAATCCCAGCAAGATCATCTACAGCTAACGAGACACCGCTTGCTCTGCTTGTTGTTGTCATGCATGGAAGCATTCGCCGGCATCGTTGTGACCGGGTTGCCGAAACATTGGTGAAACCTTGGGCCGCTAACCGAGGAGTTGGATGTACGCCTCCTGGACGGCCTCGCTTGGGTCAGCTCCCAGCTCATCGCGCAGCATGACTCGGAGGCGTTCGTACGCCGCGAGCGCCTCCGCAGCATTGCCGCTCGCCGCGAGCGCACGCATCAGAAGCAAATGTCCTGACTCCCGGAATGGCGCGAGGTCCACAAGCTCGCGGGCGGCCCGCTCAGCGCCGGGCAACTCGGTGCTCCCAAGTTCCAGACACGTTTTTGCATAGCACTCGAGTGCACGCGACCGGACGTCGGTGAGGCGCCGACGCCACGCCTCTGCCCACGGCGCCTCTGTCTCGGGCAGAAACGTCCGCTGGGCGACGGACAAGGCACTCCGAGCGGGCGACCACGCGCGTTGCCAGGCGCCCACGGCGACGGCCGACTCCGCTGCGTGCAACATTGCCAACGCGACTTCGACGTCGACATGGGCCGGCTCCGGGAGCGCCAGGATCAGTTCACTACGCCCCCGCAGCACTTGGCCACCAACCACTGCCCTGGTCTTGGAGATCAACGCGTTCAGCGCACCGCCGGTATCGGCCGGCTGGTCATCACCCCACAGCGCATCGACCAGGGTGCTTCGCGAGACGGGCCGTAGTCGAGAAAGTACGAGATAGGCAAAAAGCAACCGGCCCTGACGCCCTGGAAGCGTGTGGTCGATCCGTCGGCCCGAAAACTCCACGGCGAAGGCGCCGCAGAGTTGCACCCGTGAAGATTCCTCCACGCCTTCAGGCATTGCCCACCTCGGGGATTGGGGCAAGGTCCGTAAGGTGTCTGGCGATGGAAGCTCTCATGATCAGGCAGATCAAATGCGAATGCGGCATTCTGGTCCGCGCTCGCAGTGATGATGAAGTGGTCGCATTGGCACTTGAGCATCTCGCCACCAACCATCCAGCTATCGCCGACACGATAACTGCCGACGATCTTCGCAACTGGATAGAACTCGTGACCGACTGACCTCTGGCAGCACGTCGCAGTCCTTATCGGTGGTTGGGCCAGCCGGCACTAGGAACGGTAACGGTGACGGTGTGCAGCTGTCCGGTACGCGAGCCCGTGGTCAGTCGCTTCAGGTTGTCGTTGAAGTCCTCGTTCATGTGCCAATCGGCGCTTAGCATCGCCAGGGTGCGGCCGTCGGGCCCACCGAGCGCACAGGCGAAGCCGGCTTGCCCGAGCGGGATCCGATCCAGCACCTCTCCGCCGTTGGCCACCCGTAGGCAGCATGGCCCGTTCTCATACCAGCTTGGAGTCCAGACAGCGCCCTCGGCGTCCATGCAGATCCCGTCGGCCAGCACCTCGGCGAACGTCCGGCGGTTTTCGAGGCTGCCGTCCTCGGCGATATCGAAGGCGGTCAGCTTGCTCGCAAAGGACTCTGCGATGATCAAGGTCGAATTGTCCTCGGTCACCGCCATCCCGTTCGGAAATGCGAGCTCGTCGGCGACCTGACGTACAACCCCGTCTGGGGCGATCGCCGCGATGAAGCCGGGCGCAACGCCCTCGTCGGGGTAGAAGTCGTTGCCGCCATTGACGTAGATGGTGCCGCGACCATCAACCACGATCTCGTTGAGATTGCCGGGCAAGCCGCTCAGATCGACATGATCAACCAACGAGCCATCGGCTTCCTGCCTCAGCAGTCGCTGTTCCTGGCCGGCGACGACCAGCAGCCGGCCGTCGGGCAGCCAATCAATCGAGAACGGGATCGTGCTGGGCACTTGGGTGATCACCTCACGATGGCCGTCGAGATCGAACGCAAGAATCTCCGCGGCGCCCCAGTTCGACAACCACAGGCGGCCGTCGTGCCAGCGGGCGGATTCTCCGATAACAAGGTCATTGGCCAGGAGGCGCGGTTCGGTCATAAAGGACATCTTTTCAGCGGAGTGCCGTCGGCTCGAGGGTGTATACCCGTGTCCATGAACTCTGGACAAGAAGCGAGCCCCGATCGTCCAACCGCCGAGGCCACGGACGCCGCGGAGGGCGCCGATACGGCCGACTCTGCAGACGCCGCCGGCGCGGTCGATCCTGGCGAGGCCAGCGACGGTGTCGACCCGGCCGAGGGCGCCGAAGGCGCCGACGCCGTCGATCCCGAGAGCGAAGCGCTGCAGCGCTCTCAGGACGCTATCGACGAGGGCCGAGAAGCGGCACGAGAAGCTCTGCAGGACAATCCACCCGACGCTGACCCGAGCGCGCCAGGGGCGCCCGAGTCTTAGATTTGCATAGCGCGTACGGTGCCCCTTGCCCAGAAACCGCCGCGACCTGATCGTGATCACCGGCCCGCCTGGAGCGGGCAAATCCTCAGTGTCGGAGCACTTGGCCAATCGGTTCGAGCCCAGCGCGCTCGTCCCCGGCGACAGCTTCTTCGCCATGATCAAACAGGGATACATCTTGCCGTGGCTGCCTCAGTCGCGCCGTCAGAACACTGTCGTCGTCGAGGCAGCTGCAGCTGCTGCGGGCCGGCTGACTGACATCTGCTTCGTGGTCTATGACGGAGTTGTCGGGCCATGGTTCCTGCCGACGTTCGTACGTGGGACTGGTTTGCCCGATATCCATTACGTGATCTTGTTGCCTCCCCTTGAGGTGTGCCTGGAGCGTGTGCAAGGTCGCGTCGGACATGGTTTTAGTGATCTGTTGGTCACCCGCGATCTGTATGAGCAGTTTGCTGAGGCCGGTGTCGACGCGAGGCATCTGATCACTGAACCTGGTGATCATCCGGCTGAGCTGGCCGAGTTGATCAGCCGACGACTCGACGACGGTCTCTTCCGGTACGCCGCTTTCTGATCAAATGCGCCCTGAGCTCGTCGGAGGGCAATCCATCGCCATGTGCCCTGAGCCTGTCGAAGGGCACTGATGCCGATCAGCTGCTCCTGCTCCCGGTTTCTCGAGTGTGGCGCCGTCCTCGCCGGCGTCAAGGCCAAGCCCTCCGGGTGGCCCTTCGCAGGCTCCGGGCCAGCCTTGACCCCAGATCCGGGCGACGCAAGGAAAGCAATC
>Ga0307286_10000316_pt1 | contig 13206 bp, 10 predicted proteins | sample ER_DNA_140_FD_194478 | JGI IMG/M metagenome (GOLD analysis project Ga0307286, IMG submission 194478) | Bulk soil microbial communities from the East River watershed near Crested Butte, Colorado, United States - ER_DNA_140 | ecosystem: Environmental > Terrestrial > Soil > Floodplain | place... | reverse complement strand
CGGCATTACCCTCCCGAAGCTCGATCCCGACGTCAGGGAGCAGGCTGGTGGTGGTCATGATGACCTCCTTGGGTAGGGGACTTGGCGCGAGACTACCCCTTGTCGGCTGGATAAAACAAGTGTCACCGCTCCGACCCAATCGCCCACGTCTCGGTGCTCCAGAGCATCCGCTCTCGGCCGACGTGTTTGAGGAGCTCAAGCGATCCCGCAGCAAAGGCCTATCTCGCACTGCCGCCCTTCCGGAAGCTTTCCGGCACTACGTGCGCTCCAGAACGACGACGGGGATCTGTCTCTCCGTCCTCGTCTGATACTCGTCGTAATCGGGCCACTGCCGTGTCGCGAGCTCCCATAGCCGGTCGCGCTCGGCACCTGTCGCCGTTCGGGCTCTGGCGCTGAAGGCGTCTCCCTTTATCTGGACCTGCACATCGGGGTTCTTCGCGAGGTTCCGGTACCAGCCAGGATCAGTCGGCGCGCCGCCCTTCGACGCGACGACCACGAACACCCCGTCCGCCTCTGCGTAGATGAGCGGCGTCGTGGTCGGTCTGCCCGTCCTCCGACCCGTCGTGGTGAGCAGAAGCGTCGTTGCCCCTCGTCTCCAGATGTGACCGACCTCGCCGTCGGTCTCCCGATAGCGCTGCACGTGTGCATCACCGAACAGCGTCTCCGCCTCGCTCATCGGACTCACGCCCCCTTTGCTCGTGGATCGAATATCCCACCCACGACAACGAGGCCGGCGACCTCGGGCTTCCGCGTGGCCCCGCCTAAGAGAAGGGCGGCTCTCTCTTTGACTAGGCCTTCCGCCCGCGCAGCCCAGCGACGACGCCGCGTAGGAGCTTGCGCGGAGAGCCGCGGCCGTTGTCGAGGGCGGTTGACCAATGGGCGCTCATCGCCAGCCGCAGAGAAACCGGCATAGCGGATTCGGCGTTCACGAACACTTTACGCTCGCAGCTGAGCCACTCCGGTTTACTGCGCCATGCCGACGCCGAAGGTTTCCTGCCCGCAATCCCTGCAAGGAGGAGCGTCATGACCGATCGCACACAAAACCTCGCTGCGGATCGACGCGGCGAAGCCCGTCTCATCCGAGTCGGCCTCCTGATCGCGGCCGCCCTGATGCTGACTCTTTGGTTCTTCACCACGAGTGCAAAAGCGGTCGATTCGAAGCCGACGGCCGTGCTCGTGCATGGTGCCTTCGCATCGCCTGCCGGATGGGACGGGGTGGCCGCCGCGCTGCACAAGGACGGCTACCAGACGGCGACCCCGGCGCTCGGCCTGGCTTCTGTGTCGGACGACGTGGCGATCGTGCGGTCGACGCTGGATTCGATCCCGGGAGACAAGATCCTGGTGGGACACTCCTACGGCGGGTTCGTGATCACCAACGCCGCCAGCGGGCGCGGCGATGTCCGCGGACTGGTCTACACGGCGGCGTACGTCCCCGAAATCGATGAGACGATCACCAGCATGAGCGCTGGCTACACGCCAGGGACGTTTCTGACACATCTGCTCCCCGCCCCGTCGCCCCCTTTCTTCATCGTCAACCCGCAGTTCTTCCCCGAGGACTTCGCCCAGGACTTGAATCCGAAGCTGGGCGCCGAGATCGCAGCCCAGCAGCTCCCCACGAGCCTGGCCCTCTTCGTCACCCCATCCGGCCCCGCCGCCTGGCACGCGCTGCCATCGTGGTACGCAGTTTCGGGCCACGATCGCGCCATCGACCCTGCCCTGCAGCGGTTCATGGCCCAGCGCGCTGGATCGACGACCGTCCGGTTCGCCGCCGCGAGCCACGTGGGCGGCCTCACCCACTACAAGGCGCGGTTCGTGAAGCTGATCGAAGAAGCGGCTCAGGCGACCGCAAACTGATCCCCCGTCGTTGGCCTCCACCGCGGATGGTGGCGCTTCGGAAGGCGCAGCGGCTGTGGTCAGCTCGGGAAGGTCGCTGTCCGATGCCGGACTGGTCGCCGGCGGAGTTCGCTGCCGTGGCAAAGGTGATAGATCGGCGGCCGGCGTCGACACGGGCACCGTGAGGCGCTTCCGCGGGCGGAACCCGGGGTGCCCAAGCCCGCGCCGCCGCCTACGCCGGCTCCGGAGCCGCGGCCGGGCCGCCGCCGGCCACGAAGTCTCGCGGCCGCACCAACGCATACCCCGCCACGGAGCCCACCGCCGCCACGGCGACGCTCACCAGCGCGATCGTGTTGAAGCCAGTCACGAACGCGTGGTGCGCGGCGTCCACCACCTTGTCGCGGTTGGCAGGCGGTACCGCCTGCAACCCGCGCCCGGTCCCGCCTGACGCCACAGCCCGCGAAAGCTCGTGGACGTGCGACGACGCGGGCGTGCCCGCGACCAGCGGGGTGAGCGTCGACTCGATCTTCGACTGGAAGATCGAGCCGAGGCCGGCGATCCCCGTGGCGAGCCCAAGCTGGCGAGCCGTGTTGTTCGCGCCCGACGACATGCCGCTCAGCTGCGGGCCGACCACGCCGACTGCGGTCGAGGCCAGCCCCGGGGTGGCCAGGCCTATCCCGATGCCGGCCAGGATCTGACCGGGCAGCAGCGCGGTCCACCCGGACGAGTCGGACAGGTTCCCCATCAGCAGCAGCCCGACCGTCACAAACGCGAGCCCCGTCCCGAGCAGCAGCCGCACCGGCACGCGTGCCGTCAGCCGGCCGCTCAGCGGCGAGACGAACAGAATCGGCCCCGTGACCGGCAACGACCGGAGCCCAGCCTCGAACGGCGAGAAGCCGAGCACGTTCTGGAAGAAGAGCGTGATGTAGAGGAACATCGAGAAGATCGACGCCGACAGCGCGAAGCCGACGATCATGGCGCCCGTGAAGGCCGGCTTGCGAAACAGCGAGAGGTCGAGCAGCGGGTCGGCGGCGCGGCGCTCCGCCACCACGAACAGCACGAGCAGGAGTGCGGAGGCCGCGAAGCAGCTGATGATAAGGGCGCTCCCCCAGCCCTCCTCGTAGCCGCGGATCAGCGCGTAGACGAGCAGGAAGAGCGCGGGGCACAGCAGCGCCACGCCGCGGAGGTCGACGCCGGCGGCTGCCGGGTCGCGCGACTCGCGCAACCGCAGCCGCGCTACCCCGAGCGCGGCCAGGCCGATCGGCACGTTCACGAGAAAAACCCAGCGCCACGACAGCGCGTCCACCAGCGCACCGCCCACGAGCGGCCCGGTCGAGACCGCCGCGGCCGTGGTCGCGCCCCAGATGCCGAGCGCGGTCCCGCGCTCGCGACCCTGGAACTCCTGCGCGATCAGCGCTAGCGAGGTGCCGAACATCATCGCCCCGCCGATCCCCTGCGCCGCGCGCGAGACGTTCAGGAAGAACGGGTCGGGAGCCAGGCCACAGGCCAGCGACGAACCGGTGAAGATCGCCAGCCCGAGCATGAAGACGCGCCTGCGGCCGACCTTGTCGGCCAGCGACCCCGCCGCCAGCAGCAAGCCCGCGAGGGTCAGCGCGTAGGCGTCGATCACCCACTGGAGGTCGCTGAAGTCGGCGCCGAGGTCGCGCTCGATCGACGGCAGCGCGACGTTCACAATCGTCACGTCGAGCAGCAGCATGAAGATCGCGATGCAGCTCGCGAGCAGGGTCCACCACTTGCGTTGCACTGGGTTTCGAGACTACACAACGCAAGCTTGTAAAACGGTTCGGCGATTCTCGTGCGGAGGCTGCACGAGGGCGCTTTTCGATCGCTCCCGAAAACTCGGACAAAGCGGATCGAGCTAGTCAGCCCACCAGTCGCGCTGGCCCTCGACGTCTTCGCGCCGAGCATCGCCGAGATTGGGCGCACCGATGACGATGATCTCGAGGCCCCCCGGTCCGGCCTCGTAGCCCCGCCACGTACCGGGCGGGACGCGCACCACGTCCCACTCCTTTAGCTCGACGATCTCGTCGTCGAGCTTCATCCGCCCGCTCCCGCGCACGACCACGTACACCTCCTCCTGCTTGCGGTGCGTGTGGCCGTACGGAAAGCGATAGCCGGGCGGGACGCGCTGGTAGCTCAGGCCGGATTGCTCGAGCTCGAGCGCCTCAGTCGCTAAGCGGAACTCCAGATCCGGCGCGCCGTCGAACCTGGACCCGACGTCCTCTAGGTCCTCCTTGAGGTTCCTGAGTGTGTACGGCACGGCCGCAATCCTAGGTCTCACGCGGGCTCGGCGCGCCCCCTTCTCGTAGCTGTGCAATACCGTCCCGACATGGCGACGCGGCGTGCGTCCTGCTCGTGCGGGCAGCTCACGGTCGAGGTCGAGGGCGACCCTGTCAGGGTCTCGATCTGCCACTGCCTCGCCTGCCAGCGGCGCACAGAGAGCGCGTTCGGGATGCAGGCACGCTGGCCCCGCGAGCAGGTACGGATTGAGGGCGACGCGAGCGAGTACGTGCGGATCTCCGACGACGGCGAGGAGCGCTCGTTCTTCTTCTGCCCGCGCAGCGGCGCGACCGTCTCCTACTGGCCCGACCCGGAGCACATCGCGGTGCCGGTCGGTGCGTTCGCCGACCCGAACTTCCCCGCGCCGCCGGTTTGGGAGGACCGCATGCACCCGTGGGTTGGCCTGCCCGACGGGATCGAGCACATCGGCTGAGCTCCTCTAGGTACTCAAGGAGATTTCCGACCGGGGAACCCCCTCCCCCGTCCCGCCCTCGTTTCCCCGGCGGGTGCTCTCGCTGGGAGACTGAGCCTTCGAGAGCGGTGCGGGAGTCCTTGCGTGGCATTTTGCATCGCGGAGTCCCTGGGTATCATGTGTGCATGAGCACGTTGAAAGCATGGATCGAGCGAAAACGGTGGCACCAGGAACCCAGATCGCAAGGGCGGCTCCGTGCCCCCGATGCACCGCCCGACCGCGAGGAGCCGCCTGCGCGCCCGTTGCAGGCGTTCCTTCCCTCGAGCAGTCGCTGATCAGTCCGGCATCAGGATGAAGCGATCCGCGGGCACGCGGCGCTTGAGCTCGTCAAGGGCATCCTGCGCCCCGTTCCGCCCGAACGTGTCGACCAGTACCGGTACCCGGTCGCCGTCTCGCCCGATGACGACCACGCTGCCATTCGACCAGTGGAGCACCACTTCGCAATCGCTCCACTCGATCGTGGTCACGGCTTCCTCACTGTAGATCGCGGACAACCCCTCCTCGCCGAGGATCATCCCGGCTCGGCGCGCGGATAGCCACCCCGCCATTCCCTTCACTCGGAGGCGCCGTCCGCTGACGGCCCGCTCACTGAAATGTGGATACGGCCGACACCGAGTCGGCGGCGCGACGTGCGACGGGACGATCATGATCATTCTTTCCGCACCGCCCCGGACGACTGCAGCCACGTCGTCCCCACTGACGTGTGACGCCGACGCGACCTGTTCGAGCAACTGCTCGCGGCTGACACCGATCAGATCGCCGGTCGCAAACCACTCGACCGCATCCGCGGGTTCCCTCACCGCGCGCCGGAACCGCTCGCGCTCGTGCTCGAGGTCGGCCTCCTCGGGACCGCGCGACGCGATGTTGTCGATCACCGCCAGTAGCGTGCTCGCGACCTGCTCGGCGTTTGTATCGAGACAGTCCGCCGCAATCGTGAGGTGGGCTTGGTCAGGGCCCGCCAGCTGATAGTCGGCGCCCACGTGGTAGGTGACGCCCAGCTCGTGTCGTAGCCGGGCAGTGGCGGCGGACGCCAGCGAGGCGAGCGCCAGCCCTGTGCCGGGAGAACGCTCGGCCTCCATGCCGACGCCGACCCCGCCCTGTCCAAGACTGATGCCGGTGGGAAGCTGCAGACCGCTGATCGACTCGGCGGCGGGCAGGCTGTGCCGCTCGCCGCGAGGCAGCTCGAGGCTGAAGCTGTCGGAAGGCTCGCCCGTCATGAAGAGCACCGCGTTGTCAGCGACGAAATAGCGATCGGCCCATGCCTGCGCCTCATCCTCGCTGAGGCGGAACAAACCGAACTCGTCGTAGCTGGCCGTGCCGTACGTCTGCGCACCCCAGCGGCAGCTGAGGAGCGTGGTGACGATTGAGCCGCCTCGCTGGCTGCCCTCCGTCGCGAGAATCTGACGCTCAGCGACCATCCGGTCGCGCGGAAGCGGTTGCAGCCGCCGCGCCACGCCCGACAGGTAACCCAGCACCTCGTCGCGATCGCCCTCCGCCCAGAACCCGGTCGTGTCGATCGAGCACCACCCGTTGTGTGAATAGAGGCGCGGCTGCGGCTCGATCGCCAGGTGTTCGACGAGATGGCAGATCCCCCGGGTGGGTAACGTCTCGTCGGCCACGCCGATACGGAACACCAACACGGCGCGAAACGGGCCGCCGTTCGCCACCCAGTAGGTGGAGAGCCCGTCCACGATGTCGTGGTGCAGCGTGACCCCGCCGTGCACGGCGATCGACTCCCAGGCCATCAGGAGGCGATCCTACCCCGACGCCGGGCACAGGTCGGCCCGCCGACGATCCGCTCCCACTTCGAGGCGGCTACCTCCCACCGACTCTCTCCACCGATCGTTACGAGTCCGGAGCAGATCCGAATCCCGTATGCGCCTCCTCAGCCTGCGGTGGTAACGCCGATCGTCAGGCGGGTGAGCCCTCCAGTATCGGAGATGGACTCCTTTTCCGAGACGACCCACGGCTGTGCGTTCCTCTCCCCCGATAAGAGACGGCCCGAACATCGCTCAGCCTCGCCGCTGAGATGAGCTCGTCGTAAAGCCCGCCCGAGTTCGCGTCGATCTCAGTCCGGAGGCCGACCTTGACCTCTTATCTCAAGTTCGCTATATAGCAACTATGCGATTGAGGAGCCTGGTATGAAGGTGCTCAACATCACGCTGGCGGTTGCGTTCCATTGCCTGGTCGGAGTGGTCTTCCTCGTCGCGTCCCAGTACATGGACATGAGCGACGCCGGAGCGGGCATCGCCGCGTTGCTCTGGTTCGGCGGCCTCTTCCTCATGCTCGAGTGGCGAGAGAAGAAGCCGGGCGCCATCTGGCTCGTCCCCATCCTCTGGCCGTTTGCAGCCTGGTTCACGGCGCTCGGCGTAATCGTCCTCATCGCCGGGCTCGTCTGGATCGCCATCCAATCTCGGCAGCCGGCGGCTCTGAGGACGGCGACCGGCCCCCAGCTCCCCGACGCCTACGAGCGCAAGCTCCGCGCTGTCGAGTCGACACTGGTGACGCTCGAGGCCCAGCTCCGAGACCTCCTCACGCAGCCGCAGCCTGCACCGGTCGCGGTGCCGCGGCCGGCTCCGGCCGCGCCAGCGCCTCCTCGTCCGGCAACTCTTCCCTCCTCTCGACCTGCCCTTCTCGACAGGGAGATCGACTGGTCCGACTTTCTGGGCGCGCGCGCGTTGGCCTGGGCGGGTGGCGTCGTCACCGTGCTCGGAGTCGTCTTCTTCTTCGTGCTGGCGGCAAACCGGGGCTGGCTCCTTCCGGAGTTACGCCTCGCCCTAGGCGCGACGACGTCTACTGCCCTCTTCGGCGCGGGATTTTGGCTAAGGAAGTGCTTCGGCTCTCTGCATTCCGCGGTCGCCGCGGCCGGAGCCGGCATCGCGGGCGCCTATGCCACGCTCCTGGCTGCAACCGCCCTGTATGAATTCATCTCGCAGCCCTGGGCGCTCGTGGCCGCTGCGGGAATCGCCACCGTCGGCGCGGCCACCGCGCTCGCCTGGTCGTCCCAAACCGTCGCCGGCCTGGGACTCCTCGGAGCGATCGTCGTTCCCCTCCTGGCCGTCGTCGAAGACGGCGAGCTCAGCTTCGTGGGCACCGCCTTCGTGGCCGTCATGCTCATCGCGACCGCGGTGGTCTCCTTGCGGACGGGCTGGCGGGACATCCTTCTGCTCGCCGGAGCGGCGAGCCTGATCCAGATCGCGGGCCTCGCCGTCCAGACCGACTCCGCCTCGTGGCGCGTGTTCTCGCTCACATCGGCGTTCTGGCTGCTCTATCTCGGCATCGGGCTCAGCTGGCAACTCCTCCGCGGGCGCGGGGCGCTCGAGTCCGTCGCCGGCGTGTTCGTGATCACCGGCGGCGCACTGGCCATCTACGCCTGCCTCTTCCTCCTCGACGACGGCGCGGGGTTCGCGCTTCTCGGCGTCGGCGGCCTGTACACGGTGCTCGCTGCGGGCTTCTTCCGACTCGCGCCCTATCGAGAGCTTGCGAGCGTCCTCGCGGCCGTCGCGTCCGTTGTTGCGGCGATCGCCGCGGGCGAGCTCCTCGCGGGAGCCTCACTCACCTTCGTCTGGTGTGCCGTTGCGGTCTTGCTCGCGTGGCTTGCACGCAGGACAGGCGAGAGCCGGCTTCTCCTTCCGGCGCTTGCCTACGCCGTGCTCGGAACCGGTTACGCGCTCGCGGTCGACGCGCCTCCGTGGCACCTCTTCTCCGATTCGGCGAACCCCGGCAGCGGCGCGCTCGGCATCGTCGCGGCCTCGGCCTCGGTCGCGCTTCTCGCGTTCTTCGCGCGCGGGCCAGGCGCCCAGGGAGATGCGGGTAGCCAGCTCGGCCGGGCGATCGACGAGACCGCCCGCTTCATTCGCTCCGATCTTCGCGGCTATCTCTGGACGGCGGGAGCGCTCCTCCTCTATGCAGTGTCGCTCGGCGTCCTCGAGCTCTTCACGCGCGTGTCCGACTTCGAGTGGGGTCACGTCGCGCTCGCCGGCCTGTGGGCATCCGTCGGGGTTGCGCTTGTTGCCTCTGGGTTTCGTCTCGGACGCGGGCTCGACATCGGCGGCCTGGCCCTCCTCGCCGCAACGACTCTCGAAGTCGTGGCCTTCGACTCGTCAACGCTTCCGGGCGAGCTCTGGGGCACCTCGTTCCTCCTCACCGCCGGCGCCGCGGCTCTGGCCGGCTTGGAGTACGGGCGGATGGCGCCATTTGCCTACCGCCTCGTCCCGGCCGGCCTCGCGGCGGGGGTGGGCGCTCTGCTCGCGGTTGCAGGAATCGAGATCCTGGCCGACGGCAACTGGCACGGAATCTCCACCCAGGGAGGAGCGCTCGCCCTGGCGGCAGCCGCCTACGGTGCGCTCGCGTTTCCGGTCTGTCGCTCGCACCGGGACCTGTCCACGGTCTACTGGTCTCTCTCCCTGGCGATCGGGTCGGTTGCGCTCTCGCTCCTCGTGGCGGACTTCTGGCTCGTGCTTGCCGGAGCCGCCGCATCAGCGGCGCTCGCGTACCTCGGCCGACGGACCGCCGAGCTGAGGCTGGAGCTCGCCGGTGTGGCTGCCTTTGCGGTCACCGCCGTGTATGCGCTCGCGAGCCAGGCACGGCTCGCGGATCTCTTCACGGCCACGCTGCATCCGGCCGCCGGCGCACCGTCCGTGCTCGTCCTTGTCGGAGCCGCCGCGGCGGGAGCCTTCACCTGCACGCGGCGCGAGCTCCGGCTCGGAGCGACCTGGCTGGCAGGCGCTCTCCTTCTCTACGCGGCTTCGCTCGGGGTCCTCGAACTCTTCGTCTGGCTCGCGGACTTCGACTGGGGCCACGTTGCGCTCGCGGCGATGTGGAGCGTGGTCGGCCTGACTCTCCTCGAGGCGGGACTACGGCGCCCCGCGGCCGACCTCCAGATCGCCTCGCTCACGCTCCTGATCTTCGCCGTCCTCGAAGCCGGCGTGTACGACTGGGTCGAGCTCCCGCACACCAGGGCCGCGCTCGCCCTCCTCCCGCTCGCCGCTGCCCTGCTCGCGGCCGGAGTCGAGTTCGGGCGCCTTGCGGATGTACGCGAGCGGCTGCTCGCGGCGGGGTTGGCGCTCACCGCGAGCGCCGCCCTTGCAGCCGTCGCGCTCGTGACCCTGGCCGACGGAACTTGGCACGGGATCGATGTCGAGGGCGGGGTCTTTCTCCTCCTCGGTCTCGTCTATGCCGCGATCGCCGCTGGTCTGATCCGGCGGGAACGCGACCTGGCGACGTGTCTCTGGGGCATCGGCCTCGGATTTGCGACGGTGGGGCTCGGCGAGCTCGTGAGCGGTTTTTGGCTCGTGCTGGCCAGCTCGCTTCTGGCAGTCGGGATCTACGTTCTCGGAGAGTTCGTCCGGGAGCCCCGGCTGCAGCTCGCCGGCGGCGCGGTCTACGTCCTCACGAACGCCTACGCCATCGCTTTCGAGTCACCGCCCCGGGATTTCTTCGTCGAGTCCGGCCATCCGGGAGCCGGCGTCCCGGCTTTGCTCGTGCTCGCCGGAACGGCCGGCATCATCGCCTGGCGTCCCGAGCCTTGGCCCCATCTCAGAACCGCGACCCTGGCGATCGTCGGAGCTACGTGCTTCTACGCCGTCTCCCTTGCCTTGCTCGAGCTCGCAGAGGTCGCCACCGACGCCGATGTGGCCACAAAGTTCCAGCGAGGGCACACGGCCGTGAGTCTCTTCTGGGGCCTCGTCAGCCTCGGCTTTCTGTACGTCGGTCTCACACGACGGAATCGCCGCCTGCGAGCCGCCGGCTTCCTCCTCTTCGGCGTCAGCCTCGCGAAGCTCTTCCTCTACGATCTCGCCTTCCTGAGCAGCCTGACGAGAGCGCTCTCGTTTCTCGCCGTCGGCGCGGTGTTGCTCTTCGCGGGCTTCTTCTACCAGCGCCTGAGCGAGCAGCTCGAAGGCCGGGGCGAAGCGGGCCGCCCGGCCTGACGGGCCCGGTCGAACCCTTCGCTATGGTCAGCACATGGACGATGTCCACCGCTTTATCGACGCGTGCGAGGCCTTCTTCAACTCGATCACCTCGGTCGCGTTCTGGCCGCTCCTGCTCGCGGTCTCGCTGCACGTCGTCAAGCTTCTACTGAGAGGCCGGGCGTGGCAGAACATCCTGCGCGCGTCCTACCCCGAGACCCGCGTCCCCTACTGGGGTGTGTTCGGCTCCTACATGGCGGGAGTGGGCGTGAACTCGATCGCGCCGGCGCGCGGCGGCGACGTCGTGAAGCTCTACCTGGTCAAGCACGAGGTGAAGGGCTCCACGTACCCGACGCTCGGCTCGAGCCTCGTCGTGGAGACGCTCTTCGACTTCTTCGTCGCGTCGATGCTCTTCATCTGGGCGATCAAGCTCGGAGTCCTGCCGGGCGTGCCGGACCTCCCCGCTCTCCCTGCCTTCGACTGGTCGTTCGTCATCCGCCATCCGGTCATCGCGGCCTTCATCGGTTGCGTGCTCATCGGGCTCGCGATCATCGGTGCCACGTGGGCCTCGCACCGGGTGAACGAGTTCAGGGAGAAGCTCGCGCTCGGCTTCGCCATCCTGCGCGACCGCCGCGCCTTCCTCACCGGCGTGGTCACATGGCAGGCGGGGAGCTGGCTCGCCCGCGGCGCGGCCGTCTACTTCTTCCTCGAGGCGTTTCACATCCCGGCGAGCGTCGACCTGACCGTGACCGTCCTCGTCGTCCAGGGGCTCTCGACGCTCCTCCCCTTCACCCCTGGCGGATTGGGAACGCAGCAGGCCGTGCTCGTGTTCGCCTTCAGCGGGACCGCCGCGGCGAGCACCGTCCTCGGGTTCAGCGTCGGCATGCAGCTCGTCACAACGGCGGTGAACGTCGTCCTCGGCTTCGGAGCGATCGCCATCATGCTCCGCACGCTCCGCTGGCGGGAGCATGTCAACGCCGAGAAGGAGGAAGGCGCCGGTGCCGAGCCGGGCGCGCCTAGTGCCGAGCCAGCCGCGCCACCGTCTCGCTCAGCACTTCCAGGTTGAACGGCTTGCCGATGAGCTCGACCGAGAGCTCGCGCGCGGTCTCGTCCGCTCGGCCCTCGGCGCTGCCGGTGAGGAAAGCGATGCCGACCTCGGGCCTCTCCGCCCGCAGCTTCCTTGCGAGCGCGACTCCGTCATCGCCGCCGAGCTGGACGTCCAAGAGGACGGCAGCCACGTCGCCTCCTTGCAGCACCATTTCGAGCTCGGAGGCGCTGGCGGCCTCAGCTACGCGATAGCCGTCGAGCTCGAGGTTGACGCGGCAGAGCACGCGCATCGACTCGTCGTCGTCGGCAACGACCACCAGCGGAGAGTTCAATCGGGCGATGCGGGGAAAAATATCGGCGTATGATGACGAGGCGCATGGAACCATCCGTTCGGACCGGCGGGCGGCAGACGTACACGGCAGCCGTCACGGACCTCTGGGAGCGTGTCGGGACGGCGTTGACCCGCCTCGAGCGCATCGCCGAGAGTCCTGCCGACGTGCTCGTGGAAGAGCACTCCGACGAGCTGCCTGGCCTGCAGTACTCGTTGCATGCAGGGGCTGAGCTCGCCGTCGGCATCGAGCCTCCGCCCACGGCGGAAGACCTGCACGAAGAGCTTGTCTCGGCTCTGACCGAGGCCCGTGACGCAACGGCGGAAGTCGCCTACGCCGTCGAGGTCGACGAGGTGGACGGCGTCGAGCCACTCCTCCCGGAGTGGCGCGGCTCGCTCTTCCGCGTCCGCCTGGCGAGGCTCCGGGCGATCGAGCGGACGAACGCACTCGCGGCCGAGTCCCGCGCGGCGACGCCGAAGCGGCGGAAGACCGACAACCAAGGCTCGTCCGTCACGGCGATCGTCGCGACGATCCTCATCCTCGGCGGCGCGTTCCTCTTCACCGCCGGCGCCGTGCTCGTCGCCTGGCCGGTCTGGGCCGCCGGGCTCGCCCTCTTCGGCGGCGGCTTCATTCTTTACAGGCCTTAGCTATCCGACCGCTTCGAGGCGGGCGAGCGTCTCCTCGCGGCCGAGGAGCTCGATCGACTCGAAGAGCCCCGGCGAGACGTTGGAGCCTGTGACCGCAGCGCGAATCGGCTGGAATGCGTGGCGGGGCTTCAACTCCTTACGCTCGGCGAGCTCACGAAGCGCCGCCTCAATCCGCTCCGCGTCGAAGGGCTCGAGACCGGCCAGCGCCTCCCGCGCGTCCGCGAGCAGCGGGCCCGAGCCGTCCAGCAGGGCGGGATCGGGAGCGAGGCGCTCGAAGAAGAAGCCCGCGAAGGTGGGAAACTCGGCGAAGGTCGTGATCTTCTCCTGCACGAGCGGCGCGGCCTTGCGGACAAGCGCCTCGTCCCACTCGTAGCCCTGCTCGCGGAGCCAGCCGAGGAGGGCGTCCGCGTACTCCTCGGCCGAGAGAGCGCGGAGGTAGACGCCGTTCAGGTGCCGCAGCTTGTCGTAGTCGAAGACGGCGGGGCTGGCGCCGACCCGCTCGAGCGTGAAAAGGCGGACGAGGTCGTCGCGGCTGAAGATCTCCGTGCGGTCGTCGTAGCTCCACCCGAGGAGCGCGAGGTAGTTGAGAAGCGCGGGCGCGTAGTAGCCCTCCCAGCGGAACTCCTCCACCGAGACGGCGCCGTGCCGCTTGGAGAGCTTCAGCCGCG
>Ga0307286_10000312_pt1 | contig 13276 bp, 9 predicted proteins | sample ER_DNA_140_FD_194478 | JGI IMG/M metagenome (GOLD analysis project Ga0307286, IMG submission 194478) | Bulk soil microbial communities from the East River watershed near Crested Butte, Colorado, United States - ER_DNA_140 | ecosystem: Environmental > Terrestrial > Soil > Floodplain | place: USA... | reverse complement strand
TCTCACCCTGCTCTGCAGATACCACCACACCCACTTCCTACAGAAAGGCTGGCGCTGCCGGCTCAACACCGACCGGCTCCCCGAATGGATCCCACCCCGATGGATCGACCAACATCAACAACCCCACATCAACGCCCGCATCCAACGAATACACACCCAACGCCAGTTGAGAAGACGAGTCCGGCGACGACGAACAACACCCGCCGCAGCATGAAATAAGAGCGACCCATATGAGCCGCTCCGGGTTCCCGTGGCGCCGGCCGAGCGCTGGCACACAATCAAGACCGCACGACCGCAGGCAACCTATCCTGAACGTCCAATAATCAACACCTCAAATAGTTACCCAGCAGTAATTGCCTCAGCATTGTCTGATTGACAGAATGCCGTCTCTTAAGAAGCGCTCAGTCGAAAGATTTCTTATGACAGACGCGTACCGTATGCACAAGTTGCACGTGAATTAGTCGAGGAGCTGTCCTGTTTCGAATAATCCACCTCGGCGCTCGGAGGGTGACAGTGTGATACCCACTTCCGGGCAGCCGTTCGTCCGCTTGGAAGCGGTGTCGAAGTCCTACGGCAGCGGATCTTCCCAGCTTGAGGTGCTGGATCAGGTCGAGCTGGATCTAATAGAGGGTGAGACCACCAGTCTGGTCGGCCGATCCGGAACCGGGAAGTCGACGCTGCTTTCGCTGATTGCCGGGCTCATGCGCCCCGACAAGGGACATGTCTACATCGGGGGGCAGCAGATGGACCAGCTCGATGACAACGATCGGGCCAACCTCCGTGCCGACCGCATCGGCTTCGTTCTTCAGTCGGACAATCTGATCCCCTTCTTGACTGCGGTCGAGAATGTGGAGCTTGCCATGGGCTTCGCCTCCGGTCGCCGTCCTGCGGCCCGGGCGCGCGAACTGTTGTCCGACCTTGGGCTCGGCCACCGGATAGATCACCTCCCGAGGCAGCTATCCGGCGGTGAGTCACAGCGGGTGGCCGTCGCCGTGGCACTAGCCAACGAACCGGATCTGCTCCTGGCCGACGAAGTGGTCGGGCAACTGGACTCCAATACGGCCTCCGACGTCATGGACATGATCTTCACGGCCTCCCGGGAGCGCAATCTCACGGTTTTGTACGTGACCCACGACGAGCAGCTCGCCCGCGAGGCTCATCGTTCGCTGCGTCTGACCGATCGCAGGGTTGTCGCGGTATGAGCATCGACGCCACCATCGCTGTGGACTCGGTGATCGTTGAGCACCAGACCTCGAGCGGCCCGGTACGCGCCCTCGATGGGGTCACCTTCAGCGTTGCCAGCGGATCGAGTGTGGCGATCACTGGACCGAGCGGCGGTGGTAAGTCGACGCTGCTCGGTGTGATCGGCGGCCTCGCCCAACCGACCTCAGGCAGCGTACGGATTGGGGATTCTCCGATTTCGGAGTTGTCCGAGCGTGATCGCTCCGACTTTCGCCGCAGCCACATCGGTTTCGTTTATCAGGCTGACAATCTGCTGCCTTTTCTCACATTGCTGGAAAATGTCGGACTTCAGCTTTCGCTGAACGGGCAGCCTTCTGGGACCGGAAAATCGCTCGCGATGCTCGCCAACCTTGGTCTCGCTGGTTTGGCCTACCGATTACCTGATCACCTCTCGGGCGGTCAGCGGCAGCGAGCCGCAGTGGCTCGGGCGGTTGTGCACCAACCCAAGATCATCCTCGCCGATGAGCCGACCGGCGCCCTGGATACGGCAAACGCCGCGGGCGTTATCGATCTGCTGCTAGGGATGCAGCAAGAGATCGGCGCGACGTTGATCATGGTGACCCACGATCGTGAAGCCGCCGGCCGGCTGGACCACCAGGTTTACCTCCGAGACGGTCGCGTCTCATGATCGGCCGCTACGTCTGGCGCGATCTGCGCCGCAATCCGAGACGCAGCCTCACTGCGCTCGCCGGGATGACGCTCGGCATTGGCCTTTTTTCGGCAGTGCTGTTCTTCATCGATGGTTCCTCGGCGACGATGACGGCGCGCGCCATCGCACCTATCCCCATCGACATGCAACGCGTCCTGTCGGATCCGCTCGGCAATCGAGTACGCCTCACCGAACAAGTCACGCCATCACAGCTTCAACCCGGCCAACACGGACACGTCACGCTGATATTGGCGAACAACAGTTCCCACCCCGCCAATGAGGTCGTCATCAGAGACGAACCCGTTCCTCCGCTGAGCTACGTGCCCAAGTCGATGACCATCGATGGCCGCCGGGTGCCGGACTACGGCGGCGAGTTCCCGCTTGCTCAAGGTGAAGCCAAGCTGGGGCTGAATCTTGGCACCGTACGGCCCAAGTCCAAGATCACGCTTGAATTCGATGTTGTCGCCGACGCCGCGGTGGAATCGGTGCCCGCTCTCGGCCCGAGCGCGAGCTTCTCCAGCCGCGAGATCGGCGATCCGACCAGAGCCAACACTTCCGACCCGTTGAGTCTTGACGAGCTGACCAGCAAGATCAGCCAGATTCCGGGCGTTGCCCGAGCCGAGCCACTGTCTTTTGTCGATCTCGATCCCGGCTCGCTCTCGGCGGGCGCCAACAGGCCCCCCGAGGCGGTTCGCATCTTCGGCCTGGACAAGCAATACATCGAGCAAGATCCGTCCATCCGCATCGTCGAGGGAGCCTACGAATCGGGCTCCGGGCTGCTCAGCGCCGAGGCTGCACGCGCCTTGGCCGTTCGCCCAGGCGGTGTAGTCCAGGTACGCGTACCCGGCATGCGCGAGCCGCTCAGCGTACGGATCAGCGGCATCACCGACGTCTCGCGAGCAAAGTCGCTGTTCTACAGCCGCGAGGGGAAACAGCTCGAGCAGTTCGTCTACGTCCGGGACACCGTGATCGTCGGACCCGAGGTCTTCGCCAAGACGATCGTGCCGGCCTTCCAGAATGTGTCAACCGCGCCCGGCACCATTCTGCGTAACCAACCCATCCTCGAGGTCGACGTCTTCATGGTGCGCGAGCCACTCGACGCCGATCCCGGAACCGCTCTCGCCCAGACGCAGACTGTCGCCGACGCCGTCAACGCCATCGCTCCTGGGCAGGACGTCTTGATCGACAACATCTCCAATGCTCTCGAAGTCGCTCGGGATGACTCGCAAACGGCCAAGCGCATGTTCGTCTTCCTTGGACTTCCCGGCGCGCTGCTGGCCGCAATCCTCACCGCGTACGCGGGCGGCGTGCTCGCCAGCGCGCTGCGCCGAGAACAGGCGATCCTGCGGATTCGGGGCGCCAACCGGAGACACTTGCTCCGCATGCATGCGCTGCGGACCCTCGTGCTCGCCGCTGTTGGATCCGTGCTCGGTGTCGCCCTTGGTCTGATATCCACGGCAGTCGTACTGTCCGCCGATGCGTTGGCCAGCGCCTCTCCAACGAGCCTGCTGGTGTCTGCATTGCTTGGTGCCGGTGCCGGCTTCCTTGCCACCGGCTTAGCGCTGTACGCATCGGGCCGACGCGCCATCACTCGTCAGATCAGCGACGAACGAGCGCAGCTGGCATCCCGAGCTCCTCTGTGGCGGCTGCTCGGAATCGATTTCCTGATCTTGGGCGCGGCTTTGGCCGTTGAGTGGTACCAGCGTCGCCATGGCGGCTTTGAAGGCGTACGTGGCTCGGTGTACTTCGGCCGCGCCGTCGAACTGCAGCTGCATCTGGTCATCGTCCCGATCGGGATCTGGCTTGGCGGAGTCTTGGTGCTGGGCCGCTTCGTCGAGCGCGTGTTTGCCCACCTCCCGCTGCCTCTCGGCCACCGCTTCGGCCGACCGCTTCGTGGTCTGCTGACCCGCAGCATTCGCCGTCGCTCCTGGGCCGCCGCCGCTGCCATGATCATGGTCGGGTTGATCGTCGCCCTCGGCACCAGCGTTGCGGCGTTCAGTGCGTCCTATGACCAAGCGAAGGCCCGTGACGCGCGCTTCGTGGTGGGTTCGGACGTACGCGTGGCACCGTCACCGATCAGCGCTCTTGATCATCCGCCGAGCTACGCCGACAAGCTCAAGGTTCCCGGTCTGGAGACCGTCACACCCGTGGTCTATGGCCTGCAGAATGCGCTGCTGGAGAGCGAGGTGAACGAAGACGCGGGGAACATGGCTGCCATCGATCCCGCCGCCTTCGCACAAGTTGCGCCGCTCATCGATACCGACTTTCTCGGGATAACCGCGGCCAATGCGATGGATGCCTTGCAGCGTCAGCCGAGCGGCGTACTGCTGACCGAAGACCTCGCCGACACTCTCGATGTCGAACCAGGCGACGAGGTACAGGTTCTGTTCGCCCGAGGAACCCAGAAGCAGCAGCTGGCGGAGCTAAAGGTCGTCGGACTCTTCGTACGCCTTCCGGGCTTCCCGGAAGGCGCGGACCTGGTTGTCAACATCAAGCGCCAGATGGAGCTCATCCCGTCCACCAATGTCACCTTCTTCCTAGCGAACACAGCCGACCCGAGCGATGCCACCTTGGATCGAGTCATGACAGAACTGCGAGAAGGTCCCGGTACGACGGACGCCTTGCAATTCGACACCCGGGCGAGCGCGCTGGACAAAGATCAATCAAGCCTTGCCGCACTGAATATCCGTGGCCTACTCACCCTCGACTCTGCGTACGCCCTGGCCATGGCCGCCACGGCGATCACGATCTTCGTATTCGGATTGCTGCTGCAGCGGCGTCGGGAGTACGTCACGCTACGGGCCCAAGGAATGCGAATCGGGAAGATTCGATCTCTCCTTGTCACTGAATCCGTCGGTGTGGTGGTGGTCGGAGCGGTCGTAGGTGCATTCGTCGGCGGCGTTATGGCGTACTTCCTCGTGAAGGTCTTGCAGCCGCTCTTCATACTCCGGCCAGAACTCGTTCTGCCACAGACCGACATTGTCGGCCTTGCCGTACTCGTCCTTGCTGTCTCGGTGGCCGCGTCCCTGGCGGCCACCACCATCATTCGTCGTCTACCTCCGGGGGAGCTGTTACGAGATGAATAACTCGAAGAACGTCACCGCATTTATCTCAGAACTGGGTGCTATCGTCGGCGAGGTGTTAGCGCCTGTCCGCTTTCGCCGCAAGGCATTCGCCGTCGCCAGCGCTTTCGTCGTAGCATCCGCGGCGGCAGCATGTAGTTCCGGAGCAGCAGCGCCCCCGACGGCCCCCTCGGCACCCGAGAGTCCCCAACCGTCGCAGATAGCCGCTACCGCCTCGACAGCGTCGCCAAGCGCGTCTGCGAAGCCGAGCAGCAGCCCCGTCACAAAGAATGCGAACTACAAGAAATTCGACCCGAAGAACTTCGTGGATCCCCTCGGCGGCAAGAACAAGTGGTATCCACTTGCGCCCGGTACCCAGACGCTGCGGGACGGCTCGATCAATCGCGGCAGCCGAAAGCTCACGCACAAGCTCAGGGTCACCGTCACCGATGTCACCAAGGTGGTGAATGGTGTCACCACCGTCGCTGTATTGGACCAGGACATTGACGCTGGCCAGGTCGGCGAGGCTTCGCTGGACTTCCTCGCCCAGGACAAGTACGGGAATGTCTGGTACATGGGGTCCTACACCGAGATCTATCAGGGTGGGCAATTCGTCAACGCTGTCGATGCCTGGCTGACCCCCAAGCGGGCCTCGAAGCCGGGGGTCTGGATGATGGCGGACCCGCAGGAGGGCATGAAGTACGTCGAGGCTCACAACTCGCGGGAGACCATTCGAGCCGAGGTCACCAAGGTCGATGACCGAAAATGTGTCCCCTTCAAGTGCTTCAAGGCTCTGCAGGTCCTCGAGGACGGCCACGAGTTCAAGTACTTCGGTCCCGGCGTGGGCCATATTGCGACCGAGCCCAACTACTCCGGTGGTGAGCAGGAAAAGGAAGTCTTGACCAACGTCGTCAAGCTGACGCGCAAGGGTTTGGCAGAGATGAGCGCTGAAGCGCTGCGGCTGGACAAGCACGCGCGTAAAGAATCGAAGATCTTCGCCAAGTCCGAGGCTGCGAAGCGCTCCTAATCTCCTTCACCGAGTTGTCAGAATTTCAGCACCTTATGTGGTGCTGAAATTCTGACAAGTCCATGGATCCACCCCAATCTCACGCTTGACTTCTGATCTAACGTCGTATTAGATCGATCTAAATAGCTGAGGGTTAGGCCCCGATGACACGAGTGACGCTGATGGACGTGGCGCGACATTGTGGCGTCTCGCGCGCCACGGTGAGCCTCGTGCTGAACGACAGCCCGCTGGTCGCGGCAAAGACTCGCGATCGAGTCCGCCAGGCTATGACCGAGCTTGGATACGTCTACAACCGAGCCGCGGCATCATTGCGTACTCAGCACAGCGACGCTATCGGCGTGGTCCTGACCAATATCACCAACCCATACTTCGCCGAATTCGCCACAGGCTTGCAAGACGTCCTGACAAGCAGCGAGACCGTGCCGCTGCTGGCCGTCAGCAATGAGGACCGCGACCTCCAGTATCGGCTGATCAAGTCGCTGGTCGAACGCAACGTGGATGGCATTGTGCTGGTACCTGCCCGTGGCACAACGCCCGATGACCTGCCGAATCTGCTCGGCACCCCGCTGGTGCTACTGGCGAGGCGCCTTCCGGGCATGGATGTCGACTATGTCGGCGCGCAGAACCGCGATGGCGGGTACGCGGCCGCAGAGCATCTGTACAGCCACGGCTGCCGCCGAATCGCCTTCGTTGGCGGCTTCACCGACTCATCGGCTCGTGAGGAGCGGGCCAGCGGCGTAGCAGCATTCCTGAACGATCACGGCCTGACCCTTGGTGCCGACCACTCGGTGGTTTGTGAGCCGGCGCGGCCGCAGGCACGAGAGGCGGCGATGGGGCTGCTCACCAAGAATCACGGCCTCGACGGCCCCAATGTCGACGGCCCCAATGTCGACGGCATCGTCTGCTTCAGCGACGTGGTTGCCTTTGGCGTCCTCGATGCGATCGCCGACACGGGCCGCAGCATCGGATCGGAGGTTCGCGTGATCGGCTTTGATGACGTCCACGATGCGGGCCTCAATCGGCCTTCCCTCAGCAGCGTTGCGGTGCCGGCTCGTGAGACTGGCCGTCGCGCCGCCCAACTCGTCTTGGAACGGGCAGCGGGATCAACCGAGGCCACTGTGCGCGAGGAGTTTCCGACCAAGCTCGAGCCGCGGGAGACCTGCGGCTGTCTCCGTCCGCAGCTACTGGCCTGAAGCACGGTCTTCGGAGGATCCTGCAGCTATGCGAACCGTACCTGTGCTCACCGGCGCCGAAGCCGCCCAACTGATCACCGATTCCGCGGTCATTACCGTCTCGTCCTCGTCGGGGCTTGGTTGTCCTGATGCCGTCCTCGAGGCAATCGGGCAGCGTTATGAAGAGACCGGGTCCCCGGCAAACCTGACCACGCTGCACCCGATCGCCGCCGGTGACATGTACGGCATCAAAGGCATCGACCACCTGTGCCGACCCGGCCAATTGCGCCGGGTGCTGGCCGGCTCCTACCCCTCCGGCAGCTCGAAGCTGGATCCTCCACTCATTCGGCAGCTGATCCACAATGATCAAATCCAGGCGCTCAACATTCCCTCCGGCGTCCTGTTCCAGATGCACCGGGCCGCCTCCACCGGACAGCCGGGGGTGCTGACCGAGGTGGGGCTGGGCACGTACGCCGACCCACGTCTGGAAGGCGCCAAGATGAACGCGGTCACCGACGACTTCATCGAGCTGATGCAGATCGACGGCAACGACTACCTGTTTTACCCGGCGGTCCACGTCGATGTCGCGATCATCCGCGCCACCACCGCAGACCCACACGGCAACCTGTCCTACGAAGAGGAGTGCAGCACTCTCGGGGCACTCGATCAGGCCTACGCCGCCCACAACAAAGGCGGCATCGTCATCGCGCAGGTCAAGAGACTGTCCGAGGGCCAGTTGCCCACCCAGGACGTCCACATACCCGGGATTCTTGTCGATGCCATCGTGGTCGATCCCGATCAGATGCAGACCACCCAGACCTTTTACGACCCAGCCCTATCGGGAGAGACATATCGCGACCTCGACGAGGTCGAGCCGGTCGCGTTCGGCCTGGAAAAGGTGATCGCGCGCCGGGCCGCCGCCGAGCTACAAGTCAATGCCATCGTCAACTTGGGCTTTGGGATCTCCGCCGCGATCCCGCGTGTGCTGCTCGAGGAGGGCCACGCCGATGACGTGACCTGGGTCATTGAGCAAGGAGCGGTTGGCGGATTCCCGGCGACCGGGTTCGCGTTCGGGTGTGCATTGAACCCGGAGGCGCTACTGCAGAGCATCGACCAGTTCACGCTGTTGCAGGGCGGCGGTTTCGACGTGGCCATGCTGTCGTTCCTGGAAGTGTCGAAGGCTGGCGATGTCAACGCCTCCGCACTGCCCGCCCGGCCGCATGTCACGGCCGGCGTCGGGGGGTTCAACGACATCATCACCCGTGCACCCAAGATCGTTTACTCCGGCTACTTCACCGCCGGCAAGAAAGACATTGAGATCTCCGACGGTCAGCTCAAGATCATCTCCGATGGCACGATCGCGAAGTTCGTACCCGAGGTCGCCCAGATCTCCTTCTCCGGTGAGATGGCCCGCAAGCGCCGCCAGGAGGTCCTTTATGTCACCGAACGCTGCGTAATCGAGCTGACCGAGGATGGGCTGACGGTGATCGAGATCGCTCCCGGCGTTGATCTTGAAAAAGACGTTCTCGGCAAGGCCGATGTACGGCTGCTGGTCAGCCCCGACCTTCGGTTGATGTCAGCCGCTTTGTTCCGGCCTGAACCGATGGGACTGATCTTGTCCCGTAAGCCGTCCCGCGTCGCCTCCCTCACCCGCCAATCCGTCCCCTCACCGTAAGGAAACATTCATCATGCCTGCCACCCATTACGACTACGTCATTGTCGGTGCCGGGGCAGCCGGCTGCGCCGTAGCCAACCGGCTCTCCGCCGACCCCAACACGACCGTGCTGCTGCTCGAGGCCGGGGGCAAGGACTGGTCACCCCTGGTTCACATGCCCGTTGGCTTCACCAAGCTCAGCGGTCCGCGCTACAACTGGGAGTTTTCCACTATCCCGCAGCCGCAGCTGAACAACCGGGAGATGTGGTACCCGCAGGGTCGCACGCTTGGTGGCAGCACCTCGATCAACGCGATGATCTACATCCGCGGCCAGAGAGAGGATTACGAAGCCTGGGCCGTGCTCGGGAACAAGCACTGGGGCTACGAGGAGGTATTGCCGTTCTTCCGTCGGGCCGAGGCCAATGAGCGGCTCAACGATCGTTACCACAGCAGCGTAGGCGCGGTGAACGTCACCGAGCAGGTCCAGCACAATCCGCTGAGCAAGGCGTTCGTGCGCGCCGCTCAGGAGCTAGGGGTCAGCTTTGTTGCCGACTTCAACGGGGCGGTCCAAGAAGGTGTCAGCTGGTACGACGTCACCCAGAAGAATGCCCGCCGTGAGAGCACCGCAACGGCCTACCTGAAGCCGATTCGGTCACGCAAGAACCTCACGGTCCTCACCCATGCGCTCGGCCGGAAGATCGTCGTACGGAACGGCCGGGTCACCGGTCTGGACATGCTGGTCGACAACAGGCCGGAGTACGTACGCGTCGACCGCGAGTTGATCTTGAGTAGTGGCGCGGTCAACTCCCCTCGACTGATGTTGCTCTCAGGCATTGGGCCGGGCGATGAGTTGCAGCAAGTCGGCGTTCCGGTCGTTCATGATCTGCCCGGAGTGGGCAAGAACTTTCAAGATCACATGGACGTCTACCTCACCGCCGAGACCATCCCGGTCAGCTACAACTCCTCTGATCGACCCGACAAGGCAGCCCTGGCCGGCCTGCAGTACCTCACCACCAGGACCGGGCCGATCACCGCATCAGTCTGTGAGGCTGGAATGTTCGTGCGCAGCGGCGATGACGTTGCGACGCCGGACATCCAGATGCACGCCCTGCCCGCGTACGTGATCGATCACGGCCGAATGCGAGTCAAGGGCCATGGCATGACGATCAACACCTGTCATCTACGGCCGCACAGCATCGGCTCGGTGACACTGCATACGGCCAACCCCGATGACCCACCTGCCATCGATCCCGCCTTCCTTACCGACCCGTACGACTGGGAGAAATCGCTGCAGGGATTCCGCTGGGGACGGGAGATGATGCGCAGTAAGGCGTTCCAGCCGTTCGTGATCAAGGAATATCTGCCGAGCGCCGACGTCAATACCGACGAGGAGATCCGGGATTACGTCAGGCAGTGGGCCAAGACCGACTACCACCCGGTCGGTTCCTGCAAGATGGGCGATGACGATCTTGCGGTCGTTGATCAAGAGCTCAAGGTCCGCGGTATGGAGGGCCTTCGGGTGATCGACGCATCGATCATGCCGAAGTTGATCAGCGGCAACACCATGGCCACCTCGACGATGATCGGTGAGAAGGGTGCCCACCATGTGTTGCGCGGCCTCGCTCCGCCCGACCCGAGCGACGGTCCGGTATGAGCGAATCTATGCGCCCTGAGCCCGACGAAGGGCGCGCTTCGACAGGGGCCGCCCCCCTGAGCCCATTCAAGGGCTCAGCGCGCCTGCCGGCAGCGGCGGACGTCGGCCGGGTCACGGTGGAGTCGGACTGGGAGGTCGCCACAATTTGCCTGGACCGTCCAGCCAAGCACAATGCGCTAACCCCGGAGATGCTGGAGCAACTCGAGCAGATCCTGATCGCCCTCGATTCCGACCGCGACGTGCGAGTCGTCTTGTTGACCGCTGTCGGGGATCGCTCGTTCTGTGCCGGGGCCGACATCAAGCGCTTCAAGGCCTTGCAACCGCTGGATATGTGGGCGCTATGGACTCGCCTTGGGCACCGGGTGTTCGACTGCCTCGCGGGACTCCGGCAGCCCACCATCGCTGCCGTGTCCGGTAACGCGTACGGCGGTGGTTTCGAGCTGGCGCTGGCTTGCGATCTGCGGATCGTTGCTGAGGACGCCACGCTCGGTCTGACGGAAGTCGGCATTGGCGCCCTGCCCGGGTGGGGTGGCACCGGCCGGCTCCGTGATCTCATCGGCGCCGGACGAGCCAAGGAGATGATCTTCACCGGTGAGCCGTTGACCGCCGAGCGAGCGCTGACCTGGGGCGTCGCCAATCAGCTGGCGCCGAGGGCCCAGGTGATCGATGCCGCCCACGCCTTGGCCAACAAGATCGCCAACCGTGCCCCGATCGCTGTACAGATGGCCAAGCAGGCGATCGACTCCGGGGACGCCTACCAGGCGATGGAGCAAGTCAGCTCAGCGGCTACTGCCTTCACCGACGACGCAGCCGAAGGCTTGGCGTCGTTCACCGAGAAACGCGACCCGCATTACCGCGGGACCTGAACCTCCGCACGCATCCAATGCCGACCGAAAGCACACCATGACCACAATCACCAGCACGGCACCGACCACCATCAGCGCGAACAACTGGCCCAACATCATCGACGGCCGCGACATCGTCGGCGGCGGCGAGGAGGTGCTGCGCGACAGTCCGGCCCACGATGTGCGCGTCGCCAGCTACTACAGTGCCTCCGAAGCCGAGGTCGACGCCGCCGTCACCGCAGCCCACAAGGCATTCAGCACCGGTGACTGGCCGCGGACCTCCGGTGCCGAGCGGGCCGCGTTGTTGCGGCGGATCGCCGCCCGGATTGAAGCCGAACGCGACGAGCTCGCGTTGATCGAGACCCTGGAGTCCGGCAAGCCCATTTCGCAGGCCAAGGACGAGGTGGCTAGTGCAGCCGGGATCTGGTACTACGCCGCAAGCCTTGCGCAACACGCGTACGGAGATGCCCACAACCACCTTGGACCCAACTATCTGGCAGTGACCGTCAAGGACCCAGTCGGTGTCGTCGGAGTGATCACACCGTGGAACTTCCCGCTCTTGATCGTTTCCCAGAAGCTGCCATTCGCGCTGGCAGTCGGTTGCACGGCCGTGGTCAAGCCCAGCGATCTCACACCTGGCACCACAACCCGCCTAGTCCAAATCTTGCACGACGAGTGGGTGCCCAATGGCGTTGTCAACCTCGTCCATGGCGGTGGAGATGTCGGTGGCTGGCTGTCGAGTCATCCCGGCACCCACATGACCACCTTCACCGGATCTACCGGCGTCGGTCGCATGGTCGCCCAGGCGGCCGCCCAGGACTTGAAGAAGGTGAGCCTCGAACTGGGCGGTAAGAACCCACAAGTGATCTTTCCCGATGCTGATCTTGAGGCTGCCCTGGAGAAGGTTGTCTTCGGCGCATACTTCAATCAAGGCGAATGTTGCAACGCCGGGTCTCGGCTGCTGGTGCACGCCGACATTGCGGACGAGTTCACTGAACGGATCGTGGAGCGCGCCCAGGATGTCACCGTCGGCGACCCACTCGACCCAGCCACCAAGGTGGGAGCGCTGATCTCGGAGAAGCACCTCGGCGTTGTCAGCGGCTATGTTGATCTTGGTCAGCAGGAGGGCGCCTCCGTCGCGTTGGGCGGCGATCGGTTGAGCTCCGATCGCGGTCGGTACTACTCCCCGACCGTGCTCGCTGGCGTACCCAAAACGGCGCGGGTTGCTCGCGAGGAGATCTTCGGGCCTGTGTTGTCGGTGGTCAGGTTTGCTGATCTTGCAGAGGCTGTGGAGATCACGAACGCTACCGGGTACGGGCTCAGCGCCGGGGTCTGGAGCCGGGACATCGATACGGCGCTTGGCTACGCGCGCGCCACCAAGGCCGGCACCGTCTGGATCAACTGCTATATGGATGGCTTCCCGGAGATCTCCTTTGGCGGCTATGGCGCCTCCGGCATTGGCCGCGAGCTCGGCCGGACGGCGATCGATGAGTACATCGAGCACAAGAGCACGATCATCCGGACCGGCGCCCAGGCTCCGTCCTGGGTCGGCGGCATTGGCAAGAAGTGAACAGTTCGCCACCGCCACTGCGTGATGGCGCGATCGTCAATCCTCAGCACGATACGTTGACGGCTGATGTCGTGATCATCGGCTCCGGTATGGGCGGCGGCACATTGGCCTGGGCGCTCAAGGACACCGGACTGGACGTACTGATCATTGAACGCGGCCAGTTCCTGCCTCGGGAACCGGAGAACAGCCAGCCTGACCATGTGTTCATCAAGAAGCGCTACGTCACCTCCAAGCCCTGGTATGACGCAAAGACCGGACAGCCGTTCCAACCAGGCGTTTACTACTGGGTGGGCGGCAACACCAAGATGTACGGGGCCTGCCTGCCGCGCTTCCGCCGCAGCGATTTCGAAGAGGTGGCCCATCACGACGGCATTTCGCCAGCGTGGCCGTTCAGCTATAAC
>Ga0307286_10000309_pt1 | contig 13299 bp, 9 predicted proteins | sample ER_DNA_140_FD_194478 | JGI IMG/M metagenome (GOLD analysis project Ga0307286, IMG submission 194478) | Bulk soil microbial communities from the East River watershed near Crested Butte, Colorado, United States - ER_DNA_140 | ecosystem: Environmental > Terrestrial > Soil > Floodplain | place: USA... | reverse complement strand
TCGGTCCCCCTTCATCGGAGCCGGTTTCACCATCGCCAGAGCGACGGCCAGCGCCTTCCCCTCCAGGGGCATTGGTGACCCGGCCGCCCGCTTGGCGGGCCGGGGCCCGGATAGCCATCTGGGCGGCCTGGGCCCAGGTGGCGAGATTGGTGGCGGCATTGCGGTCTCGGTCGATGACCAGCCCGCAACGGCTGCAACGGAAGACCCGCTCGGTCAGCCGCATCTCTTGGTTGACCTTCCCGCAGCGTGAGCAGGTCTTGGTTGATGGAAACCATCGGTCGGCTACCACCAGCTCGGCGCCGAACCAGGCGGCTTTGTAGCCGACCTGGCGAGCGAACTCGGCCCAGGCGGCGTCGCCGATGGAACGGGCCAGGTGCTTGTTGCGGACGAGGTTGGCGATGGCAAGGCCTTCCAGACACAGCCGGTCGTGAGTCTTGACGAACTGGCTGGAGACCTCATGCAGGAAGCTTCGGCGAACCCTGCTGATGCGGGCATGTTGTCGGGACAGTCGGCGGATCGCCTTCACATGATTGCGGGAGCTGGGCTTGGTACGAGATGCCGCTCGGGACCGCCGCCGTAGGCCCGCCAGATTGTGTTGGAGGGGCTTGGGCGCATGGTAGCGGCCGACCTCCGTCCCTTGGGCAGTGGCCGCTACGGCAAACGCGGCAAGGCCGCGGTCCACCCCGACGAATCCGCTCGAGTCATCGTTGAGGCGAGGTTGGTGGCGGCGCTCCGGGTGAAACCCGGGGGCCCTGACATTCAGGCTGATGTACCACCGGGAGCCGTGACGGCTACAGGTGATGAACAGAATCCTGGCCAGCGGCGCGACCTTCAGCTGGCCAGTGTCGGGGTCGATCTGGTCGATTGGGTGGAGGAGCCGCCGAAGCCGGCGGGTGTCGTCGTGCACGCGGATCGTGCCGATCTTCGGCAAGGTGACACTGCGGGGATGTCGCTCGCCGATCCGGATCACCGAGGTGCCGCTCCGGTTCTGCTTGTTGCGGAGCCGGAAGCTGTCGCGGCAGCGGCCCTTGCGCTTGCGTCTGGGGAAGCCAACCCGCTGGCCCTTGTTCTTGCCAAGCTTGGCCCGCCCGTAGGCCGCCAAGGCGTGACCGAGGTCTACTGCGGCCTCCTCAAAGACTTGCGCCGATACGTCATGCCGCCAGGCTAGGCCGGTGACCTTCTTGGTAGTGGCACCGTCGCGAGCGACAACGAAGACGCGTCCGGCGGCCTCGCTGCCCTTCCAGGCGTTGTACGCGTTGATGAGGTCGAATCCCGACCACGGCACTTTGACCTGAGGGTCCGTCTGTTTGGCGGCGAGGGCGTCGGTGACCAGCCGATGGCACTCGTTGAAGGCGAACCTCGACGCCCCAGCGTGTCGGACGAGCATCGCCGCCTGCGCGGGGGTTGGGTCCAGCGCGAACCGAAACGTGGTATGCCGCCTGGCTTCTCGCAGCAGGGGGTCGGACACCGAGGCGAACGTGAGTTCGACCCTAGCATGCGGTTCGCCACCCGTCGAGGAGCCGGCCGCACCGCCGGCTACGAAGCCCGCTCTGATGCCTTCTAGGCCGCGGTCGGCTCGGGGGCGACCGACTTGGCGCCGTTGGGGACCATGTAGTCGTTGACGAAGGCCTGGACGACGTCCATGTTCACCCGCTGCAGGGTCTCGAGGTTCTGCCAGGCGGCCAGGGCGACCCCGTTGCTCTCCAGGCCGGACCAGGGGGCCAGCACCAGCTTGGAGCCGTCGCGCTGGTCCACGAACTCGCGCAGCTGGTCCACCTGGTCCTGGGGGATGCCCTTGTAGACGATGACCACGTAGCCATGCTCCATGTTGTGGACCAGGGCCCGCATGTCCTGCTCGTTGTCGTACACCCCCGGGAGCAACGGCTTGCCCAGGTGGTCGCCCGAGGTCGGCGGGGTGGAGTTCCAGTTGCTGGGCTGCTGGTCGGCGCCGATGTGGTTGCGCCCGGCGCTGGGGTAGGTCTTCACGCCCTGGGAGCCGGCCGCCTGCCGGCCGGCCTGGAGCGCCGCCGGCGTCACCGCCTTGTTGGCGGCCGGCGGATGCTCGCGCCCCATGAACACGATCAGCGCGACCAGGGCGACCAGCGAGACCACGGCCACACCGGTCCAGAGCAGGGTGCGCCGACGGCGCTGCTTCTCCTGCAGCCGGCGGGCCGCCGCCCCCTTGGCCAGCTTGCCCTTGTCGGCCTGGCGGCCGCGCCCGTCACCGCCCCGGCCGGGCTGGTTCTTGCCGGTCGGTCCGGGCTTCGGCTTGCGCTTGCGGGTGTCGGCCATCGTTGCGCTCCGGGTGCGGCGGGGAAGGCGGTACAGGGTACAGAGGGATTCTATGGAATGCCGGCGCCGACCGCGCCCGCCTCGAGCGGTCCTGCGCGTTTAGGGCCCCTTGGCGGGGTACCTCTTCAACCCGAGCGACCAGGAGGCGATGCGGATGGGCGTGCTGCGCACGAAGTCGATCGAGCAGTCGATCCGGGACACCGAGGAGTCCGAGCACAAGCTCAGGAAGGACCTGTCGGCCTTGGACCTCACCGTGTTCGGGATCGGGGTCATCATCGGCACCGGCATCTTCGTGCTCACCGGCATCGCCGCCGCCACCAAGGCCGGCCCGGCCGTCTCTTTGTCGTTCGTGCTCGCCGGCGTCGCCTGCGCCCTGGCCGCCCTCTGCTACGCCGAGTTCGCCAGCACCGTGCCGGTGGCCGGCAGCGCCTACACCTTCTCCTACGCCTCGCTGGGTGAGCTGATCGCCTGGATCATCGGCTGGGACCTGGTGCTCGAGTTCGCCCTCGGGGCCTCGGCGGTGGCGGTCGGCTGGGCCAAGTACTTCTCCTCGGTCTTCCCCGTCCCCGAGTCGATCTCGGGCGAGGGCTCGGTCAACCTCGCCGCCGGGGCGATCGTGCTCGTCCTGACCGCGGTGGCGATCATCGGGGTCAAGCTCAGCTCCCGCTTCAACGCCGTCATGGTCACCATCAAGCTGGCCGTGGTGGCCCTGTTCATCGGCGCCGGCGCGGTGAAGATCACCACCTCCAACTGGCATCCGTTCATCCCGCCCCCGGCCGAGGCCCCCAAGGCGGCCAACGCCGTCGAGGCCGGCCGGCCGCTGATCGAGGTCATCTTCGGGCTCAAGCCGCTCGCCTTCGGCTGGATGGGCATCGGCTTCGGGGCCGCGATCGTGTTCTTCGCCTTCATCGGCTTCGACGTGGTCGCCACCACCGCCGAGGAGACCCGCAAGCCCCAGCGCGACATGCCCATCGGCATCCTCGGGTCCCTGGCCGTCTGCACCGTCCTGTACGTGGTCGTGACGCTGGTCCTGACCGGGATGGTCAAGTACACCGAGCTCAACACCGCCGCCCCCATGGCCGACGCCCTCAAGGCGGTCGGCTACGACTGGATCGCCAGCCTGGTGTCGCTGGGGGCGCTGGCCGGCCTGACCACCGTCATCCTCATCCTGATGATGGGCCAGAGCCGGGTCCTGTTCGCCATGAGCCGTGACCGGCTGCTGCCCGGCTGGCTGTCCAGCGTCCATCCCCGCTACGGCACGCCCTGGGTGATCTCGGCCATCACCGGCGTGGTCGTCGCCCTCATCGCCACCTTCGTGCCCCTGACGACCCTGGCCGACATGGTCAACATCGGCACCCTGTTCGCCTTCGTGCTGGTGTCGATCGGGGTCATCGTGCTGCGCCGCACCGAGCCCGACCTGCCCCGGGCCTTCCGCACCCCGGCCGTCCCGCTGGTCCCGATCCTGGCCGTGGTCGCCTGCGTGTTCCTGATGCTCAACCTCGGCAGCCTGACCTGGAGGCGGTTCCTGGTCTGGATGGTCATCGGCTTCGTCGTCTACTTCGGCTACGGCTACCGCCACAGCCGCCTGGCCCGCCAGGAGCGCCCGGCGGCCCGACGCTAGCCGGAAAAGAACCCGGGCCGCGAGCCGGGGTGGCCGGCGGCGAGCAGGCCGAGCGGCCGCCAGCCGGGGTCCAGGCCCAGCGCGGCGGCCACGGCCGCGGCCCGGTCCGCGGGCCCGGCGGGCTCGAAGACCGTCCCCACCCCGAGGGCGTGCAGGCCGAGGACCAGGGTCCGGACGGCCCCGCCGGCGGCCAGCTCGGCCCCGGCCGCGTCCTCCCCGGCGGGCCGGCCGGCACGGCCCGCCGCCGGGGCCAGGCAGCAGGCGAGCAGGGCCGGCGCCGTGGCCAGGACCGGCGGGGTGGGGGAGAGGGCGGCCAGGCCGGCCGTCCGGGCGGCCGCCGGGACGGGGACGGCCCGGAAGCGCTGCCCGCCCGGCAGCGGGACGGCGCCGGCGGCGGCGACCGCCCGGGCGAGGGCGTCCGGGTCGACCGGGTCGGGCCGGAAGCCGTCGGGCGGGGGCGCGCCCTCCAGGAACGCCAGGAGGTCCTCGGCGGTGCCGGCGGTGCGGAACAGGTCCTCGGCCGGGGGGCGGACCAGGTCGCGGGCGCGGCCGTCGCCCTCGGGGTGGGGAACGCCGCGCAGCAGGGCCGCCGGGACCCGCGACGCCTTGCCCTTGACCAGGTCGGCGGCGGCGGCCACCTCGTCGGCCACCGCGACCTCGGTGACCGGGAGGGGCCGGCCGTCGCCGTCGCTGCGACCCCGCCAGTCGTCCAGGGCGCCCATCCCGGCCAGGCCGACGGCCACGTCGGTCTGGCCGAGGCGCCAGGGCCGGCCCAGGGTGTCGGTGACCACCACGGCCACGTCGTGGCCGTCGAGGGCGGCCAGGCCGGCCCGGAGCCTGGCCGCCGAGGCGTCGGGGTCGGCGGGCAGCAGCACCAGCCGGTCCCCGCCGGCGTTGGACGCGTCGACCAGGGCGTTGGCCCCGACCAGGCCGTGGCGGGTCTCGGCGATGACCAGGCGGCCCCGCCTGGCCACCACCCTGGCGGTCTCGGCGGCCACCGCCTCCTGGAGCGTCCGCTCGCGGCCGGCCGGGTCCTCGGGGAGGGGGACCAGCCGGCCCTCGGCCTTGGCCACCACCTTGGAGGTGACCGCCAGCACGTCGCCGTCGGCCAGGGCCAGCCCGGCCCGCCCGACCGCCTCCAGCAGCAGGCGGGCCAGGTCGTCGCCGGGCCGCACCTCGGGCATGCCGGCCAGCGGCACCACCCACAGGCCCCGGTCCCTCACAGCGCCCCCAGGGCCGCCTTGGCCAGGTCGGCCGCGTCCTCCACGGTCCGCATGAGGGTCGGGACCACCACCGGCTCCAGGCCGAGGCCGGCCACGTCGGCGGCCTGGGCGGCGTCCACGGTGTCGAGGACGAAGGCGTCGGCCAGGCCGGCGTAGAGCCCGGCCACGCCGCGCGCCGACACCTCGGCCCCCCAGGCCGGCAGCAGCTTGTCGGCCATGCCCCTGACCGGCGCCCCACCGACGATCGGGGTCACCGCGACCACCCGGCAGCCGGCCGCCTCGACCGCCGCCCGGATCCCGGGCACGGCCAGGATGGGGGCGATCGACACCACCGGGTTGGAGGGGCAGAGCAGGATCCCGCTCGCCGCCGCCAGCGCCTCCAGGACCCCGGGGCCCGGCCGGGCGTCCTCGACCCCCTGGAAGCGGACCGCCCGCACCGGGTCGCGGGCCTGCCGTCCGACCCAGAACTCCTGGAAGCCCAGGTCCAGCGGGCCGTCGGGGCCGTCGACCTCGACCCGGGTCTCGACCCGCTGGTCGCTCATGGGCAGCAGCCGCACCGGCACGCCGAGGCGCCGGCACAGCTCGGCGGTGGCCGCCGACAGGCTGGCCCCCTCGCCCAGCAGCCGGGTCCGCAGCAGGTGGGTGGCGATGTCGCGGTCGCCGAGGGCGAACCAGCCCGGCTCACCCAGCCGCACCAGCGCCTCGCGGACGTTCCAGGTCTCGCCGGCCAGGCCCCAGCCCCGCTCCTCGTCGGCCAGGCCGGCCAGGGTGTAGGCGACCGAGTCCAGGTCGGGCGAGACGGCCAGCCCGTGTATGCGCAGGTCGTCACCGGTGTTGCCGACCACCACCAGGTCGCCGGGGTCGTGCACGCGCAGCAGCCCACGCAGGAACTTGGCGGCGCCGACGCCGCCGGCGAGCGCGACCAGCATGGCTTCCCCTCGATCCGGGCCGGGAGCGCCCCCAGGATAGCCGCCCGGCGTCAGGGGAGGGTGGTCGGCGGGGCCTGCTCCGGCGGCGCCTGCCCGAACGGTCCCGCCTGGTCCACGCCACCGCCGCCGATCGACCCGGGGGTCGTGGTGTTCTCGGTGGGTGGCGACGGCTCGGTGGTCGGCGGGTCGGTGACCGGCGGCGGGCTGGTCGTGGTCGGCGCCACCGAGGTCGGCGGCTCCGGAGGGCTGGTGGTCTGCGGCGTGGTCGGCGGCGACGTCACCGGGGTGGTCGAGGCCGGGCCCGAGCCGGTCCCCGGGTTGGCCGGGGTGGTGGGGGGCGGGCTCGGGGTCCCACTGTGCGTCCCGCTCGGCGGGACCGGCGGTGGCTTCACGGCCGGTGCCTGGTTGACGGCGTTCTGAATGGCGTCCCGGGTGCCGTCGGTGATCGCGAGCGACCCGTTCATGGTGGCGTCGACGACCTTCTGGACCACCTGGCCTCCGGCGGCCACGACCCCGCCCAGCCTCGCCTTCACCCCCAGGACCGGCTCGCCTTCCCGCTGCGCCTGCGCGACCGCGACCTGGGCGGCGATCACGGCCTTGTTGAGGGCCTTGATGGCGCCGGGCAGCTGGTTGTACATCTTCAGATTCAGCAGGCCCTGGACCTCGTCGAGGCGCTCGTGGGCGACCCGGGTCCGCTCGCCGGCCTCCCGGCCCGGCGACCACTGCACCGAGGCCAGGCGGACCTGCTCCATGGCCAGCTTGAACGGGTACATGGCCTGGCCGGGGAGGGCGGCCGCCGAGGCGATGGTGGCGGGGGCGAGGACCAGGGCGGCCGCGAGCACCACCGCGGCCACGCGCCGGCGCACGTCCCAGCCGTTGGGCTGGGGGCGCGTGGGCATCCGGACCACCGTGGCCGAGCCCTTGAGGACCTGCTCCAGGTGCCGGTTGGCCACCTCGGAGTCCAGCTCCTGGGCGGCCAGCTCGACCCGGAGGGCGTCGGCCACCTCGGCCAGCGGCGCAAGCTCGTCGGTGAGCTCGACGGGACGCCCGTCCAGCAGGGCGTCGAGCTCTTCGTGGAGCTTGTTCGGCTGTGACCGGTGCATCCTCACCCTTCCTCCCCCTCCTGACTAGTCAGGCGACCGGGCTCGGGTGATGGATACGGCCGTTCCTGCGTCTGGTCTGGACTACGTAGGCCAAGGACCCTGGCCAGGCTGGCCAGGCCGCGGAACTGCAGGGACTTGACCGCGCCGGTGGTCTTGCCGAGGACCTCGGCCACCTCGGGAGCGGTCAGCCCGGCGCCCATCCGCAGCAGCAGCACCTCGCGCTGGTCGGGGGAGAGCTCGCGCATCGCGGCCAGCACGCGGCTGCCCTCCAGCCGGGCGATGGCCAGCTCCTCGGGGTCCTCGGCCCCGGCGATCACGGCCACCTCGTTGAGGTTGTCCTCCAGCGGCTCGATCCGCGAGCGGGCCTGCCTGCGCCGATGGTCGTACAGGTCGTGGCGGGCGATCTGGAACAGCCAGCCGCCGAGCGCCTCGACCGGCCCGCGGAACCTGGGCAGGCTCTCGATGGCGCTCACGAAGGCGGTGCCGGTGAGGTCCTCGGCCTGGTGGCGGTCGCCGACCGCGGCCATGAAGAAGCGGAACAGTGCCGGGGCGTAGGCGGTGTAGATGCGGGTCACGGCGGCCGGCTCGCGGCGGCGTGCGGCGACCAGGTCAGCCGCGGTCAGCCCGACCCTGGACACCGCCTCCCGCTCTCCCCCGAAGCCGAGCACTCCACCCCCCAACGCACCTTGTCCGCCGGTGAGGCTATCCCATGCACCGGCGACCGGCCAGGCGTACCCACCGACGCTCGGGCCGCGGTCATCCACAGAAAAATCTTTCCGCTTGAAATTACCACGCAAGCGGCCGCAGAATGCCACCGATGTAATTACGATCGTGACGTTCGAATCACCATAACCGTGCGACCCGGACGCCTCGCTGCACCGGTTGAGGAGGCCATGGATGGGCCCCATCCCCGTCGAGATCCAGCCCTGGTACGAGCGGGCGGCCTGCCTGGACAAAGACGCCGACTGCTTCTTTCCGGAGAAGGGCGGCTCCACCCGCGCGGCCAAGCGCATCTGCCAGACCTGCACGGTCCAGACCGAATGTCTCGAGTACGCGCTGGCCAACGACGAGCGGTTCGGGATCTGGGGCGGCCTGTCCGAGCGCGAACGCCGCCGCCTCAAGCGCCGCGCCTCCTGAAGCTCCGATCGCTGGTGAGTGTCTTATTCCAGTCGCGCCTTTTCTGACATCCGTCCTGCCGGCTGGGCCGTCGTGGGCGGCTTGGGGCTGCCTGGCGGCGCCGTGCTAGCATTCCCCGACGCCCGTGGGGGAGCTGCGAACCCTACGGGCCTCTCGCTACACCCCCGGCTACCCCCGGCCGGCGAGGCCTCGAGAGGAAGGTTGTGCCAGCGAGTCAGCCCCGGGTCATCGCGGTCGTCGTCAACCACAACGGACGGGCCTTCCTCCGCGACACCTTCCGCGGTCTCGCCGCCCAGACCCGCCCGATCGACGACGTCCTGGTCGTCGACACCGGCTCCACCGACGGCAGCGCCGACTGGGCCCGCTCCCGGCTGGGCGACGACGCCGTCATGGCCGTCAGGGGGCAGTTCGGCCGGGCGGTGATGTCGGCCCTGCGCGACCCCCGCACCTCGGGGATGGACTGGCTGTGGCTGCTCCACGACGACTGCGCCCCCGAGCCGGAGGCCCTGGAGCGGCTGCTGGCCGAGGCCGAGTCCCGGCCCAGCGCCTCCATCCTCGGCCCCAAGCTGGTCTCCTGGACCAACCCCGACCGGCTCTCCGAGATCGGCTTCTCGATCGACCGCACGGGCCGGGCCGTCTCCCCGATCGAGGACGACGAGATCGACCAGGGCCAGCACGACCAGATCCGCGACATGTTCTTCGTCAACACCGCCGGCATGCTGGTCCGGCGGGGCGCCCTGCTGAACGTCGGCGGCTTCGACGAGCGCATGCCGGCCTTCCGCGACGACCTGGACCTGTGCTGGCGCACCCACCTCACCGGGGGGCGGGTGCTGGTCGTGCCCCAGGCCAGGGTCCGCCACTTCGCCGCCGCCGCCTCCCGCAGCCGCCGCACCCGCGCCGTCGGCCATCCCCGCTACCTGATCGAGCGTCACACCATCGCGGCCATGCTCAAGGCGACCAGCCTGCGCAAGCTGCCCTTGGCCGTCCTGCTGGCCCTGGCGGGGGCGCTGGTCCGCTCGGCCAGCCTGGCCCTGACCGGCCAGCCCGGCGACGCCCTGGCGGTGCTGTGGGCCTGGGGCTGGAACGTCAAGGAGCTCCCGGTCACGATCGTCCAGCGCCGCCGCCTCCAGCGGCAGCGCAAGGTCGACGACAGCGCCCTGGCCCCCTTGCGCGCCCCCGGCGGCCAGCACCTGCGCTCCATGCTCCGGGGCAGCCTCGAGCTGGTCTACGGCGCCGAGGTGGGCGCGCACGTGGCCCAGCGGGACGACGACACGGGCGAGGAGCAGGACATCCCCAGCGGGACGTCGCTGCTGCTGGTGGTCGCCGGCCACCCGGTGGCCTTCATGGTCGCCGGCTTCGCCCTGGTCATGGCCGTCTCGCTGCGCTCGGTGCTGATCGCCCCGGCGATCGCCAGCATCGGCCTCGGGATCTGGCCGGCCACCGCCACCGAGCTGCTGCGGGAGTTCACCTCCAGCTTCCACCAGGCCCAGATGGGCTCCACCGCCTCGGCGCCGCCGTCGCTGGCCCTGCTCGGGGGCCTGTCGCTGCTGACCTTCGGCAAGGCCCTGGTGGCCGAGAAGCTGCTGCTGTGGCTGGCCCTGCCGCTGGCCGCGGCCACCTGCACCAGGGCCCTGCGGGTGGTCGTGCCCCAGCTGTGGGCGCGGGCCCTGGCCGGGCTGCTGTACGCGACCGCGCCCCTGGCCACCGGCGCCCTCGCCCCGGGCCGCATCGGCGAGCTGGTCCTGCTGGTGGTCGCCCCGCCGGCCCTGGCCCAGGTGGTGTTGGCCTTCCGCGCCGAGCAGCCGCGCGAGCCGTGGCGCCCGGCCCTGCGCTTCGCCCTGCTGGCCGCCGTGGCCATCGCCATGAGCCCGGCCGCGGTCGTCGCCTTCGGGCTGGTCGTGGCCGCCGCCATCGTGGCCGCCCTGGTCAGGGCGGGTGCCGCCGGGCGCCGGGTGGTGGCCCGCCAGTCGCTGCTCCTGGCCGCCGGGTTCGGGCTGGCCCTGCTGCTCCTGCTGCCCTGGAGCGGGCGGCTGGTCACCGGGGCCGCCTTCGACGGCCTGGGCCGGCCCCTGGCCACCCCGGGCCTGGCCGACCTGCTCCAGCTGCGGCCGGGCGGTGGCGGGGTGCCCGGCCCGCTGGTCGGGCCGGTCTACCCGTTGCTGGCCCTGGCCGGGCTGTTCTTCGCCCCGATCGAGCGCCGCAAGCAGGTGTTGTGGCTGCTGGTGGGGTTCGTGGCCGCCGGGCTGCTGGCCGCCTGGCAGGCCAAGGGGCTGGTCCCCAAGGTCACCGACTGGCCGGCCGGGCTGCTGGTGCCGGGGGCGGTGGCCTGGGCCGCGGCCGCCGGCCTCGGCCTGGCCGGCCTCGGCGAGACGGTCCGAAACCTCAACTTGAGGTTCAGCCTTCGCCGGGTCACCGCGGCCGCCCTGGTGCTGCTCAGCGCCGTCACCGGGCTGTTCGTGGCCGGCCACCTGGTCCGTGGGGCCTGGTCGCCGATGGCGGCGGTCGACAGCCCCGCCCTGCCGGCCACGGTGACCCGCAGCCAGGCCCGGGTGCTGTGGCTGGCCGGTCGGCCCGACCACGGGGTCGACTTCGCCGTCACCGGGCCGGAGGGCAGGACCCTGCTCGACCCCGGCCGGCCGCCGGCCAAGGCGGTCGACGACCTCGGCTCGGTCGTGACCGACATCGTCCAGGCCCGCACCCATACCGCCGGGTCGATGCTGCGCATGTTCGGGATCGGGTACGTGGTCGTGCGGCCCGGGGCCGAGGCCGACCGGCTGGTCGACCTGGTGGCCAGGCAGCAGGACCTCGACGCCAGGCCGACCGAGCAGGCCGGGCTGTTCCAGGGCCCGGACGTGCCCCAGACCGGCTGGGTCATCCCCGGCGAGGACCCGCCGGCCGAGGTCCAGGGCCTGCTGAGCAGCTCGACCAAGCCCGTCCCGGTCCCCGACCCGGCCAGCGGGCAGGTCCAGGCCACCGGCCCGGGCACGGTCGTGCTGCCGGTGCCGGAGGCGGCGGTGTGGCAGGCGACCGCCGGCGGGACCCGGCTCGAGCCGACCACCGCCCTCGGCTGGGCGCAGGGCTTCAGGCTGCCCGCCGGCACCGCCGGCGACCTGGCGATCGTGCGCACCGGCGAAGACCGGCGCCTGACCCTGCTGCTGATCGAGGCGCTGCTGGTCCTGGCCACGGTGGCCACCATGGCCCGGCCGACCCGGGTGGCCCCGCCGGTCGCCCCGACCGCCGGGGTCGACGACACCACCGGCGGCGACCTCCGACTGGCCGGCCTGGCCCGAGGAGGGGTGGCCCGGTGAGCGACCAGCTGCCCCCCGGCGGCCCCGGCGGCCCGGACGAGGAGCGCCCGGCCCCCCTGATCCCCAGCCGCGCCGCCCGCCACCAGGCCAAGCGCGGCCGCCTGCGCCGCTCCCGACCCACCCCGGAGCCTTCCGGCCGGGAACGGCCAGAGCCCTCCGGCCGGCCCACCCCCGAGCCTTCCGGGTGGCCGCCATCGGAGCCTTCCGGGCGACAGCGGCCGCGGCGGGAGCCGCGGGCCCGGCCGAGCCCCGACCTGCCGGGCCGGGAGCCCCCGGCGGTCCCGCCGGGGGAGGAGCCGCGGCGGCGCCCGGCGCTCAAGGCGCCCCAGCTGCGGCCCCCGCGGCCCGCCGACCTGCGCGGCTCCAGCTTCGGCCTGGCCGGGGCGCTGGTGGCCGTGGTCGCCGTGCTGGTCCTGGCGGCCAACGCCCTGCCCGCGGCCAAGCCGCCGGCCACCCCGCCCGCCCGCGACCCCTACTCGGCCCGCTGGGTCTGCCCGCTGCTGCCCGGCCAGGCCACCCCGGTGACCATCGCCAACGTCGGCGACGCGGCCGCCTCGCTGCGCACCACCGTCCGCGAGACGGGGACCAAGTCCGCCCCGGTCGCCAAGAAGCTGGCCGGCGGGGCGACCCAGAAGCTGTCGCTGGAGCCCGTGAAGCCGGGGTTCGTGCAGGTGGAGGCGTTCAGCGCCCCGGTGGTGGTCAGCGCCCCCGGGCTCGGCTGCGCCCCCGGCCCCGAGAGCCGCTGGTGGCTGCCGGCCGCCGACACCCGCTTCGGCACCGACACCAAGGTGATCATCGCCAACCCCGACAACCAGCCGGCCGTCGTCGACCTGGTGCCCCACCTGACCTCGGGCTCGATCCGGCCCGACGACCGCGAGGTGTTCATCCAGCCGGGCGAGGCGGTCGTGCGCGCCCTGGGCGACGACGCCCCGGCCGGCCTCAAGCCGTCGATCGAGGTGGTCGCGCGGGCCGGGCGGGTGGTCGCCGGGGCGGCCGTGAGCAGCGGCGGCAAGGCCCCAACGCTCCTGCCGGCCCAGGGCGCCGCCCAACCGGCCTGGTCGTTCGCGGGCGGGGTGAGCGGCGGCGGCGCCCAGGCCCAGGTGCTGGTCACCAACCCCAACCCGACCCAGCTCAAGGTCGACGTCCGGGTCACCACGGCCAAGGCCACCTTCCGGCCGCCCGGCGACTTCGGCGAGCCGATCGCCAACGGCGGCACCGCCGAGCTGGCCATCCCGGCCCTCGACGTCCAGGGGCCCTTCGCCGTGCACGTCCGCTCGGTCGACGGGTCGCCCTTCGTGGCCGCCCTGCGGGTCACCCAGGGCGACGGCAACCAGACCACCTCGCGCATCGACCTCGGCACCGGCCAGCCCGAGCGGAACTGGCTGGTCCCGGGCGCCCCCCAGGGCGGCCAGCTCGTCCTGGCCAACCTCTCCTCGGACGAGCTCGAGGCCCGCCTGGGCGACCTGACCGCCCGCGGCGGCGGCACCGGCCAGCCGGTCCGGGTCCCCCCCGGCCGGGTCGCCGTCAAGAAGGTGCCCGACGGCGTCGCCAACCTGGTCATCCAGGCCGGTTCGACCGGCCTGGTCGCCGCCCCCCTCAACGGCGGCCCCATCGTCCCCGGCTCGGCCATCGGCGGCCTCCCCGCCGGCGGCCCCATCACCCCCGGCCCGGCCGCCGCCCCCTGAA
>Ga0307286_10000306_pt1 | contig 13317 bp, 11 predicted proteins | sample ER_DNA_140_FD_194478 | JGI IMG/M metagenome (GOLD analysis project Ga0307286, IMG submission 194478) | Bulk soil microbial communities from the East River watershed near Crested Butte, Colorado, United States - ER_DNA_140 | ecosystem: Environmental > Terrestrial > Soil > Floodplain | place... | reverse complement strand
CGGCGCGTAGATCATCGCGAGGGCGCCGGCGTCACCCTGGAAATGGATGACCTCTTGCGTTGGACTGGCGCCGACGATGGGTTGGGTCCGTGGGCGGAGCAACGCGACGCCCGCGAGGACGATGACGAGCGCGGCGGCGACCGCGACGAGCGCTGCGCGCCGTCGGGGTCGTCGCTCATCCGCCCGGCGGGAGCTGCGTGCACGTTCGAGGACCCGGTCCGCGAGCTCCTCGCGGACCGGGACCGGCTGGAGCGCGAACCCGAGCAGGCCCGCCGTCTCCTCGAAGCCCGCCTCGAGCCGGCGGCACTCTTCGCAGTCGCCGTGCGCCGCCATCGCGGCTTGGAGGGTGGCGTCGTCCTCGGGCTCCAGCCCGCCGAGCGCGCGCAGCACGAGCAGCTCTTCGATCAGCCCGTGATCCCGCTCGCTCATCGTTCCAGCTCCTCGACCACCGAGCGCATCCTTCGCATGCCGAGCAGTGCCCGGGACTTGACCGTGCCCAGCGGGGCGCCGGTCTTCTCGGCGACCTGGGATTGCGAGAGGCCATCGAAATACATGAGCTCCAACACCTCGCGCTGCTCCTGCGGGAGGGAGCGCAGGGCCGTGCGGACGGCGTCACGCTCCGCCGGTGCGGCGACCGCCGCCAGCACGGCGTCGGTCGGATCCTCGGCCTCCTCCCGGACCCCGACGACCATCTCGTCGGAGCGCCGTCGCTGCGCTTCCTCCCGGCGGACCACGTCGACGGCGCGGTGGTGGACCATCGTCATCAGCCACGCTTTCACCGAGCCGCGCCGTTCATCGAACACGCCCGGGCTCCGCCAAAGCGTCAGGAAGGCTTCCTGCACGATCTCCTCCGCCAGCTGGGTCTGCCGAACCACACGAACGGCGAGCGCCATCGCGGAGGGTGCATAGCTGGCGAACAGGCTGCGGAACGCCTCCTCGTCCCCTCTTTCGATCCGCCGAACGAGCTGGCGGTCGCGCGCGGCGGAGAGATCCTCAGCCATCCCCGACACGACGCTCCCGATCCGCATCGCGGCGGTGACCTGCGCGGGCATCCATCCTCCACGAGAGCTCCGCACCGTATCCGCCGCCGTGGGCTTCCCGGATGACCGAACCGCTCACCTCGCCGTCATGCTCCGGAGCGGTCCAGCCGACGGATCGCCGTTTCGAGCAGCTCCGCGAGGTGCAGCCCGCTGCCCGGCTCGTACCGAGCCGTGCCGACCGAGAGCTTCAGGGCCCGCGGTGGATCGCGTCGCGCGTCGTGCTCGGCCATCGCCTCCACCAGGCGTGAAAGGACGGTGGTCTCGGCGCCCTCCGCCTCGCCGGTCAGCAGGATGCAGAACGTGTCGGGCGCGATCCTGCCCGGAACGTCGGAGTCGCGGACGGAGTTCAGCACCACCCCGGCGGCGTCGCGGGCGAGCTCGTCGGCTGCCTCGCTGCCGAGCGCCGCGCGGAGCGAATCGTGCTCTTCGATCCGAACGAACACGAAGATGACCGGCTCGCCCGCGCGGTCGGCCATCCGCAGATGGTGCTCGGCGATCGGCGCGAACCCGCGCAGCGTGGGGAGCGCGGTCGCCTCGTCGTTCGTCGCGAGCTCCCGACGCATCCGACGGATCGCGACGGCGTACCGGATCGCGCGCGGCAGGAGCGATCCGAACAGCTCGTCGCGCACGAGATGATCTTCCACGCCAGCGTGCATCGCGACGGCGCCGTCGGCCACGCGGACGGCGTCCGTGACCACAACGACCGCGGCGTCGGGCTCCAGCCCGCGCACACGGCGGACGGTCTCCAACGGCGCGCTGCCGTCCAGCGCGAGCACGACGGCGTCGACCCCGCTCCGGCCCTCGATGGTGTGCGCGCCGCGAACGTCGAACCCATCCTCGCGAGCGAGTGCGGCCACGTCCACGTCGTCGAGGCCGACGAGGAGCACGGTTACCGGTCCCCTCAGCATGTCTCCGTTCCTCTCCCGGTGGTCGGTGCGGAAGGCAGCGTCGCGCATCATCGCACAAGGCATCGGCGGACCTCGGCGGCGACCGGCCGGCGACCGCGACAACCTCACCATGGGAACGACACACGGTCGGCGGTCGCGGCACCCAACCCCGGATACGCTGGAAGGCACATGGTGGATCCCGCTCCGTCGGCCGCCGGCCGCATCACGCGTCTCTTCGTCGTCCTCTCCGCATCGCTTGCGCTGCTTTCCGGCTTCGTCGGCACCGCGCTCGCCGTGCGGTGGGTCCAGCTGCGGGACGTCGGGACGGGAGGGTCCTTCGCCAGAGCGGTGCCGAGCGGTTCCACAGCGCCGCCGCCGGGGAAGTGCTCGGACCATCCGTGCAACTACCTGTTGCTCGGATCGGACTCCCGGGCCGGGCTGCCGATCGACGAGCAGCACCAGTTCGGTACGAACAAGGACATCGGCGGGACCACCCGGGCGGACACGATCATGCTCGTCCACACGGATCCCGCGCTCCAGAAGGCGATCGTGCTCTCCTTCCCACGCGACCTGTGGGTCGATATCCCCGGGCACGGCTCGGACAAGATCAACGCCGCGTTCGAGGGCGGGCTGGAGGGCGGCGGGCCGCAGCTCATGGCGAACACGGTCGCGAACCTCACCGGTCTGCCGATCGACCACTACCTGTACGTGGATCTGGCGGGCTTCCAGAACGTGGTGGACACGCTCGGCGGCATCGACCTGTGCATCCCGCCGTACGACGTCAACACACCGGGGTGGCTGTCGCAGCACACGGCCTCGGGCGTCGATAAGAAGATCTTCTACAGCGAGCCGGGCCACGTGGCCGATCCGAACACCGGGTTGGACGTCCTCCCGGGGTGTCAGCACCTCGACGGGTTCCAGGCGCTCGCGTACGTGCGCACGCGGAGCCTCCCGTGCGACGCGATCCCCGACTTCTCGCGCATCGGTCGCCAGCAGCAGTTCCTGCGCGCGGTCATCAACCAGATGCTGCGACCCTCGGAACTGGCGAGGGCGCCGGCCTTGGTGCAGCCCGTACTCGCGAACCTCCATCGGGATCAGGGGTTCCTGCCCGGCGAGCTCGTCTACCTGGTCGGGCAGCTCCGCGGTCTGACGACCGGCGCCGTCGAGTTCCGCACGGTTCCCGGCGTGGCCGGGATGCGGGGAGCGAAGTCGGTCGTCCTCATGGATCCCGCAGCCCGGCAGATCTTCGCCGCGATCCGCGATGGCAAGCAGCTGGGGTCGATCGGGACCGAGCTCGTCAACACACCGCCCTCCGAGGCCAACACGAAGGTCGAGGTGATCGACGAGGGTGGCGCCGGCGCGGCCGGAGGCGTCGAGACCCTCCTCGCGAAAGCGGGGTTCGACGTGTCACCGGGGATCGTCCAGGGCCCCGCGCCCGCCGGTGTCACGCGGTCGGCGATCGTCTTCGCCCCGGGCCAGGACGCCTACGCTCAGGTGGTCGCCGGCTACTTCCCGAGCCTCCCCTTGATCCAGTCCTCGAAGCTGCACGGCACGCCCGTCGCGGTCGTGGTCACCCCTTCGTACCGACCCGCGCCCAGCGGGACGCCTGCGCCACCGACGCCCTCCGGCACCTGTCCCGCTCCCGGCTAGCCCTCGGTCACGTGCGCCGCCCGGCGTCGGCTAGCCTTCCCCAGTGCGTGTCGTGGTCGACGCGAGGTCCGCGGTCGATCCCCGTCGGACGGGGGTCGGGCAATACACGAGGGCCGTGCTGCGCGCGCTGCCGCCCGCCGATCCCGGGACGCGGTTCGTCGCTTGGTACCTGGATGTGCGGGGGATCGGGACGCGTCCTCGACGCTTCGCCGGTTGGGCTCCCAACCTATCGGAGCGGACGACCCGTCTCCCGACGCGGCTCTATGGCCCGCTCGGTTCGCGAACGGGCTTCCCGAAGCTCGAATGGCTGGCGGGTGCGTTCGACGTCGTCCTGGCACCGAACTTCGTCGTGCCCCCGACCTCCGCGTCGTGCGTCGTCGTCGTCGTGCACGACCTCGCCCGCGACGTGATGCCCGAGACCGCTCCACATCACGACGCACGATGGCAGCGAGGGTTCGAGCGGTCGCTCCGCGGAGCGTCGGCCGTCATCGTTCCGAGCGAGTCGGCGCGTCAGGATCTCGAGCGCTTCTACGGGATCGAGCCCGAGCGCGTCCGGGTGATCTATCACGGGACCGATGCCGAGGCGTTCGCGCCGGCGATCCCTCCTCAGATCGAAGAGCTCCGGAGCCGGTTCGCGATCGAGGGCCCGTACATCATCTTCCTCGGAGGCCTCGAGCCGCGGAAGAACCTCGAGCAGCTGGTGCGAGCGTTCGGCATGATCGAGGACCGCCGATGCTCGTTGGTCCTCGCCGGAGGCGCCGTTCGGTGGGCGCCGAACTACTCGGAACGGATCGATCGTGCGATCGCCGATCTCCCGGTGGATGTCCGTGGGCGCGTCATCCGCACCGGGTACGTGCCGGACGCGGATCGACGGGGCCTCCTGTCCGGTGCGGAGGTCCTGGCCTACCCCTCCCGCTACGAAGGGTTCGGCTTCCCCATCCTTGAGGCGTTCGCGGCGAACGTACCCGTCCTCACGTCCAACCGCTCATCGATGCCCGAGATCGCAGGCGACGCCGCTTCGTTGGTCGACCCGGACGATCCCGAGTCGATCGCGAAGGGGCTGGACGAGCTGCTGGGCGACGACGACCTGCGCAACGTCCTCCGCGCGGCGGGGACCGCGCGCGTGGCCTCGTTCACCTGGGAGCGGTGCGCTCGGCAGACGGTCGACGTGATCCACCGCGCGGCGGCGGGGGCCCTCGACGGTTCCGGCCCCGTCTGACCTCGCGCCTCAAACGGGCTCCAGCGCCAGCCGGTACGCGGCGACGAGCCGCCGTGCGGACTCCCCGGGGCTCAGCGACCGCACGCGCTCTCGTCCCGCCGCGACCAGGCGGGAGCGGAGCGTCTCGTCGTCGAGCAGACGGCGCATGGCGGCGGTCCAGCCGGCGACGTCGTCGGGACCGATCACGAGCCCGGCGTCTCCCACCACCTCGGGAAGCGCGGTCGCGGACGATGCGATCACCGGGCAGCCGAGCGCCATCGCCTCGGCGAGAGGAAGACCGTATCCCTCGAAACGAGACGGATAGACGAGCCCGACGGCGCCGGCGAGCAGCCGGTCGAGGTCCCGATCGGTGACCATCCCCATCCGGCGGACACGATCGCCCAGATCCAGCCGGCGGATCGACGCTTCGACCTCGGGCTCGGCGTTCCCCGGGACGGCCGTCAGCACCAGCCGGACGTCGGGGTCGGTGGCGGCCACGCGGGCGAACGCCTCGATCAGGATCGGGTGGTTCTTGTGCCGATCGGTGACGGCCGGATAGACGAAGTATCGCCCTCGCACCGGCGGCGAACCGGAGCCGTTCGTGTCGGGCGCGGCCCCGGGGAACACCGGCGCGCTGACGACGATCACGCGAGCCGGATCGAGCTGGAAGCGCTGGAGCACCTGGTGCCGGACGTACTCCGAGGGGGTCATCACGACCGCCGCGGCGCGAGCGGACGACGGCACCCGCGCGCGGAGGTAGGCGGCATGCGGGCGGCCGAGGACCTCGTCGCCGGCCATCGAGCGCAGGTCGTGGATCGTGAGCGCGCTCGGCCGCGTGCGGAACCACGGGAGCACGTCGTTCGGATGGTGGATCAGGTGGAGGTCCCTGCGCGAAGCCTCGCGGGCGAGCCACGTGGATTCCGCCGCGATCCTCACCGCGCGCGAGCCGCCGTCGATGGGCGCCAACGCGGTCGCGGCGCGGGCGGTGAGATCAGCGTGGGCGGGCGGGAAGCGGCGGTTGCAGAGGATGGTGACGTCGACGTCGTCGGACGCCTCGTCCGTGAGCGCGCGTAGGAGACGGACGGCGTACCGCTCGGCACCGCCCGCCGCACCCGGCAGGAGCCAGAGCAGGTTCACCCCGACGCGGATCCGGCCGGCGCGCGGCGGGCTCATCGCGCCGCCTCGGCCGCTTCCGCGTACACCGCGGCCGCGAGCTCGGCCGTCCGTTCCCACGTGAAGGTCGACGCTCGGGCCCTCGCCGCCGCGCCGAGCGCGCCGGCGAGGGCCCGATCGTCGATCAGGCGTTGCAACGCGCGGGCGATCGCCCCGACGTCGAGCGGATCCACCAGGATCGCGGCGTCGCCGGCGACCTCCTCGGTCGCCGTCCCCGCCGAGGTCACCACGGCGGCGCCGTTGGCCATCGCCTCGAGCACCGGGAGCCCGAAGCCCTCCGCGAGGCTGGGATACACGACGGCAGTTGCCTCCGCGTAGAGGACATCGAGCTCTTCCCGCGGCAGGTAGCCGAGGGTTCTGGCACGACCGCGCGGTCCGTCGAGCGCATCGTCGACGTCTTCCTTCCACCCCTGCGATCCGACCAAGATCAGCTCCATCTCGGCGGCGTCGAGCTCGCGGAAGGCTGCGATCACGCGATGCAGGTTCTTCCGCGGCTCGACGGTGCCGACGAACAAGATGAAGGGACGCTCGAGGCCATATCGCCGGCGGACGCGGTCCCTGCGTTCGGCTTGCTGCGGCGGCACGCGGACGCCCAGTGGCACGACGCGGAGCCGTTCGGCTTCGATGCCGGCGTCCTGACATGCCGTCTTGGTCGCGAGGGAGGGACATATCACCAAACGAGCATGGCGACGCGTGAGCTCTAACCCGCGACGGAAGACCTCGCGGGAGTGCCAGGTGTAGTGCTGCGGGTAAGTGAGGAACGCGAGGTCGTGGACGGTGGCCACGAGTGGAGCTTTCGACGGCGGCACGACGTACCCCGCGTCGTGCACCACGTCGACGCGACCGGTCACGCGCTCGACGCTCGGGGTTCGGAGCCGTTGCCAGGATTCGTACAGGACCTGGCGGGGCAGGGGGAACCGACGGACGGGGACCGGGGGAACGAGCCCGGTGGGGGGCTGCCGGCGGTGCCACGCCGCAACGCCGACGAGATCCAACCCGTCGCGGGCGGTCAACGCCCGCAACAGCTCGACCGTCGCGACCGCGATCCCACCGGGCACGACGTGCCAGGATTGTTCGACCGTGACCGCGACGCGCATGCCGGACGTGCTAGCGGGCACGATCGCATGCGTCTGTTCGCCGGAGCACGGTTGGTACTCTAGCGAGCGCCGCCGGGACCGCTTCCTCCGCGGCGCTCGTCTGGTCGAACCCGGAGGTTCCGGTGCGCGTTTCCTTCGTCAACCTCTTCTACCCGCCCGACGTCGCCGCGTCGGGCTCCTTCGTCGCATCCGTGGCGGAGCACCGAGCATCGATGGGCGATGAGGTGACGGTGATCTGTGGCAGCGGCGCATACCTCGGGCGTTCGCCGAGCCCCTCGACGGCGGCGGCGGATGCGGCGGCGACGTCGGAGGGTCCGCGCATCATCCGGTTGTGGACCCCCGGTCTGGGGAAGGCCAGCACCGGTCACCGATTGGCCGACTACCTCTCGTTCCTGATCGGTGCCGTGACGCGGCTCGCCGTCGCACCGCGACAGGACGTGGTCGTCGCGCTCACCAGTCCTCCGTACACGCTGCTCGCGGCCGTGGTCCATCGGCTCGTGCACCCGCGAACCCGCGTCGTCTATTGGTGCCACGACGTCTATCCCGACGCGGCGGAGGAGTACGGCACGATCCGACCCGGCGGCATCGTGTCGCGTGTGCTGCGATCGATCCAGCGTTGGCTGCTCCGGAAGACCGACCACGTGATCGCTCTCGACGACGCCATGCTCCGACGCACGCTCGCGCCCGACGGTGACGGTTCGCCATCCGGCTCGGTGATCCCGAACTGGGAGCCGGTGTCGCTCTTCCCCCGCGGACACCATCCAGCCGTCTGGGATGGATACGGAGCGGCGGAGCTCAGTGATCGCTTCGTGGTCCTGTACCTGGGGAACCTCGGCTACGGGCATCCGACGAGCACCATCACCCGTGCCGCCGAAGACCTCGCGAAGGACGGCGACGTGACCTTCCTCTTCGTCGGCGGCGGTGTTCGCTATCCCGGGCTCGCCGAGGAGGTCCGGCGTCGGAAGCTCGATGACGTGGTGTTGCGCGGCTACGTTCCCAAGGACACGACGCCGAGCGTTCTCGCCGGCGCCGGGTGCGCGCTCATCTCGCTCGACGACGGATCGCGGGGGATCATGAGCCCGTGCAAGCTGCACGGCGCGCTGGCGAGCGGGGTGCCCGTCGTGTACGTCGGTCCGGTCGGAACCAACGTCGACGAGGCGATCGAGCGGTACACGTGCGGCATCTCCTTGCGCCAGGGCGATGCCGACGGCCTGGTCGACGCCGTCCGTCGGCTCCGCGATGACCCCGAGCTGGCGGCCGAGCTGTCCTCGAACGCGCGGCGCGCGTTCGAGGATGCCTACTGCGACGAGCGGACGCTGCCCCTGTTCGACGAGGTTTTCGAGCAGGTGCGCGAGCCGCGGTCGCTCGGCTCCACGCCCGCGAGCGGCTCACGTGGCGTGTGAGCCGCTCGTGGAGAACCTGAGGAGTTCGGTGATGCACCGACGGATGGAACGGCTCTCCATAGGACCCTTGTTACACTCGCGCTGACCTGCGTGTTCTCCCGTACAGCCGTTCCGAGGAGCTCCGATCGCCGCCGTAGCCCGAACCGCCGAACGAACGTCCGAGCCGCCGCACCTGCGGCCGCGGGAGCGCATCCGCGAGCTGTGGGAGTACGGCGAGGTGCTGCTGAACCTCGTCCGCAAGGAACTCAAGGTCAAGTACACGGGCTCGGTGCTCGGCGCGGTGTGGTCGCTCCTGAACCCTGTCGTGTTCCTGGCGGTCTTCTCGTTCGTCGCGACGGTCCTCGGCGGCGCCGCGCAGGACTACCCGGTGTTCCTGCTCGCTGGTCTGCTGCCGTGGAACCTCTTCTCGGTCTCGCTCAGCCAGGGCGCGGTCTCCGTGATCATGAACGCGAACCTCGTGAAGAAGGTCTACTTCCCTCGCGAGATCCTGCCGCTCGCGACGATCGGTGTGGCTCTCGTTGACTTCGTGCTCCAATCGGCCGTCTTCCTGCTCTTCATCGCGCTGCGGGCGGCACTGTTCCCCGGGTTCGCGCTCGTGCTGCATACGATCTGGCTCTACCCGATCGCATTCGTGGCGCTCTTGCTGTTCACGGTGGCGGTGACGTTCTGGGTATCGTCGATGAACGTCCGCTACCGCGACCTGACCCATCTGATCGGGCTCGCGCTGCTCGTCTGGTTCTGGCTAACCCCGATCGTCTATGCGATCGGCGTGGTGCACGCAAAGGTGGTGCTGCACTCGCACCCGATGCTCCTCTGGCGCGTGTACCTCCTCAACCCGATGGCGTGGATCGTCAGCGGCTTCCAGACGGCCCTTTACCACTCGAGCGATGCTCATGACGTGCTGATCCCGCTGTCGGCCGGGAAGCTCGCCGCAGGATTGGGCGTTGTCGCGGCCGCGTCCGGTCTCCTCCTCTACGGAACGTGGCGTGTCTTCTTCGGGTTGTCGGGCGATTTCGCGGAGGAGCTGTGACGGCCGCGATCGAGGTGCACGACCTCTCCAAGCGCTTCCGTATCTACCGGGAGAAGCCCACGTCGCTGAAGCAGCGTCTGCTCGCCGGCCGGACCCGCGCCGAGGATTTCTGGGCCTTGCGCGACGTCTCGTTCGACGTCGCCGAGGGGGAGTTCCTCGCGCTGATCGGGCACAACGGCTCCGGCAAGAGCACGCTCCTGAAGGTGATCGCCGGGATCCTTCGGCCGACCCAAGGACTGGTCCGTCAGCGGGGACGGATGGCGGGGCTCCTCGAGCTCGGAGCCGGGTTCCATCCGGAGCTCACGGGACGCGAGAACGTCTACCTGAATGCGTCGTTCCTCGGCCTCTCGCGCCGCGAGACGGATACCGTCTATGACGACATCGTCGCGTTCGCCGAGCTCGGGGACTTCATGGAGACGGCCGTCAAGTTCTATTCCTCGGGCATGCTCGTTCGGTTGGGGTTCGCGTGCGCCGTGCACGTCGACCCGGAGGTGATCTTGATCGATGAGGTGCTCGCCGTCGGTGACGAGGCGTTCCAGGGCCGGTGCCTCGACCGAGTGCGGACGTTCCAGAAGGAAGGCCGGACGATCGTGCTCGTCACGCACGCCCTCGACATGGCACGTCAGCTCTCCGATCGCGCCGTGATGCTCGACCACGGGCTGGTGCACGCGATCGGCTCTCCTGACGAAGTGGTGCGGGAGATGCGGCTGACGATCCTGAGGCACGACCTCGAGTTCGCCCGCGAAGGCGGGACGCGAGAGGTCGAGATCCTCGGCGGCTCGCTCCTGCGTGGTCACGACCCGTTGGCCGGCGCCCTCGCGCCTGGCGACTGCGTGACGCTGCAGGTGGATCTGAAGGCCAACGAGCCGGTCGACGATCCGGTGGTGTCGTTCGCGCTGCACGACGCCGCGAACAACTACGTCTTCGGAAGCGACACCGCGCAACAAGGCGTCGGCCTCGGCTGGTTGGACGGCAAGCGTCGCGTCCGGTTCCAGCTCGGTCCGGTGCCCTTCACGGGAGGGCAGTACTGGGTGACGGTCGGGGTCCATTCGCGGGACAACCAGCGCGTTTATCACGTCCAGGATCAACGCTATTCCTTCGAGGTGCGGCAGATCGAGGGCCGCAAGGACCAGGCGTACGTTCCGGTCACGGCGGAGGTCGAGGACCTGTGAACGCCGAACCGGATCAGATCGTCCACGAGAAAGGCAGCCGAACGATGTTGATCGGACTCATCCTCACCTCGGTGGTCCTTGCCGGGTTCGCGCAGATCACGTTGAAGACCGGCGTCAACCACGTGACCGGGACGTCGGGCGAGCTCCACATCAGCGCCGGGAGCCTGCGGTCGCTGGTGTCGTCTCCCATCGTCTGGGGCGGTCTCGTGCTGTTCGGTCTGTCGGCGGTGGTCTGGCTGTTCGCTCTGTCGCGAGCGTCGCTCTCGTTCGCCTATCCGTTCGCCGCGCTGAGCTACGTGTTGATCCTCGTGTTCTCCGTGCTCGTCCTCCACGAGACGGTCCAACCGCTCCGTTGGCTCGGGGTCGCGTTCATCGTCACCGGGATCGTGCTCGTTGCGCAGACGCCGCACACGTGAGCGGGAACGACGCGGCGCGATGAAGGCGGTCGTCCTCGTCGGAGGGTTCGGAACGAGGCTGCGTCCGCTCACCGAGACGGTGAAGAAGGAGCTGCTACCGCTCGTCGACCGCCCCATCCTGGACCACGTGCTGGACCACCTCGCCCGTCACGGCGTGCACGAGGTGATCCTGTCCTCGCCGTACCTCGAGGAAGCGTTCCATCCGTTCATCGAGGCTCGCCAGGGCGACCCCGCCATCACCTGGATCACCGAGGCCGCGCCACTCGGAACCGGCGGCGCGATCGTGAACGCCCTCGACGCGGTCGGGAACGACCCCTTCTTCGCGCTGAACGGGGACATCCTAACGGACCTCGATCTCACCGGGATGCTCGCATCCCACCGTGAGCATGACGCCGTCGTCACGATCTCGCTGCACCACGTCGAGGACGCTCGCGCGTTCGGCTTGGTGGCGACGGACGAACGGGGCCGCGTCCTCGAGTTCCTGGAGAAACCCCTCGATGCGATCCCCGGGGATGTCAACGCCGGGACGTACATCCTCGACCCGGCCGCCCTCCGGCCCTGGAGCGCGGATCGCGAGCTCTCGATCGAGCGAGAGATCTTCCCGTCCGTGATCGCGAGCGGCGGACCGGTCCACGGGTACCTCTCCGACGCGTACTGGCTGGATCTGGGAACGCCCGAGAAGTACCTGCAGGCGCATTTCGACATGCTGGACGGGAAGGTCCACGGGGTGACCTACGAGGCGCCGTGGGTCGCCGCGACGGCGGTCGTGGATCCGGGCTCGCGTCTCGGGCGGTGGGTGGCCATCGGCGCCGAGGCACGGGTGGGGCCCGACGCCCAGGTGGACGACTCGGTCGTGCATCCCGGCGCCTCGATCGGGGCCGGAGCGCGCGTGCTTCGATCGATCCTCGGCCCGGGCGCCCACGTCGGCGCCGGGGCCACGGTCGAGGACTGCGTCCTGGGTGCGGGATCCCGGGTGCCGGACGCGGTCTCGCTTTCGGACCAGCGCGTGCCGACGGATACCGAAGCCGCTCCGGCGTAACGAGCTCTGGCCCCCGCCCGTCCCTCGCACGGCCGAGGCCGGTTCCACCGGCCGCCCGACTCAATAGGCTCCCGGGAACCGTCGATGGTTTGGCTCCGGCACATGGCCCACGTGGCGCCGGACCACGTCATGGGGATGGGAGCCCGAACGATGCGACGACGCCTCTGCATGTTCCTCGTGGCCGCTTCGATCGGCGCGTTGTCGCTTTCCATCGTTCCGGTGCCCGCCGGAGCGAGCGGGTCGCTCTCGTTCTACGGTTCGGGTGACGGCCACGGCCTCGGGATGTCCCAGTGGGGCGCGTACGGTCTCGCGAACATGGGGTGGGGGCACCGGAACATCCTCACCCACTTCTACCGGGGGACCCGGGTGGATGCGGCGACGCCGCTCCCACGGAACATCCGTATCGGCCTCACCACGCAGCGAACCCTCGTCCACCTGACGGCTCAGGTGCATCGGGTTCGACTGTGGATCGGGGCGCCGTTCTCCGGCAGGTTGGTCGGATCGATCAGGCCCGGCACCACGTGGACCGTGCGGAGCACGCAGAGGGCGTACGCGATCCGCAACGCGGCACGCGCGCTGGTCGGCGGGCACACCTGGGGGTCTCCCTCGAGGGACCTGTTCCTGACCTACGCCGACGACGGTGCTCGCGTGTTCATCCCGGAGGCCGACTCGATCTGGTACGACGGGTTCGCCTACTCCCGCGGGACGATCGAGTTCAACCTCACGTCGTGCGCCGGCGCCGGGGGGTGCTTCGAGCGGCTGATCGCTCGGCTCGGGCTCCAGAGCTACCTCGACGGCCTCGGCGAGGTTCCCGCTTCGTGGCCGGTGCAGGCCATGGAGGCCCAAGCCGTCGCCGCGCGCTCGTACGCCGTCTACGCGATGCGGCACTATGGGATCCGGGCCGATTGCAACTGCCATCTCACCGACGGGTCGGGGGACCAGACCTACATCGGATACGACCGGGAATCCGGAACCGACGGTGGTCGGTGGGTCCACGCGGTCGCGGCATCGCGGGGTGAGATCGTGACCTACCGCGGGGCCGTGATCCAGGCGTTCTATGCCGCGTCGGATGGCGGGCACTCGGACAGCGTCCAGGACGTGTGGCATGGAGGTGATCCTGCGTATGCGATCCCCTGGCTGACCGGCGTCTGCGATCCCGGCGAGTGGACGGGGGCGAATCCCTGGAAGGCCTGGACGCTGAGCTTCGACACG
>Ga0307286_10000305_pt1 | contig 13335 bp, 11 predicted proteins | sample ER_DNA_140_FD_194478 | JGI IMG/M metagenome (GOLD analysis project Ga0307286, IMG submission 194478) | Bulk soil microbial communities from the East River watershed near Crested Butte, Colorado, United States - ER_DNA_140 | ecosystem: Environmental > Terrestrial > Soil > Floodplain | place... | reverse complement strand
CACTCGTCTGGACGCTCATGATTGCGATCTTGAGGATGGGTCAGCGCGAGGGATGGTTTAGCGGCCAAGCATTCTGGATCGCTGCCGTCGCGGTGTTTATCGTGCTGGTCGGCCTGGCGTTCTTCGGCGGCCGGGAGGAGCCGGCAGACGCTGAAAAGGCCGGGGAAGAGGACGTCGGTGAGTTCGATGCCTTCGCTGGCGGTTACCCTGTCCCGCCGATGGGTGACCAGGTGCTGCCGGAATTTGCCCAGGTCCTGACGCCCGATGAACAGCGCGCCAAGGAAGGAAGTGAGGCCTGATGGGAATCTTGGATCCTATTGCCGGCTTCGGCGTCACCTTCCGGACAATGTTCCGCAAGACCTTCACCATCGACTATCCGAACGGGCCTCGGGTCACCGCACCGCGCTTTCATGGTCGGCATCAACTGAACCGCTGGCCGGACGGCCTGGAAAAGTGTGTGGGGTGCGAGCTGTGTGCCTGGGCGTGTCCGGCCGACGCGATCTATGTTGAGGGCGCGCAGAACACCGAGGATGGGCGATACTCACCCGGCGAGCGTTACGGACGCGTTTACCAGATCAACTATCTGCGCTGCATCTTGTGTGGCCTGTGCATCGAGGCATGTCCGACGCGAGCCCTGACCATGACGAACGAATTCGAGCTCGCCGATGACAGCCGCGAGAAGTTGATCTATGAGAAGACTGATCTGCTTGCTCCGCTGCTACCCGGCATGGAACAGCCACCTCACGAACGCACGTTGGGCGACGACGAGCAGGCGTACTTCCTCGGTCTCCCTGCGACGGGTCAACCGGACGATCGTGCCGGTGACATCAGCGATGTGGAGTCGCGGCCGATCAACCAGGGCTTTCGATACCGACGCAAGCAGCAAGCGAAGGGTCGATGATGATCATGCTTACTGTGTTGTCGATACCGCTGGTCACGGGCGCGGCGATCGCCTTCTGGATGCTTGCGCCGGTGATGATCTTGGCTGCGCTTGGCATGATCCTGGCCCGCAAGCCGGTGCATTCCGCTCTCTGCCTCGCGGCGGTGATGATCTCCCTGGCGGTGCAGTACGCGGCCCAGGAGGCGCCGTTCCTCTTCGTCGTCCAGATCATCGTCTATACCGGTGCGATCTTGATGTTGTTCTTGTTCGTGCTGATGCTGGTTGGTGTCGATATCCGGGAATCGCTCGTCGAGACGATCAAGGCGCAGCGCACCCTGGCCGTGCTCGCGGGGCTGGGGTTTGGTGCCTTGCTGGTTCTTGCAATAGGCAATGCGATTGTCGGTCCCACGATCGGACTACGCGCCGCCAATGCGGAGAATGGCGGTAACGTCCAGGGCATTGCGGCGCTGATCTTCAATCGCTACGTGTTCGCTTTCGAGGCGACGTCGGCGTTGCTGATCACCGCGGCCGTTGGAGCCATGGTGCTCGCCCACCGCGAGCGGCTGACCAAGCGTCGTACCCAGGCAGATCTGGCTGGCACTCGAATGAAGCGTTACGCCGAGACCGGCCAACATCCGGGTCCGCTGCCCACTCCAGGAGTCTTTGCGCGGCACAACGCGGTAGACACGCCAGCTCTGCTACCCGACGGAAGCGTCTCGGAGCTTTCGGTCTCGGGCACGCTGAAAGCCCGCGGCACCGTTGCGAACAGCCGAGACCTGGTCAAGCCAGTCGATCAAACAGTCGACGCCATTGCCGACGAGCAAGCGCCGCGGACCACCGAGGAAGAAACATGATGGGGACGGCATCTCGCGAGCGTCGGGTAGGGCGCGCGCGGTCCGCTCTGGACGACGCAGCGAGGCGACGCCTTGCAAGGCTGCGAGCTACCGAGTTCCGATCGTCGCCAAGCGTGGAGGAAGAGCGGACCTGGAACGCGCGACCGGGCGCGAGCGAGAAAGCCCAAAAAGGATGAACCCAACCAACTACATCGTGCTCTCCGCGATCTTGTTCACTATCGGGACGGTTGGTTTCATGATCAGACGCAACGCGATCGTGGCCTTCATGTGCGTCGAGCTGATGCTCAATGCCACCAACCTCGCTCTCGTCACGTTCTCGCGTATGCACGGCGCCCTTGATGGGCAGGTGGCAGCTTTCTTCGTGATGGTCGTCGCGGCTGCGGAGGTCGTGATCGGCCTAGCGATCATCGTGACCATCTTCCGTACCCGTCACTCGGCGTCAGTCGACGACGCGAATCTGCTGAAGTTCTAAAGGACCCTGATGCCCCCACTCGAGACGCCTGTGCCGGCCACCGGCCTGTTCACCGTGTCCTGGCTGCTGATCGCGATCCCTGCCCTGAGCGCTGCGATCTTGCTCCTGGTTGGCCGGCGGGCCGATCGTTGGGCCCCCTACCTCGGCGCGATCGCGCCGCTGATCTCCTTCGCTTTGGGTCTGGTCTACTTCGTCCAGATGCTTGGCCGCGACGTTGCCACCCGTGCAGTGTCAGTCCCGCTGTACAACTGGATCTCCAGTGGACGTTGGGAAATCAATGTCGGGCTGCTCATCGACCAACTCTCCATCGTTTTCGTGTTGTTGATCACCGGCGTCGGCGGTCTGATCCACGTTTATTCAATCGGCTACATGGCGCATGATGATCGGCGGCGCCGCTTTTTCGCGTTCCTCAACCTGTTCGTCGCTGCGATGTTGCTGCTCGTCCTTGCTGACAACTACCTGGTGCTCTTCGTTGGCTGGGAGGGCGTGGGCCTGGCGTCGTACTTGCTGATTGGCTTCTGGCAGTACAAGCCGACGGCCGCAACTGCTGCGAAGAAGGCGTTCGTGGTCAACCGCGTCGGTGACATGGGCATGTCACTGGCGATCATGCTCATGCTGGCAACCTTCGGGTCGTCGGCCTTTGTCGACGTCAACGACGGCATGCCCAAGGTGAGTAGCACTATTGCGTTGATCATGGGGTTGCTGCTCCTGCTCGCAGCGTGTGGAAAGTCAGCTCAGGTGCCGTTACAGTCCTGGCTGCTCGACGCGATGGAGGGTCCGACTCCGGTGTCGGCCCTGATTCACGCGGCGACCATGGTGACGGCTGGGGTGTACCTGATCACCCGCAGCAACGCGATCTACGCGCAATCCCTGCCTGCGAGCACCGTTGTCGTCGTAGTTGGCACGGTGACGCTGCTGTTCGGCGCCTGGATCGGCTGTGCGAAGGACGACATCAAGCGTGTGTTGGCCGGCTCGACGATGTCCCAGATCGGCTACATGATGTTGGCGGCGGGCATTGGGCCGCCCGGTTACGCGTTCGCGATCTTCCATCTGCTGACGCACGGCTTCTTCAAGGCTGACATGTTCTTGGGGGCGGGTTCGGTGATGCATGCCACGAACGACGAGGTCGACATGCGCCACTACGGGGCTCTCAGGACGCTGATGCCGATCACCTTCGTCACCTTCGCGGCCGGTTATCTGGCGATTATCGGCTTCCCATTCTTCTCTGGCTTCTACTCCAAGGACCACATCATCGAGGTGGCCTTCCAGCAAAGCCCCGTTGTGGGTGGTCTTGCGCTGCTCGGCGCCGGCGTCACGGGCTTTTACATGACCCGTCTGATGTTGATGACGTTCGTCGGCAAGAAGCGCTGGAAGCCGGATGTGCACCCACATGAGTCACCGCTTGTGATGACTGTGCCCTTGATATTTTTGGGCATTGGATCGGCCATCGGCGGCTTGGTGCTCAACAACTGGATTGTCGGCTGGCTCGATCCCGCGGTAGGCGGCGGAGTGCCCGAGGAGCAACACGGTCTGTTCTATTTCTCGACGACCGCCCTCGTCACGCTGGTCGTCGTCGCCATCGGTGTTGCGATCAGCGTGTGGATCTTCGGACCACGTCGCGAAATCCCGATCACTCAGCCAGCGAGCCAATCCTTCCTCACCGTGGCCGGCCGCAATGATCTTTACGGTGATGCCTTCAACGAGGCCGTGTTCATGCGACCGGGCCAGCAGCTCACCGAGAGCCTGGTGCGTGTCGAGAATTCCGGGATCGACGGCGCGGTGAATGGCACGGCGGCGGCGATCGGCGGCATGTCGTCACGGCTGCGCCGGGTGCAGAACGGTTTCGTTCGCTCGTACGCGCTCACGATGACCGTAGGAGCGGCCATCGTCGGCGTGGTCATCTTGCTAGGCCGGCTGGGCTAGGGGGAGCAGAAGATGACTATTCCCTGGCTCACCATCTTGGCGCTCCTTCCGGCCGTCGGCGCTGTGGTGTTGATCTTCATCGGTGCGAAGGGCGCCAAGCAGCTGGCCTTGGTTTTTTCGTTGCTCACCTTTGCCTTCGCCCTGGTGATCGCTAGCCGGTTCAGGATCGGCGGCGGCATGCAGCTGGTTGAGCAAGTGCCATGGATCAAGCCGCTGGGGGCTTACTACGCACTTGGTCTAGATGGTCTCGGCCTCACCCTGGTACTCCTGGTGGTGATCATCACTCCAGTAGTGATCATTGCGTCCTGGCGTGACTTTGACGGGGTGGGTGTCAGCGCCGAGCCGATCGACGGGCGTGCGGCAACAATTGCTCCCAAGTATGACGCTCGGGTGTTTTTCGCTCTCATCCTCGCAGTCCAGAGCTGTGCGCTGTTCCTGTTTCTGGCAACCGACGTGTTCTTGTTCTACGTGTTCTTCGAGGTGATCCTGGTCCCGATGTACTTCCTGATCGGCGGCTTCGGGCCCGGGCCGCGCAGGACGTACGCTGCAGCCAAGTTCTTGATCTTCGGCTTGCTCGGCGGATTTGTGATGCTCGCCTCGGTGATCGGCTTGTATGTGCAGTCGGCCAAGGTGGGAGCGCCCAGCTACCTATTGAGCACCTTGAGCCAGCTGGACATTGCTACTGGCACCGGCCGCTGGTTGTTCGTCGGCTTCATGTTTGCGTTTGCGATCAAGGCGCCGCTGGTGCCACTGCACACCTGGCTGCCGGATGCGGCGGAGGAATCCACGCCTGGCAGCGCCACCATGATGGTCGGCGTGATGGACAAGATCGGTACCTTCGGCATGATCAGGTTCTGCCTCGGCCTGTTTCCTGAGGCCAGCCAATGGGCGACTCCGGTGGTCCTGATCCTGGCAACCATCTCGATCTTGTACGGCGCCATCTTGGCGATCGGCAGTCGAGACATCATGCGGTTCATCGCGTACACATCGATCAGCCACTTCGGTTTCATCGTGCTCGGCATCTTCGCGTTCACCAGCCAAAGCCTGACCGGCTCGACGCTCTACATGCTCAACCACGGGATGTCCACCGCTGCGTTGTTTGTGATGGCGGGATATCTGATCAAGCGCCGCGGATCCCGCGACATCAACGCGTACGGCGGGGTTGATCAAGTGGCTCCAGTGCTAGCCGGCCTGCTGCTGTTCGCCGGGCTTTCGACCTTGTCGTTGCCGGGCCTGTCGAGCTTTGTGTCTGAGTTCATGGTGTTGGCCGGTACGTTCGGCCGACATCCCGCGTACGCGGCGATCTCGACGCTTGCCATCGTGCTGGCTGCGCTCTACATCTTGATCATGTATCAGCGGACCATGACGGGGCCGGTTGCTCCTGAGGTTCGGGAGAAGGTCACCGAGGTCAATGGACGGGAGCGGCTCGCGATGGCTCCGCTAGTGCTGCTGATCTTGGTGCTCGGCTTCTTTCCGAAACCGCTGTTGTCGATCATCGAGCCGTCAACTCAGGCCACTATGCAGCATGTCGGGGTGACTGATCCGCAACCACGAGTCAGTGCTGAGGGGGGCCGCTAATGATCGCACTGATGCTGATGCCGATGGAGATTACGGCACCCAACATCGAGTACGGGCTGCTGGCGCCGGTGCTGTTGATCTTTGCTGGAGCCTGCGTAGGTGTTCTTGCTGAGGCTGTCGCCCCGCGCGAGAGCCGGCGCGTGGTGCAGCTGGTCATCACCTTCGTGTCGCTGGCGGCAGCGCTGGCGACGACGCTTTTGAACTGGGCATCTGGCGCTCAGGCGGTCGTCGCGGTCGACTCGCTTGCGCTAGACGGACCGACCTACTTCATGTGGACGATTTTGATCATCTTCAGTGCCGCAGCGCTGCTGATGTTCGCCGAAACCAAGATCGAGAACTCAAGTGTCTTCGCCCCGCAGGCCGCTGCGGTGCCCGGCACGGTTGCCGAGCGGGAGGCGATCCGGAGTCGCGTCGAGCACACCGAGGTCTTCCCGCTTGCTCTGTTTGCGTTGTTGGGCATGATGCTGTTTCCGGCATCCAACGACCTGATCACGATGTTCGTCGCGTTGGAGATCTTGTCGTTGCCGCTTTATCTGCTGTGTGGCCTCGCCCGACGGCGCCGGCTGTTGTCGCAAGAGGCCGCACTCAAGTACTTCTTGTTGGGCGCGCTCTCCTCGGCATTTTTCATCTACGGTGCAGCCCTCCTCTACGGCTATTCCGGATCCTTCACTTTGGCCGCGATCGATGATGCGGTGCGCAATAGCAAACAAGGGCTTGGGCTGCTGCTCGCCGGAATGGCGATGCTCGGGGTTGGTCTGCTCTTCAAATTCGGCGCCGTTCCTTTCCACTCATGGACCCCAGACGTATACGTGGGCGCTCCCACACCCGTCACTGGGTTCATGGCGGCCTGCACCAAGATCGCGGCCGTAGGTGCCCTGATGCGCGTTTTCTACGTCGGATTGGGTGCCGACCGCTGGGACTGGCAGCCGGCCATGGCGATCATCGCGGTTGCCACTATGGCAGTCGGCTCGGTGCTTGCGATCACCCAGACCGACGTCAAGCGGATGCTCGCGTACTCCTCGATTGCTCACGCCGGCTTCATGATGACCGCGTTTGTGGGAGCGTCACAAGCCATTACAGGCAGCAAGCCGGGCGCGTTGACCAGCGTTTCATCGGTGATGTTCTATCTGGTCGCGTACGGGGCGGCGACGATCGGAGCATTCGCCCTGGTGACCATGGTTCGAGACTCAACCGGCGAGGCGACCACGCTCAACAGCTGGATCGGGCTAGGTAGTCGCCATCCGCTGGCAGCGACCATCTTCTCGATCTTCATGCTGAGCTTCGCCGGAATCCCGCTGACCAGCGGTTTTGTCGGCAAGTGGGCCGTGTTTGCAGCGGCCTGGAGCGGCGGGGTTCAATGGCTGGTTGTCGTTGCGGTGGTGATCAGCGTCGTCGCAGCTTTCTTCTACATCCGTGTCATCGTGCTGATGTTTTTTGCCGACCCGGGGAGGATGGCGACCAGCGTGGTGCGTCCCGGCTGGACCACGCTGACGGCCGTCGGCGTCGGTCTAGTCGCGACGGTAGCCTTCGGGGTATTTCCGGGCCCGCTGTTGGCCCTGGCCCAGCAAGCAGGTGAATTCATTCGCTGACGGCAAGGCATACGCTCTGCGAGCGTCAACCGACGCGCGAGCAGAGGAAAACGGAGGAAGAGTGCTGGCTGAACAGACGCGAGACGAGGTGTTCGAGGCCTCTGTCCGGGATCAGCTTGAGCTCATCGAGGCCGCCCTGCTCAAGGCCGCCGAAGCGGACTCGGACCTGGTGACCGAAGCCGCGCAGCACATCATCGCAGCTGGCGGGAAACGCTTCAGGCCGCTGCTCGTCGTCCTCGGCTCCTACCTCGGGCCGTGCGCCGCAACCGCGGATGTGGTGAAGGCTGCGGTAGTCGTTGAGCTGACCCATGTGGCGAGCCTCTATCACGACGACGTGATGGACGAGGCGGGTATTCGGCGGGGGTCGGTGAGTGCGAATTCCCGTTGGGGGAACACGGTGGCGATCCTGGTCGGCGATCTGCTGTTCGCGCGCGCCTCGGACATCGTCTGCGACCTGGGGCCGGATTTCGTCCGGCTCCAGGCACGTACCTTCTCTCGACTGGTGCAGGGCCAAATCGCCGAAACCGTAGGACCCAGCGGCACGGATCCTCTTGATCACTATCTCCGGGTCGTCGCAGACAAGACCGGTTCCTTGATCGCGACGTCAGCCTTGTTTGGTTCCAAGATCTCTGGCGCGGCGCCGGAGCTGCAGCGGGTAATGGCCGACTTTGGTGAGCAAATCGGCGTGGTCTTTCAGCTCAGCGACGACATCATCGACATCACCAGCGACGACACCGGAAAGACCCCCGGAACCGATCTTCGCGAGGGCATTCTGACGCTGCCGACACTCCTGGCCCGCAAGTCACGTGACCCTGCAGATGCTCGCCTGCTTCAGCTGCTCGACTCGGATTTACACGACGATGCCGCGCTCCACGAGGTACTGGATCTGTTGCGCCGCCACCGTTGCATCGATCAGGCGCGCGAGGAGGTCCGCCAGCGCGCCGAGGCCGCCCGCTCCCTCCTCGATCCCCTCCCCGCCGGCTCTGCCCGAGACGCCCTCGACGAGCTCTGCACCACCGTCGTCACGCGTACCGCATGACGGCCCCTACTCCCGTCGGGAACGCTCGTGCACGTGCGTTTCTGTCACGATGCACACGCTGCAAGTGCGTTTCCGCATGCGCCGCGACGTGATCGGCAGGCGCCGCTACGTGGTCGGCACGACGCGGAGCACGATCTGGGTCTCGCGATCATGGTCTGACATGTCGCTTCCGTCAACGATCAAGTCGGCGTGCTGCCACGGCCGCTCGGCGGCCATGTAGGCGTTCTCTTCGGACATCCAGTTGGCGTACGAAGTGGCCGAGGTCTCGCCGGCGGCGACGCGCAGCGCGTCGCGCGAATCGCGCACCGACTGCGGCGTATCCACCCAGATGATCACGTCCAGCTGCGGCCGTATCGAGGTCTGACTCGATCCGACACCTTCGATGATCACGAATTGACGACTGCCGTCCAGGGTGATCGCGCCTTGTCGACCCCGGGCAATCCAAGCTGGTGGCCGGTAGTCCAGCGCTCGCCCGGCACGCAACGCCGGCAGTACATCATTGATCAGTAGCTCGTCCCAGCTGAACACCCCGTGGTGCCAGGCAAGGTCGTCGGTGTGCAGTACAGCGCACTGCGGCAAGGCGCCAGCGAGCCGCCGCGACAGGCTTGTCTTGCCGCTCGAGCTGTTCCCGTTGATCGCCAGGACCGCCGGGCGAGCCGGACCGGCCAGATCCGCGACCCGCTGGGCGAAATCGGCTAGGTCGACAACCTGCCAGCCAGCCCTTACCAGATCTTGACTCGCTGCTCTTCGTCGAGCCAGAGGGCGTCGGACTCTGCTACGTGGAAGGCGGCGTAGAACTCTGAAAGGTTCCGGACGATCTGGTTACAGCGAAACTCAGCGGGGGAGTGCGGGTCGGTTGCCATCCGCTGCAACAACATCTCCGTCCGCACCTTTGCTTGCCAGACCGCGGCCCAACTCATGAAGAGCCGCTGCTCCGGCGTGTAATCGTCCCGCAACGGCTCCGGATCATCCTCGTGAGCGATCTGGTACGCCTTGAAGGCGATCGAGAGTCCACCAAGATCACCAATGTTCTCGCCGATGGTCAGCTGGCCGTTGACATGATGGCCTGGTGCCTGCACCGGCTGCAGCGCGTTGTACTGGTCGATCAGGGCCAGAGTGCGCTCTTCAAAGGCTTCCCGGTCCTTCTCGGTCCACCAGTTACGCAGCATGCCATCGCCATCGCATGTGGAGCCTTGATCATCGAAGCCGTGGCCGATCTCGTGTCCGATAACCGCACCGATTCCGCCGTAGTTGACCGCGTCGTCGGCGTACTCGTTGAAAAATGGCGGCTGCAAGATCGCGGCCGGGAAGACGATCTCGTTCTTGAGCGGGTGATAGTAAGCGTTGACGGTCTGCGGCGTCATCAGCCATTCTTCGCGGTCAATCGGCTGGCCGATCTTGTTCAGAGCTCGGTTCACCTCGAAATCGGCCACCCGCATGACGTTGCCGATCAAGTCATCGCGGCTGATCATCAACGAGGAATAGTCCCGCCACTTGGTCGGGAAGCCGATGTGTGATCGGAACTTGGCGAGCTTGGTCAGTGCGCTTTCCTTGGTCTCCTCAGTCATCCAGTCAAGATCGGTGATGGAACGCCGGTACGCCTCGATCAGGTTGGCCACCAGCTGATCCATCCGATCCTTGGCGACCGGGGAGAAATGGCGGCCGACGTAGATCTTGCCAACCGCCTCACCGACCGAGGCCTCGACCAGCGCGACAGCCCTCTTCCAGCGCTCCCGAAGCTCGGGCGTACCCATCAGGACTGTTCCGTAGAAGCGGAAGTTCTCCTCGACAAAGGCGTTCGAGAGATATGGCGACAGGGAGTTGATCACCTTCCAGCGGGCCCAGGCGCACCAGGCCGGGAGTCGGTCCTCGGTCAGAAGCGCCGAAACCTCAGTGAAAAATGATGGCTGCATCGCCACCAGCTCACCCATCGTCGACTCGGCTATGTCACCGCCTGCCAGAAACTCGCGCCACTGCAGACCAGGACAGCTCGCCGTGAACTCGTCGAGGCTCATCAGGTTGTACATCAGTCGAAGATCACGACACTTGACTTTGTCCCAGTGTGTCGCTGCGATCTCGGTCTCAAGATCAAATACTTGCTGCGCCTCAGTCGCGGAGTCCGCGATACCGGCGAGCACAAAGGATGTCGCGATATGAGCGAGATACTTTGCGCGAATCTCGGCATACTCGCTGCCGCGGTAGTACTCCTCGTCGGGCAGGCCCAACCCGCCCTGCCCGGCAAACATCACATAGCGATTGGGATCACCAGGGTCCGGCTCGGCCTGCAGCGCTACCAACCCAGCTACCGCCTGACGGGCGAAGCCGCCGAGCATCCGCGTCAGGTCCGACAGAGTCTCGACAGAATCGATGGCTGCAAGCAACGGCAGAACCGGGTCCGATCCTGCCTCCTCGACGGCCTCCTCGTCCATGAAGCTGGCGTACAGATCGGCAATCCTGGCCTCGTCCGAGCCAGGCTCTCCGCTCTCGATGGTGGTGATGATGTCGCGAACCGCCGCTTCAGCCTGATCGCGTAATTCCATGAATGCGCCGGTCACCGGCTTGTCGGCCGGGATCTGGGTGGTATTGAGCCACGTCCCATTCACATGCCGAAAAAGATCATCCTGAATACGAATGCTTCGATCGAAGGTGGAGAAGTCGATAGCAGGTCTGGAAGCAGCCGTCTCGGTCACTCGGCACATGCTACCGATCGGTAGTCACTTACTCGACTCCTCAGAGCCACTTGACCTTGAGCGGCTTCGCGGTCACCTTGATCACCGCGACGGACGTCCCGGTCAACGAGCCTGAGCAGTTACCGGATCGGCCCTGATAGCTGCAACTCCCCGACAGTTTCAGGTCGATCGGAACCTGAACCCGAGCGTGCGTTCCGCTGAAAGTCACCGATGGTTTCCGGAAGGGGTCCTTGCCGGCCCGTCGCCAGGTGATCGTGCTCTTGTTGTAGCTGTACTTGGACTTGAACTTCTGCGGGCAGTTCTTCGGAGTCAGCGAATGGGCCTTGAGGCACTTGGAGAAGCTCTTCTTGGCGGCTGAAATGGCGGCCTTCTTTCCGGCGCCAGTCAACTGGCTTTGGATGTTGTACGTGTCGGCGTCGACATAGGGACTCCGCACCAGCACAACGTTCTTGGACCCAAAGCCGACATATGGCAGGCCGGTAGTAAATGCGTACGAGCCAGGCAACACGGCGACCGATTCCTCGCTGACCTTCACTCCATTGATCTTGACCGGAACCGGCCCGTCCACGATGAAGGCAAGATCGAGATCTTTGACGGCACGGCTGAGCTTCCAGGTCCCCGATACCTTCACAACGTCGAACGACTCGTTGACCACCGAGCTACCGAGCGTGTACTTCGCAGAAACAGACTTCACGTTCTGATCATCGACGACCGGCACATCTATCCCGGTCAGCTCCATACGATTCCGGGATTCGGCCAGCACCTCATTGGTCAACAAGGGCCCGGTAGGAGCTGGATCTGCGGAGTAGGACAGTGCGGCGGTCGCATCACCGGCGGCGAGGGCTTGCAGGTACGCCGACACTGCGTCAGAAGGTCGCGGCGTGTTCTGCGGTGCGCCGCTCTGCTGGCCTCCGGGGTTCTGGCCACCCTGAGGATCCGCGCTGGGCTTGTCTCGGGTTGCCACGATGACGGCGACCGCCACCAGAATTAGCGCCAGCGCTGCCGCCCCGATGATGATCAAGATCTTGGTTCTGTTCTTCGGCTGCTTCGGCGCTTGCCGAGTTGGTGCGGGGTCGTACGCGCGGGGCGGACCGCCGTATCGGCCAGGCTGAGGACCACCACCCCATCCGGTTTGCTGCTGCTCTGGAGCGAACGGTCCGAACGAGTACCCAGACGCGCTGGACGGGCTGCCAGCCGCCGGCTGTTGCGGATACCCGGCGGGAGGCTGTTGAGGATATCCGGCCGGAGGTTGTTGCGGGTATCGGTACGGCGACGGCTGCTGCCCCGGGCCGGGGCCGACATTCCGCCCTTGGCCTGGCATCGGTGGCTGAGACCCCCCTTCATCCCATTGAGCACCGTACGGGTTGTTCGAGCTCATCGTTCGTCTCCTGACCCATTGTTCCTGGTGATCGCTCCCGCAAGAGCGACGCTCGCGATCATAAGGGCGTCCTCAATGGAGCGAACTCTAGTCAGCGAGCCGGTCAGCTGTGCGGCCGATGGGGGCAAAGTAGCCGATCTGCACTGCGTAACTGACTCCTGCTGGGCCGCTAGCGTACGGTCCAGGTGTCCCCGCCGTTGATCACCGACTGAAGGGCGTCGTCGTCGTTGCCCAGGCTGGCTGCCAATGCGACCTGGTCACGGGCCAGGTCGTCGTATGCAGGCGCATCGACATCGCGGAAGATGCCAATGGGTGCTCGGTGGAGTATCCCTGCGTCGGTGAGCCGGGACAGCCCGAAAGCAAACGATGGATCGGCGAGATGAGCATCGTGGACGACCAGGGCGTCCGCACCGACATCGGCCACTTCGACCACCGAGAAGGTCCCGGTCTGCGGATCGCGGACGACGCCAAGGTGACCGTCTACACCGAAGCGGATCGGCTCGCCATGGGTGAGCGGAATGATTGCATCCGCTGATGTCGCCAAATCCTTGATCGCATCGAACGCCCCGTCATTGAAGATCGGGCAGTTCTGATAGATCTCCACCAACGAGCTGCCGCGATGTGCGGCGGCTGCCCGGAGCACGCTGGTCAAGTGCTTCCGATCGGAGTCGATCGGGCGGGCGACAAAAGTTGCCTCCGCGCCGAGCGCCAGCGAGATGGGATTGAACGGGTTGTCGAGCGACCCCATCGGCGTTGACTTGGTGATCTTGCCGATCTCCGATGTGGGGGAGTACTGGCCCTTGGTCAGTCCGTAGATCCGGTTGTTGAAGAGCAAGATCGTCAGATTCACGTTGCGGCGCAGCAGATGGATCAGATGATTCCCGCCAATGGACAATGCATCGCCGTCACCGGTGATCACAAAGACCGCCAGG
>Ga0307286_10000304_pt1 | contig 13336 bp, 10 predicted proteins | sample ER_DNA_140_FD_194478 | JGI IMG/M metagenome (GOLD analysis project Ga0307286, IMG submission 194478) | Bulk soil microbial communities from the East River watershed near Crested Butte, Colorado, United States - ER_DNA_140 | ecosystem: Environmental > Terrestrial > Soil > Floodplain | place... | reverse complement strand
GAGTTGGCTGGGCAGATCGCGAAGAGCTCACGTCCCCGGGCGCAGACAGTCGCCGGTTTCGACCTGACGTTCTCGCCGGTGAAGTCGATCTCGACGCTGTGGGCGGTCGCCGAACCGGCGGTGGCGGCGGCGATCGAACGGGCCCATCAGGCCGCGGTCAACGACGCGCTGCGCTTCATCGAGCAGCAGGCCTTGTTCACCCGGACCGGACCCCAAGGGATCCGGCAGGTCAACGTGCGTGGCCTGGTCGCGGCCGCGTTCACCCACCGCGACAGCCGTGCCGGCGACCCGGATCTGCACACCCATGTCGCGGTGGCGAACAAGGTGCAGACCCTCGACGGACGCTGGCTGTCGATCGACGGCCGGGTGTTGTTCAAGGCAAAGGTTGCCGCATCGGAGACCTACAACACCTCCCTGGAGCAGCACCTCCGCGACACGTTAGGGGTGCGGTTCGCCGCACGTCCCGGCTCCGATCCGGGCAAGCGGCCGATCAGGGAAATCGTTGGTGTCGACCCCCGGTTGAACCAGCGGTGGTCGACCCGGCGGGCCCATATCAACCTCCGCCGCGGCGCGCTCGCCGTCCAATTCCAAGCCGAGCACGGCCGACCGCCCACACCGGTCGAAGCGCTCCAGCTGGCCCAGCAGGCAACGTTGGAGACCCGCGACGCCAAGCACGAACCCCGATCACTCGCCGAGCAGCGCACCACCTGGATGAGTGAAGCCTCAGCGGTCCTCGGTGGCCGCAGCGCCGTCGCCTCGATGGTCGCGACGGCACTCAACCCGGCCGCAGAACCCCCGCGTAGGGCCGACGCTCACTGGGTTGCGCAGACCGCCGACCGGGTGCTGGCCGCCATGGAGGAGAACCGGTCGACCTGGCAGATGTGGCACGTCCGCGCCGAAGCCCAACGCCACCTCCGCACCGTCGACATGGGTGCCGAGCACGCGAACACGCTGGTGGATCTCCTCGTTGATGAGGTCCTCCAGCACCGATCAGTAGCGCTGGCCGCACCACCGGACGGCATCGCAGAACCAGACGCGCTGCGGCGGACCGACGGATCCTCGGTTTACAGCATCGCCGGCGCCGAGCTGTACACCACCCAGCGCATCCTCGACGCCGAGCAACGCCTCCTCACCGTCGCCGGCCGCCGCGACGGAACAGTGGTCGATGAGCCGGCAGTGGATCTGGCCCTGCTGGAAATGGCGGCGAACGGCACCGCCCTCGATGCTGGACAGGCCTCGCTGGTCCGGCAGATGTGCACCTCCGGTCTCCGGTTGCAGCTGGCGATCGCCCCCGCAGGCGCAGGCAAGACTACGGCTATGCGCGCCCTCACCCTGGCATGGACCGAAGACGGCGGCCAGGTGCTCGGCCTGGCCCCATCGGCGGCTGCGGCCGCCGTCCTGGCCGAGCAAACCAGTATCCACGCCGACACCCTCGCCAAACTCACCTGGTCGCTTCAGCACGGCGAGCTGCCCGGCTGGGCGGCAGTGGTCGGTCCCTCCACCCTGGTGATCATCGACGAAGCCGGCATGGCCGACACACTCACACTCGACGCTGCCGTCCAATTCGCCGTCAAACGGGGTGCAAGCATCCGGCTGATCGGGGATGATCAACAACTCGCCGCGATCGGCGCCGGCGGCGTCCTCCGCGACATTTCCCACACCCACGGCGCCCTCCGCCTGGCCGAGCTGCATCGCTTCACCGACTCCGCCGAGGCCGCTGCCTCGCTCGCGCTCCGCGACGGCCACGCGCGCTCGCTCCATTTCTACCTTGATCATGGCCGGGTCCATGTCGGCGACGTCGCCACCACCACGGAAGATGCGTTCAAGGCTTGGCTTTCCGACCGAGCGGCCGGTCTGGACACGATCATGATCGCCCCCACCCGCGACCTGGTCGCCGAACTCAACCGTCGCGCACGTCATCATGGTCTTGATGGCGCACCAGCATCATTGGAGGTGCGGCTGGCCGATGGAAACCGGGCCAGCATCGGAGACGTGATCATCACCCGCAGGAACGACCGCCGACTCCGCCTCACCACCACTGACTGGGTCAAGAACGGCGATCGCTGGACCATCACAGATGTGACGAAAAACCGAGACCTGACCGTGCGGCACATCCGCAGCCACCGCACGGTCCGACTCCCCGCCGACTACGTCCGCGACTCGACCGGCCTCGGCTACGCCACCACCATCCACGCCGCCCAAGGCGTCACCGCTGACACCATGCACGGCCTGCTCACCGGACGGGAATCCCGGCAGCAGCTGTACACCATGCTCACCCGCGGCCGGCACGCCAACCACCTCTACCTCCAAGTCGTCGGCGACGGCGACCCCCACGCCGTCATCCGATCCGACACCGTTGCCCCGCGCACGCCGACCGAGACGCTCCAGCAGATCATCGCCCGAGATGAAGCGGCCGTCTCCGCCAGTACCTTGCTGCGCGAGCTCAGCGACCCGGCGGCTCGACTCCACGATGCGGTTCAGCGCTACACCGACGGCCTCCACGTCGCAGTCGAACAGCTTGTCAGACCACAGACTGTCGCAGAGCTTGACCAAGCCGACCAGTACATCCTCGGACTCACCTATGAACCCGCCTGGCCGACCCTGCGGGCCCACCTGCTCGATATTGCGGCCGAGACTGGTAAGCACCCACTCCGACACATGCTGACAGCGGCCAGCGGACGCGACCTGCGAACCGCAGGCGACATGGCCGCCGTCCTCGACTGGCGCCTTACAGCGCTCATGCCTAGCAACCTTGGCCCGTTGCCTTGGCTCCCGGGCATTCCAACATCGCTGCATGACCATCCCGTCTGGGGCGACTACCTGGCCAAGCGATTCCACCTGGTCGCCGACCTCGCCGACCAAGTCCACGATCACGCCTGCCAAGATGACACTCCGCTGGCCTGGGCACGCCCAGGCAGGCATCGGAGCACAGCCCTCGTCGGCGAGGTCGCAGTGTGGCGGGCCGCCAACGGCATCGACCCCCAAGACCCACGGCCAACCGGAGGGCCGCAGCAAGCGGCCGCCGCGGACCTATGGAAACGACAACTCGACAGATATCTCGCCCGTGCTACCGAACGGCCACACAACACCAACGTCGATCAGAGACAGCCAGCGCGTCAGACGCAACGCGTCCGTCACCGCGACATCGAGTACCCCAAACCAAACGCACAGCCCGGCCGGCCGACTGGGCCCGGCCGCTAGCAACCGCACTCATCGGTCGTAGCAGTGTGGGGGACGCAGCAGCTTCGTCCAATCGGATCGGACGAATCGGATCGGACAGCTGTCTAGAGACAGCTGATGCGCAACGGTTTCACGCCAGGTGATCTGCGACAGATGGTCTAGGAAACTGTGGTGACCGTCCGCGGCGATCTGGCCTTGATCGTAATGGCGGGGACGATGGTGGTGCGGCGGACGACGTGGCTGTCGCCGTCGCCGAGCTCGATGGCCAAGGTGGTGTCAGAGACCAAGATCGTGAGGGTTCGCCGGGCGTAGGCACGACCCAGCCCGACGCGTTGGCCGCAGACCGAGACGACACCGGTGTGATCGGCGAGGCGCTGCACCCGGACCGGCTCTTGCGCTGGCCGGGGTGGCGGGCCGGCGGGACGTGCTCCGCGCAGCCGCAGGATCTTCTCGGCAGGCAGCGGGTTGGGCCGGGTGCGCAGCAACGTCCGGGTCTGCAGGTCGAACAGCAGCAGGGTGCTCGGCTCGACCCGGATACCGACCTGCCGGCCGGCCAGGATCGCCGCGCCGACCAGGACCTGACCGCCGAGGGTGAAGGTGCCGCCCGGGGAGATGACCCGGTCGACCTCCACCGCTTCACCAGGAGTGAGGGAGGGGATCGGCGGCGGGCCCGCGTTGGCGGCCCCACCGGCCACCAGATTGCGCAGATCAGCGACGGTGAGGTGCGAGGCGACACTCTTGACCCGGGCGCCGCCGATCGAGAGGTGGATCACCTCGGTGCTGGCCCAAAACCGCACGGTCAGACCGGCTCTGGCGGGTCCGAGCCAGAATTGCCGTCCGGCCATCGACATGTTGCCCGACGGCGGCACGACCTGGTCGAACTCGACCGGTCCACCGGACCATTCCGTTGTTGCCGGCTCAATGGTGGCCGCCATCGATGCCAGTGGTGTCGGCACCGTCTCCAAGGCGGGCGGCAGCCACAGCTCGACCAGCTGCCGCTGCTCCTCCGGGATCGGGGTGAACCGCTCAGCCGGGGTCACCGGCAGCGTCGGATCAAGCGCCTGATGCGGCCGATCTTGGTTGTAGTCCGCCACCCAGACATCCAGCGCCGCCTGCGCCAAAGCCACCGACTCGAACGGTTCCGCCTGATCAAGGAAGTCAGGTCGCAGGGTGCCGTGGAATCTTTCCACCTTGCCGTTTTGGTTGGGCGAGAACGGGTCGGTCAACCGATGCTTGATGCCGTTCTTGCGGCAGATCCGATCAAACATCACCTCCCCGCCCTTGCCGAACCGATCGGTGAACTGTTTCCCATTGTCCGACTGCACTTCCTCCGGGACACCGAACCTCGCCAGCGCTTCGGCGAACGCCACACAGACTGCCCGGCTGGTGGCCCGCTCAACCACCTTCGCCATCACGCAATACCGGGAATGATCATCCACTCCGGTGACGATCTTGGCCTCCCGCAGCTGTCCTGTCGCCGAGTTCACCAGCCACAATCCGCCGACGATGTCGACCTGCCACAGCTGCATCGGCCCCGGCCGCTCAAACCGCACAAACGACTCTCTCGGCCGCTTCCGCGGCCTCGGCAAGGCCAGCCCATGCCGCAACAAGATCCGGTTGATCGTCCGCTCCGACGGCACCACCAGTCCCGACACCGGCGAGCGCAGCAGCTGCATCCGGATCCGCTTCGACCCCCACCGCGGATGCTTGCGCCGCAGCTCCGCCACCAACACCTCCACCTGCGTAGCGGCCTGATGCGAACACGAAAGCGGACGATGCGACCGATCCGCCAACCCAGCGACATTCCCGGCCAGATAACGGCCGATCCAGCGATGCAGCGTCGACCGCGACACCCCCACCGCGACCACCGTCGCGCCCGCCAACACCGCCCGAACCGCATCCAAACGTTGCTCCACCACCGACAACACGACCAGCGCCAATCCCGGCCTCCCCAAGTCCCGACGCCCCGCGGAGACGTCGACCTCAGATTGGCCGAAACAGATCACTGTCGCGCATCACCTGGCGAGCATGTGTCGCACATCAGCCGGCACAGGACAATCGGATCGGACAGCCGATTGCCGATTCTGGCTCTACTTAGATCAAGGCCGCGCTTCGCGCCGGCGGCGGCGCGTGTCCTCGGCAGGCCTGAGGGCCGCGCCGCCTCTAGAGAGCCAACCGTTTGAACTAGGCGTGCCGGATCGGGCGGAAACTCGAACGGTTGCCGGATCATCTCGACACGGCCTCGACGCTGGGCGTGCGATGAGATCGCCGCGCTCACCGCCTGGAGTACAGCAGCCCCGAATGCCCACAAGGAGTCGGCCTCTGTCGCGGGCATCTCCTGGGCAGTGGTCGCGACCGCGCGGTAGCTCGCAATGCTGGTAGCGATCGACCAGATTGCGATCGCGAGGAAGCCGCCAAAGAAGCCGTAGCCGAACACGCTGTCTTCGCCGGGGCCGACGATGAGCGTAAAGAACGTGACGAAGAAGGCAACCGCCCCGAGTAGGGCCACGATACCGATCCAGCGCGCGAAGACTCCGCTGCGCAGTGTCAACAGTCCAGCAGCCGCGAGCAACGCGGCAAAGCCCATCGCGGCGACCAGGAACGGCCCCACCGTCGCCGAGGCCACCGCTCTAATGACCACGGGATCCGCGTCGGCGCCCGCGGCACTCGCACCAGCGATCATCACGATGGCCATGGTGATGCCCGTGATGCCGGTTACGGCACCCGCGAACGCGGTCCGCGCGAGTTGCCCAGAGCCGCGAACCGTAGCCTCCGCAGTCCCGAGCACGGTGCGAATCGTCCCCGCGAAGTGCAGGAACACAAAGCCTGCGATCAGGGTTAGGAACGCACCAATGCGGCTCTTCAACTCGTTGTTCTCCGCCTAGGTCGTCCACTCCTGGTCAGCTGCCGTGTAGTCCGGCGTGTCGCCACCGCTAAGGAAGAAGCCGACAACCAAGAGCACCGCGAACGCGATGCCAGACAGGGCCAACAGCCGCTGCCAGGACGTGGGAAGAGCCTCAGCCGATCGGTCTGAGGTCGTACGCGGAGTCGTCATGAAGTAACCGTTTGCCTATACGGCCCGACTACGCACTCGCGCCCCGTGCGACAAGTCCGCTATCCAACTCAGCCAGAATCGGAGACGGCCTAAATCCCTTGACGATGAGGTAGATACCGAACGACAACTCCCACAAGGCCTCCGGAATCGTCGCAACGGCCTGCACCGCGGACCCGTGGTCAATGACGTCGAACATGACGGCGATTGCCGCGGCGACGAGTAGTGGACCTCCGATGAGCCCCAGCATCGCCATGCCTCGAGGCACCAAGCGCGACCGATACATCAGGTAGCCCAGGATCATTCCGTTCGCAACACCGGCGAAGATGCCTGGCCCGATCAGGAACGCCCGATCATAGATCGCGACGAAAGCCTGGCCCAGAGCGGCGTCCGTGCCAGCTGTGCCTTCCTGCCGCATGAACAGGAACGTGAGAAGGCTGATGATCCCGATGGCGGTGAATATGCACTCGACGAGGCGCGCTGCGACGTAGCCCAGAGCGAGGGCTTCGCTATACCGCCTGAAGACCGCGTACGGCACCACGGCGGTGCCGACCTGGGCGATGATCAGGATGACCTCGAGGACAGCGCCCAAAGCCACGCTCGCGGTGGGGTCGGCGCCGGCTCCGGTGATGGAATCCGGGTTATTCCGCACCGGGGCGTAGAGGAAGAAGTACGCGGGAATGGATGTGACGAAGGTCACCACCATGAACCAGCCCGTAACGCTGGCGATCTTCCTCGTGTCCATAGGGCCACACCCTAGCCCAGGCCGACCAGCCAAACGGGCCAACATGCAGCGCGGTTCAGGTTCGAGTCCCCGTTACCCCGCAGGGGCTCCGCCCCCGCACCCCCGGCCTCGGTTCAGAGATGGCCGGGGTCGTGGTCGTCCCCTCACGTCGTCACCGAAGGCTTTAGCGACGAACCTTCAGGAGTGCAAGGCGGAAGAGCGTTGCCCTGCACTCCTGAAGAACCGGCGCTACGGGCAAGCCTGCCGACGCGAGGGGATGACCACTCATAACCGCTGCTGCGGCTCGCTACGCCAACCGTGAGCACAATCAGGCACGCGGTCAGTGAGTAACCAACTGAGTAACTACGGTGGCGTTCAGACCGGGACCCATCCGGGCGACCGCGGTGCTAGTCGACGCTCAATCAGCACTCAGGGCCGTCCGCCGGGCCTGCTTCACACCGAAGCGGTCAGCCGGGGGCGGACGGGGGCACGGGCAAGGCAGGACGCCCAAACTGACGGGAGACAACGCGATACCTCCCGACCGCTCAGCGCCTAGCCGGACCTCAGTTCGCGCTCAGCCACCCTAGACCGGCCTTCAGTCGGCTTACCCTTTCAATGCGGCAGCGCACGGCGATCACGTATCCCGCCGAACCCGAGAGTCACTTATCAACCGGTTCCATTCTCTCGACGATGGTGACCCGGCTCAAGTGCGGAACGAGATCATTAGTGGCGGCTCGCCGCCGCGCTCCACTGTGGCGAAGGCCCGGGGGATGATCCATCCGCCGACCGAGTTGTGCCAGCTGCGCAAGAGCCCGACAACGTCGTCCGGGAACGGGTCGTCCGAAAAGCTCAACCCGACCTCCCAGCCAAGCTCGCTCGGCTCAGGCCCCACCGGCGGTCCGGGGAACGTAGCTAGGACAGTTCCATCCCTTAGACGCGCTCCCTTGGGCAAGTGGAAGTCCGGGCCAGTTCCACTGCCGGTCCACCAGGAGAGGTCGAAGAACCAGTCCAGCCGTACCAGCCGACGGTGCTTATCTACGTTCCACAGCACATCAAGGCGATAGGCCGGGTCGGCCATCATGTCCGCCTCCGCATCGCTGGTTACCTCGACTCCGTGCGCGGCCGCCTCGGTCGCGAAGGTGAAGGGTTGCACCGAGCGGAGTGCCTTGAGCTGCAAATCGCCGTACAGATCACGAGGGCGGACACCCTTATATCGCTGGTTGAGGAAGCCGTCGAACGCAGCCTCGTCGCGGCAGATCGGTAGTCGCGTGACACGTTCCTGTTCGAGAGTCAAGGTCCCGCAGTGCTGCTCAGCTAGGCCGTAGGCCATGGCGTCCAGAGCAGAGCGCAGATTGTGCACCGCGTCACCAAGGACCGCCAGGAGGTCGGCGGGCACTGCGCGGTGCACCCGAAATCGGTAGTTCTGATCACCGGTTCCGGGACCCGGTGTTGCCTCCACGGTCCACGGCTCATCACTTCTGAAAGCCTTCAGTCGCCCGGCTGCCTCGACAATGTGCTGATCGGCACGACGCAGCTTCACCCACCAGGCCGAATCGGGGTCACGCCAGGTGCCGTGCTGCGCGTCAGCGTCCACCATCATCGGCTTCCTTCCTGGCGATCGGGTTGTACGCCTGTGACAGCAACCGTGACAGCAACGCGGCCGTGTTTCCACCGGCCGGCCATGAACGGTCCTGGCTGAGACACGGAGGGCGCGGACGTCCACGGACACAAGCGCTGCAGTTGCCCGGGTCTACGGATCAGAAGGTTGGGGGTTCGAATCCCTCCGGGTGCGCCAGCGTTTTCCCTTGTCAAAGCCTTTTTTCGCGCTCAGCCAGCATCCGCGTCCGGTGCAGGTGGGCTCTGGGAGCCATTGCGGGAGCCATTGGGCGTCAGCAGCGCCTCGGACATTCGAGTAGCAGCTGCGCGCTTCTGGCCCTCGACGAGATGCCCGTACACGTCCTTTGTGATGGCCACGCTCGAATGTCCGAGAACTTCGGAGACAACGTAGAGATCGGTGCCCTGGGCCAGCATCAACGACGCCCCTGAGTGGCGCAGCTCATGGAGGTGCCAGTGGCCGAGGCCCGCCCGCCGGCAGATCCGGGAGAACCAGTGCGACACGTTATCCGGATCCATGGGCGTCCCCACAGCGCTCGGGAAGATCAAGTCGTGTTCCCGCCAGGCTGGTCCGATTGCCATTCGCTCCTCGGCCAGACGAGCGCGGTGGCGCCGCAGCAGTTCAACCAGCTCCGGGGTTAAGAAGAGAGTTCGCCGTGAGCGGGCGGTCTTGAGCTCGCCGATCACAAGACGTGTGCTTAGGTTGGTGGTCTCCGCACGGTCTCGAACTCGCTTCACTGCATGTGTCACCTTCAGCGTCGCCGCATCCCAATCTAATGCGGACCAGTGCAGGCCTAGCGCCTCTCCACGCCGCAGCCCAAACGCGAGCATCACAGTTAGCAACGGTTCTTCCCGGGGGCACCTGTTCAAGAAGAGCCCTTGCCTGGTCAACGGAGAGCGCTCGCCCTTCGTCAGTCCGAACGCGCGGTGCGGTGGAGAGAGCGGCTGCGTTCCGCGAAACCAGGCCCTCTCGCTCAGCTTGCCTCAGAGCGCGGCGAAGTACAGCTCTAATGATGCGGACCGTGTTGGCGCTGTAGCCGGCGTTGCGCTTCCAGACAAGAAGCTGATCAACATCAGAAACCGTCAGCTTGCGCAGAACCTTTCGGCCCAACGATGGCTTGAGGTGCAGACGCACCGTGTCCGTGTAGCTGTCTAGGGTCTTGTCACTCACTTGCCCCGGAAGACTTGCCGTCAGCCACCGATCCAAGAAGCCGGCGACGGTTAGCCGGTCATCGGGAATTGGCATGCCGCCGTTGAGTTCGGTCCGCAAGTCTCGCAGCTTCCGCAGCACCTCGGCTTTCGTCGCGCCACTCACTTTCTTGCGGATCCGGCGCCCGTTGGGGCCGTAGCCGAGCGAGGCTGCGCCTCGCCATCGGTCGCCATCGAGATACACCGAGTCCTCGCCACGGCCGCGGCGACTCGTCATCGCGGCTCCTCAGTAAGAGCCGCAATGAAGTCGGCGAGTGCTGCTTGTGGGATACGCCGCGACGTGCCGATCTTCACCGATCGCAGTTGCCCAAGCCGGATCAGCTCATAAACCTTGCTGCGTCCGATGCTGAGATGAACAGCCGCCTCAGCTGGGCTCAACAACAATTTCTCCATGTTCCTTACCTCCCGTCTTTGAGGACCCGGAACCTGACTGGCCCCGAATGGTGGGGCGCAGATCCGACATCGATGCCATGGAGCGACTACGACGCCTTTGTTCATCGCGCTTGCCCACAAGATGTACACGGTGGGCAATGTCGAGATCGTGCGAACGAAGGGTCGGCCCTCATCCCACCATGATCGAACCTGCAAGTCCCTTCAGTGCTCGTTCTGCCCTTCCTGTGGACAAACTGGCCGTGAACCGCTGTGGTCGGTCCTGTATCCGTAGGTTCTGGACGGGTCGCTGGCGGTCGCGTCGTGGAAAGCGTGATGATTGAGGCTCTCGTGGCGCGGCAGATTGCTGAGATGCGTGCAGATGTAGTTCGGCACCTGCCTTCAGGTCATCGGGCTAACGCGAACAGGCACCGAAGGCGGCGAGTGCCGCCAAGGACCGTGGTCATCTATATACCGAAGTTGCCTAGAAGGAGCCAGCGTAGAAACCTCCCCGTTGACGAGCCCCACAAGATCATCAGTCATGGGGCAAGATCATCTGATGGCTCTTGACCCCAGTTACCGGCGACGCGTCCGCTGCCGTACGCCGGTGTCCGGAAATCCTTACCCGTAAGGAATCCGTACGGCAGTGGACACCAGCGAACACACGAAGACGACCATGGATGGCGGTCGGAATGGCGGTCAAACCATAGCTTAGCTAGCGGATTTGGAGGAGAGACCAAGATCAATTAATGGCTCAGATCAAAACCACAAATAACGCCTCCGCCGGTGTGCAAACACTAGACCGGGGCGGTGCCTATTGAGACTCGAGTGCGCTATTTATGAGCCCCGCCGCGCCCGGGGATCGCTTCCCAGGTTGCGTGCCGGGATGATTTGCGGGGTGGGTTGTACCCGAGGGTCATTTCTGAACTCCGGATCGCGTGCCGGATTCGGCCGCGTGGGTTGCGGTTTGGGCGCCATGCGTACCACGACCCAGCCCCGATGCCGGCGGCCTCGGCCAGCACATCGTCGCAGCCAGCGGCCATCTCCCGAGCTCGGCAATCGAGTCGGCGAGGTTGCACTTTTCTGCGGCGCAACGCATGGCGGTCCCGTTCAGGGCGACGCAAAGAAGTTGGTCAGGTGTGGACATGTCGCGATGCATCAAACAAGTGTTCGATACCTCGCCCGGCTAGACTTCCCGCTGATATGGATGCAGCAGAAGCGCTCCCGTTCGCCCGTAAGAACCCACATGCCGTTCTTGTCACCATGAAACGCGACGGCACTCCCCAGCTGTCACCTGTACTCGTCAGCGTCGACTCGCAGGATCGTCTGGTCGTCAGTACCCGCGAAACCGCAATGAAGACCTTGAACGTCCGGCGCGACCCCCGAGGCTGGTTGTGTGTGCTCAATGACAGGTTCTTCGGCGACTGGGCACAGCTCAGTGGCGACGTCGAGGTCGTCAGCCTGCCCGAGGCGATGGAACCGCTGGTTGAGTACTACCGCTCCATCTCCGGGAGCATCCGGACTGGGACGACTACCGGACCGCCATGGTCAAACAGCGCCGCTGCCTGATCCGGATCACGCCCACGAAAGCCGGTCCGACCGTCTTCGGCTGATAACTTTGTCGACTGGGCGGGTAAGGGCCGCCTCGATTCGTCGTCGAGGTGGCGCGCCTGCTGTGGACGGCCCGCGACCTCCTCGGCCGGTGGTGCAGTCTCGGGCGGATCTCGGTCGACGCCGAGCCTGCGGAGCCCGCCGAGCCGCTGCCGATCCCCGGCACGGGCGAGACGTCGCTGGCCAGCCGGCTCCCGATGACCTGCGCGCTACGGCGGCCGGGGTGGACTTTCTCGCCCAGCCGTTCGTGCCGCTATACCGCACCGACGACGAGTTCGCCGCCGAGCTGTCGAACCGCAACATTCACGCGGTTATGCACCTGGCTTGGGCCGAGCAGGCCAGCGGCGATTACCAGGGCCAGATGGCCGTCTACGTCAAACCCCGCGGCTGGCTCGGCTCCGCCCAAATGGCCTTTATCAAGCCCTTCCGTTACCTCGTCGTCTACCCGGCACTCACGCGCCACATCGAACGAGCGTGGAACCGCCGGGTTCCACGGCCGTCGGCACAGCCGCCTGACCACCCACGACACACCGAGGGGATCATCCCGATGTCAGACGCGGTTGCAGCTGCAACACAGCTCCACCCGCATCGCCAGGAGACCGCGCAGATCGGTTCATCCCGCGTTCGCCCACGTGATCCACGTCCGTGACGAACGAATCGCTTCGCTCGAGTGGGTCACCGGCACGCCGTCGTGGCCGGACCCCGTACCGCCGGCGACGGGTTGATCAGCCACGACCGGGGGCGAGCATAAGGGAGCGGGGTCGGCATGACCTCGCGGAGGTCGTGGATGCGGCTCGCATGAACCCTCGGCTACACCGCGGACCGACTGGCACAGGCGATGGAAGGATGAGGCTATGGCCGACGCACCGCGGGACACCGGCTTCTACGACACGGCCTACGGCCACTTCTCCGACGAGCTGTACGCGGCGATCCGCCAAGCGGCGTTCGGCGAGGACATCGGCCAGAACTCCTGGCTGACCGCGGATGAGCTACGGACCTTTTGCGAATGGCTCGGTGTCGACACAAGCACCGAACTGCTCGAGGTCGCCAGCGGCTCCGGCGGCCCGGCGCTGTTCACCGTAGAGACCACCGGCTGCCGGCTCTTCGGTGTCGACCTACACGACGAAGGCGTCGCGGCCGCCAACCGGGCTGCCCAGGAGCGCGGACTCGCCGACCGAGCCCGCTTCGTGTGCGTCGACGCCCGTAAAACGTTGCCCGTCGACGCCGGCTCGTTCGACGCGGTGATCTGCATCGACTCGATCAACCACATGTACGAGCGGAGCGCTGTGCTGCGCGAGTGGCGCCGCGTTCTCCGTCCGAGCGGACGCGTCCTGTTCACCGATCCGATCACGGTCACAGGACTCCTCCGCAGGGAGGAGATGATCCTCCGTGGTGGTGGAATGGGCGAGTTCGTCTTCACCCCGCCGGGCCTCGACCAGCGACTGCTGGAGGAGGCCGGCTTCGCTGATGTGCGCGCCGAGGACGTCACCGAGAATGCCGCCCGCGTCGCCGCGGCCTGGCATGCCGCCCGCGAGCGCCGGTCCACCGACCTCGACGAGGTAGAGGGCGCCGAGCAG
>Ga0307286_10000295_pt1 | contig 13577 bp, 15 predicted proteins | sample ER_DNA_140_FD_194478 | JGI IMG/M metagenome (GOLD analysis project Ga0307286, IMG submission 194478) | Bulk soil microbial communities from the East River watershed near Crested Butte, Colorado, United States - ER_DNA_140 | ecosystem: Environmental > Terrestrial > Soil > Floodplain | place... | reverse complement strand
CCGTAGGATCGCCGCGTGAAGATCCGCGCCGCTGTGCTCGAGCGCTTCGGTGAGCCGCTCGAGGTCCAGGAGCTCGATCTGGCCGAGCCACGCGCCGGCGAGGTGCTCGTGCGCCTCGTCGCCTGCGGGGTCTGCCACACCGATCTCTTCACGGCCTCGGGGGCCGATCCGTCGGGCTACTCGCCCGCGGTGCTCGGCCACGAGGGCGCCGGTGTAGTGGAGACGATCGGCAAAGGCGTGCGAGATCTCGCCGTCGGCGACCACGTCGTCACGCTCTTCTCGCCGCAGTGCCGCGAGTGTGAGCACTGCCTCGATCCGCGCACGAACCTCTGCCTTGCGATCCGTGAGCAGCAGGGGCTCGGCTTCCTGTCCGACGGGACGACCCGCCTGTCGCGCGACGGCGAGCCGGTTCGCCATTTCATGGGCACCTCGACCTTCGCCGAAGCGACGGTGATGCCCGAGATCGCGCTGGCGAAGGTCAGCCCCGAGGCACCGCTCGACCGCGCGTGCTTGTTCGCCTGCGGGCTCTCGACCGGGCTCGGAGCGGCGATGAACACGGCTCGCGTGGAGCCGGGTTCGACGTGCGTCGTCTTCGGCGCCGGCATGGTCGGCCTCGGCGCGGTCGCTGGTTGCCGGCTGCAGGGAGCGGAGCGGATCGTCTGCGTCGACCTGTCGGAAGAGCGGCTCGAGCTGGCGCGGGGGCAGGGCGCGACCGAGACGCTGGTCGGCGGGGCCGACACCGTCGAGCGGATCGTCGAGCTGACGGGCGGCTTCGGCGCCGACTACACCTTCGAGGCGACCGGCAACGTCACGGTCATGCGCCAGGCCGTCGAGTCGGCGCGCCTGGGCTGGGGGCTGGCGACGGTCTGCGGGGTGGCCGGGAAGGGCGAGACGCTGGAGGTGGTGCCGCGGTTCCTGATCACCGGGCGGCGGGTGGCCGGCTCGTCGTTCGGCGGGGTCAAGGGGCGCGACCAGGTGCCGCAGCTCGTCGAGCGCTGGCTCGCGGGCGAGCTCGACGTCGAGCCGTTCGTCTCGCACAAGTTGACGCTGGACGAGGTCAACCGCGGCTTCGAGCTGATGGAGGCCCAGGACGGCATCCGCAGCGTGATCGACTTCGGCTAGAGGAAGCGAGGGCCCGGCACTGCCGGGCCCTCGCGAACCGTCCTCAGCTCGTGGGCGGGATCAGCACCCGATTGATGACGTGGATGATGCCGTTGGAGGCCGAGACGTTCGGCTTGATCACCCTGGCGCCGTTCACGTAGACCATGCCGCCGCTGACGCGGATCCGCACGGTTGCGCCGTTCAAGGTCTTCGCGAACCGCAGCTTCGCGACCTTGGCAGCCGTGAGGCGGCCGCCGACAACGTGGTACAGCAGAACCGCGCGAAGCTTCGCCTTGTCCGCCGCGAGCCGCTTGAGCGTCGCCTTCGGCACCTTGGCGAAGGCAACGTCCGTCGGAGCAAAGACCGTGAAGCGAGCGTTGCCAGACAGGGTCTTCGCAAGCCCCGCCTGCTTCACGAGCGAGACGAGCGTCTTGAACTGCCCGGCGGCCGCTGCCGTCTGAACGAGGTTCCTTTTCGCGACGGTCGGTGTGCTCGTGGCGGCCGGCGCGCCGACCGCGACGATCGCGACCGCGGTGGCGATCAGCGCGGCTGTGGTGAGTCGTAGCTTGGTCATTTGCGTTCCTCCTCTTTCGTGGTCAGCTCTGCGGCGCGACGGCCGTGGACGTTCGGTGGCTCCTGCTGCGCATGAGCGCGGGCAGGCGCGAAGCCCCGTAAACGGCGGCGAGGCCGACGAGCCCGTAGACGATGCGGCTGGCGGCGTTCGTCTGGCCGAAGTCGAGGCCGAAGATCCAAGCCACCAGATCGAACTCGGCGACCGCGACGAGGCCCCAGTTGAGCCCGCCGACGAGCACCAAAGCCGCTGCGAGTAGATCGATCCGTTCCATTCTGTCCCTCCTCTGTCTAGGTTTCGTCCAGACTATAGCCGCATGACCTGGCGGTTGTCAAATCTTTGTCCAGATCCTGTACAGTGAACAGATGACCGAGGCCGGACATCTGCGAATCGGCGAGCTGAGCAGGCGGACGGGTGTGAGCGTCGACCTCTTGCGGGCCTGGGAGAAGCGCTACGGCTTGCTGGACCCGGACCGCTCTGACGGTGGCTTCCGCCTCTACTCGGACGACGACGTCGCGCGAGTCCGCTCGATGCAGGCCCACTTGGCCGACGGCCTCGCAGCCGCCGAAGCCGCTCGACGGGCTCTGGAGAACGGCGGCGGCGAGGCAGCCGCCGGCGACCTCGTCGGGCAGTCGAAGCGGGAGCTCGCAGAGGCGCTCGCTAGCTTTTCGGAGGGTCGGGCCAACGCAGTGCTCGACCGGCTGCTGGGCGCTCTCAGCGTCGACGCGGTGCTCGCCGAGGTCGTCCTTCCGTACCTCCACGATCTCGGCGAAGCCTGGGCGCGCGGCGAGGCGACGGTCGCACAGGAGCACTTCGCGAGCAACATTGTCAGGGGCAGGATGCTCGGGCTCGGCCGCGGCTGGGGCGAGGGATCCGGCCCGCATGCGCTGCTCGCCTGCCCGCCCCAGGAGCAGCACGACCTTGGGCTGATCGCCTTCGGAGTCGCGCTACGAAACCGCGGCTGGCGGATTACCTACCTGGGTCAGGACACCCCGCTCTCAACGCTCGAGCACGAGGCGCGAGAGCTGGAGCCGGACAGTGTGGTGCTCTCCGCCTCCGCCCCCGAGCGGCTCGAGGACGTGCTGCTCGATCTCGCGAAGCTGGCCGAGGCCGCGCCGCTCGCGCTCGCAGGCGCAGGCGCCTCGGCCGAGCTTGCCGGAAGAGCCGGGGCGACGCTCCTGGCCGACGATCCAGTCAGCGCGGCCGAGCGTCTGACCCGCGAGCTTCGAGCAGGCGCTCGATCGCGGCCCTGACCACCGGCCACTCGGCGGAGAGCGGGTCGATCAGCTCGAAATGCCGGGCGCCGTCGAGAGTGACGAGCTCGGCCTCTCCGCCCGCGGCGGAGACATAGCGCTCGCTCATCTCGTACGGGACCGTGTCGTCCGCGGTGCCGTGGATCAGGATCTGCGGGACGCCGAGCGGGAGCTGCTCGAGCGGCGAGCCGTCCGGGAAGTGCTCGGGCGCCATGTAGCGGGCGGGTGCACTCTCGGGGCCGCGGCGGGCGACGGCGTCGCGGACGTCGGAGACCGGGGCCAGCGCGACCACCGGGAGGCGCGCGCGCTTGGCGGCCCACAGCGCAAGCTGGCCGCCTGCCGAGTGGCCGACCAGCACGACGCGGCCGTCTCCTGCGAGCGGCAGCTGCTCGAGGTGGTCGAGCGCGCTGGTCAGGTCCTCCGCGGCTGCCGGCCACGCGCCGCCGGGAACGCCGACGCAGCGGTACTCGAGGTTCCAGGTCGCGATCCCGGCCTCGGTCAGGACGCGGCTCAGGTGGCCCGTGTGGGTCAGGTTGTAGGTCGACTGCCAGTAGCCGCCGTGCAGGACGAGCGCGAGCGGGAACGGCCCGTCGCCGTCCGGGACGCGCAGGTCGCCGAACTGGAGCGGCTCGGGCCCGTAGGCGATCCGGGCGTCCGCCTCGGGCGGCGGCGGGTCGGTGAGGATGTTGTGGCTGTCGCGCATCACACGGGCGCGTTCCAGCCGCGGACTACCCGCTGCTCGCGCTCGAACCCGAGGGTGCTGAGCGTTCCCGAGTCGAGCGCGAACAGCCGGCCGTCGCTGGGCTCGAGCTCGAGCCAGCGCGCCGCGAGCACGCGCAGCAGGTGGCCGTGCGAAAGGACCAGCACGTCGCCGTCCACGCTCAGCAGCTCCTCGACCATGCGATCGACGCGTCGGCCGACGTCGGCGACGCTCTCGCCGCCTCGAGCGCCGTAGCGCCAGATCGTCCAGTTCGGGATCTCCTCGCGGATCTCCACCGTGCGGCGGGCCTCGAAGTCCCCGTAGTCCCACTCGGCGAGCTCCTCCCGCAGCTCGGGCTCGAATCCGGCCAGCCGCGCCGTGTCGAGCGCCCGCCGCAGCGGGCTCGAGAGCACCAGCGCGAACTCCCGGCCGCGCAGCGCCTCGCCCACGACCCGCGCCTGCCGTTCGCCCTCCTCCGTGAGCGGCACGTCGGTGCGGCCGGTGTGCTTCAGCTCCCGGCTCCACTCGGTCTCGCCGTGCCGGACGAGCACCACTTCCACTCGCGCCACCCTAATGCGAGGATGCGGCGACCGTGCGGGGTCATGGCAGGGACGATCCGCTAGCGCTCGACCGCGAGACGATGCGGCAGCTGGGCTACCGCACGGTCGACCTGCTCATCGACTGGCTGGAACGCGAGGCGCCGCCGCTCACCCGCGCCACGGCCGCCGAGATGCGAGAGCGTCTCCACACGCCGCCGCCCGAGCAGCCGGAGCCGTTCGAGCAGATCCTCGAGGGCATCGAGCGCGACGTGCTCCCCTTCGCCAGCCGCGACGGCCACCCGCGGTTCTTCGGCTTCGTTCCCTTCGCCGGCACCTGGCCCGGCGCGCTCGGCGACCTGATCGCGAGCGCCTGCAACCTCTACGTCGGCTCCTGGATGGAGTCGGCCGGCCCGAGCCAGGTCGAGCTCGAGGTGCTCGGCTGGTTCAAGGACTGGATCGGCTACCCGGCCGACGCCGCGGGCTCGCTCGTCAGCGGCGGCTCGGCGGGGAACATGACCGCGCTGGCCTGCGCGCGCGAGACCCTCGCGGGCCCGATGCGGGACGACCTCGTGCTCTACGTCTCCGACCAGGCGCACTCGTCGATCGCACGCGCCGCTCGCATCCTCGGCTTCCGCCCGGAGCAGGTGCGCGTGCTGCCGAGCGACGACGCCTTCCGCCTCGCGCCCTCCACGCTGCGCGCCGCGATGGAGGCCGACGTGGCGCGGGGCCTGACGCCGTTTCTCGTCTCCGCGAGCGCCGGCTCGACGAACACCGGCGCGGTCGACCCTCTGACCGAGCTCGGAGAGATCTGCCACGAGCGCGGTGCCTGGCTCCACGTCGACGGCGCCTACGGCGGTTTCGCCGCGCTCGCCGACCCCGCGCTCGTCCCGGGTATCGGGCATGCCGACTCGGTCACGCTCGACCCGCACAAGTGGCTCTACCAGCCCTTCGAGTGCGGGTGCGTGCTCGTGCGCAAGGGACGTGTGCTCCGCGAAGCGTTCGAGATCGTCCCCGACTACCTGCGCGACGCGAGGGCGGAGGCCGAGGAGGTCAACTTCTCCGACCTCGGCCTGCAGCTGACCCGCTCGGCCCGCGCGCTCAAGCTCTGGGTCTCGCTGCGCTTCTTCGGAATCGAGGCCTTCCGCTCGGCGATCCGGCGCTCGCTGGAGCTGGCGCAGGAGGCCGCCGGCCGCGTCGAGGCGAGCGAGAGCCTGGAGCTGATGGCTCCGCCGTCACTCGGCACGGTCTGCTTCAGGCGGCGCGACCTCGACGAGGAGGCCAATGCGCGGATCGCGGCCGCGCTCGAGCAGAGCGGTACGGGGCTCGTCTCCTCGACGCGCCTGCACGGCCGCTTCGCCCTCCGTCTCTGCGTGCTCAACCACCAGAGCGGTTCGGAGGACGTCGAGCAGGTGCTCGCGTTCCTCGAGACCGCGCAGCCGGCGGCCGAGGCGCCGGCGTACGAGCGCCACCCGACGATCGTCAGCAGCTGGCCCGGCCTCCCCCGGGCCGACGTCGCCTCGCTGCGCGCGCTGCCGCTCTTCGCCGAGCTCGAGCCCGACCAGGCTGCTCAGGTCGCGCAGAAGGCGAGCCTGCTCGAGGCCGCGGCCGGCGACGCGATCGTCGAGCAGTGGAGCCTCGGCTCCGAGTTCTTCGTGATCCTCGACGGCACGGCTGCGGTCTCGGTCGACGGGGAGCGCGCCCGCGACCTCGGCGCCGGTGAGTTCTTCGGCGAGCTACGCGCGCTCGAGTGGGGCAGCGGCTATGCCTACCCGCGGCTCGCCACGGTTCGCGCCACCTCGACGCTGCGGCTGCTCGTTTTCCCGGAGGGGGCGCTGAGCGAGCTCGTCGAGCGCTACCCGTCCGTCGGCCGGATCGTCCGCGAGGCGGTGGCCGACCGGCTGCCCCGCCACTCGTGAGCTGGCTCGACCGCGTCGGCTCGGTCGTCGGCGGGGTCTTCCGAAACCCGGAGCTGCGACGCATCGAGCTCGCCTTCGCCGGCTTCAACGCAGCGGAATGGGGCGTCTGGATCGCGATGCTCGTCTACGCGTACGAACGCGGTGGGGCGACGACGGCCGGGCTCGTGGCGGTCGCGCAACTCGTGCCCGCGGCGTTGTTCGCGCCGTTCGCATCGGTGCTCGCCGATCGTCACCCGCCCGGGCGCGTGCTCGCGCTCGGCTACGCGGCGCAGGCGCTCGCGATGGGCGGCACGGCCGTCGCGCTCCTCTCGGGTGCGCCGCCACTCGTTGCGTACGCGCTTGCCGCGGTCGCCGCAACCGCCGTCACCGTCACCCGCCCGACCCAGTCCGCGCTCGTGCCCGCCCTGGCGCGGACGCCAGATGAGCTGACCGCCACGAACGTCGTCTCGGGTTGGATCGAGAGCGTCAGCGTGCTCGTCGCCCCGGCCGCAACTGGCGTGCTGCTCGCCATCGCCTCGCCGGGCTGGGTCTTCGCATCCATGGCAGCGGTCGCCGCGGCGTCGGCGCTGCTCGTCGCCCGCGTGCACGGGCCGGCTCCGGCTCACGATGCGCTGCCTGCGCTGGAAGAGTCCCTGGCCGGGTTCCGCTTGCTTGCACGCGAGCCCTCGGCGCGAGTGCTGGTCGGCCTGCTTGGCGGACAGTTCATCGCGATCGGCGCCCTGGATGTGCTCTACGTCGTGCTCGCAATCTCGGTACTCGACCTCGGCGGCTCGGGCGCCGGCTACCTGAATGCCGCATTCGGGGCGGGCGGCGTGGCCGGGATCGCGATCACCGTCGCTCTCGTCGGGCGGCGCCGGCTGCTGCCCCCACTCGTGCTCGGCGTCCTCGTCTGGGGCGCCGCGTTCGCGCTTCTCGTCGCGTGGCCGACGACGGCCGGCGCGCTGCTTCTGCTCGCGGCGGCCGGAGCCGGACGCTCGCTGCTCGACATCGCGGGTCGGACGATCCTCCAGCGGACGGCGCCGACCGACGTGCTCTCGCGCGTCTTCGGCGTGCTCGAGGGGCTCTCGATGGCCGGCCTCGCGATCGGATCGCTGCTCACGCCGGCGCTCGTCGCGCTCGCCGGCCCCCGTTGGGCGGTGGCCGGGATCGGGACGCTGCTGCCGCTGGCGGTGTTGCTCTCTTTCCGCCGGCTGGCTGAGATCGACCGCCGCGTGCCCGTGCCCGTGGTCGAGATCGCGCTGCTCCGCTCACTGCCACTGTTCTCGCCGCTCGGCGCGCCGGAGCTGGAGGGCCTTGCGCACGGGCTCGACGAGACGCGAGTGCCCGCTGGGACCGCGGTCGTACGCGAGGGTGAGCCGGGCGACCGCTTCTACGTCGTCGCCGAAGGCGAGCTCGAGGTCGACTCGGGCGGGCGGCAGCTCCGGCGCCTGTCCCGCGGCGACGGCTTTGGCGAGATCGCGTTGCTGCGTGACGTGCCGCGCACTGCGACCGTCACCGCTTGCACCGACACGCGCCTGTACGCGCTCGGCAAGGCCTGCTTCCTCGCCAGCGTCGGCTCCCACCCGCGCGCCGTGAGCGAGGCGGAGCGGCTCGTCCACGAGCGCCTGCCCTCGCCACAGGCGACAATCGCCCCGTGATCGACCCGCTCGAGCGCTGGCGGCAGTACGGCGAGAAGCCCGACTACGCGGGCCTGCTCACGTACGGGGGCGCGCCGTACACGCAGGATCCGGCCGAGCTCGCGGGCTTCGACGTCGCGATCGTCGGAGCGCCGACCGACGACCTCGTCTCCGACCGGCCGGGCGCTCGGTTTGCGCCGCGCGCAATTCGCGCCGCGAGCTGCCCGCCGGGCCCGCACCTCGAGTCGAAGGTGGACGCCTTCGAGGAGCTGAAGATCGTCGACTTCGGCGACGCGGCCGTCTTGCCGGCGGACGCAGCGCAGTCGCACGAGGCGATCTTCGAGCTCGTCGGCCAGGTCATCGACGCCGGCGTGCTGCCGATCGTGCTCGGCGGCGACCACTCAATCGCCGAGCCGGACATCCGCGCGGTCGCGGCGCGCCACGGCCCCGTCGGCCTCGTCCACTTCGACACGCACACCGACACCGGCCGCGAGGTCTTCGGCGTCGAGGTCTCACACGGAACGCCGATGTTCCGCCTCGTCGAGGACGGCAACGTCGTGCCGAAGCGCTACGTGCAGATCGGCCTGCGCGGCTACTGGCCTGGCGAGCGCGAGTTCGCATGGCAGGCCGACCAGGGGATCACGAGCTTCTTCATGCACGACGTGCGCCAGCTCGGGATCGAGGCCGTCGTCGAGCGCACGGTCGAGGTCGTCGACGACGGGCCGGTGTACCTGTCGGTTGACGTGGATGTGCTCGATCCCGCCTTCGCCCCCGGCACCGGAACTCCCGAGCCCGGCGGGATGACGAGCGGCGACCTGCTCTGGGCCTGCCGCGAGGTCGCCCAGCGGCTCGAGCTCGTCGGCGCCGAGGTCGTCGAGGTGATCCCGACCGCGCCCGGCTCGAGCGACATCACCGCGCTCGTGGCCGACCGGATCGTGCGCGAGATCCTGAACGGGCTCGCGCTCGCGCGCCGCTAGCGACGCGCGGTCTCGCCGACCGCGAGCTGCACCAGCCACATCCCGGCCAGCAGCATGTAGGTGAGCGCGGGCAAGGCGACGACGAAGAGCGCCGTGAGCACCGAGAGCCGCGACGGGAGGCCCGGCACGGCGTGCAGGGCCGGCGCGAGCACGGCGCCGAGCACCAGCGCCGCGGCCAGATGCACCCAGGCCCAGCGGAAACTCGGCGGCGTGAGTCGCGGCAGCCGTAGCGCGACCCAGCTCGCGAGCAGGCCGGCGCCCAGCAAAAACAGCAGCAAAAACGTCTCCTTACCCATCTCCCTACGCCACAGTGTCATCCAACGGCGCGCAAAACGCCAGGTTGGCGCTAGCGAAAGAGGTCGCGCTCGGGCGGCATCACGAGCTCGCGGGCGCTGCCCTCGCCGCGGGCATCGACGCCGCGAATCACGACCGCGGGCACGCCGTCCGTCTTCCCCATCGCGAGCTCGGCGGCGCCTGCGAGCTCGTCGGCGACCGCGATCACGGTCGCGTGCAGCTCGTAGCCGGCCGCGTCGCGCACGCCCTTGAGGTCGAGCAGCGGCCGGATCCCGGCCAGGCCGATCGCCACGTCGGTCGTGCCCTCCCGCCACGCTCGGCCGAACGAGTCGCTGACGATCACGCCGACATCGGCTCCGGCGAGGTCGCGCAGACGCTCTCGAAGCCGGGCCGCGGAAGCGTCGGGATCCTCGGGCAGCAGCACGACGGTCTCCGGCGCGGGCGCGTTGGACGCGTCGACCCCCGCCGAGGCGCAGACGAAGCCGTGGCTGGTCTCCGCGATCACGAGCGGCGGCCGGGTGCGGACGATCCGCGCGGACTCGCCGAGAATCACCTCGAGCTGCCGCGGGTCCTGGTCGGCCGCCAGCTCACGCGCGCGCTCCGACGGCTCGACTCCGGCCAGCTCGACAACCCGGCCCTCGGCCTTCGAGACGACCTTCTGCGCGACCACGAGCACGTCGCCGTCCTCGAGCTGCGCGCACTCGGCGATCAGGGCGGCCAGGTCGTCGCCCTCGCGGATCTCCGGCAGCCCCTCGACCGGCCGGATCGAGATCACGGCAGGCCGGTCAGGCGCAGGCCCGCGTGGACGCCGAGCTGCTTGTTCACGTTCAGGATCACGGCGGTCATGCCTTCGAGCGCGCGCGAGTTGGCGAGCGGGCCGACGTCCACGGCACGGCCGCCGACGAGCCGCCCGGCCAGCTCGAGCGCCAGCTTCTTCGCCCGTGGGTCGTCGCCGCAGATGAGCGCGTCCTGGTCGGGCGCCTCGTCACCGGCGAGATCGATCGCAGAGACCGTCTGCAGCCCCGAGGCGACGGGCGCGCGCAGCAGCCCGGCGAGCGTCTCGGCCAGCGAGCCTTCCTCGAGCCCCGGGACGATGCCGATGTCCGTGAAACGGAGGTCGCTCGCCACGCAGAGGACGGGCGTTTCCCCGATCGCGTCGGCGAGACTCGCGCCGGTCTCGAGCGCCGCATTCGACTTCGTTGCGAGCACGACGAGGTCGGCGCCCTGCACGACCTCCTCGTTGCTGCCGCCTTCGACGCCGAGCTCGAGCGCGCGCTCCTTCCCGCGCTGGGCGTCGCGGGAGCCGATGTAGACCTCCTCGCCGAGCAGCTTCAGGCGCCGCGCGAGCGCACGACCGAAGGTTCCCGTGCCGCCGATGATTGCGACCTTCACGCGGGCGCCCCGACGGCATCGAGGACGGCCTCGGCGAGCCGGCGGCGGGCCTCCGCGTCGCTCATCAGCGTCCGCGTCACGATCGTGCGAACGCCGGCCTCCTGGCCTGCGTCGGCCTCGTCGATCACGAGCGCGTCGATCAACCCCTCGTAACAGTCTGCTACTTGCCGCGGGCCCGTCCCGCCGGCGAGGCGGGCCAGCATCCGGTCGGCCGGCCCCCGGACCGACTTGCCCGCGATCAGCGGACTGACGGCGAGGGCCGGGACGCGGCGGTGCTCGATCGCCTCGCGGACCCCGGCGACGGCGAGGATCGGCCCGACGCTGACATACGGGTTGCTCGGCGCGATCGCGATCAGGTCGGCCTCCGCCAGCGCCTCGAGCACGCCGGGTGCAGGCTGCGCTTGCTCGGCGCCCTCGAACCTGACGCCGTCGACCTCGTCCTCGTGCCGACGGGCGACGAACCACTCCTGGAAGGAGAACTCACCGGCCGGGGTCTCGACCCACGTGCGCAAACGGTCGTCTGTGGCCGGCAGCAGGGCGGGCTCGAGCGCGAAAGCCTCGGCCAGCCGCGCCGTCACGGCCGACAGCGGCTCCCCGCGGCGCAGCGCTTCGGTTCGGACGAGGTGCAGGCCGAGGTCGCGGTCGCCGAGCTGGAACCAGGTCTCGCCGCCGAGCCCGGCCACGGTCTCGAGCGCGAGCCACGTCTCGCCCGCCCGTCCCCAGCCCTTCGACTCGTCCAGGCGGCCGGTCAGCGTGTAGAGAATCGTGTCGAGGTCGGGCGAGACGTGGAGCCCGAGTACCTCGAGGTCGTCGCCGACGTTCCCGACGATCGTCAGGTCGCCGGGGTCGAGCGTCTCCGCGAGCGCCCGGGCAAAGCGTGAGCCGCCGAGCCCACCCGCGAGGACGACGACCTTCACCGCGACAGGCCCGCGCGCAGCGCGTTGAGCGCAGCGGCGGTGTGGGGGCCGAGCCGGGCTTCGAGCCGCTCGAGGTCGCCGATCGTGTCGACGTCGTCCTCGAGATCCGGAATGGCCGCTACCGCGGCCGGCACCTCGAGCCGCTCGGCGCGGGCGAGGAAGCGCTCGGCGCTCCCGGGGCCGTAGACCGGCGCGAACAGGTGCGGCGCGGCGAGCGCGAGCGCGTTCGTCGTGCCGTCGGCAGCGGCCACGAGCGCGAGCCCGCCTTCGGGCAGCGCGCCGAGCAGCGTCAGCAGGTCACGCGGGCGGGCACACGGAAGATCGGCGTTGACGACGAGCACCGGGCCGGGCTGCACGCGCCGCAGCGCGGCTTCCACAGCCGGGCCCTGGCCGCCTCCGTCGTCCGCAAGAACGACCTCGCCGACGACGCTCGCGGCGGCGAGCACGTCGTCGAGCATCGCCTGCGCGATCGCGGCGCGAACCTCCTCCGGGGCCGGAGAAAGACGCCGCTTTGCAGATTCGCCGCGAAAGGGAACAACAACCGTCGGCATGCCGTCGAGAGACTATCCAGCGGTGCATGGCCTACAGCCGGACAACGCCGAGATCGCCGATCGGCTCGACCAGTTCGCGTCGTTGCTCGAGCTGGCGGACGCGAGCGCGTACACGTCGCGGGCCTACCGGCGCGCGGCCGACCTGATCCGCTCGACCCCCGCACCGGTGGCCGAACTCATCCGCGCGGGCAGGGCCCGCGAGTTGCGCGGGATCGGGCCTGGGATCGAACGGCGCCTGCGCGAGCTCGTCGAGACGGGCGAGATCGCCGAGCTGCGCGAGCTAGAGCGCGAGGTCTCGCCGGAGCTCGCGGGCGTCGGCCGCTTCCTCGGCGTCTCGGTCAAGCGGATGCTCGAGATCGGCCGCGTGCTCGACGTGCGCACGCTCGAGGAGCTGCGCGAGGCCGCGCGGGAGGGGCGGCTGCAGGAGGTCCCCGGGATCGGCCCGGAGACGGAGCGGAAGCTGCTGGCGGCCCTGGCCCGCGAGGTTCACGCCAGCGCGCCCAGGCCGCTGCTCGTGAACCGGAGCCGTCCCCTCGTCGAAGCGATCGCCGAGGCGCTCGGCGGTGTCGCGGCCGGCGACCCGCGGCGCTGGCGCGACGCGTCGGAGCGTCTGGCCGTGGTCGTGTCGGCGGCGGAGGCGAAACCGGTGCTCGAGCGGTTCGAGGCCCTGCCGCAGATCGTCGCCGTCGTCGAGCGCGCGGAGCGGCGGGCCCTGGGCATCACCGTCGAGGGCGTCCCGGTCGAGCTCGTCGTCGCCGAGCCGGAGCGGCTGGGCACGGAGCTCGTGCGGGCAACCGGCGCGTCCGGCTGGGTCGCCGGCCTCGAGCCGCTTCCCGCCGCGCCCGACGAGGAGGGTGTGTTCGCGGCGCTCGGCCTCCCGTTCGTACCGCCCGAGCTGCGCGAAGACGGCTTCGAGGGCCCGGTGCCCGAGCTCGTCGAGCTGAGCGACATCCGCGGCGACCTCCACTGCCACTCGACCTGGTCCGACGGCAAGGCGTCGATCTACGAGATGGGAGCTGCCGCGAAGGAGCGCGGCTACGAGTACCTGGCGATCTGCGACCACACCGTCAGCGTCGGCGCCGTCCCCGGGCTCGAGGCCGACGGGGTGCGCCGGCAGGCGGAGGAGATCGCCGCCGCGAACGAGCGGCTCGCGCCTTTCCGCGTCCTGCGCGGGACGGAGTGCGACATCCGCCGCGACGGCTCGCTCGACCTCCCCGACGAGCTGCTCGCCGAGCTCGACTGGGTTCAGGCGAGCGTGCACGGCGGCCAGCGGGGCTCACGCGAGGAGCTGACCAGGCGCGTGCTGACGGCGCTCGACTCGCCTTACGTCAGCTGCCTCAGCCACCCGACCGGGCGGCTGATCAACCACCGGCCGCCGAACGCGATCGACCTCGAGGCTGTCCTCGCGCGCCTGGCCGAGCAAGGCCGCGCGGTCGAGGTGAACGGGCTACCCAACCGGCTCGACCTGCGAGACGAGCACGTGCGGCTCGCGCGGGAAGCGGGAGTGACGATCGTCTGCTCGACCGACGCCCACTCGGTGCGGGGCCTCGGGAACATGCCGAACGCAGTGGCGACCGCCCGCCGAGGCGGAGCGGTCGCCACCGATGTCCTCAACGCGCTGCGCCTCGAGGTCGTGCTGGCGCGGCGTTTCGGACGGCCGGCCTAGGCGGTCAACACCGGCTGCGAGACCTCGTCGGCGAGGGGAACCGCGCGCTCGCGCAGGATGTCGAAGACGAGCAGGATCAGGTTC
>Ga0307286_10000286_pt1 | contig 13794 bp, 10 predicted proteins | sample ER_DNA_140_FD_194478 | JGI IMG/M metagenome (GOLD analysis project Ga0307286, IMG submission 194478) | Bulk soil microbial communities from the East River watershed near Crested Butte, Colorado, United States - ER_DNA_140 | ecosystem: Environmental > Terrestrial > Soil > Floodplain | place... | reverse complement strand
ACGGGACCTGGCACCTCCGCCCGACGCATCACCGGATGCAGCGGAGAGGTTGTTCATTCGGGGCCGACCGTCGCGATTCCGCCGCCGGAGAACCAGCTGACCGCGTTACGTTGAGGAGAGCAGAGCGGCCGAGGTAGCCGTCCGAGAGAGACGGCCATCACGACTGAGAACCGTGGCTCACGCCGCGAACTCGAACCCATCCAGCAGCCGGCCAAGGTCAGTATCGGCCCGATCGTCGTCGGCTCTTTGGCGACCGGACTTGTCGCGTCCCTGGCGGTGGTCGCCACCCCATTCATGGAGCCGGATGAGGTCACCCTGACCAGTGGGATCCTGTTGGCGTTCGGGTTTGGCTGGGCTTTGTTGGCCGTGTTGTCAGTTCGGTTCAGTGACCAGCCTCAGTGGTGGGCTGCTGCACCGGCTGTGTTCTTCGGCTTGATCGGTGGTCTGATGTTGATCTGGCCCAACAGGCTTGTCCTCGATGTGCTCGGCTGGGTCTGGCCGCCGGCACTTCTCGGGCTCGTTGTGTTGATGATCATCGGGGCGCACCGCCGACTACGCAGCCGAACTCGAGAGTGGCTGGTCTACCCGCTGCTAGTCGCGTTGACGCTCGCCGCGCTGGGGGGTGGCTATGAGACCGTTCAGGAGTAGATCGACGCATCTGATCACTCGGCGGTCGCTCAGCTCATCGACGTGGGCGGACACCGGCTGCACCTGCAGTGCACGGGCTCGGGCAGCCCCACGGTGGTGCTGGAGCCGGGCCTCGGAGAAACCTCATCGGTGATGGGTTGGATCGCGCCGGCCATAGCGGGCGACACCCGGGTCTGCGTCTATGACAGAGCTGGTCGAGGCTGGAGTGATCCTGCCGACCGTCGGATGGACGGGAATCGGACGGCCGCTGACCTGCATACGCTGCTCGGCCGGGCGCACGTACCTGCGCCGTACGTCTTGGCCGGGCATTCGTTCGGGGCCTGTACACCAGCGCCGCCACCGCCGGCTATGTGAAGAGCTTTCTCGACGAGCTGAGGGAGTCGCCGATGGCGATGCGGCAGGCAGCGTCGCTGGTCGACTTCGACGCTAAGCCGTTGATCGTTGTTACGGCCGGCCGCGGTCACAATGCTGAATGGATGGCGGCTCAGGACAGGCTGGCCACGTTGTCGACCAACAGTGAGCACCGCGTCGTCGCCGATGCCACCCACGAGTCGCTCCTTCTGGTCCGCACCGATGCTGCCGCCGCCACGAAGGCCATTCGGGATGTTGTCACGTCGGTTCGGACCGCAAGCCCCCCTGAACTAGCACGGCGGTTTAGTCCGGTTCGGTACGCGGTCCAGGCCGAGGGTCGCCAAAACCCTGACCACGTCCGGGCAGGACGATCACCGATTGACGCCGCATACAGCCAAGCGCCACGATCAAGCGCGTGGCAGATGACGAACGTCCTGGTGGAAGCGCCGGTTGCGACGTGTGTGGAGTCCTGATCGACGCGGCGAAGGCGGGCGTACACGACGCCTGGCATCGTCTCGAGAAGGAGAGGTTTGAGGATCTGACTCGAGCGGTCCGAGAACTGACCGACGTCGTACGCCTCGCCCGCCACTGAGTTCTGTAGCTCATGCGCGTCGTCTCCTCCGGAACTCTGCGCATGACGTTGTGGCATGGTGGTCGTGTGACGTTGGAGGATCTGGTACGGCTGCGCCGGGCCCGTGACGTGATGGACCGCGACTACGCGAATCCCCTTGACGTTACGGCCCTCGCGCGCATCGCCTTCATGTCGCCGGGCCATTTTCATCGCAGCTTTCGTGCTGCCTTCGGCGAGACGCCCTACAGCTACCTGATGACACGCCGGATCGAGCGGGCCAAGGCGCTGCTCCGCAGGGGTGACCTGACGGTGACGGACGTCTGCTTCGCGGTCGGCTGTACGTCGCTGGGATCTTTCAGCTCGCGGTTCACCGAGCTGGTCGGCGAGAGTCCGAGCTCGTACCGGGCCCGTCGCCACGACGAGGCCGCCGTCATCCCGCCCTGCGTCGTCAAGATTCGTACTCGACCGGTCAGGAACGGAGAAGCGAAACGGGCAGCCGCGCCGTAGCGTAAAACGCATGGACATCAACCTCTCCAATTGCTTCATCGCCGTCGACGACTTCGACAAGGCGCTCATCTTCTACCGTGATGTGCTCGGGTTGGAAGTGCGCAACGACGTCGCGTACGAGGGGATGCGGTGGGTGACGGTCGGCTCGCCGTCGCAGCCCGACGTGAACATCGTCCTCGAACCGCCCGTTGCGGACCCGGGCGCAGCGCCCGCCGACCGGGAGGCCGCGGCGGAGCTGCTGGCCAAGGGCCTGTTGCGCGGAGTCAACTTCAGCACCGACGACTGCGACGCCACATTCGAGCACATTCGCGCTGCAGGTGGCGAGGTGCTGCAGGAGCCGATCGACCAGTTCTACGGCGTCCGCGACTGCGCCTTCCGCGATCCCTCTGGCAACATGCTGCGCTTCGGCCAGCCTCGCAAGCAGTGAGCTCTGGTCTCGCTCAATAGGCGTCAGCATGAGCGCTAGGACGCGATAACACGTTGCACGGCGGTCGCTGGTGCTATTCGATGGCCGCATGATCTCCGCCGACCGCCTGCTTGCGTTCGGAGCGATGTCGTTCTTGCTGATCGTCATCCCTGGCCCGAGCGTGCTGTTCGTGATTGGGCGAGCACTGGCACACGGTAGGCGAGCGGCCCTCACCACTGTCGTCGGAAACACGCTCGGTGCCTACGTTCTGGTGGCCGCGGTCGCCTTCGGCATCGGACCTATCGTCGAACGCTCTGCCATCGTCTTCACCGCACTCAAGCTCGCCGGAGCTGCGTACCTGATCTATCTGGGTGTCAAAGCATTTCGAGAGCGTGATTCTTTGTCGACGGCGTTGACCACGGACAGCCCGGCGCGCAATCCGCTCCGGACGCTGTCGGACGGGTTCGCCGTCGGGGTCTCCAACCCCAAGACCATCGTATTTTTTGCCGCTGTGCTTCCGCAGTTCGTCGACCCTGTCCGAGGACACCTCGTCGTTCAGATGTTGACGCTCGGCATGATCTTCAACGTCATCGCGCTCGCTTCAGACAGCCTGTGGGGCGTAGTCGCCTCGCAGGCGCGAGACTGGTTCGGCCGGTCGCCGCAGAGGCTCTCGCTGGTTGGCGGTGTCGGAGGACTGACCATGATCGGGCTCGGCGTGACCGTCGCTTTGACAGGGCGTAAGGAGTAGCGCTGTCAGGCTCCGCGGAGCCAGGTCGAGACGGGCACGGCCGCTATGCCTAGCCTTAGGTCATGGCCGTGGGGGACTGGGGTGACAGGCCGCTGCTCTTGGCGGTCGATGCGGATCCGCGTCAACTGGGCAGGATCGAGGCGGAACTGCAACGCGCGTTCGGCGCGGATTTCCGGGTACGGGGCGAGCTGGCGCCCGAGGATGCCATCAAGACACTGCACGGCGCCCGGCAGCGGCAGGAAAGGACCGCCGTCGTCTTGGTCGATGACGCGTTCCCTGACGAAGCTCGGGCCGAAATCTTCAGCACAGCAAGGACTCTGCACCCCAACGCCCGGCGGGCTCTGCTTGTCGCTTGGGGTGCGTGGGCTCATCCCGAGTCGGCGCAAAAGATCTTGCGCAGCATTGCTGTCGGCGACATCAGCTACTACGTACTCAAGCCCTGGACGACGCCCGACGAGCTGTTCCACCGAGCCATTGCAGAGTTCGTCCAGGAATGGTCACGCAGCGAGCCGGCGAATCTTCGGGAGGTTGTCGTCGTCGCCGCGCAGCACACTGGGCGGGCGTACGCGGTGAGCGACCTGATGAGCCGGAACGGTATCCCGCATGCTTTCCGCCTGCGTGCCTCGGAGCTCGGACAGAGCGTGTTGGCGGAGATCGGATACCCCGAGGGCGAGGTCGTGGTGTGGATGCCCGCCATTGGCGGCACCTGCCTGATTGATCCGACTGATGCCGAGATCCTCGAGGCGTGGGGCATTCCAACGACGTTGGCCGGTGTCGATCGGCACTTTGATCTACTAGTCATCGGTGGCGGTCCAGCAGGTCTCGCAGCGGCCGTTTACGCCTCCTCGGAAGGGGTCCGTACCCTCGTTGTGGAGCGCGAGGCAATCGGCGGTCAAGCCGGAACGAGCTCTCTAATCCGCAACTATCTGGGTTTCTCTCGCGGCCTGAGTGGCGCCGAGTTGGCGCAACGCGGCTATCAACAGGCTTGGGTCTTCGGCGCACGCTTCGTGGTGACCCGGGAGGTGGCGGAGCTCACGCCCCAAAACCCCAGTGGATTTCTGGCGCAGATCACTGACGTGGGTGAAGTCACCGCGCGAGCTGCGGTCATCTCGACGGGAGTGTCCTACCGACGCCTCGGAATCCCGAGTCTTGAGGAGCTCAGTGGTCACGGGGTCTACTACGGAGCGAGTGTCTCGGCGGCTCATGCTCTCATTGGGCTGCACGCCGCCGTCGTCGGCGCCGGAAATTCTGCGGGCCAGGCAGCGCTACACCTGGCAAGGTATTGCGCATCCGTACACCTCATCGTCCGAGCGCCAAATCTGGCGAACAGCATGTCCGCCTACTTGGTCGATGCCATCTGCGCGATGCCGGTGATCAAGGTCCACGTGAATACCGAAGTGGTCGGCGCCCAGGGCGACGGGCAACTGGAAGAGATAACGATGTGCGACCGCAGAGACGGGCAGGAAAGCCAGCTGCCATTGGCGAGTCTGTTCGTGATGATCGGTGCACGGCCTCGGACGGATTGGCTGCCGCTGGGGGTCGCGCGCGACGGACACGGCTTCCTGTTCACCGGAGCAGAGGCCGCCGCATCCGATTTATGGACACTGTCGCGCCCGCCACAACCACACGAAACAACGACTCCCGGGCTCTTTGCCGTGGGCGACGTACGATCCGGCTCCGTCAAAAGAGTGGCATCTGCCGTCGGCGAGGGGTCGGTCGTGGTCTCCGAAATTCACCAGTTCCTCTCCCGGACGCCGCAGGGCTGAGGTGACCGAACCGATGCGCGGCGGAACGCGGATGGTGATTACCGCCGTGATCTTGACGGTGCCGCTGCTCGGCCTGCTGCTGTTGCTAGCCCAACCTGCTCTCGACCTTCGGTGGGAGCACCATCCGGCGCACTTCTGGCTGGTCTTGATCACCGCGCTGCTTTCGGCGGTACTGGCGTACGCCACCGGCGATGCAGCCGTCCGACGAGGCGATGCGCGCTTGCTGTATGTCTCATTGGCGTTCCTGTCCTCCGCCGGCTTTCTGGGACTCCATGCGCTGTCAACTCCCGGAGTTCTGCTCGACAAGCCCAACACCGGGTTTCTGATCGCCACACCCGTGGGCGTAGCGATCGGCTCGGTCTTCGCCGCGCTGTCGACCGCGGACTTCACCGGCGACAGTGCAGTTCGCCATGTGCGAATCGGAAAGCTCTTGCGCTGGGTGCTGCTCGGATTGATGATCTTGTGGGCGGTCTGGTCGGTGGCCTCGCTACCGCCACTTGATCGGCCGCCGCAGTTTGCCGAGCGGTTCCCGCTTTGGCTCGCCGTACCGGCCGTCTTGCTGTATGCGGCCAGCGCGGTGCGTTACGTCCAGCTCTGGCGTCGTCGCCCCTCGCTGATGCTCTTGGCGGTGCCGTCGGCCTTCATCCTGCTCGGGGAGTCGATGGTGGCGATTGCGTTTGCGCGCAACTGGCATCTCTCCTGGTGGGAGTGGCACGTATTACTGCTTCTCGCGTTTGGCCTGGTGGCGTTGAGTGCGCGGGCCTCGTGGCGCGAGGAAAGGTTCGCGGAGCTCTATTTGCCACAAACCAGCGCCGGCGACCGGGAGATCAGCGTGCTGTTTGCCGACTTGGAGGGGTTCACCTCATTTTCCGAGACCCATGAACCCGATGAAGTGGCGAGCATGCTCAATGAGTATTTCGCGGCTGCCGTCCCGGCAGTGGTGGCGCCGTACGGGGGCGATGTTGATCGCATCATCGGCGACGCGTTGATGGTGACGTTCAACAAACGGGGTGATCAACCTGATCATGCCCACCGCGCAGCCGGCGCCGGACTTGCGCTGCAGCGGGCCACCCTAGATCTGGTGAAGCATCATCCTGAATGGCCGCGCTTCCGGGTGGGGATCAACTCCGGTCATGTATCGGTCAGTTTGCTGGGCGCCGAGGGCGGGCGCACTCACACGATTGTTGGCGACACCGTCAATATCGCTTCCCGCATTGAAAGCACGGCACCTACCGGGGGAGTAGCGATCGGCCCAGATACCAAGGCCCTGCTGCAGGATGCCGTCACGACTCCGATAGGCACATTGCACCTGAAGGGCAGGCAAGAGCCGCTCCAGGTGTACTTGCTGACCTCCTTGTAGGAGGCATAAGCCTCTCAATAGGAGCTGTAAACCTTTCCCACGGGACTCGAGCGTTGTAACGCACAAGGCCACGTGTGAGCGGGCATTTAGCGATATTCAGCTTGATTCGTGGCGCTGTGCGGAGAAACGGCGATTACTGGCCGGCGGCGTCGAGTCACGACGTTCCTTGATCAGCACTTGATCGTGGAGTGATGCACATCGCCATGCGTGACCAAAGAGCGCAAAGATTATTTAGTTATCTCGATGAGATAACGGTTAGAGCTGTGCCGTACTAAACGCCCACAGCCGTGCTCCCTATTGGCGTGCAAGTCTGCACCGTTGAGGTGGTTGAGGATCTGCGCTGCGCGCTGCCCTCATTCGGTGCCAGTCGGGGGTTGGCGACCCATTCGGGTCTAGTTGCGCCCATCGTCATGCCCGCCTCCAGGCGTCTGAACCAAGTTCCACTAAATAGGAGATCTGCTTTTTTTCGTACCTAAGGAGCCCGATGATCAAGTGGGTTGTCAGTGCAGCGCTGAGGTTTTCTCGGCTCGTGGTCGCAGCGGCCATCGGGATCCTTGGAGTCGGTGTGTACCAGCTCCACAATGCGGCCGTCGACGTCTACCCGGAGTTTGAGCCGCCGGACATCCAAATCCAGGCTGAAGCACTTGGCCTGTCGGCTCAAGAGGTCGAGCAGTTGATCACGGTGCCAATTGAGCAGGACCTGCTGAACGGTATTCCGTGGGTCGAGCACATCAGGTCGCGGTCGATGCCAGGTCTATCGGCAATCGATCTGCAATTCGAACCCGGGACGGACCTGTATGCAGCTCGCCAGTTGACGCAGGAACGGATGTCGCAGGCCAAGGCGCTACCCAATGTGGGCACCCCGCCGATCATGATCCAGCCGAAGTCCTCGACCAGTCGGGTCGCCATGGTCGCGATGCGCTCGGACAGCGTTTCCGAGATGCAAATGTCGGTGCTGGCCCGCTGGCAGATCAAGCCTCGGCTGATGAGCATTCCTGGAGTCGCCAACGTATCGATCTGGGGTCTGCGAGATCGGCAGCTGCAGGTCCAGGTGGATCCACAGCGCTTGCAGTCCCGGAAGGTCACGCTTACCCAACTCATCGAGACCACAGGCAATGCTTTGTGGGTTTCCCCGCTGAGCTTCGTCGAAGCTTCCACACCGGGCACCGGCGGATTCGTGGAGACTCCCAACCAGCGGCTCGGCGTACAGCACATCCAGCCGATCAACACGCCCGCCCAGCTTGCCAATGTCGCGGTGCAGGGCACCCACGCAGCGCCGCTGCGGATCGGTGATGTCGCGAAGGTGACGGAGGATCACCAGCCACTGATCGGCGACGCCAGCCTGAATGGCGCGCCGTCACTGATGTTGGTCGTGGAACGGTTCCCTGACGCCAACACTGCTCAGGTCAGCCATGATGTCGACGAGGCACTCGACGCCATGGCACCCGGTCTGTCCGGCATCAATTTGGATGCCAACGTCTTCCGTCCGGCGTCCTACATGACCACTGCGCTGCGTCATCTGGGAGTAGCCGGGCTTATCGGAGCACTCGGCCTCGTTGCCGCGGTTGGTCTGCTTTTCATCTCCTGGCGGGCCGTTTTGATTCCTGTGGTGGCGGTCCCGCTGTCCCTGGTGTCAGCGGCCTGGGTGCTACACCTCCGTGGTGAAACTCTCACCACGATGACACTGCTCGGCCTCGCCGCAGCGACGGTGGTGGTCGTCGACGACGTGGTCGGTGATGTGGCCGCGCTGCGTAGCCGCCAGCTAGCGGCCGGCACGGACGGCCCCAGTCTCACCTCAGTCCTGGGCGATCTCGTATCTGCTCGTCGCGGTCCACTGCTCGTCGGCCTGGTGATGGCGGCTCTGGTCGTGGCGCCTGTGCTGGCAATCGGCGGGGTATGGAATGCCTTCAGTTGGCCGCTAGCCGCGACCTATTTCCTCACTGCTCTTACGTCGGTGCTCGTCGCACTGATCGTCACGCCAGCGCTGGCCGTGCTACTCCTTCGGGATGGTCGGCAGGAGTTACGCGCCGGTCCACTTGACCGCTGGATCCGCAGTGCAGCCGATCGCCTTGCCCTGCCGGCCCTCGGGAAGCCTGGTTTTGTCGGCCTCGCCGCCGGTGTCCTGGCCCTGGGGGCCATCCTGGTCGCCTGGCTCGCTCCCAGTGGACCCGTGCTGCCGACTCTGCAGGATCGCAACGTCCTGGTACGGGTGCAGGGGGCCCCAGGCACATCGCTGACCGAGATGAACAGAGTTACCTCCGCCGTAGCCGCTGAAATGCGGACCGCACCCGGAATCGAGTCCGCCGGCGCACACGTTGGCCGCGCGATCACCTCCGATGAGATCGTCGACGTCAATGCCGGGGAGATCTGGCTCACCGTTGCCCCGAGTGCTGACTACGCAGCAACCCTTTCCGGCATACGGGACATCGCGGGCGGCTATCCGGGAGTACACACCAGCGTCCGGACGTATGCAGAGGACCGAGTCGCCGCTGCTCAGGACAAGGTGGTTGGCGACGAAGTGGTGGTCCGGGTCTACGGCGCGGATCTCCCAACGCTGGGCGATACGGCAGACGACGTCGCCAGCATGCTCAGCACGGTTACTGGCGTTCTCTCGCCCGAGGTGGAACCTCAGGTGGTCCAGCCCACCTTGCAGATCGAGGTCAATCTCGCCGCGGCTCAACGTCACGGCCTGCGTCCGGGCGACGTACGCCGCGAAGCCACCACGTTGATCTCCGGCCTGCCCGTTGGAAATCTTTATGAGGAGCAGAAGGTCTTCGACGTCGTGGTATGGGGCGGACCGGCCATCCGGCAAAGCCTTACCGATCTCGAGCAGCTGCGCATTGACACGCCATCGGGTAGTCAGGTTCGGCTGGGCGAGGTGGCGAAGGTGCGCATCGCTCCCGATCCCGCGGCGATCGACCACAACAGCGTGTCGCGAAGCCTCGATGTCACGGCCGTTGTCAATGGCCGCAGCGCTGCGGACGTGTCGCGCGAGGTGACATCCCGACTGCGCGGTATGGCGTTCCCCTACGAGTACCACGCCGAGGTGCTCGGAGATGCCGCTCAACAGCAGACCGGCCAACTTAGGGTGGCGGCCATTGCCGCGGTCGTGGTCCTGCTCAGCTTCTTGATCTTGCAGGCAGCGACAGGCAGCTGGGGACTGGCGGCTGCGCTGCTCGTCACGCTGCCGGTGGCTGTTACGGGCGGTGTGTTGGTTGCACCGCTGGTGGGCGGGGTGAGGTCGATCGGTGTCTTGGTTGCCCTCTTCGCGCTCCTCGCGCTGGTCATCCGGCAGGCTCTGGTCTTCGCGCGCCGGGCCCGCGAGCTCGGCGCTGAGCCGGGGGCAAGTCCAGGCGATGCGGTGCAGCAAGCCGTACGAGAAGCCGCGCCATCCGTCGTGGGCGTCACACTGGTGATCGCGGCAATCCTGGTTGCACCGGCTGTGATCGGCACGACGGCCGGCTTGGAAGCATTCCATCCCTTCGCGGTCAGCATGCTGGCCGGTCTGGTCACGGCAACGCTCGTCTCGCTCGTTGCAGTTCCCGCCTTCTACCTGGTGATCGCCAACCGGGCGGTGTCGAAAGAAAAAGGACGTCCGGCCACGACCACTCCTGCAACCGCAACTGGAACTGAGGTGAATTCATGAAGCTACGTGGTTTGGCCGCGTCGGTCACGGTTCTTGCGGCGATCACGGTCGGTGCCAGCGGCTGCAGCGAGGCCGGGGCGTCGAACGAAGAGAGCCCTGAAACGGCAGTCACGGTCGAGGAACCCGCTGAAGAAGGCCAGCCAGCGCGTCTCACGGTCAGCGAGCGCGCGGAGCAACGGCTTGGCCTCAAGACCGAGCCGGTCCGTCCGCTGACGGGTCAGGCAAATGGTGCAACTGAGGTCATCGCGTACTCCGCCGTGGTCTACGACGAGGACGGCAAATCCTGGGCGTTCTCGGCACCGTCCCCGCGGACGTATATCCGGGTGCCGATCGTGATCAGTTCGATTGCCGGGCAGACCGTGCAGCTGAAGAGTGGTCCGCCAGTCGGTACCCAGGTCGTTGTCGTCGGAGCGCCCGAGCTGGTCGGCGCTGAGGCCGGGATCAGCGGTGAGGAGTGATGGCCCAACCCGATAAGACCCAGCCGCGCAAGACTTTGATGCGGTGGATCGTCGGCACGAGCCTGAACTACCGCTTCCTGATCGTTGCTATCGGTGCCTTGCTGATGGTCTTCGGCGTTGCCACCCTCCCATCGACGCGGGTTGATGCCTTTCCGGAGTTCGCGCCACCGCGGGTAGTCATTCAGACCGCCTGTCTCGGTCTGTCAACCTCCGATGTGGAGCAGCTGGTCACGGTACCGCTGGAGCAGGCCCTCAACGGAGTCGAGGGCCTGGAAGACATGCGGTCCAAGTCAGTGCCGCAGCTGTCGGCTATCGAGCTCATTTTCAAGCAGGGTTTCAATGAGCTGAAGGCTCGCCAGCTCGTCCAGGAGCGGATGACCGCCGTGGCCGCCACTCTGCCGACCTGGGCGGCGCCGCCCGTCATGCTGGCGCCGGTGTCGGCGACCGGCCGAGCGGTGCAGATCGGGATGACATCGAAGGACCACTCCCTGATCCAGATGTCGATGTCGGCGTACTGGACGATCCGCGCCCGGCTGCTCGAGGTTCCCGGCGTGGCCAACGTCGCCCTATGGGGCGAGCGCTTGCAGATGATGCAGGTTCAGGTCGAGCCGCCCAAGATGGAGGCGCAGCATGTTGCGCTGAACGAGGTGATGGAGGCCACGGCCGATGCGGTCGATTCGGGTCTGCTGCGCTTCTCCAGCGGTTCGATCATCGGTACCGGCGGCATGGTCGAATCTCCAAACCAGCGGATTAACGTACGCAACGTGCTGCCGATCATCACTCCTGATGATCTTGCCAAGGTGCCGCTACACGTGGAGGGGGGCGGCAAAGACGTCAAGATCGGCGACGTCGCGCGTGTCGTCGAAGATCATCAGCCGCTGATCGGCGATGCGGTGATCAACGACAGTCCCGGTCTGTTGCTCGTTGTCGAGAAGCTGCCCTGGGCGAACACGGTCGAGATGACCAAAGGTGTCGAGGAAGCGATCCGGTCTCTGGAGCCCGGCCTGCCCGGCGTGCAGTTCGACACCACGATCTTCCAGCAGGCGAACTTCATCACGGCGTCGATTTCCAACTTGACACAGGCGTTGGTGCTCGGGTTCGTACTCGTCATCGTGATCTTGGCATTGTTCCTGTTCGAGTGGCGGGTGGCCTTGATCAGCATTCTCACCATTCCGCTGTCGCTGATGACGACGCTGCTGGTGCTGTATTGGCGAGGGGACACGATCAACACCATGACCCTTGCGGGCCTGGTGATCGCCTTAGGGGCGGTGGTGGACGACGCCATCATCGACGTCGAGAACATCGTCAGACGATTGCGACAACACCGGCTCTCGGGTGGCGAGGGCTCGACCGCCTCGGTGATCTTGAACGCCTCGCTGGAAGTACGGGGTCCGATCGTCTACGCGACCTTGATCATCGTGGCAGCGGCAGTGCCGATCTTCCTGCTGCAGGGACTGACCGGCGCGTTCTTCCGTCCGCTGGCACTCTCCTACACGCTTGCGATCGTGGCCTCACTACTCGTCGCGCTCACCGTGACGCCGGCCTTGGCGCTGATCTTGCTCGGACGATCCAAGATCGAGCGGCGTACGTCGCCCGTGGTAGCTGTGTTGCAACGGGGCTACACCGCGGCCCTTTCGCGCATCGTCGTCAAGCCTCGGCGGGCGTACGCGATCTTTCTGCTGGTCACCATCATCGGCGTCGCGCTGACGCCGCTACTTGGTCAGTCGCTGTTCCCCGGCTTCAAGGAGCGGGACTTCCTGATCCACTGGGTGACCCAGCCTGGGACGTCCGCCGCCGAGATGCAGCGGACCACTCTCGCGGTCAGCAAGGAACTTCGCCAGATTCCAGGGGTGCGCAACTTCGGGGCTCACATCGGTCAGGCGTTCCTCGGCGAGGAGGTTGCCGGCGTCAACCTCGGTGAGAACTGGGTCAGCATCGACCCCTCGGTGGACTACGACTCGACCCTCGACAAGATCGAAGACGTCAATGACGCCTACGCCGGCCTGTTCCGGGAGACCCAGACCTATCTCGACGAGCGCATCGAGGAAGTGATCTCGGGCGGCAAGGAGCCGATCGTCGTCCGCGTCTACGGCGAGAACCTCTCGGTGCTGCGCGAGAAGGCTGCCGAGATCGAGAAGATCATGGGCACGATCGAGGGCGTTCAGGATCAGCACACCGACATATCGACCGACGTCCCGCAACTCCAGGTTGAGGTCAATCTTGCCAAGGCTGAGAAGTATGGGCTCAAGCCCGGCGACGTACGCCGCGCCGCTGCGACTCTGGTCGCCGGTGAGGAGGTTGGCGACATCTTCCGTGCTGGCAAGGCGTATGACGTCATGGTCTGGAGCACGCCGCAGACGCGAACCAGCGTGCCCGACATCCAGAATCTGCGCATTGACACGCCATCGGGCAAGACCGTGCGGCTCGCTGACGTGGCGAGGGTGTCGCTGCAACCAAGTCCGAACGCGATCGACCGCGAGGGTGACTCCCGCCGGCTGGACGTCAGCGCGACCTTCGAAGGAGACCTCGGTGGAGTCGTCGGACAGCTTGAGGACAAGCTCAAGGATGTCAAGTTCGAGCAGGGATATCACGCTGAGATCCTCGGCGAGTGGCAGGAGCGCGAGTCGGCGCAGCGCACGCTGCTGGTGACCGCGGTGGTCGCTGGAGCGGCGATCTTACTGTTGCTGCAAGCCTCGTTCGGCAGCTGGCGGCTTGCTCTGCTGAGCTTCCTGACGCTGCCGATGGCTTTGGTGGGCGGTGTGATCGGAGCGTTCCTCGGCGGGGGAGTCGTCTCGCTCGGGTCGCTGGTCGGATTCTTCACGGTCTTCGGAATTGCCGCTCGGAACGGCATTCTGTTGATCAACCACTTCCAGCACTTGGAACGTGAGGAGGGCATGACGTTTGGGCGCGACCTGGTGGTACGCGGAGCTCGAGAACGGCTGTCTCCGATCTTGATGACCTCGCTCGCGACCGGTCTGGCGCTGATCCCACTGGTGATCTTCGGTGAACGTCCGGGCCAAGAGATCGAGCATCCGCTGGCGATCGTGATTCTCGGCGGCCTCGTGACCTCCACCTTGTTGAACCTATTCGTCACCCCGTCCCTCTACCTGCGCTTTGGGAAGTCGCGCAAGGAACAGGAGCCGGAAGCAGCCGTTACGGAGCCGGAGCCTCAGCCGGCGTAATTTGATTGCTCCGCTCGCTGGCGCTCGCTCCGTCTAATTGCTCGCTCCGCTCGCTGCGATGTTCGCCGGATAGCCGCCGTCTTCGTCGAATCCAACGAAATGATCAGCTTCGGAGAATCAGCTCTGCTGTCGAGGCGTTTCGTCGTATCCT
>Ga0307286_10000285_pt1 | contig 13805 bp, 10 predicted proteins | sample ER_DNA_140_FD_194478 | JGI IMG/M metagenome (GOLD analysis project Ga0307286, IMG submission 194478) | Bulk soil microbial communities from the East River watershed near Crested Butte, Colorado, United States - ER_DNA_140 | ecosystem: Environmental > Terrestrial > Soil > Floodplain | place... | reverse complement strand
ACGACCGCCGCGACGGGAAGCGGTCGCCAGCTTCGAAGCGAGAGGACCAGGACCGCGATCGGAAGCGCCACCAGGCGAACGCGCGCAATGTTCTCGCCGAGCGGGCTCGTGAACACGTACGCCATGAGGCTGACCGCCGCGTATGCCACGAAGAACCAGCGGATCGCGCGCGTGTGCTCGACGCGCCAGGTCAGGGCCGCTCCGAGGGCGCTGAAGGTGAGGATGCAGATGAGCTCGAAGCTGGAGAACGGATAGCGCCCGCCGTCGGCGAATGCTCGCATCAGCAGGAACTGGCAAGCGCCGACCGAGAGGACGATCACGGCAGGAACGATCATCCGGCGTGCGCGCTCGAGCATCCCGAGCCCGAGGCCTGCGAGGAAGATCGCGAGCAGCAAGAACGCGAGCGGGCTCGCCGCGACCGTCAGCACGGCCAGCACGCCGAAGTGCCAGCGCTTACCCGCTTGGAGGGCCCAGAGCGCGAGCAGCCCGAGCGCGAAGCCGAGTGCGAACGGGAATGCGGCCGAGATGACGAGGCCCGCCCAGACGACGGCGAAGGTCCGGCTCGACCACCGCGCGACCGGCCCGTACTGCCGGCCCACGACCATGGCGAAGGCGAGCGCCGCAATCCCGATCGAGATGACCGCCAGCGCCCTGATCCCGAAGACGGCCGCCAGCGGGTAGTAGAGGACGCTGTACGTGACGAAGCTGTAGCGCCCGCCGTACCAGAAGTTGTTCCAGAGCTGAAAGCCGTTGTGGAGGAAGACCGTGCGTTGGTAGACATGCGCAGCCAGGTCGTTCCCAGGCGGGCCCAACCAGATCAGCAATGCGGCGAGCGACGCGGCGGAACCCGCAGCGAGCATCGCTTCGCGCAAGACAAAATGCGCGCGCTCCAAGTCGCCCGAAGACTACTCGCTTCCTCGGCCGCCAGCCCCCGCTCCGAACCCGGCAAACCCGGGTGCTATTCGGAATATCCCTCGGTCACCTCGCCCTTGTGTGCGGCGAAGGCAGCCAGGACCTCCTCCTTCTCCTGCTCGGGCACGTTGAAGGTGTCGAGCGTTCGCGCAAGCTCAGCCGCGACTTCGTCGAACTCGGCGGGAGAGATTCTCAGCTCGCGATGGGCTTCTTCCAGGCCGAGAGCTGTGCTGCCCGGTTTCGTGGCGGCATATTGCTGGGGCCCTCCGGCAATGTCGCAGACCCAAAGCGTGCGCATGAACTTGAGGCCCGGAAGCCTGCCCAGGTTGTTGGTGTGCCATTCGCGAAGGGCTGGGTTCTCGGATTCCTGGCCAACGATCGGGTTGTGCACGATCGCGTCGCTGAAGTGGTCGACCACTGCTGCGATGGCAAAGGCGCCACCCAGCCGGTCGTACAGACTCGATTCGGTCATTCCGTCCTCCCCGGTTGACGCGTTGCTCGCTACTACGGTGGACTGCCCGGCTCGGATTCCACGTCGCGGGGCGGGGCTGGTGCGCGGCTTTACGCTTTGCCCGATGAGAGGAGCGATCGCAGCGGGCCACAGGCTGACGGCCGAGGCCGGGGCCGAGATCCTGCAGGAGGGCGGAAACGCGGTCGACGCCTGCCTCGCGGCCGCGTTCGCTTCCTGGGTTGCCGAGAGCACGTTGACGGGGCCTGCGGCGGGAGGCTTTCTCCTCGTCCACCGTGCCCGCGACCGGAGCGACCGCCTCCTCGACTTCTTCGTCGCGCTCCCCGGAAAGGGCTCCGTCACGCCGCCGGAGCCGCACATGGAGTCGATCGACATCGACTTCGGGTCGACGTCGCAGGTCTATCTCATCGGCGAAGGCTCATGTGCCGTTCCCGGCGCTGTTGCCGGCATGGAGGCTGCCCACGAGCGGTACGGGTCCTTGCCCTGGAGCCGGCTGTTCGATCCGGCGATCGCGCTCGCCCGCGAAGGCGTGGAGCTGACCTCCCAGCAGGCGTACTTGCACGCGATCCTCGACCTCATCCTCCGCCACTCGTCCGAGGGCCGCGCGATCTACGGCGAGCAGGAACCGATCGCAGTCGGCGGGCGCGTCGTCATGCGCGACCTGGCCTCGACGCTCGAGCGGCTCGCCGATGGAGGCGCCCAGGAGCTCTATCAGGGCGAGCTCGCCCGTGACCTGGTCCGCTTCCTCGCCGAGAACGGAGGCCTGATCACCCAGGCCGACCTCGAGAATTATCGCGTCATCTGGCGGCGGCCGATCCGGGTCTCCTATCAAGGAAGCGAGTTCGCCTCCAACCCGCCTCCGTCCTCGGGTGGCATCCTGATCGGCTACGGGCTGTCGCTCCTCGACCGGCTCAAGGGGGACGGCAAGCCCGGGAGCGCCGAGGCGATCGAACCCCTCGTCGAGGTCATGCGCGAGCAGTCGCGCGCGCGGGCCGGGAGCTTCGTCGGCGACCTCTACCGAGGAGGGCTCGCCCGGAAGCTGTACGACGAAGGGAATGTGCGGGCGGCGCTCGAGCGCATCCGTCAGCGCGAAGGGACCGTGCGCGAGCCCGCGGGCGCACCCGGAACGACGCACATCTCGGTGGTCGACGGGCAGGGCAACGCGGCTTCGCTGACCGCGTCGACCGGGGCCGGATCCGGCGTCATCGTGCCGGGCACCGGGATCCACATGAACAACATGCTCGGCGAGTACGACCTGAATCCCCCCGGCCGGAGCATGCGGCCCGGGACGAGGCTGACCAGCATGATGGCGCCCTCGATTGTGCTCGACCGCGAAGGCCCGCGGCTCGTCGTCGGAAGCGCGGGCTCGATCCGGCTTCGCGGCGCGATCCTCCAGAACGTCGTCAACGTCGTCCATCACGGGATGCCGGTCGAGGAGGCGATCGAAGCCCCGCGCGTGCATTTCGACGACGGGCTCGTCCACTGCGAAGGTGGGCACGACCCGGCCGAGCTCGAGCGGCTCGAGGAGCGCGGCTACGAGCTCGTTCGCTGGCGGAGGCGGAATCTCTACTTCGGCGGTGCGGCCGCCGTCGAGCGGCGGGACGATGGGAGCCTCGCGGCGGCAGGTGATCCGCGCCGCGGCGGGCACGGGATCGTGGTGCCGGGGTGAACGACTGGCTGCTCGTTCGCCCCGCGGTTCCCGGCGACGCGGACGCGCTCGTCGCGCTTGGCCGGGACGTCGCGGCCGAGGAGGGACCGTGGCTGACATACGACCGTAGCCGCGGGGACGAGCGCCGGAACGTGCGCGGGGTCCAGCGCGACCCGAACGTCGCCGTCTTCGTGGCCGAGTCGCCCGAAGGCGTCGTGGGCCGTCTTTCGATCGCGCGCGACCGCAGTCAGCACAGCCATCACGTGGCCGAGCTCGGACTGATGGTCGCGGCGGGCGCGCGGCGGCGGGGAGTCGGCTCCGCGCTGATGGACGAAGCCGTGAGCTGGGCGCGCAGGGCGGGCGTCGTCAAGCTCGAGCTGACGGTCTTCCCGCACAACGAGCCCGCGATTGCGCTCTACCGGAAGCTCGGGTTCCGCGAGGAGGGGCTCCTGCGGCGGCGCTACTTCATCGACGGCAGGTACATCGACGCGATGTTGATGGCCCTCGACCTTGATTAGAGTCGAGGCATGAGCTTCGCCGAGATCGCTGACTCGTTCTTCAAGCCTGCCGTCCAGGATCTCGTCCCGTACGAGCCCGGGAAGCCGGTCGAGGAGGTTCAGCGGGAACTCGGCCTGGAGCGCGTCGTCAAGCTCGCGTCGAACGAGGGTCCGTTCGGGCCCTTCCCGGAGGCCAGGGAGGCGCTCGCTCGGGAAGTGGACGATCTGAACCGGTACCCCGACGGCGGCGCGTATCGCCTGCGAATGGCGCTGGCGGAGCTCCACGACGTTCGCTTCGAGGAGATCGCTCCGGGGGCGGGCTCGGATGGGGTCGTCGACTACCTGTCGCAGCTCGCGCTCGATCCGGGAGACGAGATCGTCTGCGGCTGGCCGTCGTTCCCGAGCTATGTCATCGACGCGCTAAAGGTCGGCGCGGTGCCGAAGCGCGTCCCGCTGCGGGACCACCGCTACGACCTCGACGCCATGCTGGAGGCGATCGGGCCGAAGACGAAGCTCGTCTACGTCTGCCACCCGAACAACCCGACCGGCACGATGAACACGAGGGCCGAGCTGGACGCCTTCCTGGACCAGGTTCCGGGACATGTCCTGACGGTGCTCGACCAGGCGTACTTCGAGTACATCGACGACCCGGACTACGTGGACGGGGTCGAGTACCTGAAGGCAGGCCGCAAGGTCGTCGCGCTGCGGACGTTCTCGAAGATCTACGGGCTCGCCGGCTTGCGCGTGGGGTACGCGATCGGGCCGGAGTCGCTCGTGACAGCGATCGCCAAGGTGCGCCGCGCATTCGACGTGAACTCGTTCGCCCAGGTCGCCGCGCTCGCGAGCCTGGAGTCGCCCGACGAGCTGGCACGGCGGCGCACGACGAACGCGGAGGGCCTCGTCCAGCTCGAGCGGATCATGCGCGAGCACGATCTCGATCCGCCGAAGTCGGTCGCGAACTTTCTGTTCGCGGAGGTCGGCGAGGACTCACGGCCTCTCTTCGAGCAGCTCCTGCGCGAGGGCGTGATCGTTCGTCCCGCAGGCGGGTTCGGAGCAGCGGGCGCGATCCGCGTGACCGTCGGGACGCCTGAGGAGAACGAGCTCTTCGGCGAGGCGCTCGGGCGCGTGCTCAGCGCCGCAGCGCAGCCTTAGCCTTATCGGCCAACGCCAGGCCGCCGTACGCGAGGCGGGCAAACCGAAGCTGGGCTCGCGACATCTCGGGCGGGATGTCCTCCCGGAGCAGGCGTGCGGCCGCAGCTGACGCGAGGTCGTAGCGGCCGTGCCAGAGCGCGACCTGCAGGCACGCGGCGATCGTCTCGGCCGGCTTGCGCTGCGTGTCGTCGTGCGCGGCCCGCTCGAGGATCTCGTCCCAGCTGCGCTTGCCGTTCTGGGACAGGGCTGACCGGTAGGCGTCGGAGAGCGTCGTCAGGCCGCTGCGGTAGGCGACGCCGACTCGGCTCACGTTCGGCAGGTCTCGGAGCTCCTCGTCGAGGCGCCGCGCGAGCTCGCGCGGGGGCATGGGGCTCGAATAGACGACCGGAGTCAGAAAGGTCGGGTCGTCGGAGCCGACGAGCCGCTCGGGCTCACGCGCGGCGATCTGCGCGAGCGGCGTATGCGGATACACGCGCGCTCCGGCCGAGTAGACGACCTCGATCGACTCCGGCAGTGAGCGCACGAAGGCGATCGTCTCGGCGATCGTCTCGGCGGTCTCGCCCGGCAGGCCGAAGATCAGGCCCAGGTCGGCGGAAACGCCCTTCTCGCGCAGGAGCGCGACGAGCGCGTCGAGATGACGCCGCCGAAACGGCTTCTGGGCCGTCTCGAGCAGCGAGTCGGCGGCACTGTCGACGGTGATCGAGACGTGGCCGTTCGTCTCGCGTACGAGATCGGCGAACTCGGGCGAGAACGGGGTGGGGTTGAAGTACGCGCGCCAGGTGATGTGCGAGGCGAGCCCGCGGTCGCGCAGTCCTTCGAGCACCGAGATCGGATGGCGTTCGTCCGGGAGGTTGAACTCGTCGTCGGCGAAGAAGATCGGCACGCGGCCGACTCCACGCTCGCGCGACTCCAGGACCGTTCGCTCGACCTCCGCCAACACGGTGTCGAGCCCGCCGCTCGCGTGCTGGCGTCCCAGGTTCGCAGCGGTGCAGTACACGCATTGCATGGCGCAACCGATCCGCGTCCGGACCGGGAACGAGTTTGCCGGCGCGTACAGCGGGTCCCGACGAGTAGGGCCGGCAAAACCGAGGTGGTACGCGCCGATCCCCTCAGGCTGGCCCCTGCGGACCAGTCCAGGGACCTGCTCCCAGGACGAGTCGGTGGAGAGCATGGCCATCGCCGCCTCGCCCGCGCCGACGACGCCGTAGTCCACGCCGAGGTACTCGAGGCACTCCTGTGGGCAGGCGGAGAAGCCCGCTCCGCCTGCGACGAACATGGCTTCTGGGGCCGCTTCCGCCAGTGCCTCCCGGAGCTCGAGGATCTCCGGGAGCAGAAAGCTGACGTCGATCGGATCCTCGGACGGCGCGTCGAGCCGGTCGACGACGATGCAGTCGTCGATGATCCGGATCCCGAGGCCGATCACGTCCGGTCGGAAGCGCCCCGCTGCCTCGCGCGCGGTCCCGAGCGGATCCTCGGAGATCAGATAGGGGTCGAGGAGCTCGACCTCGGCACCGGTCTCCTCGGCTGCGGTGCGCACGCGCTCGAGGCCGTACGCCGGCACGGGTGTCACCCGCTGGAACGGGTTGGCGTGGACTAGGAGGACGCGGCGTGGGCGCCCGGTTGCGGCAGACCGGGCTGGGGCGGACATGGCCGTTTGAGTGTAGCTCTGCCGTGCCATTTCTCAGGCACGCTTTCGCTTCGCCTTTCCGCTGCACTAACCTCCGCGACGACCGTGCTCGGCGTGTTTTCGGGAGTCATGCACCGCGTGTTCGGAAGGCAGGAGGACCTGCTGCGCCGGGTGCGTCCACTCCGGCTGCTCTTCCTCGCGGCGTTCGGCTCCGGCTTCGGCACGTGGCTCGCATTCGTCGCGCTGAACCTCGAGGTCTGGGAGCGAACCCACTCCGGAACGTGGATCGCCGGTCTCCTCCTCGCTGACTTCCTGCCGGCGATCGCGATCGGCCTTCTGGCAGGCCCGTTGGTCGACCGGCTCTCGCGGCGGCGCGTCATGGTCGCGGCCGACTCCATCCGCTTCATGGTCTTCCTGATCCTTCCGTTCGCCGGGAGCGCGACGCAGATCGTGGCCCTGGCCGGGGTCGCCGGCTTCGCCACGGGCTTCTTCCGGCCGGCGGTCTATGCAAGCCTCCCGAACCTCGTCGAGGATGCCGAGCTGCCTCGCGCGCAGGGGCTCCTCCAGGCCGCGGATGCGCTGACGACGGTGGTCGGCCCGCTCGCCGGCGGAATCCTCGTGGCGGCCACGAGCCCCGACTGGGCGTACGTCTTCAACGCGTTCACGTTCCTGTGGTCGGCGCTCCTGATCCTGCGCATCCCCGCGCAGCTGCTCCAGGTCGCACAGGCCGCCACCGAGGGCCACTTGCACGACATCGCGTCTGGCCTGAGGCTGATCGTCCGCTCGCGTGCCCTGCTGACCGTGCTGATCGCATGGAACGTCGCCATGGTCGGGAACGCGGGCGTCAATGTGGGCGAGGTCGTGCTGGCCAAGGTCTCGTTCGACGCGGGCGACTTCGGGTACGGCCTGCTGCTGGCGAGCGCCGGCCTCGGGCTCGTGGTGGGGAGCCTGAGCGTGGGCGCATGGATCGAGCACCGCGAGCTTGCCTTCGTGTACGGCGCCGGGTTCGGGCTCCTGGCTCTCGGGGTCGGAGCCGCGGCCGTCTCGCCGACCGTCTGGGTGGCTGCTGCGTGCGTCATCGTCTCCGGCGTGGGGAACGGGATCGCGGTCGTCTGCAACGCGCTCTTCGTGCAGCGTGGGGCGCCGGATCAGATGCGCGGGCGCGTCTTCACCGTCCTGATGAGCTCGAACTACGCCGTCCTCGGGCTGGGGATGGTTGCGGCAGGCCCGCTGATCAACGAGTTCGGTGCTCGCTGGGTCTGGGGCGTTTCTGCGTGCCTCGTAGCGGCGGCCGGGATCGTGGGTTACGGTATGGCGCGGGGGATCCGGGACGTCCGCGTCGTCGAAACGGAGCGCGTAGCCGGAGCAGAGATTCTCGGTGGCTAAGCGCCGCGAGTGGACGGGCGAGACGCTCGCCGCGGGGGTGCGCGCGGGCGACACGCGCGCGCTGGCCCGCGCGATCACGCTCGTCGAGAACAGCGACCCGCTCGCGTACGAGCTCGTGCGCGAGGTCTACCCGGAAACGGGCTCGGCCTACGTCGTCGGGATCACAGGCCCGCCGGGCGTGGGCAAGTCGAGCCTGATCGCGGCGCTCGTCCGGCGGATCCGCGCGGAGGGCAAGACGGTAGGCGTCATCTCCGTCGACCCGTCGAGCCCGTTCACGCAGGGGGCGCTCCTCGGCGACCGCATCCGGCTCTCGGAGCACTTTCTCGACCCGGGCGTCTTCATCCGCTCGATGGGGACGCGCGGCCATCTCGGGGGCCTGGCCGAGGCGACTCTTCAGGCGCTGCTCATCTTGGACGCGGCCGGCAAGGACATCGTTTTCGTCGAAACCGTCGGCACGGGCCAGAGCGAGGTCGAGGTGATCGGGATCGCCGACACGGTGCTGCTCGTCCTCATGCCCGGCTCCGGCGACTCGATCCAGGCGCTGAAGGCGGGGATCATGGAGATCCCGGACGTGATCGCGATCAACAAGAAGGACCACCCGGCCGCGAAGACGATGCTGAACGAGGTGCGGTCGATCCTGACGCTCGACAAGGAGCGCATCTGGAAGACGCCGATCGTGCTCACGGAGGCCGTGAAGGACGAGGGCGTCGCCGATCTCTGGGCCAAGGCCGAGGAGCACCGTGCCTTCCTGGGCGAGGAGGGCCTGCTCGAGGAGCGGCGCCGCAAGAACCTCGCCGGCGAGGTCTACGCGGTCGCGTCGGCCCGTGCGAAGAGCCATCTCCAGCGTGCCGTCGAGGACGATCCGGAGCTCCGTCGGCTCCTGGACGAGGTCCAGCAGCGAGAATTAGATCCTCTGACAGCTGTTCGAGAGATCATGGAGAAGGTCTTTCACTTACCTTCCGGTGTCATGCTTCAGCCTGGCTCCGGACCACCTGATGGCGACGGAGACGGCACCCACACTCACTGACGTCGAAGCCGCGCGCGGCCGGATCGCCGGCAAGGGCGTGCGCATGACGCCGCTCTACGCCTCCGAGACCTTCGGACGCATGACCGGCCGCACCGTCCACCTCAAGGCGGAGACGCTCCAGCGGACGGGCTCGTTCAAGATCCGCGGCGCGACCAACAAGATCGAGACGCTGACCGACGCCGAGCGAAAGGCAGGAGTCGTCGCGGCGAGCGCAGGCAACCACGGTCAGGCGGTCGCATGGGCAGCGCGCGAGGCGGGGATCGAAGCGACGATCTTCATGCCCGCCGAGACGCCGATGGCGAAGATCGAGCCGACCCGGAACTACGGGGCACGCGCCGAGCTGGTCGGCGCCACGTTCGAGGACGCGCTGTCCGCTGCCCTCGCGCACGTCGAGGAGACCGGCGCGACCTTCGTGCATCCGTTCGAAGACCCCGAGGTGATCGCGGGTCAGGGCACGATCGGCCTCGAGCTCGCCGAGCAGTTACCCGATGTGGCGACCGTCGTGATCCCGATCGGCGGCGGCGGGCTCTCGTCCGGGATCGCCCTCGCACTCCGTGCGGTGAAGCCCGAGGTGAAGGTCGTCGGCGTCCAGGCTGCTGCGTGCGCGCCGCTCGCGGGCAGCACCGACCTCGGCTACACGATCGCCGAGGGCATCGCGGTCAAGCATCCAGGCGAGTTGACCTCGGCTCTGCTCGACGACCTGCTCGAGACGATCGTGACGGTCACCGACGAGGAGATCAGCAAGGCAATCGTGTTGCTCATGGAGCGCGCGAAGCTCGTCGTCGAAGGCGCAGGCGCCGCGGCCATGGCGGCTCTGCTCGCCGACCGTGTGCCCGGGGACGGCCCGGCCGTCGCGATCCTCTCCGGCGGGAACATCGATCCGACCTTGCTGATCCAGGTTATGCGTCACGGCCTCACGCTCGCGGGCCGCTACCTGGTCGTCCGCACTCGCGTCCCCGATCGGCCTGGAGAGCTGCTGAAGCTCCTCTCACTCTTCGCGGACGAGCATGCGAACGTCGTCTCGATCGAGCACCACCGCGAGGGGATGGACACTCCGGTGACGGAGTCCGAAGTCGAGGCCACGCTCCTCACCCGCGACCAGGAGCACTGCACCGCCATCCTCGACGCGATGCAGCAGCGCGGATACCACCTCGATCGACTGCACTGATGATCACCTGCCCGCAGTGCGCGTACGAGAATGCGAACGACGCGCGCTTCTGCTCGAGCTGCGGCACCGAACTTGCGTCTCCCCCGGAAACTCCGCGCGAGGAGCGCAAGGTGGTCACGGTTCTCTTCGCCGATCTCGTGGGCTTCACCGCCCGCGCGGAGGCGATGGATCCGGAGGACGTGCGCGCAGTGCTCGCTCCGTACCACGCTCGTCTCCGAAGCGAGCTCGAGTCGTACGGCGGCACCGTGGAGAAGTTCATAGGGGACGCGGTCATGGCCCTCTTCGGCGCGCCAACGGCGCACGAGGACGATCCCGAGCGCGCCGTGCGGGCGGCTCTTGCCATCCGGGACTGGATCGCGGAGGAGGGAGAGCTCGAGCTCAGGATCGCGGTCACGACGGGTGAGGCGCTCATCCACCTGAGCGCGCGGCCGAACGAGGGCGAGGGAATGGCGTCCGGGGACGTCGTCAACACCGCGGCGAGGCTCCAGTCGGCCGCGCCGGTCAACGGGATTCTCGTGGACGAGACGACCTTCCGCGCCACGGATCCCGTGGTCGTCTACGAGGAGCACGCTCCGGTTTCCGCAAAGGGCAAGGCGGAGCCGATACCGGTCTGGGAGGCGATGGAAGCCCGGTCCCGCTTCCGGGTCGACGCGGCTCAGACTCCGCGCGCACCGCTGATCGGCCGCGAACGAGAGGTCGACGTCCTGATCGGCTCCCTCGAGCGGGCTCGAGCTGAGCGCTCGCCGCAGCTCGTCACCGTCATGGGCGTTCCGGGCATCGGCAAGAGCCGGCTCGTATTCGAGCTCTACAACCACGTTGGAGCCGCCCCGGACATCATCTACTGGCGCCAGGGCCGCTCGCTGCCGTACGGCGAGGGCGTCTCGTTCTGGGCGCTCGGGGAGATGGTGAAAGCGCAGGCCGGGATCTTCGAGACCGATTCGGCGGACGAGACGGACAGCAAGCTGGGCCGAAGCGTCGGCGACCTGGTCGGAAACGGGGAGGCCGAGTGGGTGCACAAGCATTTGCGGCCACTCGTGGGGATCACGAGCGAGCAGGGGGCGCACGGAGACCACCGCGTCGAGGCGTTCGCGGCGTGGCGCCGGTACTTCGAGGCGATCGCCGAGGAACGTCCGCTCGTGCTCGTCTTCGAGGATCTCCACTGGGCGGACGACGGGCTCCTGGACTTCGTCGACCATTTGGTCGAGTGGGCCTCGGGCGTTCCCATGCTCGCGGTCTGCACAGCTCGTCCGGAGCTTCTCAGTCGGCGTGCCGGATGGGGCGGTGGGAAGCCGAACGCCCTGACGCTGTCGCTCTCGCCCCTCAACGATGAGGAAACGGCGCGGCTCTTCGCCGCGCTCCTCGAACGGTCTGTCTTGCCCGCCGAAACCCAGGCCGCGTTGCTCCAGCGATCCGGCGGCAACCCGCTCTACGCGGAGGAGTTCGTCCGCATGGTGTCCGAGCGAGGGCTCGTCGCCGGGGAAGGAGACCTGCCGCTGCCGGAATCCGTGCAGGGGATCGTCGCGGCTCGTCTCGACGGGCTTCCGGAGGAGGAGAAGGCCCTTCTTCAGAACGCTTCCGTTCTCGGGAAGGTCTTCTGGGTGGGCGCCGCCGCAGAGATAGGTGGAATCGAGCGGCAACAGGCCGAGCAGCGACTCCACGAGCTCGAACGGAAGGAGTTCGTCCGGCGCGAGCGCCAGCCGGCTGTTGCAGGCGAGACCGAGTACGCGTTCCGGCACGTCCTGGTTCGCGACGTCGCTTACGGCCAGATCCCGCGCGGCCAGCGCGCCGTGAAGCACCGGCTGGCGGCGGAGTGGATCGAGTCACTCGGACGCTCCGAGGACCACGCGGAGATGCTCGCCTACCACTATCTGAGCTGCCTCGAGTTCGCTGCGGCGGCAAAAACGGATACGGCAGCTTTGAGGGAGCGCGCCCGCAGCGCCCTGCGCGAAGCCGGTGCCCGCGCATTCGGGCTCAACGCGTATCCCGCTGCGGCACGTTTCTACGGGGCTGCGGTCGAGCTCTGGCCGAACGACGCCGCCGACTACCCGCAGCTCCTGTTCGACTACGGCTTGGCGCTCAGCCTGTCCGAGCCGCTGAGCTCCATCAGCGTCCTCACCGAGGCCCGAGACGCTTTGCTTGCGGTGGGAGAGACCGCGAAGGCTGCCGAGGCCGAGGCGCTCGTCGGCGAATCCATCTGGCTGCGCGGCCGGCGCGATGAGGCGTTCGCCACCCTCGAAAGCGCCGAGGAGATGGTCCGCGATCAACCGACCTCTTACTCGCGGGCGATGATCACGGCGACGCTGTCTCGCTTCCGCATGCTCGCGGGAGACATGGACGACGCGGTGCGCCTGGGGGCCGATGTCCTCGACATGATCGACGAGCTCGGCGGAGACGACGACCTCCGCGCAAACGCGCTGAACAACATCGGCGTAGCCCGGCTTGCCGGCGGAGACGTCGAGGGCATGCAGGATCTCGAGGAGAGCGTGGCACTTGCGGTTGCAGCCAACTCGCCGGAGAGCGTTCGAGGCTACGGGAACCTCGCGTCCGTGCTGACGGACTACGCCGAGCTTGCGCGTGCCGAGGAGATGATCGAGCGTGGGCGCGACCTCGCCGAACGCTTCGGCCTGTGGGAGCCATTCCGATGGCTGTCAGCCGAGGGCCTATGGGCCGACTATCGCGCCGGGCGTTGGGACGAGGCGCTCGAGGAGCTGAACGAGACCGTCGCCATGTTCGAGGCGACAGAATTCTGGATGGAGGCTCCGTGTCGAGGCCTTCGGGGTCGGATTCTCCTCGCTCGGGGCGATCTCGAAGGGGCAAATGCCGACGCGAGCCGCGGCATCGAACTCGCGCGGATCGCGAAGGATCCGCAGCTCGTGTTTCCGATTCTCGCCTTCGCGGCTCGTACCGCACTGGCGAGCGATGCTCGGAAAGCGGATGAATTCATCTCCGAGGTCATCTCGGAGTGGAAGGAACAGCGTTTTCAGCTATCGAGTGAGTGCGATTGGCTCGTCGACGCGGTGGAAGTGCTCCGTGTACTGGGCCGCCAGGAGGAGCTGCTCGTGCTGGGAGCCGAAGACTTGATCAGAACGCCGTGGCGGAAGGCTGCATTCGCCTACGCGTCGGACGACTTCCGTGCCGCGGCAGACATCTACGAGTCGATCGGCGCGCGGCCGGAAGAGGCGAATGCTCGACTCCGGGCTGCGGAGGCTCTCGTGGCCGAAGGTCGACGGTCCGATGCGGACGTCGAGTTGGCCTCGGCGCTCGCCTTCTGGCGGTCGGTGGGCGCGACTCCGTATGTCCGCCAGGGCGAAGCGCTCCTCGCCGAGGCGGGCTAGAGCCGCCGGGCGAAGTGGTGCGAGGTGATCGCCAGGCCCGTGTCGAAGTAGAGGCGGTGTGCGTCGGTGCGATCGGGGCCTACGCCCGAGTCGAGGTGGAGCTGATCACACCCGAGGCGTCTCGCCTCCGCGGTGAGCCACTCGAGTAGCTGCTTGCCGTAGCCGCGACGGCGCGAGTCTGGCAGCGTCGACAGGTCGTCGACATAGAGGAAGCGCCCCCAGGCGAGCATGTGCCCGACTCGGAAGCCCGCGACGGCGACCGCATGTTGCGTCCCTTCCACGAACACTCCTACGAGGCGGTAGCCCTCGCCGCGCTGCACGTCGTCCACCCGAGTGACGAAATCGCCCTCGTCCTCGTAGTGCGGCCGGAGCGCCTGCATGGCCGGGAACGCGAGCCCCGTGTCCGGCGGGAGAATCTCGCGGAGCTCAGCTGCCACAGCGGCGGAACTGCACCATCGTGCCACCGCGCTCGGCCCACTCCGGGATCCCGCCGCCGAGCACCGGATGCACTTCCATTCCGGCCGAGGCGATCACGCTTGCCGCGATCGAGGCTCGCGAGCCGCTGGAGCAGATCGTGACGATCG
>Ga0307286_10000283_pt1 | contig 13870 bp, 10 predicted proteins | sample ER_DNA_140_FD_194478 | JGI IMG/M metagenome (GOLD analysis project Ga0307286, IMG submission 194478) | Bulk soil microbial communities from the East River watershed near Crested Butte, Colorado, United States - ER_DNA_140 | ecosystem: Environmental > Terrestrial > Soil > Floodplain | place... | reverse complement strand
CTCGGTCGGCAACAAGATGAGGATCGGCATGACCCCCGACAACCCGCCCCGGCACGCCGACCTCGAGAGGACCTGAGCGCGGGGCCGTGCCCGACGTCACCCAGCGATTGTGACGGTCGGCACAGCCGGGGGGCGACGGCGCGACTAGCCTCGGGCTGTCGTGCAGTCACCGCCCGAGGAGGCGCAGATGACCACCGCCACCGTCCTTCCCTTCCCGCTGGTCCGCCAGGGCGACCAGAACCATCCCGTCAAGACCCTCCAGTACCTGCTCCGGGCCCGCGGCCACAGCGTCGCCGTCGACGGGATCTTCGGTCCCCTGACCGAGGCCGCCGTCCGCGCCTTCCAGCAGCAGAAGGGCCTGGCCGTCGACGGGATCGTCGGCCCCAACACCTGGTCGGCCCTGATCATCACGGTCAAGCAGGGCAGCCAGGGGGACGCGGTGCGCGGGGTGCAGGAGGAGTTCCAGTTCCGGAACCTGTCCGGCGACCCGAGCCAGGGGCTCCAGGTCGACGGGATCTTCGGTCCCAAGACCGACGCCGCCGTGCGGGGCTTCCAGCAGGCCCTGCACCAGGACATCCCCTCGGTCACGGTCGACGGCATCGTCGGCCCCGTGACCTGGCGGGCGCTGGTCAGCGGCATGCTCTCGTTCTAGTCGGCCCGCGGCTCCGGGGCGTTCCGCGGTTGTCGACGGCGTCGGGTGTGGCCACGATGGTCCCGCTCGCGACGCGACGCCGAGCTCGGGGGTCGAGATGGGTGCAACGACGGACATCGTGGAGACGGACGCGGGCCCGGTCCGGGGGACGGTGACCGACGAGTACCGGCTCTTCCAGGGCGTCCCGTACGCCGCCGCCACCGGGGGAGGGCTGCGCTGGCGGCCGCCGCAGCCGGTGCCGCCCTGGACCGAGCCATGGGACGGCACCCGGCCGTGCTCCATCTGCCCCCAGCGGCCCTCCACCTACGCCGAGGTGGCCAGCCTGGACGAGGACTGCCTGTGCCTGAACGTCACCGCGCCCCGGTCGGCCACCCCGGCCACACCCCGGCCGGTAATGGTCTGGATCCACGGCGACGGGGCCATCGGCGGCGGCAGCTTCTTCGACGGCCGCCCGCTCGCCCTCGCCGGGGACGTCATGGTGGTGACCGTCAACTACCGGCTGGGGATCTTCGGGGCGTTCGGCCATCCCGGGCTGGAGGGATCGGGGACCTTCGGCCTCCAGGATCAGCAGGCGGCGCTGGGCTGGGTGGCCCGCAACGCGGCCGCGTTCGGCGGGGACCCGGGCAACGTGACGGTGTTCGGCGAGTCCTACGGTGGGCTGTCGGTCAGCGCCCACCTGATCTCGCCCGCGTCGACAGGGCTGTTCCACCGGGCCATCGTCCAGAGCGGCTTCGCCCTGATGGACCTGCCCGCCGGGGCGATGTTCCCCGGCCTGCCGGCCGTCCCCTGGTACGGGTGGCGGTCGACGGTCGAGGTGGAGGCGCTCGGCGCCGCGGTGGCGTCCCAGCTGGGCTGCGCCGAACCGGCCACGGCCCTGGACTGCCTGCGTCGCCTGCCGGTCGAGCAGCTGTTCGCCCACGCCCAGCCGTTCCAGCCCTACGCGTTCGGCAACCCCGTCCTGCCCGACGACCCGGGCACGGCGCTCCGGGAGGGCCGCTTCCACCGGGTGCCGGTCCTGGCCGGCTCCACCCACGACGAGCACCGGCTGTTCGTGGGCCTGTTCCGGGTCCTGGCCGGCCAGCCGGTCACCTCCGGCCAGTACCCGACGCTGCTGGTCGAGGCCTTCGGCGAGGACGCCGCCAAGGTGCAGGCCCGCTACCCGCTCTCGGACTACCCGTCGCCGGCGGTGGCCTGGGCGACCGTCCTCACCGACCGGATGTGGGCCCGGTCCACCTTCGCCCAGCACCGGCTCCTGGCCGAGCACGTGCCCGTCCACGCCTACGAGTTCGCCGACGGCGGCGCCCCCATGTACCTGCCGTTCCCGCCAGACCTGCCGCCCGGGGCCTTCCACGCCGCCGAGGTGCCGTACCTGTTCCCCGACGACAAGTTCCGTTCGGCCGCCACTCCTGAGCAGCTGGCCCTGTCCGACCGGATGCTCCGGTCGTGGGCCGACTTCGCCCGCACCGGCGACCCCGGTGGGCTCGGCCTGCCCTCCTGGCCCCGCTTCGACGGCGCCCAGGCGGTCCCGTACGTGCAGTCCCTGGCGCCGGGCCGTGACGGCATCCGGCCCGTGGACTTCGCCGCCGAGCACCAGCTGGACTTCTGGGAGGCGACCGACCCGTCACCGGGCCCGGGCTGAGGAGGCCAAGGCGGCGTCCACGCCCGACGAGGGATGTGGCCCCCTGTCGGGGTGATGCCGTAGCGTGGTCGTCGGACGAGCTTCCCCCAACGCTGGAGTTCAGGCATGGCACGTTCATCCGCACCCACCATCGACATCCCGCGGCTGCGGGCCGCCTTCGACGGCCGGGTCACCGCCCCCGGCGACGCCGGCTACGACCGGGCCCGCACGATCTTCTACGGCGGGTTCGACCAGCGGCCGGCGGCCATCGTCCGCCCGGCCGACGCGGCCGAGGTCGCCCAGGTCGTGGACCTGGCCCGCGAGGGCGGGCTGGAGCTGGCCGTCCGCGGCGGCGCCCACAGCAGCGCCGGCCACAGCACCACCGAGGGCGGCGTCGTGCTCGACCTGTCGGCGCTGACCGCCCTCGAGGTCGACCCGGAGGGGCGCACCGCCTGGGCCCAGGCCGGGCTGACCGCCGGGGCCTACACCGCCGCGGTCCAGGCCCAGGGGCTGGTCACCGGGTTCGGGGACACCGGCTCGGTCGGCATCGGCGGCCTCACCCTGGGCGGCGGGGTCGGCTACCTGGTCCGCAGCCAGGGGCTGACCATCGACAGCCTGCTGGCGGCCGAGGTGGTCACCGCCGACGGCCGGGTCCTCCAGGTCGACGCCGAGGCCGATCCCGACCTGTTCTGGGCCATCCGGGGCGGCGGGGGCAACTTCGGGGTGGCCACCCGCTTCCGGTTCCGGCTCCACCCCCTGGAGGGGATCGTCGGGGGGATGCTGCTGCTGCCGGCCACCGCCCAGGTCATCGCCGACTTCATGGCCGCCGCCGAGGCGGCGCCCGAGGAGCTGTCGGCCATCGCCAACGTCATGGCCGCCCCGCCGATGCCGTTCATCCCGCCCGAGCAGCACGGCCAGCTGGTGGTGATGGCCATGCTGGCCTACGCCGGGCAGGCCGAGGCCGGGCAGCGGGCGGTGGCGCCGTTCCGGGCCCTGGCCGAGCCGCTCGCCGACATGGTCAAGCCCATGCCCTATGCGGGGATGTTCCCGCCCGAGGAGGAGTTCCACCCGACCGCGGTCGGCCACACGATGTTCGTCGACACCGTGGACGGCACGGTCGCCGACACCATCATGGAGCACCTCCAGGCGTCGGACGCGGCCATGCGGGCGGTCCAGCTGCGGGCCCTGGGCGGGGCCATGGCCCGGGTCCCGGCCGAGGCGACCGCCTTCGCCCACCGCCACAGCCGGATCATGGCCAACCTGGCCGCCTTCTACGACGGCCCCGCCGACCGCCAGCGGCGCCAGGGCTGGGTCGACGGCTTGGCGGCCGCCCTCCACCAGGGCGACGACGGCGCCTACGTCAACTTCCTCGGCGACGAGGGCCCCGAGCGGGTCCGCCAGGCCTACCCCGGCCCCACCTGGGACCGCCTGGTCGAGGTCAAGCGCCGCTACGACCCCGACAACCTGTTCCGGCGCAACCAGAACATCCCCCCGGGCTAGGACGGCTCGGAGGAGCGGCGGCGGGTGGTCTCGGCCCACCAGATGGCGAGCAGGCCCACGACGATGAAGCCGGCCGCCACCAGCAGCTGGAGGTCCTGGGGCGCGTAGCGGGCCGCGAACCACACCCTGACCTGGGGGTCGACGCCGAACAGGCTGAAGGCGACCGGGACCAGGCCCTGGGGGACCACGCAGATGATCCCGACCGTCCACAGGGTGCCGACGGCGGCGTCCCGCCGGCGCCGCCCGGGTTCGCGGGCCGGGCCGGTGGCCTCGCTCACGGCGGGGACCTCCGGGCCGAGGCGGAGCAGGTCCATCAGCTCGGCGCCGCGGTCGGCCACCCGGCGGGCGGCGACCCGGCCGCCCCACCAGTACAGCAGCCCGCCGGTCGCGACCCCGACCAGGACCCCGGCGACCTGGAGGGCCGGCCGTTCCCGGACGGCGCCCAGCAGCACCAGGACGGCGCCGGGCACGGCGCAGGCGGCGACCAGCAGGAGCATCAGGTACCCGTGGGCGGCGAGCGCGCCCGAGGTGCTCGGGTCGTCTCCGGTGTCGAACGGGCCGGCGCGCAGGTGCGGGTCCTTCTCGGGGACCGGCCTGGCCACCGACACCCACGCCATCAGGCCCGGCGTGGCCCCGAGCACGGCCGCCAGCGCGGCCAGCACGAAGGGCCAGGCCCAGCCCTGACCGGTGAGCGCGATCAGGGCCACGGTCAGCACCACCATCGCCGGCCCCACGACCAGCAGCCAGGCGACCTGCCGGCCGCGCACGTCGGCCCGCTCGACCCCCGGCACCATCCGGGTCAGCCAGAACGCCGTCCCGTCCTCGCCGTACACGTTGGCCGCGCCCGCGCTGACGATCAGGGCCGCCCCCAGCCCGACCCAGGGCAGCAGCGCCGGGGCGGAGAAGGCCAGCGCCGGCACGGCCAGGTTCAGCCCGCTGACCAGCAGCGCCATCAGCAGCAGCAGGGTCCGGGCGCTGTCGCGCCGCCAGGCGTACAGCTCCCTGCCGACGACGGCGCCGGTCGGGCTGGCCGGCAGCAGCCGCCAGGCCGTCGGCATGGCGGCTGCGGTCCCCCGCCGGGCCGTGCCGCCGCGGGCGACGCGCGGAGCGCGGCCGGCGGGCCGGCGCATGGTCCGCGCCAGCAGCCCGCCCAGACCGCCAGCAGCAGCCCACACAGCAGGACCAGCCCGGCCAGGGCGGCGGCCGCCAGGAGCCAGTCCGAGCGGTCGGCGGCCGCCACCGCCACCGGCGCCGAGCGCCGGCCCCGGGCCGGCGGCCAGCCGCTGGCCCATCACGGTGGCCAGCGACCAGCCGCCCGAGGCGAGGGCGATGACCACGGCGACGAGCAGCCCGCCGAGCTCCTGGCCGCGGCGGGAGCTCAGGGCCGCGGTCAGCGCCGCCACCACCACCCGGGACAGCACCACCACCAGCACCAGCTCCAGGAGGGCCGCGGGCACGGTCACCAGCAGCGGCAGGACGCCGAGGCGGGTCGCGGCGACCGGCAGGGCCGCGAAGGCGACCAGGGTGATCGCGGGCGCGGCCCCGACGAAGGAGGCGGCCAGCAGCCCCGTGGCCAGGCGGCGCGGCGGGATCGGCAGCAGCGCGAACCATTCCGGGCGCAGGCCCTGGCCGGCGCCCCGGACCGCGATCGGCCCCATGGCCCAGCCGATCAGCCAGCCCAGGTAGAGCGCGGCCAGCAGGTCCACCCAGCGACCCGGGTCGTCGAACCGGACCAGGCCGCACAGCAGCGTGCCGACCGCCAGCCCCAGCCCGACGGTGCGGAACAGCTGCACGGTGGACGACCCGCCGGGGGCGTTGCAGGTCAGCGAACGGCGCATGCCGATCAGGGCGCCGGCGGTGTCGCGGACGGCCGCGCCCGACAGCTCGGGCGTCAGGACGCCAGCCACGACAGGCCCTCGACGCTGATGCGGCCGCCGACCAGCCGCACGAACGCGTCGTCCAGGGAGCCGCCGTCGCGCACCTGGTCGAGGGTGCCGGAGGCGACCAGGCGCCCTCTGGCGATCACGCCCACGTGGTCGCAGACCTGCTCGACCAGGGCCATGACGTGGCTGGAGATCACCACCGACCCGCCGGCGTCGACGAAGTGCCCCAGGATGGCCCGGATGGTGGCCGCCGACACGGGGTCGATCGCCTCGAACGGCTCGTCGAGCACCAGCAGCCTCGGGGTGTGCAGCAGCGCCGTGGCCAGGGTGATCTTCTTGCGCATGCCGGCGGAGTAGTCGGTCACCATGGTGCGCTCGGCGGCCGTCAGCTCCAGCACCTCCAGCAGCTCGCCGGCCCGCGCGGCCACCGTGGACCGGTCCAGACCCCGCAGCAGCCCCAGGTAGGTGAGCAGCTCCCGGCCGGTGAGCCGCTCCGGCAGGGCCATACCGTCGGGCAGGCCCCGATGAGCCGCTTGGCGGCCACCGGGTCGGCCCACACGTCCACCCCGAAGATGCGGGCGCTGCCGGCGTCGGGGCGCAGCAGCCCCACGGCCATCGACAGCGCCGTGGTCTTGCCGGCGCCGTTGGGCCCGACCAGCCCGAAGAACGACCCCCTGGGCACGGCCAGGTCGAGGTGGTCGACCGCAGTCGTCTCCCCGAACTGCTTGTGGAGCCCGGTGAGCCGCAGCGCCGGCGCCTGGCCGTCGGCGTCGGTCGCGGTGCCGTCCTGCTCCATCTGGACAATCTACCGGCCGGTGGGCGGCGGGGCGGTGGGAGAATCGCCCTGGGATGACCATCGGGGAGGCGGCGGAAGGCGCCGGGGCGGGGCCGGGGCAGGCGGCCTGGGCCGGCCTGGTCGGGCGCTCGGACGTGCTCGCCCAGCTCCGCCGGGCGGTCGAGGACGCGGCCGGCGGCCGGGGCCGGCTCGTGCTGCTGACCGGCGAGGCCGGCATCGGCAAGACCTCGGTGGCCGCCCAGGCGGCCGCCGACGCCGACGGCCGCGGGACCCGGGTGGTGTGGGGCTGGGGCTGGCAGGGCGAGGGGGCGCCGGCCTGGTGGCCCTGGGTCCAGGTGCTCCGGTCGCTCGTCGCCCAGGACCCGCGCCTGGGCCGGGTGGCCGCCGGCGCCTCCTCGCTGGCCCGGCTCCTGCCCGAGCTGCCGGGGGCGGCCGCCCCGCCGGCCACCCCCGACGAGCCGGCCACGGCCGCGGCCCGCTTCCGGTTGCTGGACGAGGTCACCTCGGTGCTCCTGGCCGCCGCCGAGGACCGGCCGCTGATGGTGGTCCTGGAAGACCTCCAGTGGGCCGACCCCCCGTCGCTGCAGCTGCTCGACTTCCTGGCCCGCCGGCTGCCGGCCGCCCGGGTGCTCGTGCTCGCCACCTGGCGCGACCTCGACACCCCGCCCGACGACCAGCTGGCGCCCCTGCTGGCCGACCTGGCCGCCGGGAGCACCGTCGTCCCCCTGCGGGCGCTGTCCGAGGACGAGGTCGCCCAGCTGGTCGCCGGCATGCTCGGCGGCCGGCCGGAGCCGGCCCTGGTCGCCGATCTGCGGCGGCGGACCGGCGGCAACCCGTTCTTCGTCCAGCAGGTCACCCGGCTGCTGCTCGCCCAGACCGGCACCGGCGGGCCGGGGCTGGACGCGCCGGCCGGGATCCCCTTCGGCGTCCGCGAGGCCGTCCGGCGGCGCCTGGCCCGGCTCGGCCCGGCGTGCGTCGAGCTGGTCACCACGGCCGCCGTGGCCGGGCCGGAGTTCACCGCCGCCCTCCTCACCCGCGTCACCGGCGCGCCCCCCGATGCCGTGCGCGACCTGCTGGAGGAGGCCGCCCGGGCCCACGTCCTGGCCGGCCCGACCGGGCCGCTGCGGCCCTGGCGCTTCGCCCACGACCTGTTCCGCGAGGTGGTCCTGGACGGGCTCGACGGCCAGGCCCGGGCCCGCCTGCACCTGCGGGTCGGGCGGGCCCTGGAGGCCGAGCGCGACACCGGCGGGGTCCCGCCGGCCCAGCTGGCCAGCCACTTCGCCCAGGCCGGGGCCGAGGGCGAGGACGAGGCCATCCGCTACGGGGCCCTGGCCGCGGCCGAGGCGACCCGGCGGCTGGCCCACGAGGAGGCGGCCCGGCAGTGGGCGCGGGCCCTGGAGGTCCTGGACGGGTCGGCCCGGGCCGACGACGGCGGCCGCCGGATCGGGCTGCTGCTCGAGCTGGCCGCGGCCCGCCGTCGGGCCGGCGACCTGGCCGGCAGCCGGCAGGCCTGCGCCCGGGTGGCGGAGCTGGCCCGGCGGGCCGCCGACCCCGACGGGCTGGCCCGGGCCGCCCTGGCCATGCAGGCCGTGGGCAGCCGCAGCTGGCCCACCCTGGTCCGCGACACCGTCCCGCTGCTGGAGGAGGCCGCCGCCGCCCTGGACGACCGGGACACCCCGCTGCGGGCCCGGGTGCTGGCCGGCCTGGCCCGGGAGCTGGCCTGGAACGGCATGGACCTCGCCCGCGCGGCCCGGTTCGCCGACGCGGCCATCGCCGCCGCCCGCGCCGCCGGCGACCGGGCCACCCTGGCCGCCTGCCTGCTGGCCCGGCACAACGCCGGCTGGCGGCCGGGCAACGCCGCCGACCGGCTGGCCCTGGCCACCCAGATCGTCGAGCTGGCCGGCGACGGCCGGGATCTCGAGCTGCTGGCCGAGGCCCGCCTGCTCCGCACGGCCGACCTGCTCGAGCTGGCCGACCCGGGGTTCCAGGCCGAGCTGGCCGAGTTCCTGCGGGTCGCCGGCGAGCTGGAGCAGCCCAGGCTCCGCTATGCCGCGCTGGCCCGCCGGGCCATGCAGGCGCTGCTGGCCGGGCGGGTGGGCGAGGCCGAGCGGCTGGTCGCCGAGGCGGTCGCCCTCGGCCAGGAGATCGGCGAGCCGGACGTGGCCGACGTCGAGCACGCCCAGCTGTGGGAGCTCCGCGGCCTCCAGGGCCGCCGGGCCGAGCTGCTCGCGCTGGGGCGGGCGCTGTTCGGTGACGACTCGCCGGCGGGGCGCGGCTTCCTGGCCCTGACCCTGCTGGAGCAGGGCGACCGCGCCGGGGCCGAGGCCGCGGCCGGTCCCCTCCTCGACCTGGCCGCCCCGCCGCCGTTACCGGCCGACCGCAGCTGGCTGGCGTCGGTCACCTTCGCGGGCGAGCTGGCGGCCGCCCTGGGGGCCCGGGCGGCCTGCGAGTGGCTGTACGAGGCGCTGCTCCCCCACGCCGAGGAGACCGTGGCCATCGGGGTGGCGATCGCCTTCCGGGGCGCGGTCGCCCACTACCTGGGCCTGCTGGCCGCGGCCCTGGACCGGCCCGAGGAGGCCAGGGCCCACTTCGAGCACGCCCTGGCCGTCCACGAGCGCCTCGGCGCCGGGACCTGGGCGGCCCGGAGCCTCCATGAGCGGGCCGGGGACCGGCGGCCGGATGGGGGCGCGGCCGCGGCCGGGGGCGAGGTGTTCCGGCGCGACGGGACGCTGTGGACCCTCACCTACGCCGGCCGGACCGTGCGCATGCGGGACGCCAAGGGCCTCCGCGACCTGGCCACCCTGCTCGCGGCCCCGGGCCGGCCGGTCGCGGCCGCGAAGCTGGTCGCCGCGGCCGCGGGCGAGGCGGCCGTGCCCGCCGACCTGCGGCTGGGCGCCGACGAGGTGCTCGACGACCGCGCCCGCCAGGAGCTCCGGGCCCGCCTCCTCGACCTCGAGGAGGAAATCGAGGAGGCCGACCGCTGGCACGACCAGGAACGGGCCGCCCGGGCCGCCGTGGAACGGGACGCCCTGGTGGCCGAGCTGGCCGCCGCCGCCGGCCTCGGCGGCCGGACCAGGCGGCTCGGCGACCAGTCGGAACGGGCCCGCAAGACCGTCACCGCCCGGATCCGCGACGTGATCGACCGGGTCGAGCGCCTCCACCCGGCCCTCGGCGCCCACCTGCGGGCCTCGGTCACCACGGGCACGTACTGCAGCTACTCCCCGCCGGCACCGACGGCCTGGGAGCTGTAGCCGATCTGGCGGTTGCTCGCGGCGTCTCGCGCCCTGCCGTTGAGAGGCAGGCGAGCGCGAGGAGGATCAGGAAATGTACGACGTCATCGTCGTCGGGGCGCGGGTGGCCGGCTCGTCCACGGCCATGCTGCTGGCCCGCGCAGGGCTCAAGGTGCTGGTGGTCGACCGGGCGGGCTTCCCCAGCGACACCCTCTCCACCCACCAGGTGCAGCTCCCGGGGGTGGCCCGGCTGCGGCGCTGGGGGCTGCTGGACGCGGTCGTCGCCTCCGGGGCGCCGCCGGCCAGGCACGTCCGGTTCGACGTCGGCCCGGTCGTGCTCGAGGGCCACTTCCCCACCTTCCAGGGCGTCGACGCGGTCTACAGCCCGCGCCGGACGGTCCTGGACGCGCTGCTGCTGAAGGCGGCACGGGCGGCCGGGGCCGAGGTGCGCGAGCGCTTCGCCGTGGACGAGGTGGTGGTCACCGACGGGCGCGTCACCGGCATCCGCGGCCGCGAGAAGGGCGGCGCCCAGGTCGCCGAGTCGGCCCGGCTGACCGTCGGCGCCGACGGCAAGCACTCGCTGGTCGCCAGGACCGTCGGGGCCGCCGTCCACCACGACCGGCCGCCGCTCACCATGGCCTGCTACACCTACTGGGACGGCGTGCCCCTCCAGGGCGGCGAGCTCTACGCCCGCCCGCGGCGGGCGATGGGCGCCTGGCCGACCAACGACGGGCTGACCATGACCTATGTCGGCTGGCCGGTCGAGGAGTTCCCCGCCTTCCGGGCCGACGTCGAAGGCAACGTGCTGCGCACCCTCGACCTGGCCGGCGACCTCGGCCAGCGGGTCCGGGCCGGTCGCCGCGCCGAGCGGTTCCGGGCCAGCCCCGACCTGCCCAACCGCTTCCGCCGGCCGTACGGGCCCGGCTGGGCCCTGGCCGGGGACGCCGGCCTGGTCATGGACCCGATGACCGGCCAGGGGATCGGCGACGCCCTACGCGACGCCGAGCTGCTGGCCACCGCGGCCGAGGCCGGCCTGGGCGGCCGAGCGCCCCTCCAGGCCGCCCTGGCAGGCTACGAGCGGGCCAGGGACCGGGCGGCCATGCCGATGTACGAGTTCACCACCGAGCTGGCCAGCTTCGCCCCGCCCCGGCCCGAGCAGCAGGCCCTGTTCGCCGCCCTGGCCGGGCGGCAGGCCGAGATCGACCGGTTCCTGGGCATGATCACCGGGGCGGTGCCGCTCCCGGAGTACCTGTCGCCGAGGAACCTGCTCCGGCTCCTCGGTGTCCGCGGCATGGCCGGCCTGGCCCTGGGCCGGCTCCGCCAGGTCCTCGACGAACGCTCCGGCGGCCGGCTCCACCTGGACCCGGTACCTCCCGATTCCAGCTAGCCGGGATGCGGGCCGCACAACCCGCTGCGATCCTGACGGCATGACACTGCGCTGCCTGCTCGTCGACGACAGCCCGCGCTTCCTGGGCGCGGCCCACGACCACCTCGAGCGCGAGGGGATCGTCGTGGTCGGCGTGGCCACCAGCATCGACCAGGCCCTCGACCAGGCCGAACGGCTGCGGCCGGACGTCGCCCTTGTCGACATCGACCTGGCCGACGAGAGCGGCTTCGAGCTCGCCCGGCGGCTCCAGCAGCCGGGCGGGCCGGCGGTGGCAGCGGTGATCCTGATCTCCACCCATGCCGAGGAGGACTTCGCCGACCTCATCGCGGCCAGCCCGGCGGTCGGGTTCCTGTCCAAGGCCGCCCTGTCCGCCGACGCCATCCGCGGCCTGGTCGGCTAGCCTTTCCATGTGCACCGGAGGATGAGGTGAGCGGCGGGCTGACCCGCCGCATGGTCGTCGCGAGCGGCCTGCTCGCGCTCGTCGTCAGCGCCGCCTTCGTGGTGCTGCTGGTGTCGGTCGAGGATCTCCGGACCACGGAACGGCTGGCCCTGCACTCCGAGGAGGTGCTGGCCGCCGCCAACCAGCTGGAGCGGCTGGTCATCGACGTCGAGAGCGGCCAGCGCGGCTTCGTGATCACCGGCAAGGAACGCTTCCTCGACCCCTGGCGGGACGCCCAGAAGGCCCTCCCCGGGGCCAACCGGAGGCTGGAGCAGCTCACCGCCGACGACCAGCAGCACGGCCAGGCGCTCCGGATCGGGCAGGCCGTCACCGCCTATGTCCGGGACTACTCGGTGCCGCTGGTGGCGGCCGCCCGGCGCGACCCCGACTCGGCCCGGACCGTGGCCGCCACCGACCAGGGCCGGCAGCGGATCGACGCCATCCGGGCCGAGTTCGACCGGCTGGTGACGACCGAACGGGGCCTGGCCGTGGCTCGCGAGGGCCGCTCCGCCGCCGCCGCCGGCCGGGCCGTCGCGGCCACGGTCGGCGGGCTGGTGGGCTCGGCCCTGCTCGTCGTGCTGTTCGCCGGCTACCTGACGCGGGCGATCGTCCAACCCGTCCGCCGCGCCGCCGCCATGGCCGGCCGGCTCGCCGGCGGCGACCTGGGGGTTCGCATGCCCGAGACCGGGGTGGACGAGATCGGGGCGCTGGAGCACTCGTTCAACAGCATGGCCGGCTCGCTGGAGGAGAGCCGCGACGAGCTCACCCGGCTCCTGGCCGAGCAGGCGGCCCTCCGCCGCGTCGCCACGCTGGTGGCCCGCGGCGTGCCCCCGGAGGACATCTTCTCGGCGGTCGCCGAGGAGGTCGGCCGGCTCGTCGGCGCCGACGACACCGTGGTGGCCCGCTTCGATCCCGACGGGGCCGCCACCGTGGTCGCCGGGCTGGGCGAGGACAAGCTCCCGGCCGGGACGCACTGGCGGGCCACCGACTTCTCGGCCACCAGCCGGGTGTGGCGCACCGGCCACTCGGCCCGGCTGGACGACGATCTCTGGAAGGAGGCGTCGGGGCCGGCCCCCGAGCGGCTACGGCAGATGCACATCCGCTCGGTGGCGGCCAGCCCGATCGTGGTCGAGGGCCGGCTGTGGGGGGCGCTGTCGGTCGCCACCACCCACGCGCCCCTGCCCGCCGACACCGAGCAGCGCATGGCCAACTTCACCGAGCTCATGGCCACGGCGATGGCCAACGCCGAGAGCCGGGCCGAGCTCACCGCCTCCCGCGTCCGCATCGTCGCCGCCGCCGACGACACCCGCCGCCGCATCGAACGCGACCTGCACGACGGCATCCAGCAGCGGCTGGTCTCGCTCGGTCTCGACCTCCGGGCCACCCAGTCGGCGGCCGCGGCCGAGCATGCCGAGCTCGGCAAGCAGCTGGAGCGGGTCGCGGACGGGCTGGGGGGCGCGCTGACCGACCTCCAGGAGCTGTCCCGCGGCATCCACCCGGCCATCCTGTCCCAGGGCGGCCTCGGCCCGGCGCTGCGGGCGCTGGCCCGCCGCTCGGCCGTCCCCGTCGAGCTGGACGTGGACCTGGACGCCACGCGGCTGCCGGCGTCGATCGAGGTCGCCGCCTACTACGTCGTCTCCGAGGCCCTCACCAACACCGCCAAGCACGCCCGGGCGTCGGTGGTCGAGGTCGACGCCCGGTCCGGCGACGGGCGCCTGCACCTGCTGGTCCGCGACGACGGCGTCGGCGGCGCCACCGTCGCCCACGGCTCCGGGCTCATCGGGCTCAGCGACCGCGTCCAGGCGCTGGGCGGGAGGATCAGCGTCCGCAGCCCGGCCGGGGAGGGCACCACCCTGGAGATCGACCTCCCGGTCGCCGGCTGACAGCCGGACGGGACCGGCCGGGGGAGATGGCCGATCCCGTCCGGTGTTCGGGGTCAGTGCTGGATCGCCTGCCGGTGCGCCCGGAGGCTCGGGGGCACGGCGGTCCCGCCGAGGATCACCGCGACGACGCCCACGACCCAGGAGGTCCACGAGGCGCCGTTCAGCTCGGTGTAGCTCAGCACCCACGGGGCGACGAACAGCAGCACCCCGAACAGCACGATGAGCCACTCCGTGGCGACGACGCCCGGCATGGCCAGCGAGATGAGGGCGGCCACGGCCAGCAGCACGCCCAGCGCGATCAGCGCCCAGTAGGCGCCGCGCTCCCCGGTCGTGCTGACCCAGATCGGTGACAGCGCCGCGTACAGGCCGGCGATGAGGGCGCCGAAGTCCTGCAGGCGGGTCCAAGGCCGCATCGAGGTCCACCTCCTTGTTGCTTGTGTGGTGAGCACCATTGCTTCGCCCCCGAGGATCGCCCTCGGGGG
>Ga0307286_10000279_pt1 | contig 13971 bp, 14 predicted proteins | sample ER_DNA_140_FD_194478 | JGI IMG/M metagenome (GOLD analysis project Ga0307286, IMG submission 194478) | Bulk soil microbial communities from the East River watershed near Crested Butte, Colorado, United States - ER_DNA_140 | ecosystem: Environmental > Terrestrial > Soil > Floodplain | place... | reverse complement strand
GCCGGCGGCCGGGGCCGTGAAGGTGACCTTGGCGTCCTCGCCGCCCTCGACGTCCTGGTTGGCGTTGCCGGCGGCGAAGGTGATGTTGTGCTCGATGCTGTCCTGGTTGGTCACCTCGAGGGTGTAGCTGGAGCCGGCCTTGAGGTCGAAGGAGGTCGTGTTCCAGGCCGTGCCCTGCGCGGTCAGCTGGAGCTCGTTCTCGCCGCCGCCGCCGGCGGCGGTGGTGGTCGAGGCGGCGCCGCTGGTCTCCGGGGCGGCGGCGGTCGCGCTCGCGCTCCCGCTGTTGTCGTCGTTGCCGCCGCAGCCGGCCGCGGCCAGGGCGAGCACCCCGACCAGCACGCCGATGACGATCCCGCCCCGTCGTCGCATCCGGACCTCCTGAGCTCGGTGGGCCGCGGTCGCGGCCGTCAGGAGCCTAACCCGGCTCGTCGGCCTCCGATTCCCCGCCCAGGTGCTCGGCGATCTTGTACAGCCGTTCCTGGTCGATGGTGCCGACCAGGCACCAGACGACGCCGTCGTCCCGCCACCAGTAGCTGGTGTGCCGGCCCCAGCGGTAGGCGGCCAGCTCGTCGCCGTCGGAGCCGCTGGGCATCGGGGGCAGGTCGCCCCGCCAGCGCATGAGCGTGACCCGGCCGCCCTCGCCGTCGCGGTACTCGGCCACCGCGGCCAGGTGCCCGGCCAGGTCGCGGGCCGCCCAGCCGTCCTTGCGCAGGCCGAAGGCGGCCAGGTCGGGGGTGCGCGAGGCCGGCCCCAGGACCGCGAACAGCTGGTCCGCCTCGGCCTCGCTCGGGGTGCCCAGCCCGTTCTTGCCCAGGGTGTGGTAGGAGTGCCAGGCCGCGGCCAGGGGGCTGCCCGGGGTGGGGGCCGGCACCACCAGCAGGGCGGCGGCGACCACGGCGGCGGCGGCCAGCAGGGCCGCGGCCAGGGCGACCCAGTGCCGGCGCCGGGCCCGCCCCCGGGCCGGGGCGGCGGTCGTCCCCCGGGCCTCGGCGCGCACGGCGGTCAGGACCGCGGCCCGGGTCTCCGCCGGGGCCGGGACCGCCGAGGCGCGCAGCAGCGCCGTCAGCTGGCGGTCCAGCAGCGCCCGGGAGGCGCAGTCGTCGCAGCCGGCGACGTGGTCGCGGGCCGCCTGGAGCATGTCCTGGTCCAGCTCGCCCAGGCTGTAGGCGGTCAGCCGGAGCTGGAAGTCCTCACAGGTCATCTGCCTGCACCCTTCCGAGCTCTGGCATCAGGATCGCCTCCAGGCGCCGGCGGGCGCGGTGGAGGCGGGACAGGATGGTGCCGCGGGGCACGCCCATCACGGTGGCCGCCTCGGCACAGGACAGGCCGTGGATGTCGACCAGGGTCACGGCCATGCGGAAGTCCTCGGGCAGACGCGCGATCGCCCGCCGCACCGCCTCCCGGTCCAGCTCGCGGACGATCTGCTCCTCGGGGCCGGGCTCGTGGCTGGGCAGGTCGAGCGACGGGTCGGCCTCGCCCTCGTCCAGCCACATCACCGGCATGCGCCGCCCGCGGCGGTACTGGGTGCAGAACAGGTTGTACTGGATGCGCAGCAGCCAGGCCCGGGAGTTGCTGCCCGGCCGGAAGGTGTCGAAGGACCGCAGGGCCCGTAGGTAGGTCTCCTGGGTCAGGTCCTGTGCGGTGGCGTGGTCGCCGGCCAGCCGCACGGCGGCGTCATACAGGGCGTTCATGTGCGGAACGGTCGCCGCCTCGAAGCCTTCCAGGTCCACGGGAGACCTCACTCACATTCGCCGGGGCGGTGCCGCCTCCTTGGTGAGGTCAACCCACCCCGGCGTAATTCGATTCCCTAGCCGGTCGCGGCCGAGGGACGTTCCCCGGCCGGGATGCGGCGGCGGCGGCGCCGGCGGGCCGCCGAGCGGGAGCGCCGGCGTGCCGGCTCCTCCTCGGCGGAGGGCTCGGGGGCCGCCTTGCGCGGCGCGGTCGCGGCCCGGGCGGCGGCCGCCTCCTCGACGCTCGGCAGGTCGAACAGCTCGCTCAGCAGCGGGCTGGTCGAGTAGACCTCGTGGACGGGCTCGTCGGTCAGTTCCAGGCGGCGCCGGATCAGGTCGGCGGTGTCCAGCTCGTTCCAGGCCACGAAGGTGACCGCGACCCCGGCGGCCCCGGCTCGGCCGGTCCGGCCGATCCGGTGCACATAGGCCCGGTCGTCCTCGGGGGTGTCGTAGTTGATCACGTGCGACAGGCCGGCGATGTCGAGGCCCCTGGAGGCCACGTCGGTGCAGACGAGCACGTCCAGCTTGCCCTTGCGGAAGGCGCGCATGACCTTCTCGCGGACCACCTGGGGCATGTCCCCATGCAGGGCGCCGGCCCGGTAGCCCTCGTCGACCAGGCCCTTGATGGTGCGGTCGACCCCGCGCTTGGTGCGCCGGAACACGGCCACCCGGTCGCGGTCGGAGGCGTCCAGGATGCGGCACAGCACCTGGAAGCGGTTGAGGGGATGGACCTGGAAGAACAGCTGCCGGGTGGCGGGCACGGTGACCTGCTCGCCCTCGGGCTCGGCGTGGACGAAGGTCGGCCGCTTGGCGTAGCGCCGGGCCAGCGCGACCACCGCCTTGGGCATGGTGGCCGAGAACAGCATCGTCTGGCGATGGTCGGGGGTGGCGGCGATGATCGTCTCCACGTCGGGCAGGAAGCCCAGGTCGAGCATCTCGTCGGCCTCGTCAACGACCAGGATGCGGAGCTTGTCGAGCTTGAGGTGGCCCTGGCGCAGGTGGTCGAGGACCCGGCCCGGGGTGCCGACCACGACCTGGGCGCCCTCGTTCAGGGCGACGATCTGGGGGCCGAGCGGGCGCCCGCCGACGATCGCGACCGCCCGCACGCCGGCGTCACGGCCGGCGGTGTCGATGTCGCCCGCGACCTGGAGGCAGAGCTCACGGGTGGGGACGAGGACCAGGGCCTGCACCTCGGGCAGGTCCGGGTCGACCTCCTGGACGATCGGGATGCCGAAGGCGAGCGTCTTGCCGGTCCCGGTGCGGGCCTGGCCGATGAGGTCGACGCCGGCCAGCGCGAGCGGCAGGCAGAGCGTCTGGATGGGGAAAGGGTGCTCGATCCCGACCCGGGCCAGCGCGGTCAACGTGGTCGGGGTGGCGCCTAGATCGGCGAAGCTGTGCTCGGTGGGTGGGGGAGCGACGGTTCCTGACGTTGGACTCAAACAACCTCCTGGTTGCGATGGCTCAACCACACATGGTACCGAATCGACCATGGGGCTTCAGCGGGAGGCCTCAGCGGTAGCGCGGGACCTCCGGGTCGACCTGCTCGCTCCAGGCGTCGATCCCGCCGGCCAGGCTGCGGACCCGCGGCCAGCCGCTGGCCTTCATCCACACCGCCGCCTGGGCGCTGCGCGCCCCGACGTGGCAGTACACGACCACGTCGCGGCCCTTCGGGATCTCGGCCTCGGCCCGCTCGACGAACCGGTCCAGTCCGATGTGCAGCGACGGCTGGATGACGGCCACCGCCCGCTCCGGGTCGGTGCGGACGTCGACCAGCAGCGGCGGGTCGCCGCCGGCCAGGGCCGCGGCCAGCGCCGGCGCGTCGACCTCCTCCAGCAGCGGATGGCTCTGTCGCACCCCCACATGCTACCGCCTGCGGTACGCTTCGCCGCGACATGACAGCTCAGGAGGTCGCACCCGCCATGGCCAGCCCGGCCGAGGTCTTCGAGGCGCTCCGCCAGGCCCACGCCAAGGCCGACGCGGACGCCGCCGCGGCGCTGTACGCGCCCGACGCCGTCTACTACGAGCCGGACAACGTCTCCCATCGCGGCCGGGACGAGATCCGCAACCACATGGCCTCGGTGTACGCGGTCAGGGGCCCGGTCGAGCTGACCGTCAAGCGGCAGATCGACGCCGACCAGACCGTGCTCGCCGAGTGGACCAGCGCCTACACCGACGGCGGCCGCCGCTCCTCGGGCGTCCCCGGCGTCTCGGTGATCGAGGTCGGCGACGACGGCATCGTCTACCACCGCGACTTCGGCTAGCCCGGGCGGCGCCCGGGCCTACAGCGAGCTGAACCCGACCCGCTTGTCGGGGTGCTCCTCGCCGACCTCGACGTAGGCCAGCTTCTCGGTGGGCACGCCGACCCGGCGGCCCCTGGCGTCGGTCAGCCACAGCACCCTGGTCTTGCCGGCCACCGCCTCGTCGACCAGGCTGGCGACGTCGTCGGGCGACTGGTCGACCTCGACCACCAGCTCCTTGGGGCTGTAGGTGACCCCGAGCTTGACCTCCATATGGCTCTTGTCCTCCTGGTCGGGCTGGCCTCGGCCGGAACGTGCGGGAGGCCGAGCCTAGCACCAGGGCGCCCGAGCCCGGCCGGGCCGTAGTGTCGCAGGTCGTTGGTAGCGTCCCGGCCAACTCGGACGCCGATGGAGAGGCGGGTCGCGGTGGGGTGGGAGGCGGTGGTCATCGGCGTGCTGGCCGGGGTCGTGGCCGGCCTGGTGGTCGGGCGCTGGGGGCGGGGCGACGGCGGGGTCGGTGGGGGCGGGCGGGAGCTGGACCGGCGGCTGGCCGGGATCTCGGACAGCCTCGACCGCCGCCTCGTCGACCTCGACCGCCGCCTCTACCTGGGGCTGGACAGCGTGCAGGACGCCCAGGCGCGGGCGGCCGACACCGCGGCCCAGGTGCGGGAGCGGGTGGCGGTGGTCGCCGGGGTGGCCGAGCAGGTCCTCGAGCAGGCCCGCGGCCTGAGCCGGCTGGAGGACCTGCTGCGCCCGCCCCAGGCCCGAGGCGCCCTCGGGGAGCTGCTGCTGGAGCAGCTCCTGGCCCAGGGCCTGCCCCAGAACGCCTACCGCACCCAGCACCTGTTCCGCTCGGGGGCCAGGGTGGACGCGGTGCTGCTGCTCGGCGACGCCATGGTCGCGGTCGACTCCAAGTTCCCGCTGGAGGCGTTCGCCCGCATGAGCACGGCCGCCGAGGGCGACGCGGCCAGGGCGCTGCACCGGCGGGCGTTCACCCGCGACGCCCGCCGCCACGTCGACGCCATCGCCGACAAGTACATCTGCCCGGACGAGGGCACCTACGACTTTGCGCTGTGCTACCTGCCCTCGGAGGCGGTGTTCTACGAGTTCCTGCGCGAGGACCCGCCGGGCGACTCCTGCTGGCGCTACGCGGTCGAGCGGCGGGTCTTCCCGGCCTCGCCGACCACCCTGTACGCCTACCTGGTCTCGATCGGGGTCGGGCTCAAGGGGCTGCGGGTCGAGGAGAACGCCCGCCGGGTGCTGGACGCCCTGGCCGCGCTCCGCGGCGACCTGGACGGGTTCCGCACCCACTTCGAGCTGGTCGGCCGGCACCTGGGCCGGGCCAGGGACCGCTGGCAGGACGCCGCCCACCGCCTCGACCGCTTCGACGGTCGCCTGGCCGAGGCCTCCGGCCGGGCCACCGACCTCGACCGGGGACTGCCCGAGCCAGAGCCGGAACCGGACCCCGATGCGACGGAGCTCAGGGGAATCGGCTGAACCAGACCAGGGACATGGCCGCGCCGGCGACCAGGAACAGCAGGCCGGTGGCGGCGAACACCACCGTGACCTCCTGCTTCTCCCTGACGAAGCCGATCTTGGAGCCGAGCTCGCGGTAGATGCCCTTGAGGTCGCGGCTGCTGGGGGCGGCGAAGAAGCGGGCCCCGGTGGCCTCGGCGATGCGCTGGAGGGTGAGCTTGTCGGGCGGGACCGGGATGCGGCGCAGGTTGCCGGTCTCGTCGGGCACGTCGACCATCCCCTGGTCGGTGCCGAGGGCGATGGTGAACACCGGCACCCCGAGCTCCTTGGCGTCGGCGGCGGCCTCCATGGGTTGGGCCCGGCCCTGGGTGTTGGCCCCGTCCGACAGCAGCAGGACCACCAGCGGGGCATCCTCCCCGGCGCCCTGGGGGCCGTCCGGGTTGGGCGCCGGCCGAACGGTGCTGGCGGTCGCGGGCGACCCCGGTGGCCGCTTGACGTCCAGGGCCCGCTCGATCCCGTCGCCCATGGCGGTCGCCCCCTCGGCATGCAGCGACTCGATCGCCTCGTACACCGCCGGCCGGTCGGTGGTCGGCCGGGTCAGGGTCTGGGCGGTGGAGGCGAACGAGACGATCCCGACCCGGAACTTCTCCGGGAGCTGCTGGATGAAGCTGGCCGCGGCCCGCTGGGACGACACCAGGCGGGTCGGCTCCACGTCGGTGGCGTTCATCGAGCCGGACACGTCCATCACCAGGATGATGGTGGCTTGCTCCTTGGGCACCAGGGCCAGGGCCTGGGGCCTGGCCAGGCTGATCAGCAGGGCGGTCAGGGCGAGCAGGTAGAAGGCCGGGGGGACGTGCCGGCGCCAGCCCGGCTTGGCGCTGACCACGTTGGCCAGCAGGTCCAGGTTGGTGAAGCGGACCGTGTAGCGGGAGCGACGGCGCTGGGCGAGCAGGTAGGTGGCCAGCGCGACCGGGACGAGCAGCAGCGCCCAGAGCAGTCCCGGCCACTCCGCACTCACCGGACGGCGCCCCGACTCACCGCGGTGGCCCTCCGGGTGGGCTCACCGGCCTCGGCGGGTACCCGGGCGGGCCCACCGGTCCGGGACGGTTCCCGGGGGGGAAGGGGGACCACGAGCCGGGTTGGGGAGGGCCGGTGGGAACGGGGACGCCGGCGCCCGGCGGCGGGGCGGCGCCGACGTCGGCGGAGCCGCCGGCGTGGGCGGCCTCCGGTCCCCACTGGACCGGGGCCGGGCCGCGGACGCTGCCCGGCCCGGTGATGCGGTGGCGCAGGAACCCGGCGAAGCTGCGCAGCCAGTCGCCGGCCGTCCACAGCACGACGTGGTCGGCCCCCGACGACCGGAGCAGGGCGGTCAGCTCGGCCCGCTCGCCGGCGGCGGCGTCCGCGAACCGCTCCCGGAGCCGGCGCCGGCTGGTGTCGACCCGGAGCTGGCGGCCGGTCTCGGGGTCGACCAGCCACAGCTCGCCCACGTCGGGCAGCTCCTGCTCGCGCTGGTCGCGGATCTCGACCGCGACCACGTCGTGCCGGCCGGCCAGCTCGATCAGCTCGCGGCGCCAGTCGCGGGGACCGCGGAAGTCGCTGACCACGAAGATCAGGGAGCGGCTGCTGGCCAGCCGCCCGGTCCGGGCCAGGGCCTCGCCCAGCGAGGTGGCCCCGCCGCCCTCCAGCTGCGGCTCCCGGCGCACCGTGGCCAGCATCCCCAGCAGCCCGGCCCGGCCCTGCCGCGACGGGATGGTCACCGGCCGGGCGTCGCCGAAGGTGATCAGCCCCAGCCGGTTCCCGTGGCGGGTCCCGACGTGCCCGACGGCCAGGGCGACGCCCTCGGCCACGTCGGCCTTGCGCCGGTCGGCGGTGCCGAAGCTCATCGACGGCGAGGTGTCCAGGACCAGCCAGCTCACCAGGGCCCGCTCGGCGACCTGGTCGCGGACGTGGATCTCGCCGGTGCGGGCGGTGACGTTCCAGTCGATCCGGCGGACGTCGTCGCCCGGCTGGTACAGGCGGATCTGGGCCAGCTCGGTCCCGATGCCGATGGCGCTGGAGCGGTGGTCGCCCGTGAGCATGGCCTCGATGCGTCGGCGGACGACCACGTCGAGGGCGCGCAGCAGGGCCTCGGGGGTCGGGCCGGGGCCCGGCCGGTCGGGGGTTCTGGTGATGCCCAGGGGATCGTTCATGCTGGTTGTTCTCGGGCGAGGTCGATGCGGGGTGGGGGGATGGCGGCCAGGACGGCGGTGAGGAGGCTGTCGGGGTTGACCTGTTCGGCCAGGGCCTGGTAGGTCAGGACCAGGCGGTGGCGGAGCACGTCGCGGGCCAGTTCCTGGACGTCTTGGGGCAGGCAGTAGCTGCGGCCCCGGAGCACGGCCAGGGCTCGGGCGGCCGCGACCAGGTTGATCGACCCCCGGGGGCTGGCCCCATAGGCGATGTAGCCGGCCAGGTCGGGCAGGTTGTAGGCGGCCGGGTGGCGGGTGGCGTCGCACAGGGCGACGGCGTATTCGGCGACCAGCCGGTCGACATAGACCTTGGTGGTGTGGGCCTGGAGGGCGGTCAGCTGCTCCAGGGTCAAGATGGTGGTGATCTGGGGGGGGTCGACCAGGCTGCGGGCCACAATCGTCATCTCTTCGGAGAAGTTGGGGTAGTCGACCACCACCTTCATCAGGAAGCGGTCGATCTGGGCCTCGGGCAGCGGGTAGGTGCCGTCGGACTCGATCGGGTTCTGGGTGGCCAGGACCAGGAACGGGGTCGGGACCGGCCAGGTCTTGGCCCCGATGGTGACCTGGTGTTCCTGCATCACCTCCAACAGGGCCGATTGGACCTTGGCGGGGGCGCGGTTGATCTCGTCGGCTAACAGGAAGTTGCAGAACACCGGGCCCAGTTCGGTGGCGAAGCCGCCCTGGTCGGGCCGCCAGATGCGGGTCCCGACCAGATCGGATGGGACCAGGTCGGGGGTGAACTGGATGCGCTGGAAGGACCCGCCCAGGACTTGGGCCAGGGTGGCGATGGTGCGGGTCTTGGCCAGCCCGGGGACGCCTTCCAGGAGCAGGTGACCACCGGCCAGCAACGCGACCAGGACCCGCTCCAGCATGCCTTCCTGCCCCACGATGACCCGCTTGATCTCAAACAACGCCGCCTCGAGGGCAGCGGAGGGGTTGTCGGGGTCGGCCACGCTGAGGCGGCGCTGGTCGTCGTCGGTCATCTGGTCTCCTTGCATGAATGGATCAGGATCAGGGGAGCCGGGCGCCGCGGCGGGCCCGCAGCGCCCCGGCGGCGGCCAGCAGGAGCAGCCCGGCGGCGGTGAACGCGACCGTCACCTCACGCTCCTCGAGGCGGAAGCCGATGCGGGAGCCGAGGCTGTCGTACACCGCGGTCAGGTTCTGGCTGGTCGGCGCCTCGAAGAAGCGGCCGTTGCTGGTCTCGGCGATCCGGGCCAGGGTGTCCGGGTCGGGCGGGACCGGCTGGATGCGGGTGCCGCCGAAGGCGTTGGGCTGGCGCAGCACCCCACCGGCCGTGCCCAGGGCGATGGTGTAGACCGGGACCCCGAGCTGGCGGGCCCGCTCGGCCTGCACGAAGGGGTCGCCCCCGGCCGAGTTGGCGCCGTCCGACAGCAGCAGCGTCACCGCCGGCGGCACGGCCGGCTGCACGGTCCCCGGGGTGGTGGTGCTCGGCCCCGGACCGGCCCCCGACCCGTTGGGGTCGGCGGTGGTCGGCGGTGCGGTGTTGCCGGTCACCTGCTGGCGGGCCGCCTCGATCACGTCGAGGGCCCGGCCCAGCCCGTCGCCCATGGCCGTCCCGCCGTTGGCGTTCAGTGTGCCCAGCGCGGCGCGGACCGCCTCGCGGTCGGTGGTCGGGGGCACCAGGGTCTCGGCCTCGCTGGAGAAGACGACCAGCCCCACCTGGAAGCGCTCGGGGATGCGGTCGAGGAAGCGGCTGGCCGCCCGCTGGGCCGCCTCCATCCGGGTCGGCTCGACGTCGTCGGCGTTCATCGACCCGGACACGTCGATGACCAGCATGACGGTGGCCTCGTCGCGGGGGACGGGGACCCGCGCCATCGGCCTGGCCGCGCCCAGCAGCAGCGCGGTGAGGGCGAGCACCAGCAGGGCGGCCGGGATCCAGCGGCCCCGCCGCTCCCGCTCGACGACCCCGGCCAGGACGTCCAGGGCCGGGTAGCGGATCGCGTAGCGGATCTGCCGCCGCCTGGCCAGCCACACGGCGAGGACGGTGAGGGGAACCAGCGGCAACGCCAGGAGTGCCAGGGGCGTGGCAAACGTCATCGACAACTCCAGGCTCGCGGTGTTCTCCCCTAGGCTGCCACGATCCCGGAATCGACGTAAGTGTTCCGTCAAAGACGGGCCGGCGCGGTACCCTGAGCATGGTCGCCCGGTGGGACGGGGCGAGCGGGGGATTTGCCCTTCAGCCGGCGAGCGTTGCGCTCCATCCGGCTCCGGACTCCCGACTATTGGCCCCGACCCACCGGGCCCCAACCTACGGACGACCCCAAACCGCGCCATGGACCCGCACGTCGCCGCCAACCGCGCCCTCTGGGACGAGTGGACGCCGATCCACGTCCGCTCGGCGTTCTACGACGTCGAGGGCTGGAAGTCGGGCGCCCGCCCCGACCTGTACCCGCTGCTGGTCGAGGAGGTCGGCGACGTCGCCGGCAAGGACCTGCTCCACCTGCAGTGCCACTTCGGGCTGGACACGCTCGCCTGGGTGCGGCGGGGTGCCCGGGCCACCGGGGTCGACATCTCCCAGCGCGGCATCGAGGAGGCCAGGCGCCTGTCGGCCGAGACCGGGCTGGACGCCACCTTCGTGGTCTCCGACGTGGTCGAGCTGCCCTCCAACCTGGCAGGCTGCGACTTCGACGTCGTGTTCACCTCCCTCGGGGCGCTCAACTGGCTGCCCGACGTCCCCCGCTGGGCCGAGGTGGTCGCCCACTTCGTGCGCCCGGGTGGCTTCTTCTACATCGCCGAGGCCCACCCGTTCGCCTGGGTCTTCGACGACGACGACGCGGCCACCGAGCTCCGCCTCCGCTACCACTACTGGCCGTCCCCGGAGCCGCTGGCGTTTCCCAACGACGGCTCCTACGCCGACCCGGACGCCCCCGTGAGCGAGCCGGTCGAGTACGCCTGGCAGCACAGCATGGGCGAGATCATCACCTCGCTGGCCGCGGCCGGCCTGCGCATCGAGTACCTGCACGAGCATCCCTGGGTGCCGTGGAAGATGTTCCCCTTCATGGTCGAGGCCGAGCCCGGGTCCGGGGTGTGGCGGCTGCCCGAGCCCGACGACGCCAGGCTGCCGCTGCTGTTCTCGCTCAAGGCGACAAAGCCCTGATATGGAACGGGTTGTCAAGGCGACGGTTTGGCTGGTGGACGGGATGGGTTCGGGGCATGTGGGCTGGTCACGCTGGGAGCGTGTGGTCGGGTGCTGGGTCGTGGTCGGGGCGTGCTATGGGGTGGTGGCCGGGCCACTCTCGGGATGGGGCGACGCGCCGGGACGGTGTGGATCGGCTGACCGCCACACTGATATTCGCGGGTTGGGACCGCACGTCGGCGATACGCAGGAAGGTGCCCCTGACTAGGTTCGCCTCGGCCAGGCCGTGGCATAGGGCTCCCGGGGATCGGTCCTGCAGCGGCGGCGTCCCGGCGCGTCGTGCTCGTGGTCACCTCCTCGGCCGATCTCGAGCGGTGAACGGTCAGGGCGGTCAGGCGGTCATCTCGGCCCACAGGAACCCGGCGAGCTCCCGAGCGATGGCCGCGGCGACGATGCTCTTGGTGTGCTTGCGGGCGGCCAGCCGGCGGAAGCGGCTCGACAGGCGCTGCTGCGCCGCCCACGCCCGGGCGAGGATCGCAGGGTCGAGGCCTTGCTGGCGGCGGGCGAGCTCGCCGCCGACGCTGGGCCGGTGCTGGTAGGACCAGGCCGACCCAGACCAGCTGGGCGCGCAGGGGGCGTTGCCGGCTTTGGTCAGCCGGCCCGGTGGACGGTGTGGCCGCTGGAGTACTCGCTTGGGACCAGCCCACAGAACCCCATGAACGCCTTCGCGGTGGCGAAGCGGCGCCAGTCGGCGACCTCGGCGGCCAGGGTGAGTGCGCCCAGCCGGGTCACGCCTCGGTAGGCGGCCAGCCGGGCGACCTGCCAGTCGAACGGCGGCCGCTGACACCAGCCGACCAGGTCGGCCTCCACCGCGTCCAGCGCCTGGTTGCGGACCTCGACCACGGCCAGGTAGTGGCCGAAGGTCTGGGCCATGGCGGGCTGGTCGAACCGCTGGGACCGCAGCCACGCCTGGTAGGCCTGGGTCCGGGTCGAGCTGCCCCGCCAGGGCCGCCCGTGGCGCAGCAGGAACTTCCCCAGCCGGTTCCGCGCCCGGGTGAGGTCTTCGACCATGTCGGCTCGGGTGCGGCACAGGTCGCGCACCGCCTCCTCCCCGACGGTGGGGATGCGGACGGCGACCAGCTCGCCGGCGCGGTGCAGCCGGGCCAGCCGGCGGCAGTCCCGCCGGTCGGTCTTGACCTTGTCGCCGGGTGCCCGGGGGATCAGCGACGGGGCGATCACCTCGCAGCCCACGCCCATGCTGGACAGCAGCCGAGCTAGCTCGAAGCCGGTCGGGCCAGCCTCATAACAGGCTCGCAACGCGCGGGCTCGGCGAATCTGGCCACGAACCTACGGATCGACGGCTCGTCGTGGCTGATCCGCTCGACGTCGGGGACCTGCTGGTCGGGGTCCAAGATCCCGACCGAGATGGTGTCCTTGTGGACATCCAAGCCGAGATGGATCGGGACGAGGTGCGAGACACTGGCCACGGCCGGCTCCTTCCGTATGGTGGCTCCGCCCGCTCAGTGTGGGTGACCCACGCAGATGCGGACCGGAGCCGGCCGTTCCATGCTGACTAGGGTGCATCGCGGACCGTTCGGGCCGCCGCGACCATGTTGCGCAGGGAGGCCAGCACCTCCGGGTAGTCACGGGTCTTGAGGCCGCAGTCGGGGTTGACCCAGAGCCGGGTCGGGCCCACCGCCTCCAGGGCCTCCTCCAGCAGGGTGGCCATCTCGTCGGGCGGCGGCACCCGCGGCGAGTGGATGTCGTAGACCCCGAGGCCGATCTCGCGCCCGTACCCGGCCTGCTCCAGGTCGCGGACCAGCTCCATGCGCGACCGGGCGGCCTCGATCGAGGTCACGTCGGCGTCCAGCCCGTCGATGGCGGGCAGGATCTCGCCGAACTCCGAGTAGCACATGTGGGTGTGGACCTGGGTCTCGTCGCGGACCCCGGCGGTGGCCAGGCGGAACGCCTCCACCGCCCAGGTCAGGTAGGCGTCGCGGCGGTCGCGGCGCAGGGGCAGGGCCTCGCGCAGGGCCGGCTCGTCCACCTGGATGACGCCGATCCCGGCCGCCTCCAGGTCGGCCAGCTCATCGCGGATGGCCAGGGCGAGCTGGCGCGCGGTCGCCGACCGCGGCTGGTCGTCGCGCTCGAACGACCACTTCAGCATGGTCACGGGCCCGGTCAGCATGCCCTTGACCGGCCTTCGGGTGAGCGACTGGGCGTAGGTGAGCCACTCCACGGTCATCGGGGCCGGGCGGGACACGTCGCCGAAGATGATCGGCGGGCGGACATAGCGGGTGCCGTAGGACTGGACCCAGCCGAGCTCGGTGACGGCCACCCCGGCCAGCTGCTCGCCGAAGTACTGGACCATGTCGTTGCGCTCGGGCTCCCCGTGGACGAGCACGTCCAGCTCCAGCTCGTCCTGGATGCGGACGACCTCGGCGATCTCGGCGCGCATGCGCTCGGTGTAGCCGGCCTCGTCCAGCTCGCCCCGGCGGCGGGCCGCCCGGGCCTTGCGGACCTCGCCGGTCTGGGGGAAGGAGCCGATGGTGGTGGTGGGCAGCGGCGGCAGGCCGAGCCGGGCCCGCTGGGCCTTCTCGCGGACCTCGTAGGGGCTGGCCCGGTGCAGGTCGGGCTCGCCGATCGCCTCCAGCCGCCGGCGCACGGCCGGGTCGCGGGTCCGACCCGACCGCCGCCGCGCGGCCAGGACGCGGCGGTTGGCCTCCAGCTCCTCGGCGATGGCCCCGGTGCCCTCGGCCAGGCCGCGGGCCAGGGTGACCACCTCGGCGACCTTCTGGCGGGCGAAGGCCAGCCAGGGCCGGACCTCGGGGTCGAGGGCCTGCTCGGCCTCCAGGTCGATGGGGACGTGCTGGAGCGAGCAGGAGGTGGAGACGACCACCTCGCCGGCCAGGCCCAGCAGGGTGGCCAGGGTGGCCAGCGACCGCTCCAGGTCGTTCACCCAGACGTTGCGGCCGTCGACCACCCCGGCGACCAGGGTCCGGTCGCCGACACCGCCGGCCGAGGCCAGCAGCTCGAGGTTGCGCGCCCCGTCCCGGGTCAGGTCCACCCCGATGCCGTCGACCGGGGTGCCGGCGAGCACGCCGAGGGCGTCGCCCAGGTGGTCGAAGTAGCTGGAGACCAGCAGCCTGGGCCGGACCGAGGCGCCGCCGAGGCGGTCGTAGGCGCGACACAGGGCGTCCAGCTCG
>Ga0307286_10000272_pt1 | contig 14106 bp, 15 predicted proteins | sample ER_DNA_140_FD_194478 | JGI IMG/M metagenome (GOLD analysis project Ga0307286, IMG submission 194478) | Bulk soil microbial communities from the East River watershed near Crested Butte, Colorado, United States - ER_DNA_140 | ecosystem: Environmental > Terrestrial > Soil > Floodplain | place... | reverse complement strand
TGCGGTGCCCTACGCCGGTCCGGCCACCGAGTTCCTGAATCCGCGCGTACACGGTCGTCGCGCCGACCACCACCTCGTAGCGGCCGGCCGCACCGGTAGGACCGTGGTGGGCGACCGACCCGGCCAGATCACCCGTGATGAGCGCGGGTGGCTGACCGGGCGCGGACGGGGTGGGGGTGCCAGGCGGGTGTGACCGGAGCGTCAGCTGGTCGACCACCGCACGTTCGGCGAGCATCGCGACCGTTTCCAGGCCGGCGCGGGTGGCCGCGTCCAGAGCGGCCGCGCGGCCGGTGATCTGGACGGCCATGGCCGCCCAGTTCGGCATCTCCACCCGCATCTCCACCGACCTGGTCACCACCCTCCCTGTTGTCGTTCGGCCGCTACCTCAGCCTTGATAGCCCTGATCTGCGGCAACCGGTCCCGCATCACCGCAGGCAGTTCGCCCACCGCAGCGGGGGTGAGGCCATAGTTGGTGAGCCACCAGTCCGCCACCAGCGCCTGTTCCCAGAGGCGTTGCTCACCGGGGGCTGCTGGGTGGGCCGGGGTTTCCCCGCGAACGATCGCTCTTATGCGCTCGCGGGCTCGGTAGGGGACGCTGGGTCCGCGTGGTCATCGGGGGTCGGCGCGTCGGGGAAGAGGATCTTCCTGGCCGGCTCAAGCGCGTCCATGAGCACGGTGTGGTCTTCAGGTTTGAGGTCGCTGACCACCGTCGAGTCGACGGAAGGCAGCATCCACGTCTGGGTGGGATCGTCGGGATCCCGGTCGTAGGGCACGGACCAGGACAGCACCAGGAACCCGAGAAGCGCCCGCGTAACGGCGAACCCGCGTGCGATTTTCCCTGCGCCACTGCCGCCGCCGGCTTTGTCTTCGGCCTGCTGGCCGATCAGCAACACCATTTCCTGGTGCTTGGAACGGAGTTTGGTGGGGTCGCGGAACACCGCCCACCCGCCGGAGGGGAGGGAGATCTTGTCTCCGGCCAGGGGGTCGTTGAACACGGTCTCCGGCGGGGTGGGGGTGGCGAGTTCGGTGTCCGGCGGCGCCGTCCACGAGGTTGGTTCTGACATTGCGCGCTCCTCAACTGTTTGCTACTTACTGGTAGGTGTTGCCTGGGACCGCCGACCCCAACGTCACCTTGATCGGGGAGTAACCCCCGGACCCGCCGGCGTTGGTGGTGTTGAAAATCCCGTCCCACTCCACCCCGTACCTGATCGCTTTCTTCCCCGCGTCCAACTTCGCGGTCCGGTACGCGCCCTGCGCCACGTCGAACTGGACCGTGATCAAGTTCGCCCCGGTCAAACCGTTAGTCAGCGTGAACTGCAACTGCGGCTGCGTGTTGTTCATCATCGCGAGATACGGCGACTCATCAGCCGCCACGAACTCGAACTTCCCGCCCACACTCACCTCACCACGCTGGATCGTGTACGGGTTCTGACTGTTTTGCTCCGTGAAAATCGGCTCGAGCGCACGGTCGATGTCCACCGAACCCGTCTCCACCGTCAACACCTGCGTCCCGCCGCTGGCCGGCCCGCCGATACCCAGCTTGCCCTTCCACGACGGCTGTGGCGCCACCGTCGTACCAGCCGGGGACCGCACCTGCGAATCCAGCGTTGACGGCCAGCTGGTGGCCGCGGCGTCGAACGTCAACAGCTCCGACTCCGCCGACCAGTTCAACGACAACTTCGACAGACACGCCCCCGGGAACACCCGCGGCACCCCACCGGCCGCGGGGCCCTGGTAGTGGGTGATGGTGTGCGTCGGCGGCTGCCCCTGCGGGTAGTTCGTCGTGGCCAGCGTGTTCAACACGGACCACGCGTTGGTGTACGACGCGACCTGGACCACCACGGCCTGCGCCGAGGCGTGGGTGTACTGCAACGGGAGCTGGCCGGCCGCGAACGGGATCGTGTACGGGCCCGCGCCGGTCGGGGTGCCGGTGGTCCGGATTTCGGCGGTCGCGCCGGTCCCGATCAACACCACGGACGCGGCCGGGATGGACACCACCGTGGATAGGCTCGACGTGCCAGCGTTGGCCTGCGCCGAGAGCGTCGTCGACGGCGTCGACGCCGTCCCCAGCGGTGTCAGGTCACCGAGGATGTTGGACAGCAGGAACCCCAGACCGTCCCCGAACACCGGGCCTTTCATGGTGAAGTCGTTGACCAGCGGCCCCTGGTAGCGACCGAACATGGTGCCCATGGCGCCGCGCCACGCGTGGTCGTCCAACCACTTCGGCTTGTCCTCGGGCTGGAGGTCTTCGACCAGCAGCGTGTACGTCATCGGCACGGCGGTGCCCTGGGTCGCCTCCAGGGCGACCCCAGCGAACTGCCGTACGGACGGGAACGTCATGGGCACGGCGTGCTCCTACCTGGTTGTGCGGCTGGACCGCTTGCTGGTCGCCGGTTCCGGTTCCGTCTGGTCGGTAGTGTCCCCCGCGTCGGTGTCCGTGACCTGCGTGGACACGGGGTCAGCGGGTTTTTCGTCCCCGGCCGTGTCCACAGGCTCGACGACAGCGGTGGTCTCGGCGGCCGGCGTGTTCTCCGCACTGTCCGAAGAGGACTCCTCCTGGGTGGCCAGCTCCTCGAACGGGGTGGGCTCCTCATCCGGGCTCTCCACCCACCCGTGACCCTCGTTCGGTGGCCCGTCCGGCCACTCCACCACCCGGCCGGGCGCCACGATCGCGGACCCGAGCGGGGTGTTGAACTGCGCGGGGTAGAACCCGGCCCACGTGTACGCGGCCATCAGCTGGCCCCATCTTCCGTGCCGGTGTAGAACTCGACGATCGATTTGCGGGTGGTGGACTCCGCTTCGGGGTCCAGGCCGGTCTTCTCCTGGAACGTGCCGTCGGCGACCGCGAACACGATCCAGTCGGCGGCGGGCGCTGCCTTGTTCGGGCGCACCGGGTACTGACCGCCGTCGCTCTGCCCGTCGGTCTTCTCCTCCTGGCCCTCCTCGGTGGCCGGGGGGGGCTCCTCCTCCACGACCAGCTCCCACTTGTCGTCCGGCGGCGCGAACGGGAACGCCGCGACGTCACCGGGCTTCGCCGTCCACTCCCAGTACGTGGCCGGCTCGACGCCGGTGAACCTGTACGCAGGCATGATGTGACCTTCTTTCACGTTTGGTATTCGTAGATGGACACGTCGAACCCGAACACCGACCAGGCCGTGAACGTGTCCCCCTCGCCCTGCCGCTCCAACTCGCCGCGCCGGATCGTCAGGTCCGGGGCCGCCGCCACCAGCAGCCCGGTCGACGCCTGCGTCCCCAACGACGGATCCGACTGGAGTCGAGCGTGGACCGCGTCCAGGGCGGCGTCCTGCGTCAGCAGGGCCGTGAGCGGGTCACCGCCCGTGTCCTCGAAATACACTTCGACGGTGACCGGGTAAGGCACCACACGGCGGCCGCCGCGCCCGTCGAGCACGAAGATCTTGTCGCCGTAGTCGTTCGGGTCCCGGATCACGATCACCGCGAAACAGCGACTGGTTTGCCCGTAGGTGGTCAACTGGTCCCAGGGGACACCCGCCTGGTCAAAGGGAATGCCGGGGAACACGTAGTCGACGCCAGCGATTTTCGGTGCGGACAGGTAGTTGTACACCGAGGAGCGCACCAGGGCGTAGCTCATGGCGCCCGCCGTTCGTAGCGCAGCGCCATCACTTCGGCCTGTTCCAACTCAATCCCACTGTCCTTAGTGGACGCTTGGGATTTGCCGCCCTGCCCGGACGACGCGATCGTGAACCCAGAACCCTTACGTTCCTTGATGTAGTGGCTCGTGGCCAGGGTCGCGCCCTCTTTCAAATCGTCCGGCACCTCACCGAACCACGCCCCCGCCGGCTGATCAGCTACCAGCGGCGCCACCAACGGCACCACCGCCGACCCCGCCACATAGCTCGCCGCCACCTGCGTGTTGACCTGCGCCACACCATCCACGATCCGCACCAACAGGCCCGGTTGCAGCCCGGCCGGGTTCTCGACCGTCACACTCGACGCACCCGCCACAGCAGCCACCGTGAGCCGCGTGGTCGTCCACCCCGCGGTGAACCCCCACGCCACCGTCACCTGCCCGCCGCGTGGTTGCGTCAGGAACGCCAGCGACCCCCGCCACACCACCCCCGTCGCTCCCAGCGCGAACAAGACCCGGTTCTCCTCCACGAAGTACTGCGCCGGATTAATCGGCGGCGTGTACGTCGTGAGCTGCGAAAACGACGGCCCGTAGGCAAACGAGTCGATCGACTTGACCCGATCCATCCTCGGCTTGAGCACCACGTTGCCGTCCCGGTCCGTCCGCGCGGTCTCCCGTTGGATCATGCTGGTGGCGTACAACGGTTGCTTCGCCACCACATCCAAGTATCGGCACGCGCGCGCGATGATCCCCGCCAACTCCCCGTCCTGATCAACCTGAGTCCCACCCGGCACCAGGTTGTTGGTGTTGAGCGCGGTCGGGAAGGCCCGGTACTCCTCACAGGTGATGTACGAGCCCAGCAGGAACGGGGTCACGGGTCACCGACCTTCGGGTGTGCAGCGGCCGCCGCACCGACCACACACAGCGAAGAACCCGACGAACCCACACGCGTCGCACCGCCGGCCGCCCGACGTGAACGCCACCGCCGGGTTGGCCACCGTCGCGCCGCCGTCCCGCAACACCAGCTCATCGGCCTTCGACTTCGGTTCGATCCGCCCGGACGCATCCGGCCGATACCGGACGATCCCGGACGGCCGCCGCACGTCCACTTCCACGTGCCGCTCGGACGCGACCGTCAGTGTGTTCGCCATGTCAGTCCTCGTCCGGCCAGTGCCACGAACCCGGCTGCTTGCCGTACGAGAGCCCCGCGAACGGCACCGCCCCACCGGCCAGGGTGAACTCGGTCAGGTCGACCGTCACCCCGTTGGCGAGTTGGTGCGTGTCGGTGATCACCGCGGCCCGGCATCCGCCGTCGGTGGCGCGGTGGATCATGCCGGCTACGTACGGCGGGCGGTCAGCCACCGTCCACACCCCCCTGGGCCTTGCGGTCGAGCACGGCTTGGCGGACGCAGCAGTCCTTGGCCTCTACCAGCTTGCGCAGCCCGGCCGACAGCTCCTGACCATCGTCGAGGACCTCGAGCTGGCCCTCGGCGATATCGGCGAACGGGGCCGCCACCTCCTGCAACGGCTGTGGCAGGTGGGCGTAGTCGAATAGGGCCTGGAAATGCGCCACCGACGGGTGACGCTCACCCCACGGGGTACCAGCACTGCTCATGATCTTTCACGCTCCAGCAGTAGGGGGCATGCGAGGGTGCGTGGCCGGAGCGCCGAACCACACACCCCCACATGCGCACAGGGGGAACCAGGGCCGGTCAGCCCCGGGTGATACCGGTGATCGCGGCCTGCCACGCGGGTGCGTGGCAAAAAAACGTGCCGTACCAGTACGAGGAAAAGTCGTACGACAACTGCAACTGAGGCCAGGAAATGCCCATGTAATCCTGGACATTGCGGAACTCGAAACACGCCGGGACCTGGCTGTTCGGGAACGGCAACTGGTGGGTCACGATCGGGCAGGTGCCCTGCGGCAGGTACGGGTGCACGGTCAGGTTGACCATCTTGCCGGTGTGTTCGTTCTGCAACCCGCCGACGATGTCGCCGAGGATTTTCGCCCCGTGGTCCTCGGCGTTGTACACCATCCGCAGACCCGTCGTACCCGAGATCTTCAGCAGGTCGGACAGCTGTTTCCGGTCGAACGAGTTCTGGTACACCTCGTCCGGGTTGGCCAGGTTCGCCGCGTACATCGCGCCGAACGCGTCCTGGAACTCGGTGCCGGGGTTCGCGGTGGAGAACGTGGTGTTGAGGTACTTGCGGTAGCCGGCCGTGCTGCCCGTGCAGATGGCCACCAGCCCGTCGTACCCGTTGGCCTGGAACGACTGGTCGGCCACGACCGCGTTCGCCGCGGTCCCGGTCGTCGGGATGGTGCCCTGGATCACGAACGTGCCGCTGAACGTGCCGTAGTAGAACGCGTTCGCCGCGCCCGCCGCGGTGCCCACGTACACGTCGTACACGGCGCCCTGGGTAGTCGCGGCACCGGTCACCGCACCGGTGATCACGTTGCCCGCCACCAACACCATCGCGGTACCGGTCGCCGCGACCGGGATACGCGAGGTCGGGTTGGACACCCCACCCGACGCGAACCCACTGTTCGCGGCCACCCACACGTACACGGTGGGGGTGCCCGGGATCGCGGTCTGACCCGCGCCGGCCGCCGCCTGCGACAGGGTCACCGTCGGGTCGGCCAGCGCACCGGAGTAGCCGGCGGAACCAGCCGACGGGCCACGCCCCGACAGGGCCATCCGCTCCTCGGCGAGCATGCTGGCGTAGAGGACACCGGACTGCGACAGCTGCCTCGGGTCCTGGAAGTCGACGCCGGCGAAGTAGGCCGACCAGGTGACCTCGTCGGACAGGCCGAACTGGTAGTACGCCTTGTTGACGTCCACCCCGGTCCATGTGATCTTCGGCGGCCGGTTGAAGTACAGGGCGTTCGCCGAGCCCGGGTTGGCGAAGTTGGTTTGGGTGGCGTCGGTGATCCCGGGGTGCAGCACTCCCGCACCTGAGGTGGTTTGGGCGTTGGTCATGCCGGTGATTTGCTTGTACCGGAACGACGTACCTGTGCCCTTGGTGCGCGGGAACCGGTTGCGGATCGGGGTCTCCACCGGCACCAGGAACTCGGCCGGCGACTTCAGGTCATACAGCACCATGCCCGTGGACACCGGCGATGTGAGCGTGATGTCCTTCGAGATCGTGTCCTGATCCGCGAGCGCGGCCCGGATCCCCGCCAGCTGGGTTTCACCGATCGCCTTGTTGATCGTGTCCTGACCCAGCAGCCGCTGGAACGTCGAGACGTCGTCCTCCGCCTTGGCGAACTCCATCATCGTGCCGCCGCTGGCGCCCTTCTGCTGGTCGACCAGCCGAAGGTTTCCCTCCACCATCCGACCCTGCTGCATCACCCCCCAGGGGGCGTCCTGGAGGGCTTTCTTGTAGTCGTCGACCCGCACGGACAACTTGACCGGATCGTCGGCAACGTCCGCGAAGTACGGGGCAACCGCCGAAGCGGTTCGCGTGCTCATGCTGTGGCCTTTCGGCAGAAGGAAAGAGAGTGTCAGCTGTCGAGCTTGGCCAGATCAGCCTCCCGCGCGGTGAGCCGCTCCCGGTACCCCTCGAGAAGAGTCCGGTCGTGAGTCACACCCACCTGCTTGCGGAGATGGGCAATATCGCGGCGGATGTCGTCGGCTTTCGCTGCCACAGCGGTATGACCGGCCGTTCGGACACGAGCCGGGCCGCCCGGGATGGGGGTCGCCTTCACCTCCGCCAACTCCGCCTTTACGAGCGTCAACTCGTCTACCAGCGGCTGTGTGGCCTTTGTGATGGCTGCCAGCACGTTCTCGGGCAATACCTGCTCAGTGTCGCTTTCTGTCACGGTTTTGTCCACCACCGTGCCGGTGTCGCCGGTGGTGGCGTCCTCGGTTTTCGCGGTTTCGGCCATGGTTTCCTCCCGCATTTCGCTGCCCACGAAACACCTCAACGCGCACGCGGCGTCAAGGAGAATCTGGATATCCCACAGTTCGTTGAAGTTGCCTTCGGCGAGGGATTCCGCTTCGGAGATGATCAGGCGGGCGATCGCGGCGATGGCCTCCTGACCGCCCATCGCGTCCCCCGAATCCCCATCGGCCGCCGTGTCGGCGGCCTTGGCCAGCACGAGACCGGGCACGAGCGTGCGGACCTGGTCCACGATCCCGAGAGCCTTCGACACCCCCCAGTCGTCGGGGAGCATGTCGACCGCGCCGAGCGCGCGCGCGCGTTGGATGATGTGTTTCTTCGCCGCCGCCTTGTCCTTCGCGCGCCCGTACGCGGAGATCGCGTTCTTCAGGTCCTGCTTGGTTTTGATCGGGAACGCGCCGGTGGGTGTGGCCTGCCCCTTGTCGGCGGCCTTGTCCCGCTCTGCTGCGGTGAAGTCCCGCTTCTCCAGGTCACCGCCCGTGTTGTCCCCCGTGTCCGTACCGTCCAGTTTGTCCACGTTGTCCACCAGGTGGGGGTCCTCGACATCCACCAGTTCACCGGACTCACCATCGGCCTTCGCGATCGTGAACAGACACTGCGGGTTCGCCGGCCGGTCCACCACGGACACCTCGTAGATCTGGCCGTCCATGATCCGGCCACCCGCCGCGGCCTTGTCCACCTGCACCCTGGCGTTGCGCGCCGACCACGAGAACCCCCTCAACACCTGCGCTTCGATCTTGGACACCGTGACCGGGTCCACGATGTGCGCCGAGATGTAGTGGCCGCCGTCGCTGGTGTTCTTGCGGTACTCGATCGCCCGGCCGACCGCGCGTTTCCCGTCGTGCTGCTCCCGGATGTTCCCGCCGTCCGGTTCGCCGTACCACTGCCCCAACGCCTTGTCCAGCCACGCCGGGTCGGCGATCTGGTGGTCACGGTCCACCGACGAATCGGCGGCTTTCCCGGTCACGACGAGGGTCCCGTCGGCCTGTTTTTCGGATTTGAAGATCGGGGCCCAACCCACCGCTGTGCGCATTGGTTTAGTCCTTTCGCTCTGGTGCCAGACCACACCGGCACCACGGGTGGGCAGGCGGTTGACTGTGCCCGGACGGGAAGTTCTGACCGACCCGGACCGGGCCGGCATCGGCGTTGCGCAGGCAGACCGGGCACACGTCCCCAGCCGCCGTCACCCACGTCTGGTGGGTGACCATGCCGGCGGCGAACACGCCCATGGCCGCGTACGCGGCCGCACGGACGACTTCGGTGAGCGTGACCCGGTCGGCCCACGCCCGGTCGTCGAGCACCCCGTTGACCGCACCGGCCACCGCGTCCTCGTCGACGTCGGCACCGAGCGCGGCAAGCGCGTCCGCCAGCGCGTCCAGGCGGTGAGTGGCGATCGCGTCGACCATGCCACCCACCCCCAACCACAGCTGTTGCAGCCGTAGCCGGTCGGGGATCAGGGCGCGTGCGGTGGACGGCTGCCCAGGCGACCAGCCACCCCACTCCGGCGGCTGGCCGGTCACCTGGCTGGTGGCCTGGACGTGCCCCACCCAGTAGCCCTCGGTGTAGAGGTCGGTCAGCACGCCGGCGACCGCGCCGCCGACGGTGACGTTCTGGCCGGTCAGCCACACCCGGGCGGCGGCCGGTTCTACTTTTCCGGTCTGGTTTGAGGCCCATTTCTGGGCGAGCGCGGCCACGTCAACCGCCCCCAGCACAGCCGCCAACAGCGGGGGCGCCCACCGGTCGGCGACTTCCTGGTCCCGGGCCCACCCTGGGACTTTTGGGTCCTCATCACCGTCCTCAGCCTTCACCGTAACCCGCTCAAGATCCACACCGTGGACGGTGGCCTGCGCCTTCGACAACATCGTGAGCGCGAACGGCCGCTTGGACGGCTTCCGCGCCCACCGCCGATACGCACCCAACTCCGCTTTCGCCGCCGCATCCAGCGCCGTATCGTCCGGGGGGTCAGCCTCATCGCCGGACCCGAGTCCCCAGCCTTGTCCGCCAGGAGACGGGGTTTGGCTACCCCCCACCCCGGTCGCTGACGGGGCCTGCGGGGGGGAGATTTCCTCCCCCGCAGGCGCCAACTCCGACGCACCAGCGAGGAACACCACCCCCCTCTGCCCGACCACCATCGGCATGTCCGCTTCCGGGAAGTCGTAGCGCGACAGCCCGGACTCGTCGCGGGTTTCGTTCAGCGTGACCCGCCCGGACCGGAACCGGCGTTCCGTGACCTGGTCCGCGCCGTCCTCGTCCTCGCTGTCCAGCCCGAGGAACTGGAACGTGAGGTCACGCGGCATGCCGAGGTAGGCGTAGCTGATTTGGTTCATCAGGCTGATGAGCCACTCGCAGGTGGGGCGCAGGGTCTTGCGGTAGGTGACGCCTTCCTGGGTTTCGCCGTGACCGGCACCGCCGAGTCCGTTTCGGGGGGTGAACCCGATTTCTTGGGGTTGGACGTCCATGTGTGCGCAGACGAGTTTCACCAAAAACTCGTCGTAGTCCGGTTTGTACCTTTCTGCGGTGTCGTCGGCCATCACCGGGTCGAACCCGTCCGGGAACAACCGCATCCTGTGCCGGTTCGGTGTGCTGCCCCCGTAGAAGTCGTTCAAGCTGTCTTCCCACGCCCGCAACTGATCCGGCGTCATCCCTATCCCCGACGCCTTCAAGAACGTCCTGGGCGTGGTGCCCTCCGTGTACTCGGCCACCATCCACTGCTGGCGCCGCAACCACAGCTCAGCGCTCGTGAGCGCCTGCTCCACCGCCGAGTAACCGTACGGCGACTCCACCCGCCGATACCTGGGCTTGTAGATCAGACTGCCCGCGGTGCCCTCCCAGTCCGCGGTACCGCCCGCCCCCGAGTCGATGTACTCCCCGCGCGGGAACCCATACAGCCACTGCTGGTACGCCGGCGCGGGCGCGTGCGGCCGGTTCCCGCGCTCATCGAGGAGCGGTTTGATCGTCGCCCCATCGATCAATTCCAAGCTGGCCAGCTCACCACCGTAGGTGAACCGCGGATATACGCTCACGGCGTCGATGACCATCTGCTCTTCCAGGAGCATTTCCAGCCACTCGGTCCAGGTGTACCCGTTGGTGGTGTCCGGTTCCTGCCAGAACTCGATCAACTCAGCGATCTTGCCGTCATACTTCCCGAGGAGCGTTTTCTTGTCCTGGGCCGACTTCACGCCCTGCTGCTCGATCACCCGTTCGGTCAGGGTGATGTCCCACGGCAGGGCTGATTGCTCCACCCGCCGCACCCGCAGGCACTGCGAGATCAGGTCGACCTTCCGGGCCGCCGCGCGGAGCGTGGTCCAGTCGGTCAAACGGCCCACGTCCTGGGTGAGGTTCCAGGTGACGTCGTACTCCCACGTGCGCGGGTCCGGCTGCCCGGTGTCCCGGCGCGGCGCGTTCAACGGGGCTGGGTAGAGCGGCGCGCCCGGCCCGAACGGCGCCCAAAACTGGGTGGATCGATCCAGGGGCACCATCGGCGGGTACGCCACCTGCGGCTGCTGCGACGAGTTCGAACTGGTGCGCTGCTGTAGCGACGCCAGCATGCCGGTGGGGTCGGTCACCGACGACCCTGGTGGGAACGTGGCGCCACCCGGTAACACCAAGGCACCCGGACCCGATGCTTTCGCCCGGTCACCGCGCCTGCGCCTACGACGGGACATCCCCTGCTACCTCTTCCGTCGACGCGGCACACCGCGATGTGGATGCTTCCGGCCTTTCAACGCCTTACTGATCTTCGCCCTGGTCGCTGGCGACAGTTTATGGCCTTTCCGGTGAACACCTTTCTTCCCAGGATGGTGTTTCCCGCGTAGGGCGGCGGCGATTCTGGCGCGCGCCGCTGGCGACACGGGGTGCCCTTTGTGGGGGTGTTTCTTACCGGCCAACGCGGCCGCGATTTTCGCGCGGGTCGCCGGTGACACCACCCGCTTGCCCCCCACCTTCCGTGTGGTGGGTACTTTTACCCGCAGCCCGGTAGGCTTCCTTCTCGCCCCGGACTTGGCGTGCAAGCCCGGGGTCCACTCCGGATGCCGCGCCCCACCATGGCCCCGCGCCCGCGCGTACTTGCGGCCGTGCAGGTGCTTCGACACGTTCCGTGTCCCGGCCTTCGGCGCGCGCGTCAGCTTCGCCCGGGGCGCCTTCGCGGCCTTCCGGGACGACAACCGCCGAGCACGCGCCACCCGTCACCCCGCACGTTTCATCAACGCGTCCATGAACGCCGCGGCGGACCCACCGGCGGACAAGTACAGCAACGCGTACACCATGGCGTCCATCCGGTCCGGTGACTCCACCTGTTCCGGCAGCCACGTCACCATCTGATCCTCCAGCACATCCAAGGCGCCCACATGCGACACCTTGCCCTGCTCATACAGCGCCGATACCGGTTCGGCACGCACCCGCTTGCCCTTCTTCGCATGCACCTCCCGGATCGGCAGGTTCGGCCGGATCTGCCGAAGCAGCGTCGCCAGCGCCTCCCCGCCCTGGTTGGTCTCGATCACCACGTCGTTGGCGTCGTAGTCGTCGTAGGCCGCCACCACACGCCCGGCCCAATCCAGCGGGGTGGTCCGCACCGAACGATCCGCCACCACGTAGTAGCGGCCATCCACCCCCGTCCCGGCCACCACGATGCCAGTTTCGTCCGCGTCCTCACCGGACGTCACCGCCGGGTCGACCCCCACCACCGCCCGCGACATCTCCGGCATCCGCTGTACCCGATGGTCATCCAGCCACGACCGTGCCCACAACGCGCCCGGCACGTCATCCAACAGATCAGCGTGCAACTCCTGCCGGCCAAGGCGGGTTCCCTCGTACCGTTCCCGCAGCGTCTTCAACGCCGGGCCGGCCAGATGCTCAGCGTTGTCGTAGGTGGAACCACGCGTCAACATCACGTCGTCGTTGGCGCGTTTCACCAGCTCCTTGACGACTTTCACCGGAAGCGGGGTGGTCGTGGCCACCACCTGCGGGCGCGTCCCCAACCGCAACCCGAACATCAGCATGTCCCACGTGTCCGGCGCGTCCCGCACCACCTGCGCAAGTTCGTCCACCCACGCACGATGATGCTGTGGGCCACGTAGCCGCGCCGGTTTCTCCGCGGAGAACAGTTTCGCCTGCGACCGGTTCGGGAGTTTGAGACTGCCCTCTGTCCGGTTCCACGACATGTTCTTGCCCGGCACGAACTTGTACCGCTCCAGCACGGCAAGCAGCCCTGATTCCCCCTCCACACAGGTGTCTCGGGCATCAGCGAACGTCGGTGCCACGATCGCCACCCGAACCCCAGGGGTGCCGATCATGTAGTCAGCGGTGTCCTCGGCACCCACCCTCGTCTTGCCGAACCCGCGACCAGCCATGACGAGCCACACATTCCACTCGCCGGGAGGGGTGAGCTGGTTCGGGCGGGCGGTCGCCACCCACGCTTGCCGGCCCTCGGCGATGGGGTCGCCCTCGGCGACGGACCGGTCCAGCCGGTCCGCCGCCGCCCACAGCCCCCTGTCCACCGTCACCACTCGGTGGCCTGGTCAGGCCGGCACTACGCGCAGGTGCGTAGCCGCTGCCCGCTTCGCTGCCGGCCGCTGCTCGGCCGGCACGCCTACCGCGTCCAACGCGGCCTCGATCGCGGCGATCACCGCATCCGCCTGCTTCTCACGGATCGCCGCCAACCGTGCGTCGATATCCAGCCGCGCGCACGTGGCCAGCACCGTGTTACACCGGTCCAGGGCGCGTTCCCACAGCTGCACCTCACCGCGGATCTGCTCCCCGGTGGTCTCACTGTCGTACGAGAGACGTTCGATGTCCGCGATCTTCCCCGCCAGGTAGTCCTTCCACGCCACAACATCCCCGGCCAGCTTCTGCAGCTCGGTGAGCGGATCCTCGACCGGGGTGGACACGTCCTGTAGCCGCCCGAACGCACGCCGCGCGGCCTGGGTGGCCAGGTTCTGGGCCGCTTTCGCCCGTACCTGAGGGGCCGACCCGCCGTGCGTTTTGCACACCTTGGCGCCCCGGATCGGCCACTGGGTGCAGGGGCTCCCGTCACGGCGAGTGCCCTTGCATTTCGGTTTGTTCGACTTCACCGGGCCGCCGTGCACGTGGCATACCGGGTGGCCCACGACCGGGCGGAGGGCGCATCGGGTCCCTGCACGGGTGGTGCCCGTACAGGTAACCCCACCCGATGCGCTCATGCCGTCATGGTCACACGCCGATGATCAGCGCGTCAAACAGCGTCAACCCCCTTGACGGGCCGGGTTGACGGTGTTCTTGACCTCTGGTCGCGGCACGTATTTGGCTGGTTTCTGTCCGATGCCGGGGCAGGAGTAGCCGGGCTGTCTGCCGCGGTCGTCGGTGAACTTATGCTCACCGACCGTGCCGTCCGCGCGGCAGGCCCGGACCCACCCGCAACCGCGGCATACCCCGTACGCCGGCTTGAACCCCATCATTCCTCCCGGACGTAGTCGTCCGTGTCGTCGTAGTCGTGGTCCGGCGCGGCCCGGACCCGCAGGCGATACAGCTTGTCGAACCCCGTCACTTCCCCATCGAACACGGTCAGGACCGCGTCCTGAACGGTCTGGTGGTGTACCTCGATCCCGGCGTCCGGGATCTCCGTC
>Ga0307286_10000268_pt1 | contig 14146 bp, 13 predicted proteins | sample ER_DNA_140_FD_194478 | JGI IMG/M metagenome (GOLD analysis project Ga0307286, IMG submission 194478) | Bulk soil microbial communities from the East River watershed near Crested Butte, Colorado, United States - ER_DNA_140 | ecosystem: Environmental > Terrestrial > Soil > Floodplain | place... | reverse complement strand
CGAATCGACAAGATCGTTCCGCCTGGCGCCACACTCAACCGTGACGACTCCGGCTACGTATCGCCGGCGCTCCGGGAGCCGAACCTGCGCCGCCGACGCCTGGGCTGAATCATACTGCCGCTCCTCATCTTGATCGGAGCAGATGCGAGTTGCATGCCTCTCTCGTATTCGAACATATGTTCGCCAACAAGCTCTTTTATCAAGGAAATAGGGAAAAGTAAGTGGTCAAATCCTGCACCGGCCCGGCCAACCGATCCCGTGACTAGATCCTCTCCTCACATACTCCACCCCTTGAATGCCCAGTCCGACACCCAGCATCAACCGCTTGGATCACTGTGCCAAGCTGAGTCGTAGGCCACCACAACCTGGCCCAACGGCTGTCGCTCTGGCACCTACGACGACAGCTGCCACAACGACGGCGCGCTGTGCGACGCCCGGACACCCCGGAGGCAGCGATGTTCGAAGAAGCTCAGCTTTATGCACCGGTGACGCGCTCAGGAGATGACGTCACCGTTCACTTAGGTGTAGATCACCCTGGGGCTGTGGATCCGGAATACCGGGCCCGTCGCAACGCCCTAGCCGCCCTGGCTATGGATTGGCAGCCCGGAACGCCCCCGCCGATTGCGACCTACACGGAGGCCGAGCATGAGGTCTGGCGGATCGTCAATGAGGAACTGCACGGACTGCACCGGCGCCTGGCCTGCGGCGCCTACCTCGAGGGCAAGCAACGACTCCGACTTCCCGAAGACCGGATCCCCCAATTGGTGGAGGTCAACGAGATGCTCCGGCCACTGACGGGCTTCCAGTACGTGCCGGCGGCCGGTTTGGTCCCGCTCCTGGAGTTCTACGGCTCCTTGGCGGACGGGGCGTTCCACTCCACGCAATACATTCGGCACCATTCTGTGCCGCTCTACACACCAGAACCCGATGTCATCCATGAGGTTGTGGGGCACGGCAATTGTCTAGCTCACGACCGTTTCGCCGCGCTCTACAGGCTGGCTGGCCAAGCCGCTCGACGAGTGGAAACGACCGAAGCACTGGAATTCGTTTCCAAGGTCTTCTGGTTCTCCCTGGAGTTCGGGGTGGTACGCGAGCGGGGCGAAGTCCGCACCTACGGCGCTGGCCTGCTGTCCTCGTACGGGGAAATCCAACAGATCGCTCAGGCCGAGCTGCGGCCGCTCGACGTCGCGCGGATGGGCGTCCAGGGATACGACATCACGCACTACCAGCCGTTGCTCTTCTGCGCCGAAGGATTCGACGAGATCGAGGACGTAGTGGGCACGTTCTTCGCGCAGGTCGACGACGAGATGGTGGAGCGGCTGCTGCACGACGCTTCCGCACCGGCCTGAGTGCACGATCAGCTCGATGGACCCTCGGGCTCCCGGTCGTAGAACACAAGCCAGGCCACGTGGACGCCGTAGCTCAATAGTCCGAAACCGACGATCGCGACGACCGTCGTGGCGATCGTCGGCGCGAGCTGCAATGAGCTGACCAGCATCGCGGCAGCCATCAAACAGACGCCAATCAAGACGGCGCGATTAGCCCGTCGTTTCCGGCCACGGATCTCCGCCGCGTCCTGCATACACCGACGGTACGCCTCTGTGTTGCCAGCCCATTGTTGTCAGCTTTGCGCGGGATAACTACTAACCAAGGTGACAGATGCGGACAACCGAGCGATCCCGCGACTGGCGTGACCTCGAACGGCGCCGGCAACATGGGCACCGCGATCGGTAGCGTGTGGACCGCCGGCGGCCCAACAGTTGACCGGCCTCAGACCACCAGGCGGGGACGATGCCACGCTGGTGACCGCTTCGGCCGCGTCACCGTGATCATCACCGACCCGCCTTGGGTGGCGCCGAGCTGGACCTGCGGACTCCGGGACACCCGTTCCAGACGGATTGCCGCGAGCTCCAACGTCTCCGGCCAAGTAATCGGGCTCGCACCGATCCTTTTGTCCTTTCGTTGAGCCTGCACCAGCAGAACCCACTGACGCTGCTCGATGGCGCCGTCCACTGATCCATCGGAGACGGTGATCCCATCCCGCCAGAGTTGCCGAGTGTTGATCATGAATGTCAAGGTGGATCCGACGCGTGACACTGCTGGTCCAAGATCAACGAAGTCTGTAGTGCCTGGGAGCCAGCCAGCCAAGCTGAGCTGAGGGCTTGCAACACTGGACTCCTCAAGATTGATCACGAGTGTCAGTCGGTTGCGGGACAGCGAAACGTGACACAAGATCGGCTCGGCAGGTAGCCGCGGTGCCCCGACCTGGCGATCCTCAGCGCTCAGCAACCGGTCGAGCTGCGGGCCGAGTGCGTACGTCGGCAGCTCGCCCTCGCCATACTGGACCGGCGAACGTAGCACCCGGTTGAGCTCGGCCAAATCCTCGGCCTCACCAGTCCGCGCCGTCAGCAAGCGCAACCGTTGTTGGTCGCCCAGCTCGCCCAGTACCGAATACGCGAGATAGGGGAAAACCTCTGCTCGCATCACCTCGAGGAACTCCTTTCGCTCGGCCGGTGTGGCGGCCATGAACGGGCGGTTCAGAGCCGGTGGAAGGGTGCGTACGAATACCCGCCGCAACAGGCGATCTCGACGAGCGCCCGGTGTGGTGTTGGCGGCAACAACCTCGACCATCCGGGACGTCGTCAGGCGTTTGTTGCCCAGGGTTTGGCGTTGCTGCGACAAGTTGCTGCCGTCGGTCAGCATGCGCCGGTGGTAGAGATCCTGCTCGCCCAGGATGCTGATCTTGCGAGCGGCGAAGAGACAGCAGGCCATGAATACTTGATCTTCGCCCTGCACCATGTCGTCCCAGAACCGCAGCCGATGATTCTCGATCAAGGACCGGCGGATCAACTTGTGCGGCGTCAGGGAGCGCCAGACGCCGTCGTCCAGCAGGTCGGCATCGAAGACCGTCTTGGTGGGACTCGGCTCGGCCACCGATCGGCCGATCCAGCTGACCTGGCCAGCCACGACATCGGAGTCATGCTGGCGGGCCACTTTGATGAGTCGCCGCAGCGCGTCTGGGCCGAGATAATCGTCTGCATCGTGGAAAAAGACGTACTCGCCCGTGGACTCGGCAAGCGCACGGTTGCGCACCGCGCCCGGGCGTCCGGTGTGCGACTGCCGGAAGATCTTGATGTTGCTTCGCTGGCCTTCCAGCTCACTGAGATAGCGCCAGGTGTCGTCGGTCGAGCCATCATCGACTACCAGGATCTCGATCAAATGCCCCGGTAGTGTCTGGGCCTCGAGCGCATCCAAGGCGTATGTCAACAGGCTGCCGGAGTTGAAAGTCGCGATGATCACCGATACCGCAGGTGTGGCTCCGCCGTCACCCTGCTCAGCAGCAGATCGTGGGCGAGGCGTACGCGCCAGCGGGGCTGCCGTCATCCTCCGGCCCTCCGACGGCGTACTCGAACCAGCACAGCGGCAGCGGACAAACCGACTAACAGCGGTACCGCAAGCACCACGGGCAACGCCCCACCGGCGGTTAGGGTCGTTCGCTGCGCCACCTCGACGCGGACGAGCGGACTCGTCGTAATGTGCTCGTTGCCGTTGACCGTGTTGCCGAACGGCACAACCACCACGTACGCGGCGAAGAGGCCAGCGTTGACGGCCTGAATCTCCCAGGTCAGCTTGCGGCTTTCGCCCGGCTTGAGTGAGAGCTGCTGGCTGCGATCGGACGACCAGTCCTCAGGGTCGACGTAGACACTGCCCTCGATGCTGGCGACGTTCAAATGGGCCAGGATTTCGCCCGTTGGTGCGCTCCCGGTGTTCTTGACTTCGGTCGTGATCTTGAAGCGGCCGCCGAGCAGCGTCGAGACGGCTGGCGGATCGGCAGCCACCTGAACAGTCAGCGTGTCGGCAAAGGCCGGTGCCGGCAGTCCGACCAATAGTCCAGCCAGCAGCACGATCATGACCAACGCCCTCATCCTGCATTCACCCCTGGCGTGAGCCGCACCAGCCGTGGGCCGGCAAGTACTAGTGCACCGCCTGCGATGATCGCCGTGAGTAGCGGCGTGATCAGAAAAGACAGATCCTCCGTCCAACCGTGGCCTTCGACGAGCATCGAGGAGATGTATGCCAAGGCCGAGGCCACCGGGTTGGCGCGCAGCAGCACATCGAAGAACCAGCCCTGCGGCAGGCCGCTGGGTAGCTGGGTTGGCGCGAACAAGATCAACAACAAAAAGATGCTGGCTGCAATGCTGGTTTTATTCGTGTTGCACATTCCGCTGATCAACAACCCGACCGAACCAAGGCCGAGAGCCACCAAGGTTCCGACCAAGAGGCCGAGAGTCAGTGCCTGGCCCAAGATCCCCACTCGGCGAGCGAGCACCCAGACGTACGGGATGGTGATCACGAACGTGGCGAACCACATCGTCAACGCGGCAACGAGCTTGCCGGCGATGATCGATCGCCGAGAGACGGGCGTTACCAGCAGGCTCTCGAGGGTCCCACGCTCCCGCTCTCCGCTGATGCCGTCAGCGCTCACCACCAGCGTGACCAGTACACCCACAGCCACCGCAAGCTGCAGCACGAGATTGACCGACTCGCGCTGTTCGAGGAAGTTCAGGGCTTGGTTCGTCGAGGTGAGGTACGTCACGCCGCTCAGCAGGACGCTGAACAGGAAGAGCAAGATCAACCCGCGGCCACTGGTCCACAGGTCGCGCGACTCCTGCTCGGCGACGACGAGCCAGCCCGATTGACTATCCGCAGCGGCTTGTGCATCCTGCGGCGTCGCCACGTCCGGAGGTGCCACTTGAAGCGTCATGCAACAGCCTCGCTTGTCATCCTGAGGAAGGCATCGGACAACCGGGCACCTTCCAGCTCGAAGCGGAGGACCGGAATCCCGGCGGCCGTAATAGCTGCGAGGGCAGCGTTCATCATGTCGCTGGACGCCGCCCCGGTGGCAGTGCCCGGTCTGTCGGCGGCAAGGGTCAGCACGTCCGGCTGCTCCATGAGCTGGTCGACGGTCAGGTCAGGGAAGCCCGCCAATACGTTGCGGGCGGGCTCGACAAGATCGAGTGGTACTCGAAGCTGGGCGGATTGCTTGATGAACGCCGTACTGATCACCTCGCCAACGCTTCCGGAGACGATGACCCGACCGTGGTTGAGAATCACGACTTTGGAGCAGACCTCCTCCACCTCCGGCAGCAAGTGAGTGCTCAACACCACGGTTGCGTCGCGGCCCTTGGCGATGCCACGAATGATCTCGAGAACTTGCGCTTGACCGGCCGGGTCGAGGCCCAGGGTCGGCTCGTCGAGGAACACCACAACGGGGTCGTTGACCAGCGTGCGGGCGATTCCGAGCCGCTGGCGCATACCGCGGCTGTAGCTCGAGATGGGCGACTCGGCGCGATGTTCCAGGCTGACCGTGGCTAGCAGCTCAGCCGCCTTGGTGTTTGCCGCGCTACGGCCCAAGCCATGAAGCCGCCCAAAGAAGCGAAGATATTCTCCGCCCGTTTGATGGGCCGGGTACCCGCCGCTCTCGGGGAGTACGCCGACGCAGCGCCGTATCTCGGTTCCCGCTGTCGATGGGTGTCCAGCGATCGAGAATTCGCCGCTGCTCGGGGAGAGAACCGTGGTCAGGAGTCGAATCGTGGTTGTCTTGCCGGCTCCATTGGGGCCCAACAGCCCGACGATCTCTCCCTGGGACGCCGTGAAGCTGACATCCTCGACCGCGCTACGCCCCCCGTAGCGTTTGGTAAGTCGCACCGCTTCCACGGTCATGCTGGTCATTGGCCTGCCTGGTCTGATAGACCCCCGAGTGCGACGAGGTCGCTTCCAATTCGACCGAAGGTGTCATGAGAAAAAGATGAGAGGCTCGCTGAGCCGCCTGTTGACACGTCAGAACGGCGATTGCGCACCAATCAACTGCGCGGCTGCCGATAGGCAATAGCCGCGCACTCGGCATGGGCCTTGGGGTTCGGTCCCGACTACGCCACGATAAGGACAGGGCACGAATCGAGAAAGGTCAGCTGACATGGAAGAACCGCGCAAGCTCTATCGCAGTCGAAGCACACGCATGATCGCCGGTGTCTGTGGTGGCCTCGCCGACTACTTCAACATCGACGCCACGCTGGTCCGGGTGTTGTTCCTGCTCCTAGCTGTGTTCGGCGGTACGGGCCTGGTGATCTATTTGGTGATGTGGATCATCGTTCCCGACACAAGCAAGGTCTGAGCAGCGAGCCTGATCGAGAGTCGGGCCTTTCGACGACGCGTACGCTCCGCTTGTGCCGATTGCGACACTCCCCAACCCGCGTACGACTATCGCTAAGGCTGTTCGGGAACGTCTTGCCGGCGATTTCGACGCGCAGCATGCCGAGATCTGGCGAAGCGGCGAGCGCTGGTTCTGCGAGCAGGACGCGATTTGGCGGGTGCACGCCGATACGTCGATGTTCATCGGTGCGGTACGAGCGCTGCTCCTCCAGGCACTTCATCCAATAGCGCTGCACGCCGTCGTGGAACACGCTGGCTTTCAGCGCGATTTCTGGGGACGCTTCCAGCGCACCAGCAAGTATCTGGCCCTGACCACCTACGGCACAGTGCCCGACGCTGAGCGCGCCATCGCGATCGTGCGAGCCATCCATCGCCGCGTACGAGGCATCACGCCAGATGGCACGCCGTACGCAGCCGACGACCCGCACCTGCTGATGTGGGTCCATGTCGCCGAGGTGGACAGCTTCCTGACGGCTTTTCAGGCCTTCGGTGCGCCTGCGCTCACACCGGCCGAGGCCGACGAATATGTACGTCAAGCCGGATCGGTTGCCGCTCGGTTGGGCGTTGTCGATCCGCCACGCAGCGTCGCAGAGCTGACGTCGACCCTGGAGAGCTATCTGCCTCAGCTCAGTGGTTCGGGGGCCGCCCGAGAGGCGAGCAGCCTGCTGCTCCTGCATCCGCCATTCACCGGCTTCACGCGTGCCGGTTACCACGTACTGGCAGCCGGCGCCGTCTCGATTCTGCCGCCCTGGGCTCGTACCGAACTGCGGCTGCCGGAGCTGCCGGTGACCGAACGCGCTGTGATCCGGCCGCTGAGCCGTTCTGCGATGCGTACGCTGCGCTGGGCCCTCTCCGACTCCTTAGAACCCAGCTAGCTGTTGCCCTCTTGGCCACGTTTGCCGTCTCGAGGCGGGAAACGTGGGTCGAACCGGGCTCTGCACACCCACGTTAGTCATCTGGAGACGGGAAACGCCGGCGAGTTCGGCGTCAGCCCAAGACAGACGGGCGTTGTTTCTCCTCTCGCCTTCGACGCGCTGCGCGAAGCCCCTGGACCGGGCTCCGCTTCCTCTTCCTGCCACCAAGTGAGTACGACATGATTCACCCAAATGGGATGACCCCTGTTCGTAGGAGCCGCCCAAGGTCTTGGGCGAGAAGGAACCGGACATGAGCGCTGATCGTGAGAAGCAAGCGGCCGCCGAGGCCGCAGCGGAGCTGGTGGAAAGTGGCATGACCGTGGGACTCGGTACCGGCTCGACCGCTGCCTTCCTCGTCCAGGCGCTGGGACGTCGGTCGCTCGACATCCGCTGCGTTGCCACCTCGCCACGCACCGAGGATGCGGCACGCCAGTTAGGGATCCGGGTCGAGCCGTTTGGCGAGATCGAGCGTTTCGATATTGTCATCGATGGCGCCGACCAAATCGCCCCGAACGGCTGGCTCGTCAAAGGGGGCGGAGCGGCGCACACCCGCGAGAAAGTCGTAGCGAGCGCAGCCGACCGTTTTGTCGTCATCGCCGATTCGTCGAAGCCAGTCGAAGCGCTGCAAGCTCCGATACCCCTCGAGCTGCTGTCCTTCGGGCTCCGAGCGACCATACGACGCATTGGCCCGGTCAAGCTGCGCGATGTCCCGCTCAGCCCCGACGGCGGAGTGATCGCCGATTACGAGGGTGATGTTGGCGACCCTGCTGCGCTCGCCCAACGGCTGGCTGCCACACCCGGAATCGTCGATCATGGTTTGTTTCCGCCGGAGATGGTGGCAACGATCTTCGTCGCTCGGGGGACGTCGGTTGAGCGGACGGACCCCGAGCGATCACCTGGTTCGCAAAGCTAGGCGCCGCCCACGCCTTCTTCCGGAAGCAGACCTCGCTCGTGAAGGACGAACAGCAGGATGAAGGCCGGCACCACGATGAGCGCTGCCAGCACAACAACCACCAACATGGCGGTCAGCGTGCCGGTCGGCGCCGCCGCTGCAGAAAATGTCAGGGTCTCCGGCAGTATGTAGGGCCACTGCGCCACAGCCCATCCGACGATCACACTGGCGACCGCGACGACAGCGAGCAGCCGACCTCCCCGTGCCGCATCGCGAACCAGGAGTATCAGGGCACCGGCCCCGCAAAGAGTGCCGAGGATGACCAGCGGTAATGCCCGCGACGTCAGACCCTGGAAAAGATAGGGCGCGTCAGCGCGGAGCACAAAGATACCGACGACACCGAGCACGCCGACCAGGGCGGCCGCGACCACCGCCCGGCGGCGGAAGTATTCGGTCATCTCGTTGTCGCTGAGCCGCCGAGCGTCCCAGACCAGATAGACCGCCGCCAGGTACGCGACGGCGGCAACGGCCAGGACGCCGCCAAGAACGGAAGTCGGGTTGATCCAGCTGTGCACCGGATCACCTGCCTGCCCACCGGCCGGGACGCGGCCCGATGCGATGCCGCCCGCGACGGCTCCCATGCAGTAGGGCACGAGCACCGAGGAGGCGGCGAATCCGGCCCCGAACATCCGCCGGTAGCGCAGCGTGATGACCGCCTTCCGGAATGCGAAGCTCGCACCACGCAGCACGATGCCGAGTGCAGCGATCGTGAGCGGCACGAACAGCGTCAGCGTGATCGAGGCATACGCCTCTGGGAACGAGGTCCACAAAATCACGAAGATGAAGATCAACCAGACGTGGTTGGCTTCCCACACCGGCCCGATGGAGTGCTCGATCATGTCGCGCGGGTGCTCTCCCCGGTCGGGGCCGCCAGCGGTCAGGTCCCAGAATCCGGCGCCGAAGTCGGCACCTCCGAACACTGCGTAGGCGACCACGGCCAGCAGCAACACCACGGCAACCGCCGTGCTCATCCGACCGCCTCCCCCGCATCGGCGTGCGCCTCCGTGGACGCCTCGGTCAGCGCGCTCGGACCGTACGGGGTGTCATGATCGGTGAAGCCCTTGGTTTGCCGGAACCGCCGGCCCATGCCCCGCAGCACCAAGATCGTGGTGGTGCCGAGCAGGGCGTACAAGATCACGACCGCGAAGAACGTGATCCACACGCCGGTGTTGGCGGTGACCGCATCCTCGACCCTCATGTGTCCGTAGACGATCCACGGCTGGCGCCCGACCTCTGTCACCACCCAGCCGGCCTCCATGGTGAGCACCGCGGCGATGCCGGCCACCGCAGCCGCCCGGAGGAACCATTTGGTCTGCGGCATGCGGCGTCGGAAGATCCACGACACGGCATACCAGACGGCCAACAAGAACAGCAGCGTCCCGAGACCAACCATGATGTCCCAGCACAGATGAACGATGTTGATCTGTTGAACGGTTGGTCGTTGGTCTGGCGGCACCGCGGTCAGGCCCTGGACCACGGTCTGTTTGCCGGTGCTGGGATCGGAGAGCCAGGACGCCAGGCCGGGGATGGGGATGCCGCCGCTGACGGTGTAGTTCTCGTTGAGATGACCCAGCAGGGTCTCGGGAGCGTCGCTCTCGGTCGTCGGCACCAGCTCGATGGCAGCGAATTTGACCGGCTGGTTGCTGTACACCCAACGCGCCAGCCCATCGCCGACGCCCATCTGAATCGGTGTCGCGACCGCGCCGACGGTGAATGCGATCACGAAGCCGAGGTAGTGATAGCGGTCCCGTCGGCCTCGGAGCATGCCCACCGCGTACACCGACGCGATCAGGAAACCGCCCACCAGGTACGCGGCGACCAGCATGTGTGCCGCCTGCCACGGCATGGAGTCGTTGAAGATCACCCGAATCGGATCGACGTCAACCACGTTTCCGTTCGAGTCCAAGGTGAACCCGGTTGGCGCGTTCATCCACGCGTTCGCGGCAACTACCGAGATGCTGCCGAAGATTCCGGCAAGCACGATTGGTACGCCGGTCCAGAAATGTGCCCACGGCCGTAGCCGTCGCCACCCGAAGAGGTAGATCGCGATGAAGATCGCCTCGGTGAAGAAGAACAGACCCTCGAAGCCGAACGGTACGCCGAATACCTCGCCCCATTGGCCCATGAACCGCGGCCAGAGCAATCCGAACTCGAAGGTCAAAACGGTGCCGGTGACAGCGCCGACGGCGAAGGTGACCGCCATGAACTTCGACCAGCGTTGAGCCAGGATCAAGGCAGCCCGGTCGCTGTGCCGCAAACCTCGGTAGTTGGCGATCAACGTCATGAAGGCCCAGGACACTCCGAGCGGCACCAGGATGATGTGGAAGGCGAGAGTGAAGGCCATCTGCGCGCGGGCCCAGGGCACCGGGTTCACCAAGACGATTGCCGTCAGAGCGCTGAGCGTCGTAGTCACTTTGACACTGATCCTTCGGTAGAGACGTCAACAGCAGTCACGTCTACCCGCCTACTGACCTGTCACGGATTCGAGCCTGTCCGATCTGCCGATCTCCGGCATCACCCTCGGGGGGTGATGCATGTCCGGCATCGCTGATTGGACGATGGCTATCGACCTGCCGATGTGCCGACGGCGTTCCAAGAGAGGCGATCACCATGAGTGACACGACGGTTCTCATTGTGGGCGGTGGGTTCGCCGGAGTCGCCTGCGCCCAGCTGCTCGCCAAGCATGACGTCGACGTGATCATGCTCGACCGCAACAACTACCACCAGTTCCAGCCGATGCTCTATCAAGTCGCCACCGCCCAGTTGGCTGCCGATGACATCGCCCGGCCGCTGCGCGGAATTTTTCGTCACGACAAGACTGTCGAGGTTCGGCATACCGCTGTCACCTCGATCGATCTCGACGCACGATCGGTCACCACGACTCTGGGATCGGTGCTGTCCGCGGACTACCTGGTGATTGCGGTCGGCGCGCAGGCGAATTTCTTCGGTACGCCGGGAGCGGCGGAGCACTCTCTCCCGCTCTACTCGGTGAACGATGCCGAGCGGTTGCGCACCCGCATTCTCGAAGTCCTGGATGCCACGATCGAACGCCCGGAGCTCATCGAGATGGGTGCGCTGAACTTCGTGATTGTCGGCGGCGGTCCGACCGGGGTCGAAACAGCCGGTGCACTGGCCGAGGCTCTCAGAGACGCTGTTCCGGAGGGCTATCAATCGCTCGCGCAATCGGCTCAGGTGCACCTTGTCGATCATGGTGAGGTGCTGCTGGCACCGTTCTCGGACAAGGCGCATGCCTATGCCGCCAAGCGATTGCAAGACGACGGCGTCACGCTGCATCTGGGCGTCGGCGTCAAGGAGGTGTTTCCCGATCGGGTCACGCTCAGCGATGGCGACACGATCATGACCCACGCCGTGATCTGGGGCGGAGGCGAGAAGCCCGCCGACGTCATCGCCGCGGCCGGGTTGCCGCAAGGGCACGGCGGCCGGATCGAGGTAGAACCGGACCTGACGGTGGCCGATCATCCACAGGTCTATGTACTCGGCGACGCGGCGAACATCGCCGGCGCCGACGGAAAGACGCTTCCCCAGCTGGGATCCGTCGCTCAGCAATCGGGAGCCTGGGCCGCCCGCAACATCCTCGCCGAGATCGCCGGCAAGGAACGTACGCCGTTCGACTACAAAGACAAGGGCATCATGGCCATGATCGGCCGCAACGCCGCCGTCGCCGAGATGGGTGCGCATCGGCACGAGGTCGATGGCCCGGTAGCGTTCGCGGCCTGGCTGGGCGTCCACGCCATGCTGCTCAGCGGCGTACGGAACAAGATCGACGCGTTCATCGCCTGGGGCTGGGACTACTTCAGCAAGAACCGCGCGACAGCGATGGTCAGTGCACCTGAAGCCGGACGCATCGATTGGGGAGATGACGACGAGGGCGAAAAACCTGAGTTCGACCCGACTCCCACCCAATCTGCGTTCACCCGGACGGGGTGAAGACATGTTCGGCTGCTCGCCGTAGCGTCGTGCCAGGAGCCTAGGGCTTCTTTCCGGTCAGCATGCTGTTTGCCTACACGGGTTCAGGAGGTCGGCAATGGTGGGACGCAACAGTTCGTCGGGATCCGGACAGCAAGAGGCCGATGTGTTTGTGATCTTCGGTATCACGGGTGACCTGGCAAAGGTGATGACCTTCCGATCGTTGTACCGGCTGGAGAAGCGCGGACTGCTGCAATGCCCCATCGTTGGCGTGGCATCCAGTGACTGGACTGTCGATCAACTCGCGCAGCGCGCCCGCGAGTCGATCACCGGAACTGGGGAACAGCTCGACGAGACGATCTTCGAACGGTTCGTGGGCCGCCTTTCCTACGTGCACGGCGACTTCGCCGACGCAGCGACGTACCAGCGGGTCGGCGAAGCGATCAAGGACGCGGAGTGCCCGGTTTTCTATCTGGAGATCCCGCCGTTCCTGTTCGCGACTGCCGTCAAAGGGCTTTCCGAAGCGGATCTGATCAAGAGCGGGCGCGTCGTCGTGGAGAAGCCTTTCGGCAATGATCTTGCGTCGGCCCGCGCGCTGGCCGCCGACCTGCATCAATACGTGGATGAATCGCAGCTCTTCCGGATCGATCATTACCTGGGCAAGATGGGATTCGAGGAGATCCTGTACCTGCGATTCGCCAACACCATGCTCGAGCCGGTCTGGAATCGGAATTACGTCAGCTGTGTGCAGATCACCATGGCCGAGAGTTTCGGAGTTGAAGATCGAGGCCACTTCTACGACCCTGTTGGCGCCCTTCGTGACGTCGTCGTGAACCACCTCATGCAGGTGATCGCGGCAGCTGCGATGGAGCCGCCGGCGGGCGGCGATCCGGAGACACTGAACTCCTCCAAGGTGGCGCTGTTCAAGGCCATGCCGGCCGCCGATCCAGCAAACTACGTGCGAGGTCAGTACGACCGTTATCGCGAGATCGACGGCGTCGCCGCCGACTCCAGGACCGAGACCTTCGCAGCCCTCCGCTTGGAGATCGACAACTGGCGCTGGTCCGGGGTGCCGTTCTTCATTCGCGCGGGGAAACGCTTGCCCGTCACCCAGACGGAGTTGCGACTCGTGTTCAAAGAGCCGCCCCGGCTGGGCTTTGGCCTGTGGGGAGATCGCATGGCTGAGCCGGATCAGCTCGTGGTGAGGATGGATCCCGCTACCGGCGTCCGGTTCATGCTCGATGCCCGTCGCGCGACAAGCATGAGCCCGGAGGCGATCACCTTGGACATGACATTCGCCCAGGAAGGTGGCGAGGGGGCCACCCCGTACGAGGTGCTACTGCACGCTGCAATGGTCGGCCAGAGTAGTCGGTTCATGCGCCAGGACAGCGTTGAGGAGACCTGGCGCATCATGCAGCCGTTGCTCGACGCGGCACCGGACGTGCAGGGTTACCAGCCCGGCTCGTGGGGGCCCGCCGCCGCCAACAACCTGGTCGCGGGCTACGGCGGCTGGCAAGAGCCCTGGACGGTCGGCTGATTGCCGGTTTAAGCCATCAGCCCGTGCTCGTGGGCGTACGCCGCTGCAGCCGTCCGAGACTGCACATCCAGCTTGGTGAATATGTTGCTCAGATGACGCTCGACAGTCTTCTGACTGAGTACCAGCGCACGCGCAATGTCGGTGTTGCTCCGGCCCTCGGCGACAAGCCTCAGCACCTCCACCTCCCGCTCAGTGAGGCCGCCAGGCCGCTCCAGTCTCAGCAGCCGGTCGACCTCCTGGGCCGCGGGCGCCGCACCTAGCTCGGCAAAGGCGCGGCGCGCAATCCCAAGCTCCGAGGCTGCCGAATCTTCATCGCCCAACTGGCGCAGTGCACGCGCGATCAGGACGCGGGCCCGGGCAGCTTCATACGGCGCACCGATCTCGCTCCAGAGGTGGCATGACTCACGCGCGTGGCCGAGTGCCTCTTGATCATGACCGCTGATCAACTCGACACTCGCCGTCGCGTATGCCGCCATCGCCTGGAATGCGGAGTTGCCAAACGCTGCCGCGATCGCGGACAACTCGTCGCAGTAGCCGCGGGCCTCGTCAGGCAGTTGCGCCGCAACCATGACCTCGACAGCAGCGGGCAGCAGCCGTGACCGG
>Ga0307286_10000267_pt1 | contig 14155 bp, 10 predicted proteins | sample ER_DNA_140_FD_194478 | JGI IMG/M metagenome (GOLD analysis project Ga0307286, IMG submission 194478) | Bulk soil microbial communities from the East River watershed near Crested Butte, Colorado, United States - ER_DNA_140 | ecosystem: Environmental > Terrestrial > Soil > Floodplain | place... | reverse complement strand
ACCCACACCGGCCATTCTGCCTGGTGACTTCTACGGGCTTAGCCCCAAGAGGAGGACGGCTTCGACATGCTCAGCCAGCATCGGTATGGAGGGTCAGTCCGCATAATCTTTGGGGCATGGCTATGAAACGGGTGGCGATTCTGGGTGCCGGGATGATCGGCGACGTACATCGGCGGGCCGCGATGCTCGCCGGGGCCCAGATTCTGGGAGTGATGGCGTCCACTCCGGAGCGCTCCCGGCAGGTGGCGGAGGAGTGGGGAGTCGAGCAGGCGTACGGAAGCATCGAGGAGGTCGCCGAGAGCAAGGCAGAGATCGTGCACATCTGCACGCCGAACGCTTCACATGTGGGCTACGCCGTGGCACTGATGGAGGCCGGCAAGCACGTGCTCTGCGAGAAGCCTCTCGGGATCAGCCTGGCGGACGCCCAGCACGCCGCCGAGGTTGCCAAGGACACCGGTGTGATCAATACCATCCCGTTCGCCTACCGGTTCCACCCAATGGCACGCGAGATGCGGGCCAGGGTGCAGGCCGAGGAGTTCGGCGCGCTCAATCTGATGCACGGCAGCTATCTGCAGGACTGGCTGCTCAATCCCAAGGCCACGAGCTGGCGAGTCGATCCCAAGGCCGGCGGGCCGTCACGAGCGTTCGGCGACATCGGCTCCCACTGGTGTGACCTTCTGGAGTGGGTAACTGGCGATCGGATCGCCCGACTCGTTGCCACGATCTCGATCACGATCAAGCAGAGACCCGCCTCGACGGCCGCGACGATGAGCGCGGTGGAGAGCGATGCGCCGCTGGTGGATGTGCAGACCGAGGACAGCGCCTTGATCTTGTTCCGGACGGCGAGCGACATTGCCGGCTCCGCCGTAATCAGCCAGCTCAGCGCCGGCCGCAAGAATCGCCTGTGGATGGAGGTCGACGGCATGCATCAAAGCGCTGCCTTTGATCAAGAACTGGGCGAACAGCTGTGGATCGGTGACGACGAGGGCGCGCGGGTGCTGGTTCGCGATCCGAACCATGGCTCGGCTGAGCAACGGCGGCTCTCCATGTTGCCCGCTGGTCACGCCCAGGGCTATGCCCAATGCTTCGAGAACTACGTCGCTGACTCCTACGCCGCGGTGGATGCCCGCGCGGGCCACGGCCAGCTGCCCGACGGTCTGCCAACCTTCGTCGACGGCGCTAGGGCAGCGGAGATCTGCGATGCGATGCTGCGGTCGGCGTCAAGCGGAGAGTGGGTCAACGTCGACTAGCCTCGTAAGAACCGGCCCGAGGTAGCCAAGCATGACTGCGAGGTACACCCGCCCGCTCCAAGACGAGGGCCTCGGCCTGGAGGAGATTGGCGGCAAGGGCCAGTCCCTCGCACGGCTGGCGTCGGCCGGATTGCCTGTGCCGCAGGGATTCCACATCACCACAGCCGCGTACGGCGCGTTCGTCGCCAAGCACAGTCTCAGGAGCCGGATCGGCGCACAACTTGGCGACCTGTCTGAAACCGGCACGCCTGATCATGGTGCGGACTTGATCGCTGCGCTCTTCACCGATCAAACGATCCCGCACCAGATCTCGGAGGAGGTGGTTGCCGCGTACCACCGGCTGGGTTCGCCGCCGGTCGCGGTCCGTTCGTCTGCGACGGCCGAGGACCTGCCGGACGCGTCCTTTGCCGGTCAGCAAGCCAGCTTCCTGAATGTCGTTGGTGATGATCAACTCATGGTCGCGGTACGCCGCTGTTGGGCATCTTTGTGGACGGCTCGCGCTATCAGCTATCGAGCCCGTCACCACATTGCGCCCGACACCGTCAGCCTTGCAGTTGTGGTGCAGGAACTCATCGATGCCGACGCCTCGGGAATCTTGTTCACCGCCGATCCGGTGACCGGTGATGACAGCATGATCGAGATCAACGCCGCCTGGGGGCTCGGTGAGGCGATCGTTGGTGGGGAGGTAACCCCAGACACGTTTACCGTGGAACGCGCCTCGGGCGGCCTGCTTCACAGCCTGATCAATACCAAGACGATCATGATTCGACCCGCCGCCAGTGGCACCGCCGCTGTGCCGGTACCGACTGATCGACAAGATGCGCCAGCCCTGACTGAGCGGCAGGTATCGCGGCTGGTTGATCTCGCGATCATGGTGGAGGATCTCTTCAAGGACCCGATGGACATCGAATGGTGCCGCCAGGAAGATCAGCTCTTCATCCTCCAGGCGAGGCCGATCACGACGGCAGTGCACCCTGATCCATGGAATGACAGCCGTTCCGGCGATTTCTTGTGGACCAACACCAACGTCGGCGAGGCCATTCCGGATGTGATGACGCCGGCGACGTGGTCGATGGTGCAGGTATACCTGACCGATGCGATGGCAACAGCTTCCATCCCTCCCTACGTCGGCTACGGCCGAATTGGCGGCCGGATCTATCTCAATCTGAGTGTGATGATGACGTTGTCGGGCGCCGTCGGTGTCAGCGAAAAACGGTATCGCAGCCTCACCGAGGAAGTCTTCGGACGGCTGCCGGCCGGTATTGAGATTCCCCCGGTGAAGGCGAGCCGGCTCGCCGTCGTCCGCGCGGTACTGCCCATGGGTTTGCACGTGTTCGGAGAGGCGCGCCGTGACGTGAAGGTGCTCGATGCTTACTTGGCTGAGCATCCGGTGCTGTGTGATCGTCGGCGGGCTGAGATTGCGGCGGTCGCGGACCCGGTCGAGCTCGCTGATCTGTGGATCACTGTGCTCAATCCCGAGTTTCACCGGGTGAGCTGGATGCTGTCAGCAGCCACTCGATCGAGCGGTGCCTCCTTCATCACGACCCGAAAGCGGCTGCAAGGCCTCGTCGGCGATGCCGCGGCCAATGCGTTGACCGCCGGGTTGGGTGGACAGGCGGGGCAGCTGGCGAGCCTCGGGTTGCTCGATGGCCTGGAACTGCTAGCAACGGAGGAGATTGATCGCGACACGTTTAGCCGTCGCTATGGTCACCGGGGACCGCATGAGTTCGAGATCTTGTTGCCACGGCCTGGTGAAGATCCGGATTGGATCGAGGAACAGTTGGCCGAACGCGCGGCATCGGCGAGGAGTTATCGCGAGCTTCTCGAGTTGCAGGAGCACCGGCGAAGTGTGGCGTGGGCAGAGCTGGAGCAGCGCCATCCGGTGCAAGCACGGATCCTGCATCATCAATTGCGGGGCTGGGCAAAGACGTCTAGAGATCGAGAGCGGGCACGTTCGGAAGTGATCAGATACTTTTGGGTGCTGCGCGCGTATGCGCTGCGCGCCGGTGAGCTCACCGGCTTGGGCGTGGACATCTTCTTTCTCGACAAGGCCGAAATCGTTCGTGTGCTGGAGGGCGAGACGATCAGCCCGAGGTTGATCAAGCAGCGTCGCAAGGCATACCAGGGCTACTCGGCGTTGCCGCCATATCCAGCACTGATCCGAGGCACCTTCAACCCTTACGTGTGGGCGGCCGAGCCGAACCGGCGGTCGGATCTGTTCATTGAGGGCAGTGTGAACGAGGCCGATGTTGCGGTGCGCGGCTTCCCGGGATCGGCCGGAATCGTCGAGGCGCCGGTCCGGGTGCTCGGCGATGCTGCCCACGGCGCCGCATTGCAGACTGGTGAGGTGCTGGTCACGACGATCACCAACGTTGGGTGGACTCCGCTGTTTCCGCGCGCAGCCGCGATAGTCACCGACGTCGGCGCGCCGCTGTCGCATGCCGCGATCGTGGCACGTGAGCTGGGCATTCCCGCTGTGGTTGGTTGCGGCAACGCCACCATGCGGCTTAGCACCGGCGATCTGGTACGGGTTGACGGGACGGCCGGCACAGTCGAGGTACTGAGGTGAGGCCAGACCTCTGCGGTCCGGTCGATGAGGTGGCACCGCGGCTGCTTGGCGCGGTGCTCCGGCACGGGACGGTGGCAGTCCGGCTCACCGAGCTCGAGGCGTACGACGGTGCTACCGATCCGGCGTCGCACGCATACCGCGGCCGGACCGCACGCAATGCAGTGATGTTCGGCCCGCCCGGTCACCTCTACTTGTACTTCACCTACGGAATGCACTGGGCTGGAAACATCAGCTGCGGACATGAGGGAATCGCCTCCGGCGTACTGATGCGGGCTGGCGAGGTGATCGACGGCGTCGAGGTGGCACGATCGCGACGAGGACAGGTACCCGATCGTGATCTTGCCCGCGGTCCCGGTCGGTTGACTCAGGCGCTCGGCCTGCACGCCGAGCACAAGGGCTGCGACCTGTTCGGAGACGGACCGGTGACGCTGGAGCCACCGGCCGAGGAACCGGAGATGATCATGGTCGGGCCGCGGATCGGAGTCTCTGTCGAGGCGGATCGGCCGTGGCGCTTCTGGCTCGGCGACAGCTCGTACGTCTCCGACTACAAGCGCAGTCCGCGGGCACCTCGTGCGATGCCGGGAAGCTCGATCGGACGGCGCTGGCGCGGTCACTGAACAGTCACCCTGATTTCCATCACGAGTGATCCGAAAGGGGTTTCTCAACCTCGTTCAGCCCGAGAGCGATAGAAGATCAGGGTGCAGGGGCCAATCTCAGTCGTCCAGCAGTATCAGGTCGAGCTCATCGAGCGTGGTCGAGTTGGCGATCAATTCGATACCCGTGATCTTGTCGTCATCGACGGTGAAGCTGAACACAACTCGCGGTTTGCCGCCTGCCGCCCAGACAGCACCGGGCTGCCCATTGATCAAGGCGAGCTGCGCGGTCCGGGCCCGTCCGGAGAAGGTTTCAGCGACAGCCCCTGATCCGCGAACCAGATCCGTCGCGCCTACCCGGACGGCATCGGCATCGGCCGACAGCACGACATCGGGATCGAGCAGCGCCAGCAGTGCTCCGAAATCTCCGTTACGTGAGGCGCTGAGGAATGCATCGACCGTGCGTCTGGCACGTGTGTGATCAACAGCGCCGGCCGGATCGACGCCTTGGACCCGATGTCGAGCACGACTCGCCAACTGGCGAGTCGCCGCGGGTGAACGGCCAACGATCGGGGCGATCTCGTCAAAGGGCACAGCGAACATGTCATGCAGCACAAAGGAGATCCGCTCCGCCGGTGACAACGTTTCTAGGACAACCAGCATGGCGGGACCGAGCGAATCGGCGATCATGGCCGCCTCCTCGGGCTGAGTACCGGATGCGCCAGCTGCGCTGGACGTCGTCAGCACCTCCGCCACCGGGTCCTCGCGCCGCGACGTACGCGACCGCAACATGTCCAGCGATACTCGAGCAACCACCGTGGTGAGCCAGCCGCCAAGATTCTCGAGGGCGCCGCTATCGGTACGGCTCAGCCGAATCCACGACTCCTGGACCGCGTCTTCGGCGTCGCTCATCGACCCGAGCATGCGATAGGCAACCGCCTTGAGGTGTGCGCGATGCTCTTCGAATTCCTCAGCCAGCCAATCGTCCTGAGCCATAGGCCACCCTTCTCACATCCCGAGCGTCATATGTAATGACGGTCGCAATCCGACCGGTGTGACCGATGTGACAACACGCGCTTCGGTCAGTCCAGAGGGCTGCAATCAATCGAGCGGCTTAAGGGAGGTGAGCACAGATGGGATGAACTCGGCCATGGTCGGATGGATCGGCAGGGCGTCGCGGACGGCCGGGTAGCGGACCCCCGCCTGCATAGCCGTTCCGATAATCTGAATGAGGTCATCTCCATGCAGCCCGAGAATCGTCGCGCCCAGAAACTCCTCCGTATCGCCGTCGACGAGGATCCGCATGAGTCCAGTGGTCTCGCCTTCCAAGATCGCGCGGCTGACGCTGCTCATCGGGACCTCCGCCTGCAACACGTTCCGACCGGACGCTCGCGCCTCGCTGATTGTCATGCCTACCCGGCCCAGCGGCGGGTCGGTGTACAGCGCGTAGATCGGCACTCGACCGTCGACGGTGCGCGGCGGATGCAGCAGAATCTGCCCATCCTGATACGCCGTGTGCGTGAATGCGCCGTGACCGTTGACGTCGCCGAGCGCCCAGACGCCCTTCACCGACGTCTGGAAGCGGTCATCGATGGTGAAGAAGCCGCGCTTGTCAGTTTCGATCCCATGATCGGGACCGAGCAGATCGGAGTTCGAGCGGCGGCCGGTTGCCAGCAGCAGATGACTGCCGGAGACGGTTCGGCCGTCAGCAAACTCTACGTCGATACCGCCCTTGCCTTGGCCCACCCGCGCCGGCCGCCCGATGACAAGATCAACGCCCTCGTCAGTCAGCATCTCGGCAAGCAGGCCGGAGACGTCCTCATCCTCACGCGGAGCAACGCGGCTGCCCGTGATGATCGTCACGCGTGCTCTGAAACGACGAAACATCTGACCAAACTCCAGTCCGATGTAGCCGCCACCAATGATCACCAGGTGCTCTGGCAGAGAATCCAAGGCCAGCAGCTCAACCTCGGTCATTGCCTCAACCGTCTCCAGACCGGGGATCGGTGGCCTGCTCGCGCGGGCTCCAAGGTTGAGATACAGCTGCTCAGCCGTTAGCTGCTGATCGTTGACAGCGACCCGATGCTCTTGCCCGGCGGGGTCGCTTATCACTGTCGCTGTGCCATGAAATTGATCAAGACCTGCAACGCCTGCCAGCCAGCCGTCCAGCGACTCGCGCAATCCATCGATGATTGAGCGCACGCGCGACATGGCAGCAGGGAAGTCAACGGTGACCTCGCCGACGTTCACCCCGTACTCCGCGGCCCGACGTGCCTGATGAGCGACGGCCGCACTCGCGCGCAGGGCCTTGGTCGGCTTGCAGCCGTGGTTAAGGCAGGTGCCGCCGGCGCGATCCATTTCGATCAGGGCTACCCGCTTACCGTCATCCACTAACGCTCCAGCAACTCCTGGGCCAGGTTGTCCTGCTCCGATCACGATCGCGTCGTAGGTAGCCATGCGGGTTCGGCCTTCCTCGTGGGGACTTGAGCGCTATGGCAGGTGGCCCTTCGCCGACTGCAGAAGCTCGCGGCATGGCTGTGAAGGCTCATGCATGTTCGCGAGCGACGAAGGAGGCGAATCCAGGGCCACTTGGCAGAGTGCAAGTGGACACCTCTGCTACCAACGTTATTGCCGCGGCCCCCGGCGCGCGAGGTGTGGTGCCGCCGCATCTAGCGCGGCAGCCAACAGCAACGGAAAGGTAACGGCACAACTGCCCGAGACGATGCCACAAAGTCCTCTGACCGCGAATGAGGGCCAGATTCAGGCCAGATCTGGTTTATGAGGCGAAAAAATCCTGTCCAAACCCTGCATACGGGTTGAGCGATCGTGACAAATCTGCTTTAGACTCCTCCGGGAGATAACGCTTTGGTCTCATTTCTCGGGGGAGGACCTACACGTGACTCGATCGCGCCCGCGACGGGCGATGCGGCCGGCCCTTGGGGTGCGGGTAGCAAGAATCGCAGTGCCGGCGGCAGTGATAACGGCGTTGGGCGCGGGCGTAGCTGGAGCAGTCATACCTGGTGATGACGCCCAGGTCGCGTACCCGGCTCCAGCCTCGACCGCAGCTGCGGAGTCGACGCTCAGCACCACGCGAGCGCGAAGCCAGGAGGTCAGTCGGCACATCGCGCGAGCGCCCATCCGGAATGATGCGGCCCCGCGGCCGAAGAGCTCTACGTCGGAAACGATCAAGCCGCTGCTCCGGCTGAAGATCACCGACAGCAAGTACGCCAGCACGGAACTCAACGTGCGGACCGAGCCCAAGGACGACTCCTCTGTGGTCGGCGTCGTTCGTGCTGGGACGAAGCTCTCCGTCACCTCAACGGTCACCGACGGATTCCGGTACGTGTCCTACCACCACAAAGGTCGCTGGGTGAAGAACCAGTACCTCGCCGACAAGAAGCCCGCGTCCGGCTCGTCGAGCAGCAGCGGCGGCATCTCGAGCGCCCCTTGTCCGTCAGGATCTTCGATGGAATCCGGGCTGACGCCTGATGCGATCCGTGTCCACCGCGCCCTCTGTCATCGCTACCCACAGATCAGCAGCTTCCTGGGACGCCGCACTTCGAGCGGCTACCACGGACAAGGTCGGGCTGTCGACAGCATGATCTCTGACTCCACGGTCGGTTGGGAGATCGCGAAATGGGTCCGTGCCAATGCCAAGGAGCTGGGCGCCATGGAGGTCATTTATCGGCAGCACATCTGGACCGTCCAGCGAAGTTCTGAGGGCTGGCGTTCGATGTCTGACCGTGGCTCACCGACCGCCAATCACATGGATCACGTCCACGTGTCGGTTTACGGCAGCAGCGGCACGGCGTAGCTGGGGATTTCGAGGAGCCGTTTCTTAGTGGGTCTTGGACAAAGCGGAGGTGGAGATGTTCTCAGGTGGGTCTACGTCGCGTCGCCCCCGCAAGATCGCGATCGTGCTCACCGTCGGCATCGCCCTGACACTCGGCGGCATCGGCATCCAGTCCGCCTCAGCATCGACCAGGCCGCGGCTGGCCGTCAGCCTGAACCCGGATCGCTCCAATGCGGTGCGGCTCGACGGCTCGACGGCGAAGGGGAAGGTCTACGTCTTCGCACGGAACTCGAAGACCCTCGACAAGGTCGACTTCTACCTGGACGGCTCGTGGCAGAGGAAGACCCCAGTCCGGACGGAGAAGGCGGCACCTTTTGACCTCGCGGGTACCGCAGCCGACGGCACTGCGCGTCCGTACGACACCAGCAAGCTCGCCGATGGATCACACACCATCAGGGTCGTGCTGACTTGGTCGGACGGCACGACTTCGCGTCGTCGTGCAAACTTCACGATCGCCAACAACGGCGTTCCAACGACACCAACCGCCTCGCCGACGCCGACCGAGACCGCCTCGCCGACGCCAGCCGAGACCGCCTCGCCGACCGAGAGCGCCTCGCCGACCGAGCCGGCCGCGACATCAACGACCACCAAGGATCCGACCCCAACGGTGGCTCCGCCAACCACCACCACCGCCGCGCCAACACCGTCGACGGTGTCTCCGACGCCCTCGACAACAACGCTGCCGGCTCCGACTGGATCGTGGCCAAGCGCGCCCCCGGCCAAGATCTGTGGCACTGCCTCGCTGCTGAGCGGACCGGCGACCGCCCCTAGTGGTGCAATCGTCGTTCCGGCTGGTAACAACAGCTCGCTCGATCTGAGGCAGGCGGGCAAGGCGTACTGGTTTGCTCCGGGTGTTCACACCCTCGGCACCGGTCAGTACGACCAGATCATCCCGAGTGACAACTCGACCTACATCGGTGGACCGGGCGCGATTCTCGACGGACAAGGCAAGAACCAGTACGCGTTCACACAGCACGCACGCAACGTCACGATCAAATACCTGACGATCAAGAACTTCGTGGCACCGATGAACGAAGGAACGGTCAACCACGACTCCGGCGAAAACTGGACGATGCAGTACAACACCATCAGCAACAACGGTGGTGCCGGCCTCTTCGTCGGCGCAGGCAACGTTGCGTCGTACAACTGCCTCAAGGACAACAGCCAGTACGGTTTCCAGGGCTATGGGCCGCAGGGTGGCGAGTCCAACATCGTGCTCGACCACAACGAGATCGTGGGCAACAACACCGGCAACTGGGAAGCCAAGATCGACGGTTGTGGCTGCACCGGGGGTGGCAAGTTCTGGGACGTCCGCAATGTGCGAGTGACCAACAACTACGTCCACGACAACAAGAGCGTTGGCCTGTGGGCAGACACCAACGACAACAACTTCTTGTTCGAAGGCAACTGGATCGAGAACAACGACGGCCAGGCGATCTTCTGGGAGATCAGCTACAACGCCGCAATCCGGAACAACGTGATCCGTCACAACCTCGTGGCCGTTGGACCGGAGCGCATCAAGTCGAAAGACAACTTCCCAGACTCTGCGATTTACATCTCCGAGTCCGGGGGTGACGCACGGCTGCCCTACGACTTGGTTGGCAGCCCAACCATCGACATCTCCAACAACTTGATCGAGGACAATTACAACGGCGTCACACTGTGGGAGAACGCCGACCGCTTCTGCGGTTCGCCGGCGAACACCTCCACCGACTATTGCACCTTGGTCAATCCGTCGGTTGCAAAGCTCTCGACCTGCAACTCCTCGAACATCTCCAAGGCGCCGTACATCTCGGACTGCCGATGGAGGACACAGAACGTCAAGGTGCACCACAACACGTTCAAGATGGATCGAGCCACGTTCTTCAATTGCCCGACGAGCATGTGCGGCCGCAGCGCCATCTTCTCCAACTACGGTTCGTACCCCTCGTGGTCGCCGTACCAGGGTGACAAGATCAGCAAGGCCATCATGTACGACCAAGGCAACGCGTTCAGCGACAACACCTATGTCGGAGGCTGGAACTTCACGGCCATGGACACCGGTAACCTCGTCTCGCCATCGGTCTGGAAGGCCGCTCCGTACAACCAGGACACAGGAAGTACCTTCACTTCTTGATGTTGCGGTAACAGGGCTGTTTCAGGGTCGGCACCCTGCCTTGTGAACCCTCCGAGCCCGACTTAGTGTTATTTCATGGCGGTGGACTTGTATCAAGTAGTACTTGGTGGTATCGCCGTCGCCATCATGGTGCTCGTACCCATACTGAGCGTGGTTTTCTACGATTTGGTGGTCGGAAGGTGGGACGGGGGCCTACGACGGTGGCGGGAACGACGGAACTCGGCAGCGGCGCATCGGCAGGGTGTACGTGAGCTGCGCCATCAGCAGGGTGTACCGATCGAGCAGCTCGCCGCTGATCTGAGGCGGTTGCGGGCAATTCTCGGCTCGGATTCCCATAAGTCAGCTGCTCACCAGATGGGGAACCGGCTCGCGTACGACAAGCTGTTGATCCAGGTCTGCGAGATGCTCGAGATCGAGCATGAGCTGGACGGCGATTCCGTCGGCTTCGAGCGCGATATCGAGAGGATTCGGGTCGAAGCGGAGCTGGAGCGGGCGGGTCTGATCTTGACCGACCGACGGTTCGGCCAAGCAGCCTAAGCCAGCCAGTGGCGTGACCGCGACTGCCTCCGCCTCGATGCGTTCGTGGACCGCCGTCCGCCGCGCTGGGCGTGATCCTGTCGGCAATAGAGCGGAGCCGCTCCGCTCGACCCAACGCAGGTTTGGCTAGCCCGCACCCTCGGCTGCTCCACGAGGACAACTGGAATATCTCAACGACCGCAGCCGTTATACACAATGATCTTCAAACCTGAAGACTAAAGAGGACTCTAGTGCCGAAAGGATGGTCGCGATGTCACGCCTCGTCAAGGTCATCCGCAGCCACCAGGAAATCACTCGCACGCGTCGGGAATTGAATCGCGCGATCGCCAATGCCGCGACTCCCGCCCAGCGCGACGAACTGATCCTGGCTGCGCAGCGCGGTGGCAATTTCTAAGAAGACCTGCACCATTAGGGCCTCATCCCATCCGGATGAGGCCCTAAGTCATGTCCTGGCATTGTCATGTCCTGGCATTGTCATGTCCGGTCGGCTCCGGGATTCCTCAGGCGACCGCGAGTTGCCGGGCAACGCTGCGGCCTAGCTCAGCCAAGGCCGGCAGCAGCAAGACTGCCCCGAAGACCAGCCCGGCACAGTTGATGACGAGGAATCCGGCTGCCCACAGGCCGGCCGGGACATGAGTCAGACGAGCCAGCTGATCTGCATCGGATTGCGCCGCACGGCCCTGTCGTTGCTGGCTGATCAGCTCAAGTACCGGCTTCGGCGCTGCGAACAAGAGTGTCCAAGTCAGCACGTACGCGAGTCCGGATTGCAGCGGAGCGGGCGAATACCAGCTCACCAGGATCAGCACGATTGCGCAGCCGACAACCATCAGAAACCCGTAGAAGTTGCGGACCTTCAGCAACAGCAGCGCGAGCAAGATCACGAACAGCCACAGCAAACCGAGGCTGTGCCCGGCGATCAGCAAGCCCACTGCACCTAGTCCGACAACGGCCGGTCCCAGGTAGCCCGCGAGCAGCATCGTGACCATGCCCGGGCCACTCGGTCGCCCGCTGGAAACCGTCAGCCCCGAAGTGTCTGAATGCAGCCGGATGCCTTGCAGCCGGCGACCCGTCAGAAACGCCGCCACACCGTGGGCACCTTCGTGGGTGATCGTCACCAGCATGCGAGTGAAGGGCCAGATTGCTCGCGATAACACGAGGGCGGCGGCGATGGCGGCGGCCAGCGCGACGACGACCGGTGCCGGGGGAGGCTGGACAGCAGTCGCCCGACGCCAAATCTCCGCGATCAGCTCCACCGCTCAAGCATCCCTGATGCTGCGACGAGCAAGCATGCGTCGGCCGGATGCGGTTGGGCATGTCGGAGAATTCTTAGACGCTGCTACTCCACAACAGCCCGGTAGCCCCACTGAGGCGGGCACCCAACGCGATGGTCTGAGCATCTGTGAGGCCGCTGACGAAGTCGATGATGCCCCGACCCCTGCCCATTCGCGCCAGCTCGGCGTCGGACACCTTGCCGCCGAGCCACTCCGGGTGTTCTCGTGCCACTATCTGGTACGCGTTGGTTGCCGCGTTCACCAGATCCAGCAGCCGCAGCGGCGCACGGCTCGCGTCGATGGGGTCTGCAAGCCAGTCGTCAAATGCGAGTACGAGGTGCTCGACGGTCTGCTCCTGACCGCGCTGGAACATGGCGAGATCCGGTCGGTCCAAGATGAAGTATTGGTTGACGAATTTCAGCACCGACACCTCATGCCAGGCCTGTGAGTCCATGGCGACATAGCCGGAGCGGACCGTCGGCTGCTGGTCGGTTCGAACCGAACTGATCAAGTGGTCGATCCAATGCGAGGTGAACGCTGAGATGGCACGGTCGGCCGCCATCGATCCGTCGTACGGCGTGGCCAGGACCCCGTCGACGAATTCATCACCGACCGTTCGTACCGCCGTCGCAAAGACGTCCTCGTCAAAGATCCAGCCGTCCCTGCTCTTCAGGTAACGCCGTAAACGTTCCAGACCAGCTCCCGGCCGACGCCGGCCGCTCGCAATGCTGTCCTGCTCAAGATCAGCAAGCGCGGAGCGTCCGTTCTCCCAGGATCGAAATTCCCCTGAGACGGGTGAGAACTGCAGCACGCCGGAGCGGTGAAAATCGTCAACATCGTGCAAGGAGTAGGCAATGTCGTCAGCGAGATCCATGACCGAGCACTCCAGGGTTTGCCGGCCGGGTGGCAGCCGCGGAAATGCGGCCAGCGCGTCGATCATCTGCGGCAGGTCAATGACGTAGGCGGAGAATTTCGCTGCCCCGGTGGCGCGCGAATGTCCGGCGCCGCGGGGTGGTACCGGCCAGGTTGTGGGATGCGGATCTGGATAGCAGGAGCGCGCCCACGGATATTTCAGCACCGCCGCACGAACCGCCGAGGTGAGATTGAGGCCCTGGTCGCCGGGTCCCAGCACCTCGAGCTCGGTGAGGACCCGGAAGGTTTGAGCGTTGCCCTCGAAGCCGTCGGCCAGCCCGAACCGTTCCCGCGCGAGTCGATCAAGGACTCGCTCGCCGAGGTGGCCGAACGGAGGATGACCAAGATCATGAGCTGTGGCCGCCGCCTGAACCACGACGTGATCAAGACCGCCAAGATCATCAAGCAGGTCATGATCCTCGACGCGGAGCAACCGCACCGCGATCGCCCGAGCCACAGCTGCGACCTTGATCGTATGGGTCAGCCGGTTATGCACGACGCCACCCGTTGCCATCGAGCTGACCACCTGCGTCACATCGGCAAGTCGGGAGAAGGCCGTTGCGAATCGAATCCGTTCCAGGTCAGTGCGAGATGCGGACTCGCCCGGCGCGTACAACAGGTCTGGCTCTTGTCGTGACCGGGCCAGCCGTGCGTCCATGGTTGGCACGCTACCGAAGGTGCTACTACCTGATGCCGGCCCTGCTCGATGTGGATGGCATCACGGCGCCCCTGTTGCAGGTCATTGAGGTGGACGAGCCCGGCTCAGTAGTGTGACGTGGTACAGCCAACGACGAGGGGAACCTGATGAGCCAGCCAGTAGATCCGACGACGACCCCGGCCTGGGCAAGGCTCACCGCCCTGTACGAGTCACTGCGGCCCGATCTACGCGGCTGGTTCGCAGCCGACCCCTCACGGGCAACGTCCTTCACTTTCCAGGCGGGCGATCTGTACGTCGACCTCTCCAAGAACTTGATCAACGCCGACATCCTCAGCGCCCTCGTTGATCTTGCTGACCAGGTCGGCCTGGCCGATCGCCGAGATGCGATGCTGGCCG